>Ga0214925_100051_pt1 | contig 120424 bp, 113 predicted proteins | sample Stichaenrichment_FD_168299 | JGI IMG/M metagenome (GOLD analysis project Ga0214925, IMG submission 168299) | Xylose enriched microbial communities from anaerobic bioreactor in Madison, Wisconsin, United States - 63SRT | ecosystem: Engineered > Bioreactor > Anaerobic > Unclassified | place: USA... | reverse complement strand
TGTTATCACGAAATATATCCGAGTGTTTAACCTAATACCGAGCATGTAGGCGATGTTTCGTGATAACTCAAAAGTATTGATAACCTCTGTTATCGATAATTCCTGATAACAGAGGCTGGGACATCGAACCCGAGGACGAGGCAAGCCAGCTTGCCTGCACGGTACTCATGAAGCAGTACAACTAAGCATTAACCTGAATTTGAATATTCCGAAAGCAGAGCCGTTCAAGGCTCTTGCTCTCGTACTGATAGAAGCCGCAGCGATGCGGTTATTTTTATGCCATGAAGGGAGTGATTTTCCATTGGCAGTACGGAAACTGAAGAAATACAAGGTCACACGGTTCATGGAGAAGACCTCCCACTACGACGAGAACCTCGCCGACTACGCCTGCCTGTTCATCGAGCAGCTCTGCCATACCAAAGGCACCTGGGCCGGAAAGCCCTTCGAGCTCATCGACTGGCAGGAGCAGATCGTCCGCGACCTGTTCGGCGTGATCAAGGAGAACGGCTACCGGCAGTTCAACACCGCCTACGTGGAGATACCCAAGAAGCAAGGTAAATCGGAGCTTGCCGCGGCGATCGCGCTGCTCCTGACCTGCGGGGACAATGAAGAGCGCGCCGAGGTGTATGGCTGCGCCGCCGACCGGAACCAGGCCAAGATCGTGTTCGACGTCGCGGTCGACATGGTCCGCTTCTGCCCCGCTCTTTCAAAGCGCGTGAAGATCCTCGAATCGCAGAAGCGGCTCGAATACCTGCCGACGCACAGCTTCTACCAGGTGCTGTCCGCGGATGTCGCGAACAAGCACGGGTTCAACACGCACGGCGTCATCTTCGACGAGCTTCACACGCAGCCGAACCGCAAGCTCTTCGACGTCATGACCAAAGGATCCGGCGACGCGAGGATGCAGCCCTTGTTCTTCCTCATCACCACCGCCGGGAACGACACGCACTCCATCTGCTACGAGCAGCATGAGAAGGCACTCGACATCATGAACGGCAGGAAGCACGATCCGACCTTCTACCCGGTCATCTTCGGAGCGGACGAGTCCGAGGACTGGACGGACCCGAAGGTCTGGAAGAAAGCGAACCCGAGCCTCGGCATCACGGTCGGCATCGACAAGGTCAAGGCGGCCTGCGAGAGCGCGAAGCAGAACCCCGGCGAGGAGAACGCCTTCCGGCAGCTCCGCCTCAACCAGTGGGTGAAGCAGTCCGTCCGCTGGATGCCGATGGACAAATGGGACGCCTGCGACTTCCCGGTGAACGAGGACGACCTTGAGGGCCGCGTCTGCTACGGCGGGCTCGACCTTTCCAGCACGACCGACATCACCGCCTTCGTGCTCGTCTTCCCGCCGCGGGACGAGGATGACAAATATGCAGTCCTTCCGTACTTCTGGGTACCGGAGGACACGCTCGACCTCCGGGTCCGCCGCGACCACGTCCCCTACGACCTGTGGGAGAAACAGGGCGTCATCCAGACAACGGAGGGAAACGTCATCCACTACGGCTATATCGAGAAGTTCATTGAACGCCTCGGCGAGCGGTTCAACATCCGCGAGATCGCCTTCGACCGATGGGGAGCCGTCCAGATGGTGCAGAACCTCGAAGGCATGGGCTTCACCGTCGTCCCGTTCGGACAGGGCTTCAAGGACATGAGCCCGCCCACCAAGGAGCTCATGAAGCTCGTCCTTGAGAAGCGCATCGCGCACGGCGGGCATCCGGTCCTCCGCTGGATGATGGACAACATCTACATCCGCACCGACCCCGCCGGGAACATCAAGGCCGACAAGGAGAAATCCACGGAGAAGATCGACGGCGCGATCGCCACCATCATGGCCCTCGACCGCGCGATCCGCATGGGTAACGACAATGCCGAGTCCGTCTATGACAGCCGCGGCATTCTTTTTATCTGAAACACACGGAGGACAAGCCTATGAGCATATTCAAGGGAATATTCAAAAGCCGCGACAAGCCAAAGGACTCCACCGCCGCAAGCAGCTACCGCTTCTTCTTCGGAGGCACCACCTCCGGCAAGACGGTGACGGAACGCTCCGCCATGCAGATGACAGCGGTCTACTCCTGCGTGAGGATCCTGTCCGAGGCGATCGCGGGACTCCCGCTGCACCTGTACCGCTACACGGAAAACGGCAGCAAGGAGAAAGCCATCGACCACCCGCTCTACGAGCTTTTGCATGACGAGCCGAACCCCGAGATGACGAGCTTCGTCTTGCGGGAAACGCTCATGACGCACCTGCTCCTGTGGGGCAATGCCTACGCGCAGATCATCCGAAACGGCAAGGGCGAGGTCGTCGCGCTCTACCCGCTCATGCCAAACCGCATGACCGTCGACCGGGACGAGAACGGGCAGCTCTACTACGAATACCAGACCTCGCAGGATGAGGCTCACACGATGAACGGGAGCCTCGTCAGGCTCTCACCTTACGACGTGCTCCACATCCCCGGTCTCGGCTTCGACGGGCTCGTCGGATACTCGCCCATCGCGATGGCCAAAAACTCGATCGGCATGTCGATTGCCTGCGAGGAGTACGGCGCGAAGTTCTTCGCCAACGGCGCGACGCCCGGCGGAATCCTCGAACACCCCGGCGTGGTGAAGGACCCGGAAAGGGTCCGGGAAAGCTGGAACACGGCCTTCGGCGGCTCCGCTAACTCCAACAAGGTGGCGGTCCTCGAGGAAGGCATGAAATACACACCGATCAGCATCAGCCCGGAGCAGGCACAGTTCCTCGAGACACGGAAATTCCAGATCGACGAGATCGCGAGGATCTTCCGCATCCCGCCCCACATGATCGGCGACCTTGAGAAAAGCTCGTTCAGCAACATCGAGCAGCAGTCCCTGGAATTCGTGAAATACACGCTCGACCCGTGGGTCTCCCGCTGGGAGCAGTCCATGCGTAGAGCGCTCCTCCGGCCCGAGGAGAAGAAGGAATACTTCTTCAAATTCAACGTGGACGGGCTTCTCAGAGGCGACTACCAGAGCCGCATGAACGGATACGCGACCGCACGCCAGAACGGATGGATGTCTGCGAACGACATCCGCGAGCTCGAGAACCTCGACCGCATCCCCGCCGAGGAAGGCGGGGACCTGTACCTCATCAACGGCAACATGACCAAGCTCGAGGACGCCGGGATCTTCGCCGCCACGGCACCGCAGGAAACTGAGGAACCCGACAGAACACAGGAAGAACAGACAGAAGAACCACAGGAACAATCGGAGTCCGATAACCGGCTCCGGGAAAGGAGGAAAACCCTATGACAAGAAAATTCTGGCGATGGGCGCGAAACGAGACCCCGGACGGCTTCGGATCCGACCGCACGCTCTACCTCGACGGGGAGATCTCCGATGAGACCTGGTACGGCGACGAGATCACCCCACGGGCCTTCAAGGACGAGCTCAACTCCGGCAAGGGCGACATCACCCTCTGGATCAACTCACCCGGCGGAGACGTCTTCGCAGCCGCGCAGATCTACAACATGCTTATGGACTACCCGTACGACGTGACCGTCAAGATCGACGCGCTCGCGGCATCCGCCGCATCCGTCATCGCGATGGCCGGTACAAGGGTCTGCATGAGCCCCGTCGCGATGCTCATGGTCCACAACCCCGCGACCATCGCGATCGGCGACAGCGAGGAAATGCAGAAAGCCATCGACATGCTCTCCGAGGTCAAGGAAAGCATCATGAACGCCTACGAGCTCAAGTCCGGGCTGTCCCGAAACAAGATCTCGAAGCTCATGGACGCCGAGACCTGGATGAACGCCAGGGAAGCGAAGAAGCTCGGATTCGCGGACGAGATCCTCTTCTCGGACGGCACCGGGCCAGCCGAGGAGGACGACACGGAGATCGGGATGCTCTTCTCACGGAAGGCCGTCACCGACTCGCTTCTTTCCAAGCTCATCCCGAAGCGCGCACCCGCGCAGAAAGACACGAAACCGGCCATCAAGGCCGCAGACCTACAGAAGCGCCTGTCGCTTCTCAGCCACTGAAACGAAACGGAGGAATCCGAAATGACCAAGATCATGGACCTTATGGAAAAAAGAGCCAAGGCGTGGGACGCCGCGAAGAACTTCCTCGACACCCACTCCACGGGCGGCGGCAACGTGTCCGCGGAGGACGCCGCCACCTATGACAGGATGGAAAAGGAGGTCACCGACCTCACGCACGACATCGAACGCCTGCAGCGCCAGGAGCAGATCGACAGGATGCTCTCCCAGCCGACCTCCGCGCCGCTCACCGGGAAACCGGGAGCAAAGGACGAGCCGGACGACAAGCCGGGCATCGCGTCCAAGGCGTACAAGACCGCGTTCTGGGACAGCATCCGCAAGCGCAACTGGTACGACGTCAAGAACGTCCTCGAGGCCGGGACCGACGCGAACGGCGGCTACCTCGTCCCGGACGAATACGAGAGGCAGCTCGTGCAGGCGCTGACCGACGAGAACTTCTTCCGCTCCATCGCCCACGTCATCCAGACCGACAGCGGCACGCACACCATCCCGATCGTCGCATCCCACGGGACGGCGAGCTGGATGGAGGAGAACGGCCTGTACCCGGAATCCGACGAGACCTTCGACCAGATCACGCTCTCCGCGTACAAGCTCGGCACAGCCATCAAGGTGTCCGAGGAGCTGATGAACGACTCCGTCTTCGACCTCGAGAGCTACATCTCCACCGAGTTCGCACGCCGAATCGGTGCCGCCGAGGAGGAGGCGTTCCTCGTCGGCGACGGCCAGAAGAAGCCGGAGGGCGTCTTCACCAAGGTCAAGGCGACCGATGGCGCGACCACGGAGATCGCGAACACGAACCTCACCTTCGACCAGATCATGGACGTGTTCCACTCCCTGAGAAGCGTGTACCGCAACCGCGCGGTGTGGATCCTGAACGACTCCACCGTCAAGGCGCTGCGCAAGATCAAGGACGGCAACGGAAACTACATCTGGCAGCCGAGCGTGGTCGCAGGCCAGCCGGACACCATCCTCAACCGCCCGTACAGGACGAGCATCTACGCGCCGGAACTGGCGGCCGGGAACGTGCCGATCCTGTTCGGCGACTTCTCCTACTACTGGATCGCCGACCGCCAGGGACGCTCCTTCAAGCGCCTGTCCGAGCTGTACGCGGCTAACGGGCAGATCGGCTTCCTCGCCTCCGAAAGGGTCGACGGCAAGCTCATCCTGCCGGAGGCCGTGCGCGGCCTTTCCGTCAAGGCATCCGCCTGATCCGCGTGCTGACCATCACACGGGCATCTCCGGTTCTCCCGGAGGTGTCCGTCTTTTTTATGGAGGTGCCTTATGGAAGTGACGCTTGACGAAGCGAAAACCTATCTCAGGGTCAGTTCCTCCGACGAGGACGAGCTGATCACACATCTCATCGCATCCGCAACAGGCATCGTGCAGGACATCGCCCGTTTCCCCGACGAGGAGTGGGAGTCAGGCGAGGAGAAAATCCTCATCCGCATGCGCATCGCCATCCTCTACACCGTGGCGTATCTCTACGAGCACCGCGAGGAGGCGAACCACAGCCAGCTGAACCTCACGCTCCGCGCGCTGCTCTTCGGCGTCAGGAAGGAGGACTTCTGATGAACATCGCCGCCCTCCGCGTCCCCGTGACCTTCCAGAAGAACACGGTCACGGTCGACAAATACGGAAACCACACCGCCAAATGGACGGACTACTTCACATGCCACGCCACCATCGGCACGCAGAGCGGCTCCGAGTCGACCGACGAGATCATCAGCCCCGAGGAGTCCCTCGACTTCACCTGCCGCTGGTGCTCCGAGCTCGCCGTGGTCGAATCCACGAAATACCGGATCCTCGCCGAGGGCAAGACCTACAACATCACCTACGTGAACCCGATGGGATACAAACGCAACTCGATCAAATTCAACTGCAGGCTGGAGAAGGACACATGAGCAGAAACACATCGATCGACGACATGGACTCCGCCATCATGGCGGAGCTCGGGAAATACGCGGGCATCGCGGCGGACGACCTGAAGGACGCCGTGAAGGAAACGGCGAAATCCATCCGCAAGGACATCCAGGACAACGCCCCGGTGGACACGGGGAAATACAAGAAATCATGGTCCGTGAAGAACGTCCACGAGGACTCCGAATCCATCGACCTCGTCGTGCACTCGAGGAACCGCTACCAGATCGCCCACCTGCTCGAACACGGGCACGCCAAGCGAGGCGGCGGAAGGGTCGCCGCACGGCCGCACATCGCAAACGCCGAGCAGCGCGGCAGCGAGAAGCTCGCCGAGACCATCGAAAGCAAGCTGAAAGGATGACATCCCATGACATTCGAGGAAACGAAAGCGATGATCGAGGAGACCGTGCTTCCCGTCGCCTACGACCACTTCGCCGAAGGCGAGTCCCCGGACCCGCCCTTCATCTGCTTCCTGTTCCCGGGAAGCGACAACCTGTTCGCTGACGATGCGGTCTTCCAGAAGATCGACGAGCTCAACATCGAGCTCTACACGGACAGGAAGGACCCCGAGACGGAAACCGTGGTCGAGGACATCCTCGCCGCGCACGAGCTCCCCTTCGAGAAATCGGAGGTGTGGATCGCGGATGAGCGGATGTACGAGGTCCTGTACCAGACACAGATCATAGGAGGTTAACAGATATGGCTAACAAGAGAAACAAGGTCAAGTTCGGCCTCAAGAACTGCCATTACGCGATCGCGACGCTCGCCGAGGACGGCACGGCCACGTTTGGCACGCCCGTCGCCATGCCCGGCGCGGTATCGCTCTCCCTTGACGCGGAGGGCGACAACGACCCGTTCTACGCGGACGACTCCGTGTACTACATGGTCTCGAACAACAACGGGTATTCCGGCGACTTCGAGCTCGCCCTCATCCCGGAGAGCTTCCTCACGGACGTGATGCACGAGACGGAGGACGCCAACGGCGTCATCGCCGAGAACAAGGACGTGGAGCCGGAGCATTTCGCTCTCCTCTTCGAGTTCTCCGGCGACCAGCGGAAGATCCGCCACTGCATGTACTACTGCTCGGCGACCCGCCCGTCCGTGTCCGGCTCCACGAAAGAGGACTCCACGGACGTGCAAACGGAGACCCTTTCCCTCACCGTGTCCCCGCTCCCGTCCGGGCTCGTGAAGGTCAAGACCGGCACGAACACCACCGACGCCGTGTACGACGCATGGTACGACAAGGTCTACGAGCCGTCGTCGACCGCGGCATCCTCATCCACGGGTTCCTCGTCCACGAGCGGCACGAGCGAGTGAGGTGAGAACACATGGCAGTGACAAAGACAATAGAAGTTGACGGCAGGCAGGTGACGTTCCGCGCGTCCGCCGCGATCCCGAGGCTCTACCGGAACAAGTTCCACAGGGACATCTACCGCGACCTGAGCGAGCTGCAGAAAGGCATCGACGAAAGCGACGCCGAAAACTCCAGCCTTGACACGTTCAGCCTCGAGCTGTTCGAGAACATCGCGTGGCTCATGGCGAAGCACGCGGACAAGACCGTTCCGGACACTCCGGAGGAATGGCTGGACGAGTTCGGCACGTTCTCGATCTACGAGATCCTGCCGCAGATCATCGAGCTGTGGGGGCTCAACACGGAGCAGGAGGTGGCCGTTAAAAAAAACAGCATGCGACAGAACGGGAAATGACGACCCCGCTCTTCCTGCTCCGCTGCGTGCAGATCGGGCTTTCCATCTCCGAGCTCGACCTCCTGACGATCGGCACCGTCAACGACATGTACGCGGAGATGAGCAACGACGACTGGGACTACCCGGAAATCGCGACACAGGAAATGATGGACAGATTCTAAGGAAGGAGGCTACGTATGGCTGACAGAATCAAAGGCATCACAGTCGAGATCGGCGGCGATACGACCGGCCTCTCGAAGGCGCTGTCCGGCGTCAACAAGGAAATCCGAAGCACCCAGTCGCAGCTCAAGGACGTGAACAAGCTCCTCAAGCTCGACCCGACCAACTCCGAGCTCATCGCCCAGAAGCAGAAACTCCTCTCACAGGCGGTGGCGGAGACCAAGGACAAGCTCACACAGCTCAAGTCCGTGCAGGACCAGATGGACGAGGGCCTCAAAAGCGGCAGCGTCACACAGGAGCAGTACGACGCATGGCAGCGCGAGATCATCGCCACCGAGCAGGAACTCAAGAACCTCGAAAAGGAAGCAAAGGACACCGACTCCTTCATCTCCGCAACCCTGAAGGAGACCGGCTCCACGATGCAGGAGGTCGGCGGCAAGATCAGCGGAGTCGGAGAATCCCTCTCCAAGGGCGTGACCGCGCCCATCACAGCGATCGGCGCGGCCTCCCTTGCCGCGTTCGGCGAGGTGGATTCCGGACTCGACATCGTGACGCAGAAAACCGGCGCGTCCGGTCAGGCGCTCGAGGACATGCAGCAGAGCGTCAAGAACCTCGCGACCCGGATCCCGACGGACTTCGAGACCGCGGGCGCCGCCGTCGGCGAAGTCAACACGAGGTTCGGGCTCACCGGGCAGGCGCTCGAGGACCTGTCCGGAAAGTTCATCAAGTTCGCGCAGCTCAACGACACGGACGTATCCACCTCCGTCGACAACGTCTCCTCCGTCCTGAACGCCTTCGGGCAGTCCACGGACGACGCGGGCGACCTCCTCGACGCGCTCAACGCCACCGGGCAGGCGACCGGAATCTCCATGGACACGCTGGCGAACGACCTCTCGCAGAACGCCGCGCAGTTCAAGGAGATGGGACTCACCGCCCAGCAGGCCGCCGGATTCATGGGCATGGTCGAGATGTCCGGCCTTGACACCTCCACCGCGATGGCCGGTCTCAAGAAGGCCATGAAGAACGCCGCGGACGACGGCATGACCCTCGACGAGGCGCTCAAGGGCTTCTCCGACACGATGAACTCCAACAAGTCGGACACCGAGAAGCTGCAGGCCGCCTACGACCTGTTCGGAAGCAAGGCGGGCGCGTCCATCTACAACGCCGTGCAGAGCGGGAAACTCAACCTCGACGACCTGTCCGGCACGCTCGGCGACTTCTCCGGCAGCGTGGAGAACACCTTCAACGAGACGCTCGACCCGATCGACCAGTTCCAGATGACCCTGAACTCCCTGAAGGAAGTCGGGGCCGACATCGGAAACAGCCTCGCAACCGTCCTCCAGCCAGTCCTGCAGGACATGTCCGCCGCGCTCCAGAAGTTCGCGGACGTCTGGAACACCATCCCCGGCCCCGTTCAGGAGACCATCGTGAAGATCGCCCTCGTCGCCGCAGCCGTTGGACCCGTGCTCATCATCGTCGGAAAGCTGATCACATCGGTGGGGACGATCCTCACCGTCATCCCGAAGGTCACTACGGCGATCACCGCGATGAAAACCGTCATGACCGGGCTCAACGCGACCATGACCGCGAACCCGATCGGCCTCGTCATCACAGCCATCGGTCTTCTCGTCGCCGCGTTCCTCTACCTGTGGAATAACTGCGAGAGCTTCCGGGACTTCTGGACCGGCCTCTGGGACAACATCCAGCAGGTCGCGGTCACGGTGTTCACCGCGATCAAGGACTTCTTCACGACGATCTGGACGGCGATCACCAGCGTGTTCACCACCGCCGTGACGGGAATCGGCACGTTCCTCTCCGGTGCGTGGAACGGCATCAGGACCGTCGTCGAAACCGTCATGAACGCGATCAGCACCATGATCCAGACCATCTGGAACGGCATCACATCGTTCCTCACGACCATCTTCACGGCGATCCAGACCGTGGTGACGACCTACTTCAACATCTACAAGACCGTCATCACCACCGCTCTCACCGCCATCCAGACCGTGGTCAGCACCATATGGAACGCGATCAGGACCGTGATCACCACCGTCGCGGGCGCGATCGGCACCGCCGTTTCCACGGCATGGAACGCCATACAAACCACGACCAGCACGATATTCAACGGCGTGAAATCCGTCGTGACGTCGATCTGGAACGAAATCAAGTCGGCCGTGATGGCTGTCGTGAACACCATGAAGAGCGGCATCACCGGAGCGTTCAATACGATCAAGAGCACGATCTCCGGGATCCTGAACGGCATCAAGGGCACGTTCTCCTCTGTGTTCAACGGCATCTGGAGCTTCGTTTCCGGGATCGTCGGAAAGCTCGAGAATGTCTTCAACTTCAAGTGGAGCCTGCCGAAGATCAAGCTCCCGCACTTCTCCATAACCGGCAGCTTCAGCCTGAACCCGCCGAGCATCCCGCACTTCTCCGTCTCCTGGTACAAGAAGGCGATGGAAGGCGGCATGATCCTGAAGGACGCGACGATCTTCGGACAGTCGAACGGCACGCTCCTTGGCGGAGGCGAGGCCGGGGACGAGGCCGTCGTCGGCACAGGATCGCTTCGCTCCATGATCCGCGACGCCGTAAGCGATGCCTCCACGGGCAACAACGGCCCGCTCATCAACATCGAGACGATGAGCGTCAGGAACGACGACGACATACGCAGAATCTCCCAGCAGCTCAACACGCTGCTCGTGGGAAGCCGCCGCGCGAAAGGAACGGTGATCTAAATGGGATTCAGATTCAACGGACGGACATCCCAGAGCTTCGGCCTCGCCACACGGCAGACGAAGGAAAACAGGATGCCGGACTTCACCAACAACACGGTCACCGTCCCGGGACGCGAGGGCGTGTTCGACTTCGGCGAGACCATCGGCGAACGCAAGATCGAGATCTCCTGCTTCATCCCGCCGGGGAAAACGGACGAGGAGTTCCTCGCCCGGAAGGACGAGATCATCGCATGGCTGAACCCGGACAACGGCCTCAAGGACCTCATCCTCGACAAGGAGCCCGGACGCGTATACCGGGCAAGGCTCGAAGGCGGCTTCTCCTTCGACAAGGCCGTGCGGAACTCCTGCACCTTCGACCTCACGTTCCTGTGCCCCGACCCGTACGCCTACGCCGAGGCGGACGAGACCTACGAGTTCACCGAGCCCGGCACCTTCACGGTGAGCCGGAGCCTCGGGAACGCGGACTCCCTCCCGGTCTACTCCCTCACGGCGGAGCTCACGAAGGAAACGAAAGCCGTCATCACCACCAACGGCAACGCTCTCGAAATAAGCGGAAGGCTCGCGAAGGACGAGATCCTCGTGATCGACTCCTCACTCATGACGGCAAAGGTTACAGACCAGGACGGCAACACGCTCCGAAACGGCCTGCCGCTCGTCAACAGCCTGGACTTCCCTGAGCTAAAGGCCGGGGAGAACACGCTCGCGGTCGACGCGGACATCAGCACGACAAAGGCCGTGAAGAAGCTCAGCACGCAGGACGCGTTCACCGGGCAGGTGCCATCCTCATGGGGAGCGGACGGCCTGTGGCGGTTCAACGAATCCGAACCGGACTCATCCACGAGCCTCACGGACTCATCCGGCAAGGGGCGCAGCGCCGTGATCAGCGGCTGGAGCGGGACGACCGCAAGCCTCCCGACCGGGCGCCTAGGACGGTCCTTCCGTATGAACATCAACGATCCCCAGACCGAGAAGACCTACCTCAAGGTGACGAACGACGGCACGATCTTCCAGACGTTCGGCGAGACGATCGCCGTCGGCGGATGGTTCATGCCGACCACCTACTCGGTCGGGAACACGTTCTGCCCGCTTTTCAACACGCGCTACGGCCCGGGCCAGCCGATCCTGTACCTGTCGCTCCTGTCCGGGAAACCGAGGATCATGCTCTACGATTCGACCGGCACGCTGATCCTCGACAAGTCCGTGACGCCGTCCTTCACGTTGGAGAACGCCGCCTGGTATTTCATCGCCTGCCTCATCAAGCCGGTTGCCAAGACCGCCCAGTACATCCTCGGCAGCCGGAGCACCGGCGCGGTCTGGGAATCCGACGTCCTCGGCTTCACCGGGACGCTCAACGCGTCCTGCACGGCGGACCTCGTCTGGGGCATGCACGCCGACTCCTACTGGTACGCGGGGAACTTCGACGACTGGTTCCTCGACTGCGACTCCGACCTCACCGTGGACGATATCTCCCTGTGGTTCAGGGAATCCCTGTCAGCGAACGCCGCCGACTCCGACGCCGGCGTGGACGGGCTCACGACAGAAGACGCCGTGACCCTGAAAGCCACGAGCGGCGCGTACCCATCGTCCGGGGCGCTCACCACCGCGGCCATCGCCTACGGGATCGAAGGCACCTGCCTTGTCTCCGTGGACGCGGACCTGCCGGGCGGGACCGGGATCAGCATCGAGACCTCGACATCGGACGACCTTGCGACCTGGAGCGACTGGGCGACGCCCGGGGATGACGGAAGCGTCAAGTCCGCGGCGGGGCAATACATCCGCTTCCGGCTCACGCTCACGACAACCGACACAGGCAAAACCCCGACACTCAAGGGGATCAGCCTGTCCGTTCCGGGGGAATCGGCATTCAAAAGACTCGTCATCAACGCACGAAGCAGATGGAGGTGACGCAAAATGGCAGACCAGACAAACCTCGTCGTCCTTGACAGCGACGACAACACGGAGGCCGTGCTCGAAAACGCCTACGACATCATCGTCACCGGCGAGATCAACGGCATCGACACGCTGGAATTCAACCTCCCGTTCCGCGACGTCAAGCGGCAGCATCTCGAAAACGAGAAACAGGTCTCCGTCGGCGGCGACACCTACCGCATCCGCACGATCACGGACGAGAAGAGCGAGCAGGGTACCGCCATCACCTCCGTGTACGCCGAGGCCGCGTTCTACGACCTCGGGTTCTCCGTGAAGAAAACGGAGCAGACCTTCAACGCGGACACGGCGGACGTCCCGATGGCCTACGCGCTTAAGGACACCGGCTGGACGCTCGGAACCGTCAACGTCCGCACGAAGCGCACCTGGACATCCACGGAGAAAAACGCCCTCGCGATCCTCCGGAAGGTGCAGGACCTCCACGGAGGCGACCTCATCTTCGACAACAAAAACAGGACCGTGAGCCTTCTGACCTTCAGCGGCACGGACTCCGGCGCGCTCTTCTGCTACAGGAAGAACATGAAGTCCATCAAGCGCGTCATCGACACGCAGAGCCTCATCACACGGCTCTACGCCTACGGCAAGGACGGCATGACCTTCGCGTCCATCAACGACGGCAAGGAGTACGTCGAGGACACCACGTACACGGACGAGATCCGCATATCCACGCTCGACTGCTCGAACTTCACGAACCCGTACCAGATGCTGGAGTACGCCAACATGCGCCTCGCCGACTACGCCAGCCCGCGCGTCTCCTACGTCCTGAACGCGATGGACCTCTCCGTCCTCACCGGCTACGGGCACGAGACATGGAAGCTCGGCGACATCGTGACCGTGAAGGACGACGAGCTGGACCTTTCCATCAAGACAAGGATCGTGCGCCGGGAGTACAACCTCCGCGAACCGTGGAACACCGTCCTCGAACTGTCGACCACCCTCCGGGAGCTCGGCGACTCCTCCTCACAGTGGGATGCCGCCGCCGACACGCTAGCCGGTGCGAACCTCGTCGACAGCCAGGAGATGAAGGACCTTGTCCCGTTCAACCATCTGAGAAACTCAAGAGCCGACTCAGGATTTTCTTACTGGGAGAATTCCGGCTTTGAGGTGGATTCAGAGAACGGTGTGTCCGGCACGGCGTCCTTCAAATGCGAAGGTGCTCCCAATACGACAAAGAGCCTGACGCAGACCGTCACTCCGGCAAACCGCGACAGCTATACCTTCTCCTGCCAGATCGCGTCCGAGGATTTATCTATGGGCGACAACGGCCAGGTCGGTATCGAGGTGACATTCGAATATGAGGATGGTACGACCGAGACTCGGTTCATTGACCTGATTTGAGGAGGTATTCAGATGGCTTCTTTTAATCATATGGCGCAAGCGGTTTCTCCGCAAAATGGACGCGTGAAGAAAATCCGCATCCGCGTCCGCGTGACGGACTGCACCGGCACAATTTACATCACGGATATGTTCCTGCAGGGCGGCTCTATCGCGACCGGCTGGGTGGGACATGTCAGCGAGATTCAGTGGACGCAGGACGGTGACTGATTATGCCGATATTCACAAGATTCACGGAGACAATCGATAAGAAAGAGGATAAGCGGATCGTGAGCGTCACCGTAAAGCCTGTGGTCACCGACTGCACCGGGACATTCTGGTTTACAGACCTCATGCTGCAGGAAGGCGCGATGCTTTCCGGGTATGTCATCAATACCGAGACCTTGCAAAAGAAGTATGCGACCGGCGATGAATACGCTGTTTCCGGGAAGCGGTTCTTCAACGGTATCGTCAGAGGGAGCGCCACCTGCATTATTTTTAATCTCGGCAAGACCTCGACCGGACTTGACTGGAAAATCTATCCGAATCAGAACATGAAATCCGGAAGCGTTTCCCTTGCCCTCGGTGCAGGAGCGCATAAGGCGACGTTCACGGATGCTGCAAATGCCGGTGATGAATTATCCCTTCTCGCATCAACCCGGCAGTGCTTAAAGAATGGCTCGGCAACCTCGAAGGACGGGTTCTTCCAGTACTCCGCAGCCGGAGACAGCAAGCATCCTGTTGCAGTCGAGGAGAAGAAATCGACGAGGCTGTATGTGGAGTTTCAGGAGATGGAGGACGGTGATGTGATATGAGTCTGGATATCTTAAAAGGCCGCAAATGCATGGTCTGGACGTTCATGGGAAACGCCCGGATGTACACTGCTCTTAAGAATTACGGAGACCGCCTCTCGCAGGTAGGTCTCTTTTCTTTTAAGGTGGACGCTACAGGGACGATTACCGAGAGCGGTGTAGCCATATCCGACATGCTGACGTACATCAACAAGTATCCGCACATCACGTGGCTGCTGACCGTCCGCAACGACGGAACCTCGAGCGTGTTCACAGCCCTTCGCGAGAACACCGACGGTGCGCAGGACAAGTTCCTCACCGAGCTCGTGCGGATCATGGAGAAGTATCCGTGGTGCGCGGGAGTCGACATCGACCTCGAGCGCGGCGGCGATTACTCCACGCACGCCAAATCGACGGCGATGTTCCGCAACATCTGGAACGCGGTCAAAGCCTACGACAGCACGAAGAAGGTCAACATCTGCCTGCCCGGCATGGATTCCATCAATGGCTCGGTCGGCGGCGAGAACTGGTGCGTATACGCAGACCTGAACGCGTACTGTGATACAGCGGCCATAATGAGCTACGGGATGGCGTGGGCTGGCTCCGCTCCTGGTCCGGTCTCTCCGAAGGACTGGCTCGACGGCATCTACGACTACGCGGTTAAGGCGATGACGCCGGAGAAGGTGTTCATGGGACTTCCCGCGTATGGCTGGAACTGGCAGATTTACGATACGCCGGAGAACCTCGGCAAAACCTATCGCGGTACGTCGAACACCTATTACGCGGCCAAGAACTGGATGACGGGCAAGTACAACTTCACGGACGACAAGCCGCCGCAGCCGTTCATTCCGATTCTCGCGTACTGGGACGACTACAACAAGGTACCGTACGCCTTCCCTCAGGTCTACGATTTTGCGGAAGGTCAGGATGCTTCGAGCTATGATTACCCGCTGATGACCGGAACCTACAACCGGCGCAGGTACCTCACCGCCTACAGCAAAACGCAGAAGACCTCGTTCGGAACCATCTACGTGGATCATGACGGAACGCCGGACAGCTATACCGGCATAGTCTCATCAGAGAACGGCATCGCCGTCATGGGCGACGCGGGAGAAGCGACATACACCTTCTCCGTTTCAAGCGCCGGAACGTATGACATCGTCGTCCGGCTCTGCTATCCCTTCTGGGACAAGAACGGGATATACGTGTCGATTGATGGCAGCCAGAAGCATTTCACCGAGTCGCGGCTCTGGTGGCCATACTGGAGAAGCACCTTCTGGGCTTCACTCGCGGACAGCATCAGTCTGTCAGGCGGAACGCATACCATCACGGTGTCGGTTGACGTCAAGGGCGTGCAGTTCTACGGCTTTCGTGTCTGCTCTGATTTCTCGGAGAAGCCGACCGCAGGAAGCGCGTCATTTACGCTGTCTCCACGGCATTTCATCGATGTGGACGGCAACGAATGTCAGCCGGACAAGGGCTTCAAGCTGACGACTGAGGTCCTCCGAAGGAAACCGGACTCGGCACTCATCTGGTATGAGGATTTCGAGGACTACGGTATTCTCGACACCGCTTATTGGAATATTATCAGCGGTTCATGGAAGGTCTGGCGGTCGGATGAATATTCCGAGAGCCGTGTTTATTCGCAGCTTGACGGCAGCGGACAGTTTGCGTGGAACTATGACGGATTTAAGGACATCCACCTGCGGGCGAGATTGACGTTCCCGGCAGGAAGCACTGGCAAGGCTGGTATCTTCTGCGGCAGTCTTTTCTGCTGCCTGAACTACAACAGTCAGGCCGTAGAGCTGTGGAACGGAAGCACCAAGCTCGGCAGCTACTCGCAGTCGATCCAGCAAACACCATCGTCAGACCTGCGAACTGATCCGACAACCTACACCATCGAGATGCGGATCAGAGGCAGCACCGTGCGCGTCTATTCCGGCGCGTCAAATACGCTGCGGTTCACCGCAACGGTCAGCGGATTCTCAGGAGGAACCGCCGGATACCAGTCTGACCAGAGGACGATCTGCGAACTGCTCCGCATGGGCGACGCGTGGACGTACGAGCCATACGAACGCTTCGACGTGACCTTCCCAGACGGCAGCGTCACCCAGTACGGACGCATCAGCCGGAGCAACTGCACATGGGACGACGAATTCCAGGTGTTCACGCTCACCTCGGATGTTGAGGAATCCACTACAAGAAGCGAATCCATCTCAATGGACTACGAATTCTACCACTCGGCACAGCTCGACCTCGAATGCGGGAAGGACTACACGGTGACGATCACGCCGAAGGACATCGACATCTGGATCTCGCGGCTTTTCCTCGGAGACGCGGACGGATTTTCCATTCTCTACTATCAGGACGTGGATTCGCTCGTCTACTGGGCGAATCAGGCGGCGTACCACTGGGGACTTCGCGGCATCGCGATCTGGTCGCTCGGGCAGGAGGATTTAAGGCTCTGGGAGGCATTGCCGAAACAGACCGACACCTCATAACTTCATAAATCACAGAGTTTTTTCAAGGCTGTCAGCGTACCACTGGCGGCCTTTCATTTTGCTCAAAATCAAAGGAGGGACATTTTGATGAAGGAATTCTGGAACACCATACAGCTCATTTTCGCGGCCATCGGAGGATGGCTCGGCTACTTTCTCGGAGGATGCGACGGGCTTCTTATCGCGCTGATCATCTTCGTGGTCTGCGACTACATTACCGGCGTGCTCTGCGCCATCGCGGACAAGAAGCTCTCGTCTGCAGTTGGATTCAAAGGAATCTGCAGGAAAGTCTTGATCTTCATTCTGGTCGGCATCGCCAACATCCTCGACATCCACGTGCTCGGACATGAGGGCGTGCTGAGAACCGCAATCATATTCTTCTACATTTCGAATGAAGGTCTTTCTCTCACTGAGAACGCCGCACATCTCGGACTTCCGATTCCCGGCAAGCTCAAGGATGTGCTTGAACAGCTTCACGACAGAAACGACAAGGAGGAACAGTAATTATGGCTATCAAGGGAATAGACGTATCGGTCTGGCAGGGAAACATCGACTTTGGCAAGGTCAAAGTGTCAGGCATCAATTTTGTGATTATCCGCGCCGGATACGGCAACGGGAACAAGGACAAATGGTTCGATGAGAACTACCGGAAAGCAAAAGCAGCCGGGCTCCACATCGGCGCATACTGGTATTCATACGCCACATCCGCTGACGGTGCGAAGCAGGAAGCGCAGTCCTGCGCCAAGGTGCTCTCAGGCAAGCAGCTTGATTACCCGGTCTACTTCGACATCGAGGAGAAGTCCCAGCTTTCGCGCGGGAAGGATTTCTGCTCATCGCTCATCACGGCGTTCTGCACCGAGCTGGAGAATCATGGCTACTACGCAGGCTTTTATACTTCACTTTCCAGCCTGAACTCTGTGGTATCGGATGCCGTAAAGAAGCGCTTCACCGTCTGGGTGGCGCAGTGGTCGGGCAAATGCTCGTACTCCGGCGCTTACGGCGTCTGGCAGTACTCGTCCAAAGGCAAGGTCGGCGGCATCAGCGGAAACGTCGATATGGACTACTCGTACATTGACTTCCCGTCAGCGATCAGGAACGGCGGATTCAACGGGTACGGCAAGAGCGCCGCAGCCAGCACAGCGACCGCAAAGAAGTCTGTGGACGAGATTGCGGCAGAGGTCATCGCCGGTAAATGGGGCAATGGCTCCGACCGCAAGTCCCGCCTGACCGCAGCCGGATATGACTACGCCGTCGTGCAGGCCAAGGTCAACGAGAAGCTCGGAACCTCCAAGAAATCAACCGCAACATATTACACGGTTCAGCGCGGCGACACGCTCTCCGGCATCGCGAAGAAGTACGGCACGACCGTCTCCGCGATCCAGAAGCTGAACAGCTCGCTTATCAAGAACGTGAACCTCATCCAGGTCGGATGGCGGATTCGCGTGAAATAAACACATCACCTTCTCAGGCCCACTGGCTTTCCTTTATTTGGATCGCCGGTGGGCCTTTTTTCGTTTCCGCTTCGTCAAAACGGTCCGCTCGCCTCCAGTGGAAAGCAGGAGGCGAAACATCATGACGGAGGAAAACAACTACTACACGGATGAGCGCATCCGCAACGATCTCGACTACCAACGGGCGCAGAGGACTGCCAGATGCATGCTTGATACAGGCCTTATTTCCGATGACGAATTCAACAAATTATGCGACATCAACCGCAAAACATTCTCACCCCTGTTTGCGGAAATATATCCGAAAACTGCTTGCTATGTGTCCGAAAAAGAGTGATGGATAGACACTAACAAGGAGGCAGGCCAATTGAAGAAAATCACAAGAATCGAACAGGCAAGCAAGGGAAAAACAGAGCCAAAGAAGCTGCGTGTTGCCGCCTACTGCCGCGTCTCCACGGACTCGGACGAGCAGCTCGAAAGTCTTGAAACACAGAAGACGCACTATGAAAGCTACATCACATCCCGCGACGACTGGCAGTTCGCCGGAATCTACTACGACGAGGGCATCAGCGGCACCGGCAAATCCCGGCGTCCGGAGCTTGAACGGCTCATGCAGGACTGCAAGGCCGGGAAGATCGACATGGTCATCACCAAGAGCATCAGCCGATTTTCACGCAACACCACCGACTGTCTTGAACTCGTCAGAAAGCTCCTCACGCAGAATATCCCCATCTGGTTCGAAAAAGAAAACATCAACACCGGTGCGATGGAGAGTGAGCTGTTCCTCTCCATCCTCTCCAGTATGGCAGCGGACGAATCCCTTTCCATCAGTCTGAACAGCAAATGGAGCATCAAGAAACGGTTTGAGAACGGTACGTTCAAGATAAGCTACCCACCATACGGGTACGACTGGGACGGCGAGACGATGGCCATCAATCCAGAGCAGGCACAGATTGTCCGCCGCATCTTCTCAGAGACGCTTGCCGGGAAGGGAACCGCAGCCATTGCCACTGAACTCAACCGGGAGCAGATCCCGACAAAGCGCGGCGGAAACTGGAGCCCATCCGTCGTCCGCGGGATGATCGCAAACGAGAAATACTGCGGCGACTGCCTTTACCAGAAGACGTGGTCGGATTCAGCCTACAAGCGGCACCTGAACCACGGCGAGCAGACACAGTACCTGCAGCAGAATCATCACGAGCCCATCGTCAGCCGCGAGGACTGGGAAGCCGCGCAGAAGCTCATCTCCCAGCGGGCCGATGAGAAGAACATCAGCAAGGGCGACGAAAAGTACCAGAACCGCTACGCATTCTCCGGCAGAATCATCTGCGGCGAGTGCGGTGTAACGTTCAAGCGGCGCATCAACTACACAACGGACGGCAACTACGCCGCATGGAGCTGCAAGACGCATCTCGCCAATAAAAGCAAATGCTCCATGCTCTTCGTCCGGGACAATGACCTCAAGCTCGCATTCGAGGCCATGATGAACAAACTCATCTTCGCGCACCGGCTGATCCTCAAACCCTACGCGGAAAGCCTGAAGAGGAGCTCGACGAGCCAGACACTCAGCCGCATACAGCATCTTGAAACCGGCCTCGCAGAAAACGCTGACAAGCGCAAGACGCTCACGAAGCTCATGGCGCAGGGATTCATCGACCAGGTGATCTACAGCCAGCAAACCGCCGAGCTTCTCTCGCAGGCCGACGACATTAGAAAACAGATAGACGCCCTGAAGAACACGACAAGCAATGAAGCCACAGCTCTGGTACAGGCGGAGGATCTGCTGCGCTTCACCGAGAAGAGCCCGATGCTGGAAGCCTTCGACGACCAACTTTTTACACGATTCGTTGAGCGTATCGTCATCCGCTCACGGCACGAGGCAGTATTCCATCTCAAATGCGGGCTCACGCTCACGGAAAGGATGTGAAAATCATGGGACACACACCATACGGATACAGAACCGAAAACGGCAAAGCGGTCATCGACGAAGAGAAAGCCCAGCAGATAAGAAACCTCTACAGGAACTACCTTGACGGAATGGCGCTTGCCAAGGCTGCGCACGAAGCAGGAATCGAGACGTGGCACGGCTCGGCAAAACGCCTGCTCGAAAACAAGCACTACCTCGGAGACGACTACTATCCCGCCATCATCGACCAGCAAACCTACGACAGAGCACAGGCCGAACGCCTGCGCCGGGCAAAGGTGCTCGGACGGACGAACAGGAAAAAGCAGTCGCCGGATACACGAAAGCCGCCAACCCGGTTCAAGCTCGCCGCTCCTGAACAGGCCTACGACGACCCGAAGCAGCAGGCGGAATACCTGTACAGCCTGATTGAAAGCGAGGCGCGGTGATGGCAAACGTGACAATCATCCCTGCCAGACGGCAGGTCGGAAACAACGTCAAGCAAGCCGAGCAGCCGAAGCTCCGTGTAGCCGCATACTGCCGTGTCAGCACCGACTCTGACGAACAGGAAACCAGCTACGAAACGCAGGTCTCCCACTACACGGAGTACATCAAAAGCCACTCGGAATGGGAACTCGCCGGAATCTTCGCCGACGACGGAATCAGCGGCACCAACACAAAGAAGCGTGATGAATTCAACCGCATGATCGACGAATGCATGTCCGGAAACATCGACATGATCATCACCAAGAGCATCAGCCGATTCGCCCGCAACACGCTCGACTGCCTCAAGTACATCCGGCTCCTCAAGGACAAGAACATCGCGGTCTGGTTCGAGAAGGAATCCATCAACACGATGGACTCCAAGGGCGAGGTTCTGATCACCATCATGGCAAGCCTCGCGCAGCAGGAATCCCAGTCCCTTTCCCAGAACGTGAAGCTCGGACTACAGTACCGCTACCAGCAGGGAAAGGTACAGGTCAACCACAATCACTTCCTCGGATACACCAAGGACGGCGACGGGCACCTCGTCATCGACCCGGAACAGGCGGAGGTCGTCAAGCGGATCTACCGCGAGTACCTCGAAGGTCTCTCCATGAAGAAGATCGCCGAGGGACTGGAGCAGGACGGCATCCTCACCGGCGCGGGCAAGACAAAATGGTATGACTCGACCATCAACAAGATCCTGCGAAACGAGAAATACATGGGCGACGCCCTGCTTCAGAAAACCGTAACCACGGACTTCCTCACCAAGAAACGCGTACGCAACACCGGAGCCCTGCCGCAATACTATGTGGAAGATGACCATGAAGCCATCATTCCGAAGGAAATCTTCATGCAGGTGCAGGCGGAGCTTGTGCGACGCAGGAAGGTTCACACTGGGCCGAACGGTCAGAAGCGCATCTACTCCGGCAACAACTGCTTCTCCCAGATGGTCGTCTGCGGAGAATGCGGCGAGCTCTACCGGCGCGTCCACTGGAATAACCACGGCTGCAAAAGCATCGTCTGGCGATGCATCAGCCGCCTTGAACCCAGCCGCGCCGCCATGAACTGCACCAGCCGAACCGTCAAGGAAGACCTATTGCAAGAGGTCACAGTCAAGGCCTTCAATCGGATACTCACCGATAGCGACGATTTCCTCCGGCAGATGCAGGAGAACATCGCAAAAGCTATAATGGCCGCCGACACAATGAGCCCGGACGGTATCCAGGCACGGCTCGATAAGCTGCAGAAGGAGCTCATCCGAAAGGCCAACAGCAAGCAGGACTACGATGCCATCGCCGATGAAATCTTTACGCTGCGCGAGCAGAAATCACAGGCCGAGGCAGACACCCGCAGCCGCGAGGAGACCCGGAAGCGCATCGCCGAGCTGCAGAACTTCATCGGAAGTCAGCAATCCGAAATCACCGAATTCGACGAAAGCCTCGTCCGAAAGCTGATCCAGCAGATCACCGTTTACGATGACCACTTCTCTGTGGAATTCAAATCCGGCATCACAATCGATATCGAAGCATAAAACAAGGCTCCCTCGCTACCGCTGATGGCAGTGTAGGAGCCTTTGTCACGTTATCTACAGAAAGAATTATTCATCTTTTAAGTGTAGCAGAAATGCTGCATTTACTACCACAAATACTGATCCACAGTTATGCCATAAAGCCCCGGTAACGGGAGTAAGAATGCCGATTGCAGAGAGTACTACCGCTGCCAGATTGATGACGAGAGAAGCAATGATATTTACATGAACCTTCCGCATGACCTTCTGCATCAGGTTGAACAGGTACGGAAGACGTTTAATATCATCGCTGACAAGAACAGCATCAGCCGATTCCACCGCGATATCCGAACCAATACCGCCCATCGCAATTCCCGCGTCAGCACTTGTTAAGGCGAGTGCATCATTTACGCCATCACCGATCATGCAGATCGGATCTGCTCCTACGGAATAGCTCTTGATAATATTCATTTTTTCTTCTGGTAAGAGATTAGCGCGAACATCGTTGATTCCTACATTGCCGGCAATCGCTGACGCGGCTTGTTCGTTATCACCCGTCAGCAGCATTGGCGTTATACCAATGGATTTTAGTTTCTCAATCGTTGCTTTTGCGTCTTCACGCACTGTGTCACGAAGAGCTATGAAGCCGATAAGAGTTTTGTCGGTTGCTATATAGACTGCGGTCGCACCCTTGTCAAGTTCAGGTTTGCAAGCGTCTGAACAGGCGCTGATATCTACGCCCTGTTCTTTCATGAAGCCCTCTTTTCCGGCACGGACTGTCTTTCCATCAACTACCGCTGAAATTCCCTGACCAGCAATAACACGAAAATCAGAAATAGCCTCATTCTTCCCGCCACTCTTCTCATATGCGTCCCAGATTGCCTTTCCAAGAGGATGCTCAGATTTTTGCTCCGCCAATGCCGCGATTCTGAGGATCCCATTATCAGAATATGCCTTATCAACAGATACAAAAGCTGTTACCTGTGGTTTTCCGTATGTAATAGTACCGGTTTTGTCAAATGCAACTCTTTTAATTGTTGACAGCCGCTCCACTGCATCACCGGATCGAACAACGATTCCGTACTTTGCAGCATTTCCGATACCGGCAAGGACCGCAGTAGGCGTCGCCAGAATAAAGGCACAAGGGCAAAAAACGACCAGAACTGTAACAGCTCTCATGAATTGTCCGGTAACGATCCATGTGATAATGGCACATGACAGTGCGATCACAACAAGCCATGTTGCCCAACGATCTGCTGCCGTAACAATAGGTGCTTTGTTTTCTTCTGCTTCCTCCGCAAGACGAACCATTCTCTGTAAAGAGCTGTTCTCACTGATCGAATCGGCGCGCATTATAAAAGTTCCAAACTGATTGATCGTTCCGCTGGAAACCGTATCGCCTGCTGCCTTATCCACCGGAATGCTTTCTCCGGTCATAACTGACTGGTCAATTGAAGTTTCACCCTCCAGAATCGTACCGTCTACAGGCACCGTCTCTCCAGCGATAACACTTATAACATCCCCGACCTTGACTTGCTCCACCGGGATTTCTGTTGCAATTTCATCACGCAGCACACGAGCCGTCTGAGGCCTGATGTTAATGAGCTTCTCTATACCTTCTCTCGCTTTTCCGGAAGTATAGTCTTCCAGAAGGGAACCGATCTGCATAATCAGCGCAACTTCACCTGCAGCGAAAAATTCTTTTGTCGCTACAGAAGCTATTAGTGCCAGCGAAACAAGGAGATCCGCTTTAATATCATGTTCACAAATAACTCCTTTGAAAGCTCCCACAAGAATCGGTATCCCGCAAAGAATAATGGCCATCCAGGCAATATCAAAGGGCAATAAATTCATTAATGCGCCGGTAATGCTAAGTACAAGAGAAATTACCGAGATCACCGCGCATACTAAAGTCTCTTTCGGTTCATTTTCAAGCCAATGATTTAGCATATGTCCCTCCTTGACACATGGTGTTCTCTTTCGTACAATATATTTGTTACAGAACAGTATGTTCTTTTTCATTATATTTACTTGCACCATTTAAACAATAATCAAAACCATTGGTTTGTTCGTTACAGAACAAAAGAATAAAACTGTACGGGAGTGATGAGTATGGATCGCAGACAAAAGAAAACAAGAGAAGCTATTTTTCGAGCATTTACTGAATTGCTGAAGCATGAAGCATATGCCAAAATTTCTGTGCAGGAGATTATTGACTTAGCTGATATAGGCAGAACTACTTTCTATGCGCACTTTGAAACGAAAGACGATCTTTTGAGGAGTCTCTGTTCAGAAATCTTTGAACACGTTTTTTCAGAAGATCTTGGCAAGGAAAAAAATCATGATTTTTCAGAAAGCCATGATACAAAAGCTAAAATTACACACATCCTATATCATCTACAGGACCATATGGACTATCTTCCCGGCATTCTGTCCGGAGAAAGTGGCGAGATCTTTATGAGTTATTTTAAGATATACCTGAAAGAACTTTTTTCCAGGTCCGGTGAATCCGCAAGCGGAATCGCTCCACGTGATTACATTATGAATCACATGGTTTGTGATTTCGCTGAGACGGTGAGATGGTGGACGAGAAACAAGAACTATTCACCTGAAGAAATCAGCTCTTTTTTCATAGAAACAACACCGCTAATGGAGTAGATCGTTTTGTTTGAGAACAAATACAACGAAGCTCTCCGCCGCCGATGATGGCAGTACGGGAGCCTTTTTCCGACATCTATCTCACAGCCACAGCTCCCCAACATCTAACTCGGCAACTCAACATAGTGACATCTATCGTGGCAACTCAACTCTCACACTTTTTGAGCTGATTTGCCCTTTGATGAGTTACCGAGAAGCGTTCGTACTGCCCGACGCCGAATTTGCCCGATTACCCGAAAACCGCAGTATTACTGGGCTTTCGCGGCTATTTTCCTTCGACCCTTGACATCAATACTACCGTCTCAACATGAACGGTATCGGGGAATAAATCGACGCATTTATATCTGACCAGCCGGTATCCATGTTCGAGAAAAACCGGCAGGTCTCTTGCGAGGCTTGTAGGTTTGCATGAGATATATATGATATTCCTGACACCATATGCGATAATTTTTGGCAACGCCTTTGGATGCACCCCTTCTCTGGGCGGATCCAGAATAATAGCATCCGGTTTTTCTGTAATTTTGTCAAGGACTTTCAATACGTCACCACAAAGAAACCTGCAATTTTGCAGATGATTTCTCTGTGCATTCTCTCTTGCTGCTTCTACTGCCTCTTCCACTATTTCCACACCGATCACTTTTCCGGCTACAGGAGCTATGATCTGGGCGATCGTTCCGGTACCGCTGTACAGGTCAAAAACGGTCTGGTCATGCACATCACCAAGAAATTCCCTTGCTGTTCGATACAGAACCTCAGCTCCTCGGGAATTGGTCTGAAAAAAAGAAAAAGGTGTAATCTTGAAGCAAAGTCCGAGGAGATTTTCATAAAAAAAGTCTCTTCCATACAGAAGGTCCGTGCGATCATTTTTTATCACATCGGCAACGGAGTCATTGATCGTATGGAGTATACCAACAATTTTTCCCTCCAGCTGCAGCTGCAGCAGCTGCCCAGCAAATGGCTTTTCGGGAAAAGCAGCACCTTCACTCTGGGAACTGGTAACCAGGTCTACCAGAATTTCACCTGTTGCGGAAGCGCGGCGCACCAGCAGATGCCGCAGATAACCCTGATGCGTCATTTTGTGATAATAAGTCCAGCCCTGGGCACGGCAGAAGCTCAGTACCGTTCTGAGTATCAGATTAAAATCATTGTGCACGATCTGGCAATGGTCTGCCGTCAGAATATCATAGGTACTGTTCTTCTTATGCAGACCAAGCGTGAGCTCGCCACCCTTTTCGCAGTCACCGAAGGCGTATTCCATTTTATTGCGGTAGGCGTTTTTCTGGGGGCTTGGGATGATACCCTCTTCTATCGGCTCACTCAAATTCTCCGGTATATGATCTCCTGCTGTCAGTGCGTGGCTGATCAGAAGCCTGATCTCCTGCTCCTTCAGCTTTAACTGCGTCTGGTAGGGAAGTGTGCGATAGGTGCAGCCGCCGCACTCCGGAAACAGATTACAGCCTGGATCCTCAGTTTCAGATTCTGATGGTTTGATTACAGAAAGCAATTGGCCCTCTATGACGCCGGCTTTTTTCTTCCGGATCCGAAAACAAATCGTCTGTCCCGGGATGGTATTCTTCACAATGACCTCTTTTTCCACGCCGTTTTGATCCTCCAGCCTGACATGGCCCTTATTCGGATATGTGACCTTTACAACGACTCCTTCGTAAACCTCTCCCTTTTTCATCACGTTTTCCCCTTAACTCCTGTTTTCTTGAAAAAAGCCCCGGCACAACCATGTGTCGGAGCCCTGAACTTCTTGTCTTGTATTTCCTGTCTGATAATTCTTCTCTTGGATTCTTCTCTTGGATTCTGCTTTTCGCTTCAGGAAACAGCCGCTGTCTGCCGAAAGTAATCAGCACGAAGCAGATAGGATCTTATTCCGCTTTCTTTCCGGATTCCTCAGATGCATCCTGTGCATCATGGGGCTTTTCTTCCTCATCTTTATCATTTTCATCGAAATAGCTGTCAAAATCGTCATCAAAATCTTCGTCATCGAAATCTTCAAGATAGTCCGGTGTAAAGTAACGATACACTGCATAAGCGAGTCCGCAGATCGCCGCAGTAGCAGCTACCGCAACCGCAATAATTCTGAGCAGAGAACCCTTCTTCATCTTTGTGTTCTGGGTTTTTGCCTGAATTGCATCTGCAAATGCCTTTAGTGTTTCCTTATCCATAATAAGTCACTCCATTTCGCTTTGATAAAATATTTTGTCTTTGGAATCCCTTATTTCCATTCTGTTTCCCGCATTTTAATGAACCGTGCCTTGTTTCTTAAGATTCAATTAGTGTTATTATAACATAATCATGCATATAAAGACAAGAATCGAGATGGAATTGGTGAAAATGCCGATGCCGATGAATTCTTCAACAATTGATTTTTTCCCGTAAGCAGAAAAAATATTTCAAAAATACCAATAAAAGCAAAACCGGAAAGCCTTTCATATAAAGCTTTCCGGTATACAAGTAGCGAGAGGGAGACTTGAACTCTCGACACCGCGGGTATGAACCGCGTGCTCTAGCCAACTGAGCTATCTCGCCATATATGAATTGTGAGCTGAAGGAATGGGACCTACAGGGCTCGAACCTGTGACCCTCTGCTTGTAAGGCAGATGCTCTCCCAGCTGAGCTAAGATCCCGTTTCTTGTTCTCTCCTCAACTCGCTTTGCTATTATAACCTGATATTGTTTTAATTGTCAACACTTTTTTGAAAAAAGATTCAGAGAATGATTTGGAAATTAATTTTTCTGGTGCAGATATTATAGCTGGTAAAAATATAAGGGAAAGGGCTGCCTGATCGTCTCATTCAAATCAAGCAGCCCTTCTAATGAATATCCTTAAGTTTCACTGTATAACCTCACTTTCTATTCATTTGCCATATTCACTTTTGACTGACAGCCTCTTTCTTCGAATCTGCTGATCCGCTGCCTTTGCTTTTCTCTGTACCCAGTTCATGCTCTTCGCTGATCGCACTCCTGCGATTTGATTTTTTATGAGTATTTTTTAGCTTTTACAGCTTCTCCAGTTAAACCTTATTGAGCTCTTATAATATTTAACTGCTTCACAAGCACCGAGTGAAAAACTTTACATTCCCATTGGTCCATCCTCCAAAAGTAAATACCCGATTAAGAAAACCGATAACTTTTATTCCTTATTGGTTATCTCTTTTCTTGACCCTATAATACAGAATTAACACGCATATGTCAAGCATTTTTTGTAATTTATTTTTTTAAAATGTTTATATCTGAATATTGTGACATTTTAGACGATTAAATTTATCTTTTAGCTATTAATTACCCAGATGTTGTAGAAAAGCGTGTCGTTTTATCTGTATTTTTATATCGGCTGGGCTTATTGGATAGTAGCGGAATAAAACATATCAGCAAGTGCATTAGTTATAGTACAAATAAGACCGGTAACAGATGCTTCTCTTCATCTCTTACCGGTCTGAAATGATGATCTGTCAATCATCAAATAATCTTCTGAAATTCAACTCATCCATCAATAACGTCGTTCTGCGCTGTTCGAATGCCATCAGCCCTTGAACTCATCGATCGCATGTCCGATATCGTGGCGATAATACTTATTCTGGAAGTCAATCCAGTCAACCGCCTTGTAAGCATTGGCCCTTGCTTCCTTCAGGTCTTTTCCAAGTGCGGTTACGTCAAGTACACGGCCTCCATTGGTCACAACCTCACCCTTGTCATTGAATTTTGTGCCCGCGTGGAATACATAGTATCCCTTTTTATTTCTGAAGTTCTCCAGACCGTGAATGGGAAATCCTTTTTCATAGGATACCGGATAACCGTCACTGGCAAGAACAACAGTGACGCAGGCCTCATCCGTAAACTGCAGATCAATCTGATCCAGCGTTCCGTCAATGCAGGCTTCCATAACTTCTACAATATCGTTTTTCATGCGTGGAAGTACAACCTGCGCCTCCGGATCTCCAAAGCGTGCATTGTACTCCAGAACCTTGGGGCCATCCTCTGTGAGCATCAGGCCAAAGAAGATAATGCCCTTGAAAGGACGTCCCTCCGCCTTCATGGCATCAACCGTAGGCTGGAAGATATACTTCTGGCAGAATGCATCTGCTTCCTTTGTGTAGAAAGGCGTCGGGGAGAAGTTGCCCATTCCACCGGTATTCAGACCCTGATCTCCGTCCTTTGCGCGTTTATGGTCCTGGGCGGATGCCATGGTCTTCACAATATTGCCATCTACAAAGGACAGAACGGATACTTCACGACCGGTCATAAACTCCTCAATCACCAGCTCATCTCCGGCATGTCCGAACTTCTTGTCGATCATCAATTCCTTGACACCGGCCTTTGCCTCATCCAGATTGTTGCAGATCAGAACTCCCTTGCCAAGTGCCAGACCATCCGCTTTCAGAACAATCGGATATTTTGTATTCTTCTCCAGGTAAGCGATGGCATCCTCTGGTGTCGTGAACGTCTCATAAGCAGCCGTCGGAATATGATATTTCTTCATGAGATTTTTGGAAAAAGCCTTGGATCCTTCGAGAATCGCTGCGTTCTTCCTGGGTCCGAATACACGAAGGCCCTGTGCCTCAAAAGCATCTACGATACCGCCAACAAGGGGATCATCCATTCCCACAATTGTCAGATCAATCTGATGCTCCTTTGCAAAAGCAGTAAGCTTGTCAAATTCCATTGCGCCGATCGGCACACATTCTGCCAGTTCCGCAATTCCCGCATTTCCGGGTGCGCAATAAATTTTGTCCACCTTTGGGCTGTGGGCAACCTTCCAGACGATCGCATGCTCGCGGCCGCCTCCGCCAACTACCAGTACTTTCATTCCCATGATGTTCTCCTCACTTTCTGACAAAGTGATCTTTTATCATTTCTCCGTCAGATCTCTCCAAAAGTATAATCCTGAATATGCACCTTTACATCCAATACAGAAACACGACCATTTGCAATCAGATTGATCGCCTCAGGCATAATCTTCCATTCTGCCTGCTCCATAACCCGCCGCTGCAGAATCTCCGGTGTATCGCCGTCCTGTACATAGACAGCCTTCTGCAGAATGATTGGTCCGGTGTCCGTTCCCGCATCCACAAAATGTACAGTGGCACCCGTCACTCTTACACCCCGTTCCAGCACCTTCTCGTGTACATGAAGACCGTAATAGCCCGTGCCGCAGAAAGATGGGATCAGTGCGGGATGTATATTGATCATCCGGTTTGGAAAAGCTTCCACCATTTTCTTTGGAATAACCACCATACAGCCGGCAAGGACCACCAGATCCGGTTTGTAGGACTGGGTTTTTGCGAGATAGGCATCCTCAAATTCTGCCCTGTTGGAAAAGCTGCGCGGGCTGACTACGGCCGCGTCAATCCCTTTTTTTCTGGCCCGTTCCAGGGCATACGCCCCGGGGTTGTTGCTGATCACACCGACGACTCCGGCATTTGTAATGGTACCATTATCAATAGCATCCAGAATGGCCTGAAGATTGGTTCCGCCCCCGGATACCAGTACTACAACTCTCAGCATGCGTGCCTCCTTCAGATAAGCTTTACGCCCTTTTCGCCAGCTCTGATATGACCGATCTGATAAGGATATTCTCCTGCCTCGCGGACTGCCTGCATGGTCTTTGCCACATCGTCAGGACGAACCGCCAGCACCATGCCGATACCCATATTGTAAGTGTTGTACATAACATGTTCTTCAATGTCGCCCTTTTTCTGCAGAAGACGGAAGATCGGCAGAACCGGATAAGAATCCTTTTCAATCTCCGCATAGACACCGTCTCTGAGCATTCTGGGAACATTTTCATAGAAACCGCCGCCTGTAATATGGCTGCAGCCCTGAACCCTGACACCTGCCTTTCGGATATTCTTCAGGGCTTTGACATAAATCTTGGTCGGCTCCAGAAGGACATCTCCCAGTTTTCCGCCCAGTTCATCATAATAGGTATCCAGTGATTCCGGCGTCATGTCGAATACCTTCCGCACAAGTGAAAATCCATTGCTGTGTACGCCTGAGGATGCGAGACCGATCAGCACATCGCCATCCTGCAGATCAGCGCCGGTAATCATGTCCTTCTGGTCCACGACACCAACTGCAAAACCGGCAAGATCATACTCATCCGTGGGATAAAAGCCAGGCATTTCCGCTGTCTCTCCACCAATCAGGGCAGCCTCCGACTGCAGGCATCCGGCCGCTACACCTTTTACGATTTCTGCAATTTTCTCCGGATAGTTCTTGCCACAGGCAATATAATCCAGGAAAAACAGGGGCTCGCCGCCTGCGCAGGCAATATCATTGACACACATCGCTACACAGTCAATGCCGACCGTATCATGCTTGCCCATCAGGAAAGCCAGCTTCAGCTTGGTTCCGACTCCGTCTGTCCCGGACACAAGCGTCGGATGTTCCATGTTCTTAAACGCATCCGCTGAAAATGCCCCGGAAAATCCGCCAAGTCCGCCCAGCATTTCCGGACGCACGGTCTCCTTTACATACTTTTTCATCAGCTCAACTGACTTGTATCCAGCTTCGATATCAACTCCAGATGACTTATAATCCATAATGTCCTCCATATATCCAGGTATCCGCCTGACATGCTGTATTACCCTGTTTTTCCGCTCATGCGTGCTGTATACGATTTTGAACGGTTTGCTCTATTGCAGGTTATTCATTCCAGGAACTTTTTCGTTTTTGGGTTATTTTGTGTAATTTCTGTAACCAACTTCCTGAAGCTTTGCATCCTTTGCAATGACGCTCTTCTTCCCCTCCTCGCCATATGCCTTTACCTTTGCAAGAAGCTCCGGATCGGAGACGGCAAGAATACGCGCGGCAAGAATCGCAGCATTCTTTGATCCATCAACAGCCACAGTAGCAACCGGTATTCCGGAGGGCATCTGAACAATCGAATACAGCGCATCTGTTCCGCCAAGTGCCTTACTGCTCATCGGTACACCAATCACTGGAAGCGGGAAAAGCGCTGCTACCATGCCCGGCAGGGCTGCCGCCATACCGGCACCCGCAATAATGACACGGATTCCCCTCTCTTCGGCGCCCTTGGCCCAGGCTACCAGCTCTTCAGGCTCCCTGTGTGCAGAGATGATCCGCATTTCAAAATCAATCCCGAATTCTTCCAGTACAGCTGCAGCCTTGGACATGACCGCCATGTCCGAATCACTGCCCATTACAATTCCAACCTTTGCCATCGTCTGTGTTCTCCTTTTGTAATCGAAATCACTTAACGTTTACCATCATATCCGAAAAACCGCAATCTTTCAACGCTTCTTCAAATCAGAATAAATCCCGGAGCGGTTCATTGAGCTCCTCCGTACCCGGAAGCACAAATCTCCCCTCTTCAATCAGAGAGATTTCTTCCCCGTCTGCCTTCTCCACGCGGATCGAGCCAAGCTCTTCATACGGAATAGATATATCTGTATGACAGCCGAAATACGCCCTGGCGGGATCTGTTTTCCGCAGAATCGAACGTTCATTGTCCCTGGCAATGATTTCCTTTCCATCCGGATTATAAACCGGGTGGTCCTCCTCCCAGCTGTAGCAGGAATCACCAAAGGCAAAATGTGGCCCCATCTTCTCCGCAATCAGAATCGGCAGCTTGTCTTCAATATGATATTGTTTTGCCATGCGGTATGCTGTTGTATTGGTTCCAATCGCACACTCTCCCATCGGCAGAGAAGCATGATGAAACAGGATATTTTCTTCAATATAATGACGGTTTGCATCATGGGAGGAAAAGTTCCCGCAGTCATAATCATCAGCCATGCCATCGGACACATGGATCTCCAGATCCTTATACTGAAACTCTCCCAGATAGACCTGTCTGACGTGGAGCAGCCCGTTCGTACCCTTTAATACAGGCGTTGTAAAAACCTCACCGACCGGTATATTCACATTGGCAACGCAGTTTTCAAAATTGGTCTGATGCACAGGGTCCTGCAGGGTATGAAGCGCCACCCTGAGGTCTGTACGGTTTCCACGCATTCCCTTAATCCGCACGGCGACGCCCTGGTCCAGCGCGTCGATCAGCTTCTGCTGAATTTTCTGATATTTCCTGTAATCCAGGTTATTGATCTTCTCCGTCTCATGGAATATCTCAGGAAAATTATTTCCGATCTCCGGAACCGGATAGGCAATAATCGTGAAGCTGCGTTCGGAACCCTTTATGTATCGATTCGTGATCTGACCCGCCTCGCTGTTGTAGCGAACCTGCTCTCTCTGCTGGGCATCCGTGAGCGTAATGCTGTGTCGGGACTGTACAGGCACGAAAGGAGTTTCTCCAAAAACATCCATGCAGGCAGGGCCGCCATGTACCTTTGCCAGGTCTTTATGCCGTTCGTAAGCTGCGCGAAGACCCTGCAGCTTTCTCGTGACAAATTTATCATCCAGATATACAAAGGCATCATTCCTGTGGTCATATTCAAGCTGGGGATTTGGCACTGCTCCATAGTAGCCAATACGCAGATGCTGCCGCTTATTGACTGCATGCGTGGCAGACCGGTAAATGACGCTCTCCAGTCCCATCTCTTCAAACTGCAGAACTGCCTGTCTGACAACACGTTCAAAGCCCAGACGAAAACGGATGTTTACTGTTTTTTTACTGTGGATGTCCTTGCGTCCGACTTCAAATCCGATCCGGTATCCCTCGGTCCAGGTACGTGCTATCGCATCAATCTCCTCTGCCGGAAGGGAATTCAGGAAGGCTGCCGTTTTCTCCTCGTTTTCTGTCACATACTCTCCAAAGCGATACAGATACCGCAGATCAGAGAGGTCCTCATGCATAATAATATCCCTTGCAAAGGAAAGAGAGGGATCCACACTCTCTCGGGTCCTGCTGTCCATCATTCTTGCGGAGTAATCACTGCAGTACCAGTACAGAGACTCTTGAATCTGATCCGGGTCAGGCAATGTCTCGCCGGTAAACTGCTGATAGATCTCCAGGAAGAGTTCCAGACCGGTCAGCATGTCCCAGACCTTGTCCTCGAACGCATAAACAACTGATCCCCGAAGCTCCATATACAGAAACGACAATAGCCTTCCGTATTCCTCACCAAGGGTATCCACCGCGTAATCAGGATTCCCGAAGCATTCAGCATAATGTTCCGGGAGAACATCCTCATATATTCTGTGATTCTGGTCACGCAGGCTCTCAAGAGAATCATTTCGATGCTCGTCCCGTTCGTTCTCCTGCATAAGCGCGATCATATCAGAGAGAAAAGCAGCTTCATTCTCAAAAAAGGCCTTATAGGGGTCCTTCACAAGCTTTTCTGTGGGAATCTCACGGATGCGCGCAGCGGCGAGCAGGAAGCGTTCCTGCAGATCTTCCTCTGCATCAGAATCCTCCAAATGCAGATTCAATGATAATGTGCTGTCTGTGCCATGAATATCTGTTTCTTTATGAATGTCTGTTTGTATTCTTGTTTTTTCCAATGATATCCGGGCTCTCCATAAATATTATTTTGCAGGACCATGCGCACTGCAGTGGAGCAAAACGCAGTCCTTACAATCCGATCAATCTTTATATTATGAAATTTGTTATCAAAAGATAAGTTTTTTGAAATTGCCTTAAAACCGAACATTTCAAGAAAACAGCTCTTTTGAATCCAGGATCAGGGCTTCAGGCTTCCTTTCCCTATATTTTCCTGCAGAATTTCCTGCATATAAGACCAGATCTTCTCTGAACCTGTTCCGGTTTTTTCGTTGCGTTTCATCACCTGGGACAGACTGACTCCATGCTCCTTCCAGTCTCCGCCCCCATTGGAATTGTTCAGAAGCATCGGCTGAAAATTGTCCATGACATGGGCGAAACGCGCTTCCGGCGTCTCATAGGCGTCAAACTCCTCCCAGAGTGCGCGCAGCTGTTTCCCCTGATCCTCCGGAAGCAGCCCAAAGATACGATCTGCAGCCCGTGTTTCCCTTGCCAGCTCCGTCTTCTTTCCTTCTGCATCATAGGCATACGTGTCCCCGGCATCTATTTCTACAATATCGTGGACCAGCACCATGAGAATGGTTCTGACAATGTCAATTTCCTGACTGGCATATTCCTTTAAGATCCAGACCATGATTGCCAGGTGCCATGCATGATCTGCATCATCCTCCCTGCGTCCATGACCGGTCAGATGTGTCTGCCGGAGAATGTTCTTTTCCTTATCAATTTCCAGGATAAAATCCAGCTGTTTCTGAAAACGGTCCTGCTCTTCAGCCATAATGATATTATTTCCTGATCCTTTCTGCCAAACAGATACTTCACAAACTTCCGGGAACGGCACTGAGATCAGTGAATCCCCAAAAGCAGAAGAATCGCCCACAATATCGACATCACACCGGAAATCAGCGCAGACAGCGTAGCCCTTGCTGTGTTTTCCTTTTTCGCAGACAGTGCCCGCATGCCAAGATAAAATCCATAAAAGGCAAACAGCATGGCAATCAGTCCTGCCGCTCCAAGTATAATGCCTCCCTTTGCCTGCACCAGAAATGAGATACCAATTGTCACAATCAATATCAAAAGAGAAATCACCGACAGCGTCAGCGAAACTCTGGCATCTGTTACCTTTTCTTTTTCAATAAAGGTGTATTTAACCTGTTTCTTTTTTGCCATTATGAAAAAATCTGTACTTTCCTCATTGTTTCAACCCAGAGATCCGCCGCATGTGTGTGCGATAGTCCCTTGTATCATTCCATGATTTAAGGTTCAAAAAGTAAGCTTGTAAGAAATTGTCTTAAAATTCGAACATTTGCAGACATGCTAGAAGTACTTGGTGATGAGATTTTGCATTGTTCAGAAAAAGTCAACTGTCTGAGCTGCAGAATGCAGCGAGTTTTAACTTTTTCTGAACGTCATTAGCAAAATCAAAGAACCGTAGTACTTCTTGCTTGTCGAAACCGTGAGAATTTCAAAACAATTTCATTAGCATCAACCTTTTGACCCCAATATTATTCTCTTACATCTTATCAAAAATATCTCTGTATTCCTCTGCCCCATATTCCTTATAATAGCTTCGGATAGCAGACTTCAGATCATCAGTCAGCAGAGCTGGCTGTCCACTTTCTTCCCCGCTGAGATAGCTGTATACATCGGCCATCGAGACAATGGCATTGGTCGGAAATCCATATTTCTGCGAAATTTCAGATAGAGCACTGCCAGTTCCTTTGCCTCGTTCCATCCGGTTCAGTGACACCATAAGTCCCTTGATCTGAATATCTCCCTGTGCCTGAAGAATCGGGAAGGTTTCCTCGATTGACTTGCCGGAGGTCGTGACATCCTCAATAATGACAACCCGATCCCCATCCTTGATCTCACTTCCAAGAAGGATTCCCTTATCTCCGCCATGGTCCTTGGCTTCCTTGCGGTTGGAGCAGTATCTGACATCGACGCCATAGAGCTCACTGATTGCGATTGCAGTAACAACGGAAAGGGGAATACCCTTGTATGCCGGTCCGAAAAGGATATCAAAATCGAGGCCGTAGCTGTCGTGAATTGCTCTGGCGTAAAACTGCCCCAGTTTTCTGAGCTGAGAGCCTGTCACATAGGCTCCGGCATTCATGAAAAACGGAGACTTTCTTCCACTTTTCAGCGTAAAATCCCCAAACTTCAGCACATGGCTCTGTAACATAAAGTCAATAAACTGCTTCTTATATTCTTCCATAGCCCTGGTCACTCCTTCTGATCTGCCTTGTATCCGGGCAGAATATGATATTTTCTATGCCTCCTGTACGGCACCGATCAGCTCATGGATGTCTTCAATGCCGTTTTCGTCCAGATACCGCTCCAGTCCATCAATCACGTCCAGCGTTGCATGTGGATTATAGAAGCTGGCCGTACCGACAGATACTGCTGTGGCACCGGCAAGAATAAATTCCAAAGCATCCTCTGCTGTGGAAATGCCGCCCATACCAATCACCGGAAGGCTGATGGCATGCGCCACCTCATAAACCATACGCACCGCAACAGGCTTCACGGCAGGGCCGGACATCCCGCCCGTCCTGTTCGCCAGAACAAATCTTCTGCGGTTTACATCGATCTTCATTCCGGTCAGGGTATTGATCAGTGATACCGCATCTGCTCCCCCTGCCTCTACTGCTCTGGCCATCTCGGCGATATCAGTGACATTTGGGCTGAGCTTCATGATCACCGGCTGCTTTGCCACATCCTTGCAGGCTCTGGTTATCTTTTCCGCAACTGCAGGAACTGTTCCGAATGCAATACCGCCTTCCCTGACATTCGGGCAGGAAATATTGATTTCCAGCATATCAACCGGTTCTTCCGCCAGACGCTCAACCACCTCGGTATACTCCTCAATGGAATGACCGCATACGTTGACAATGATCCTGGTATTATACTTTTTCAAAAAGGGAATATCTCTTTTGCAGAATACGTCAATCCCGGGATTCTGAAGACCGATGGCATTCAGCATACCGCCATAGACCTCCGCGACCCGTGGGGTCGGGTTGCCCGGCCAGGGTACATTTGCTACGCCCTTTGTAACCACTGCGCCAAGCCGGTTCAGATCTGTCCACTCGCTGTATTCCTCGCCGGATCCGAAGGTTCCTGACGCAGTCATGACCGGATTTTTCAATTCTACTCCGGCAATATTTACACGTAGTCTGTTCTTTTTCTCATCCATATTCATCGTATCCTCCGGATAAATGACAGGTAACAGGCAGCAGTCAGACCGTGGTCACAGATCCAGTCTGGATGCATTGAACACCGGCCCATCCTTGCAGACTCTGGCATTTCTGACATGGGAATGCCCATCGACATCCTTCGTCTGGCACACACAGGCAAGACAGGCACCGATACCGCAGGCCATCCGTTCTTCCATGGAAACCCAGCAGGGGACATTATTCTCTTCTGCCCAGTGTTTCAGTGCGCGCAGCATCGGGAGTGGTCCGCATGCGAAAATAACATCCGGCTTTCTCCCATCCTGGCAGATTGCGTCCAGAACAGTTCCCCGTGTGCCGGTGGACCCGTCCTCCGTAGCAACCAGTGTTTCGCCAAAATGATCAAATTCGTCCTTCAGGAAGCAGTCTCTGCGGTACCCGAGCACACTGGTGACTATGGTGTCCCGGATCCTGGCATTGACCCCGTCGGATTTGCCAGACACCCGTTCTTCATCGTTAATCACATCCCGCTGTTCCTCAGCCAGTGCCGCACTGCCGGAAAGGGCCTTTGCAGTTTCCAGCATCGGAGGTATGCCTATTCCTCCTCCAATAAGATATACATGCCTTCCGGCTGCCTCTTCCAGCGGAAAGCCATTCCCAAGCGGACCCATGAGCTGCAGGGAATCACCCGCCTTCATCCTGGACATCTCTGTCGTTCCCGCTCCGGCTGCACGATATACCAGACGCAGTGTATTCCTGACAGGGTCAATCTCACACAGGCTGATAGGACGAGGTAAAAGTCTGCTCTTATCATGGAGAAATACATTTACGAACTGTCCAGGTACAGCATCCCGTGCGATTTCAGGAGCTTCCAGAAGCATATCATAAATGCCGTCACTGATCCGCTCCTGGCGTAGGATGGCTGCGGTTTCCTTTCTCTTCATCTTGCGTTTGTCCTTTCAGGTATTATCACCGTTTACTTTGCTGCCTCAAGAGCCCCGTTGATGTCCCGGATCATATCGATCACAGCCGCTCTGGATGCGTCTGCGAAATGGTCCTCGCCGTATCCGGAATAGGCTTCCTTTTTATATGCACAGATGATGCCTCTGGAGGAATTCACGATGGCGCCAAGTCCGTCTGCATCAAAAAAGTCCACCAGATCGGAGCCTTTTCCTCCCTGTGCTCCGTATCCCGGAACCAGAATCATCGTATTCGGCATGATGTGGCGCAGAACCCTGCCCTGCTCCGGATAAGTGGCGCCCACCACAGCGCCCACATAGCTGTAACGCTCACCCATGACCTCACTGCCCCATTCATTTACCTTCTCTCCGACCAGCTCATAGAGCGGCTTTCCATCCACAATGCGGTCCTGGAATTCTCCACTTGAGGGATTGGAGGTTTTTACGAGCACGAATATACCCTTCTTCTCCTGCTGGCAGACCTTCAGAAAAGGCCTGATACCGTCACTTCCGAGATAAGGATTCACTGTGGCAAAGTCCTCATGAAATCCGGAATATTCCTGATCACCCACCCTGACATGACCGAGGTGCCCAATGGCATAGGCTTCTGAGGTAGACCCGATATCTCCTCTTTTCACGTCTCCAATGACAATCAGGCCCTTGCTCTGACAATAGGAGATCGTCCTCTCATAGACAGCCATGCCCGGAACACCAAACTGTTCATACATTGCTGCCTGCGGTTTTACAGCAGGTATCAGATCACAGGTGGCATCTACAATGGCTTTGTTAAACGCCCAGATTGCTTCCGCCGCGCCCTCAAGGGTTTCACCATATTCATGAAATGCAGCTTTCTGCAGCTTCTCCGGCACATAGGAAAGCATAGGGTCCAGACCCACAACGACAGGAGCATTCTTCTCTCTGATTTTCTGAATCAGACGGTTAATCATAATAAACTCTTCCTTTCTGATAGACGATCTTTCCCCCGCAGATTGTCGTGTGCACCTGACCGGTCACTTCACAGCCATCAAATGGGGTGTTCCTTCCTCTGGATTCAAAATCCCTCGCATCAATTGTGTATACTTTTTCAGGGTCAATGATTGTGAGATCAGCTTCTTTTCCTTCTGCAAGACTCCCTCTGCCGTCAAGATGAAGGATTCTGGCCGGATTTCCACTCATCCGTTCTGCCATCTGCATTGGCGTAAGAATACCCGTCTTCACCAGATATGTAATGGTAAGAGAGACAGAAGTCTCCAGTCCCGATATGCCAAAGGGGGCTTTTTCCATGGACTGTTCCTTTTCCTCACGGCTGTGGGGCGCATGGTCCGTACTGATCACCTCAAAAACGCCTTCTGCAAGCCCCTGGCAGAGTGCCTTACGATCCTCCTCCGTGCGAAGGGGCGGATTCATCTTGTAATTGGTATCTCCGGGAACCCTGTCGCTGCTGGTAAGTGCAAAATGATGGGGGCAGACCTCACCGGACACGTCCCATCCCTTTTCCTTCGCCGCCTTCAGCATCTCATAGCTTCCCTTTGTGGAGCAATGGCAGAGATGAAGATGCGCACCGGTTTCATGCGCTAGGATCATATCCCTGGCGATAATTACATCTTCCACGGAATTGGTAATTCCCTTAAGCCCTTCTTTTCTTGATACGGCATCCTCATTCACACAGCCGCCCTGTACCAGATTGCGGTCCTCGCAATGGTCCAGAAACGGGATGTTCTCTCCCCTGCAGATTTTCATTGCCTCCCGGGCAAGCTCTGCATTCATGACGGATTTTCCGTCTTCTGAAACCGCGGGAATACCATGTGCCACCATGCCGTGTATATCCGCAAGCCTTTCCCCCTTCTGTCCTTCCGTGACAGCGCCTGTCTGCAGCACATGAACGGGGGCTGTATGCTCTGCTTTATGCACTACATAGTCCACACGGTCCGGACTGTCACAGACCGGTTTTGTATTCGGCATGGCAATCACGGTAGTGACACCACCCCTTGCCGCCGCCTTGGATCCGGTTATCACATCTTCCTTCCAGGTAAAACCGGGATCCCGAAGATGTACATGCATATCAATCAGACCAGGCATAACCCACATGCCCTTTGCGTTGATTTCGATGTCAGCCTCTTCTCGGATGTGCTCTGCTACGCGGGCAATCCTGCCCTCTTTAAGGAAAATATCCGCAGCACCGTCAAAATGTGTATCAGGATCAATCAGTCTGCCATTTCTGACCAGAATTGTCTTCATATCAATTTCTGCCTTTCAATAAGTGGGATCTTTTCGGTTCCAGTTCCGGCACATTTTTTTCGTTTACAGTATACAAGATGATGCAGGAGAATTCAAGGATTCCGCTTTTACATGCGTAAATTGCGGCAAACTGTGGATTAAAAAAATACTGCTTGTGGCGGTCTCTGCCCTTATTATCCTAAGCAATTCCGGTTTTTGCATTATTTTTTTCGGTTTGAAAATGGTGCTGAATTGTGCAAAGATTCTTGACTTTTGCATCTCTTAAATCTATAATCAAATCACGGTGGAGACATCACCGATTCTTTATTTTTTAAGTTAGTATGGAGGTACTTCAAATGAACAAGGGAACTGTAAAGTGGTTCAACGCTGAAAAGGGCTATGGTTTTATCACAGGCGAGGATGGAAAGGACGTATTCGTTCACTTCTCCGCTATCCAGGGTGAAGGATTCAAATCTCTGGACGAGGGCCAGGCTGTTTCCTATGATCTGGTAGAAGGCGCAAAGGGAATGCAGGCAGCTAACGTAGTAAAGCTGTAATTTCCGGATCCGGATCACAAGCAACTATACAACCAAACCATCGAAAGAATTGCTTTTCTTGTTACAGCATTTTGAAGCATCGATTTATATATATTGTAAGTTACGCATCAAGTGTTTGCACACGTAATAATCAGTTCAATCGAAAAAAAGCCGTTTCCCATTTTGGGAAACGGCTTTTTTAGTCGAATCTTTTCAGCTGTCAGCCTGCAGAGGATGTACTGACTGCGGAGGTTCCGGCAGAGGTACCTGTCACAGCATTGTCACCAGACGCGCTGCTGGAAGAAGAACTACTGTCTGTACCCGCCTCCTGATTTGCAACATATTCACTCAGTGACGAGTTATAAGCTTCGATATCCGAGAGATCCAGTTCTGTTGTCGTTGCGGTCGCGGTTTTGTCCTGGTTGTCCTTCACATTATTATATACAGCCCAGCTGAACCAGCCAATCAGGGCACCAAAAACAGCTACCACTGCAACGATTGTAAGGACAGAGCGGATCTTTTCTCTCTTCATGATCTTCTTGCGGTTTCTCTTCTCTTCCTTATATAAGTCGACCTTTTTCTGACTCATTGAAAACAACTCCTCCACTTCCTGATTTCATGGAGCTCCGGCAAAAGCTCAATGAAATTAGTATACAACAAATCCATCCCGATGCAAAGCAAAAGAAGAGAAAAACAAGATGAAACACCTCTGTTTTCCCTGCTAAATGTTTGAAATAACGTATTAATACTCTCTCGGTTTTTATGATCTCAATCTTCCCGTAAGCAAAAATGCTGTCATATAGAATGGTAACGCAAGAGCCAGAACGAATACATAGCGCAGACTAAACGCAACCGGTGCAGCCAGCATGATTGTTAACCATGATAAGATCGCCGGTAACAGGAAGAACAGCTGTCCTGGACCGGAAGTTAACCAGATCAGGTAAACTGACAGAAGCATGAGCCAGAATAACGTACCAGCATCTGGAAAAAGAATCTTGTGCGAAGCACTCAGGTCAATCCCTGTCCATTCCAGAATTTTATCCGTGCGAACGAATCCAAACGAATTTTTTCCTACATAGTTGTCAGAATACCCATAGGAGCTGTGGGTTCCAAAACTCCAAAACCCGAAGGTATCCAAAATATATGCCTTGCAGTAACCAGGAAAATTATTTTTCATGATATGCAGCCAGGTCTGTATGAATTCTTTCTTATGCTCTGCAAGAAATTCACCGTTAAAGGATTCGTCCCACTTGATGGGATCCACAATAAACGGATGGTAGTCTGCCTCCCACTTTTCCATTGGAAGAATGTGTGCGAGAAACGCTTTGTCAGATTCATCCATCTCTCCGTCTGTTTTCACGACATAGCCAATCTGCTGCAGCGGAACCCCATAGGTCTCCGCAGTATCCGAATCATTTTTCAAGCCAAATGCCTGATAAACCGGCCCCTGAATTACAGTAAAAGAAATCATGGCAAGAAGAAGGATCGCCTTTGCCGTCGTGGCGATTTTCTTTCGATAGCAGATCAACAGCAGGACGACCAGAATCCAATCGATATATATGCCATTATTTCTGAAAAATGCTGTGAGAGACAACTGCAGAACAAAAAATGGCAGTTCTCCCCACTGAAAAGCCATCTCTTTTCCCTGCATGTGAAGAAGAAACAACATCATCCAAAAAAGAAACACCGCAAAAAGAGCATCCTTCTGCACGTTGATGGCGTAATTAGCAAAAATCATATTGGCAAGATAGAACGCAGCTGTAATCACAACCAGTACTGTTGGAAGTTTCTGTTTATACATCCAGGCCACAAAGTACCCAATCGTCACGGAATATAGGATGCTCTGCAGCACACAAAACAGAAAAATTCCGGCCGACATGCTATGAAACAGCTTAATTCCGAGAAATATAAAAAACTGAATCAGCAGTGTAAACAGGATCGGATGATGATTTGAATAAGGTGCTGTGCCCATCGCCTGGCTGACAGATGAAAAGGTATCCGGCAGCATGGATCCCAGATAGGATGTCAGAAGAAAAATAATGTCGATACTGAAATCCAGAAGAAAGACAACCCAGAACACCAGATGAACCCTTCGTTTGCGAGAAGACACTTCTTCATCGTTCTGCATTGCTGACGGCGTACTGATTTTGACACCAAATTTGGCACCTGCCTGCTGAGCCATGATGCCAAAAATGGTAAGTAAAATCCAGAACAGCCCCCAGAACAGAATAAAGTGCAGAATATCCTGCGGCACAAAAGCTATAAACGTATTCGGCTTAAGTTCCTGTGAAATATCCTCAAAATGGATCTTTGACTGCAGCACAGCAAGAAATGCGAAAAAGACCGAAAAGATAAAAGTAACCGGCCTGAGGGCGATCTGCTTCACATGAACTCTTTCTATTGTGTTATGCAATTGCATGGCAAGACCTGTCTTTCTTTTACTCCACAGAAAATGATGAACAGCACAGAGAACAAATCAAAAATACTCTGAAAATCAATTCTGATCTTTTAGGGAACAGTTCTGTGTTCTGACCATGCTCACAGCTCCAATGCACAAAACGCCGAAAACAGATATAACCAGCTCACGATAGGCCATCCAGTTATGGATAACGGAGTGGTTCCACAGAACCATATACCAGACAAACGGATAGAGACAGACAAGAGCCAGGGAAAACACCTTGTTACGATCCAGTTGAATCCGATACTTTTTAAAGACAATCGCAAGTAAAGCAAGCACTATTACCACAAATGCGACAATGGCAAAAAACTTACCGTCTACTGCCTCAAAGGCTCGCCTTATCCCAGCAAAAGGGCCGGACCCGAGACCACTGACCTCTCCACCTACGGACCGCTCTTCTGCCTGATCCAGGGCATCTTTAAGGATATTCTCCCCGGTGATGCATGTAGCCATAAGCCATTTCCCCGCCCACATTCCAGCATATCCGATAAGCCAGGAGACGGACAGACGAATCAGCGTCAGAATGTTATTCTTCAGGCTGTTTGAGTAAAACAAGAAGTACAAAATCAGCAGCATTCCCAGAGCAGCAAATGGATAAGTAAGAAAATCCACGAACACCATAAAAACACCGCTGAAGAAAAACAGCTTCATCCAGCCCTGCCTTCTCTCCAGTCTCTCATTTAAAAGGAGGGCGATAACAAACTCCAGGAGAATTGCATAGTAGACAGCCTGGTACTGAAAGGACTGAATAATCGTCACCGGATTCAGAAATGTTACCGAAAGACCAAAGGCCAGGGCGATCTTTACCCCCCAGCCGTTTTGACAGCAGAGCGATCACTGTGCAGAGCAGAAAGATCTGAAGAATAGCAGAGAGTGCCCGAATCTCCACCACATTAAAGAACACAAGCATGGGCTTCAGAAAAAGAAGATACCCATGCCAGTAGCGGGGGTAACAGTTAAAGGACATAGACTTCACTTTGGTATCGTCCAGGGACTCCATGAGCTGCGCAACCTGATTGTCTGTGTCAGAAGAAACATAGTAGGGATTTTTCATTGCCTCTGTTACTGCCGACTGAGAGCCACTATAGACAGCTTCCCGCATCATGATGGATTCTGTATAATAGTCCGAAATCCCGGATGCATATCCCGGAAGCCAGGTGGGATAGGGATTTTCGTCCATATAGACATAAGATGCCTCCTGCAAGTGACTCCGAATCCGCTGTATAGGAAGGCAGTAAACGCAGATCATAAGCATAGTTCCGATAAAAATGGAAAGGATCAGGTACAACGGTATCCACATATATTTCTTTTTACTGGATTTCCAATTATTTTTCATCCTTATTTTCTCCACATTTTTTCAGTTTTTCCTCATGTACCCGATTAAACTGCATCTCGAAGTCCTGTTTGTTTTTCCATGCTGCAGTCTCCAGAATAATGCCTGAAAAGAGAGATATGACTGCAGTGAGAATGGCAAAGCAGCAGACAATCAGCGTAGGAAAGCGAAGCACAAGCCCAGTCTGCGCAAAACTTACCAGTACCGGAATAAGAAACGCAACGCCAAGAATCGCCAGCACAGCAGAAATGGTTCCGAAAAAAACCATGGGACGATACGTGCGAAGAAGCCGGATGATCATCCCGATGACCTTTCTTCCATCTGAAAATGTGTTCAGCTTGGATACACTTCCCTCCGGTCTGTCCCGATACTCGATGACGACATTCTCCATGGCCATATTCTTATCCGCTGCATGGATGCTCATCTCTGTCTCAATCTCAAAGCCTCTGGAGAGAACCGCAAAAGTCTTGACAAATTCATAGCTGAAAGCGCGATACCCGGTCATGATATCTTTGATGTCCGTCCCGAACAGGCGATTGATGCTGGAACGCACGAAAGAATTCCCCCAGTTATGAAATGGCCGCTTATTCTCCTGAAAATACGTTGAGGAGAGACGATCACCGATCACCATATCTGCCTGACCCTGCAGCACCTTCGCTGCCATCTCTCCTGCAGAGGATGCAGGATAGGTATCATCTCCATCTGCCATGATGTAACACTGGGCATCCACCTCCCGGAACATCCTTCGGATGACGTTTCCCTTGCCCTGCTGATATTCATAGCGGACCACTGCACCTGCTTCCCGCGCAATCTCATCAGTGTGATCGGTGGAATTATTATCATAAACATAAATTACCGCGCCCGGCAGGGCCGCCTGGAAATCCCTGACTACTTTTGCAATTGTCTTACTCTCGTTATAGCACGGCAGAAGCACAGCTATCTTATCCATCTGTTTTCCCTTCTCATATATATGCTTGTTGCATTAATATCTATTTTCAGTTTCACAAAAACATATTGTAGCAAGAAGCCAAATCGGTTACAATAAAAAACGCATATTATGAGTCAAAAAACACGAGGTAACTATGATCAGACAGGAAAAAACAGCAGCAATCGTTGTTACATATAACCGCAAAGAGCTTCTCATGGAGAATATTCGGGCGCTTCAGGCACAGACCTGGCCGGACCTGGACATCCTCATAATCGACAATCACAGCACGGACGGTACACGGAAAATGGTGGATCCTCTTCTGTCTGACTCATCCATCCACTATGTGGATACCGGTTCAAATCTGGGCGGAGCAGGGGGGTTTCAGTACGGAATCCGTTACGCGGCAGAACACGGATACGACTATGTATGGGTGATGGATGATGACTGTATTCCGACCCCCGGAGCACTTGCTTCCCTCATCTGCGCTGGTCACAAACTTCACGGAAACTTTGGTTTTCTGTCCAGCAAGGTTCTATGGAAAGACAGCAGTATCTGCACGATGAACGTCCAGCGGGAAACGCTGACCAAAAACGTCACCGACTTCTCCAGCGAAATCGTCCCTGTTGTCATGGCTTCCTTTGTTTCACTGTTTCTTCCTGTTTCTATTGTAAAGAATGTGGGACTTCCGATCAAAGAGTTCTTTATCTGGACCGATGACTGGGAGTACACCAGACGGATATCCAAAAGCTATCCCTGCTATCTGGTAAATGGCAGCACGGTCATCCACAAATCACGGTCCAACATCGGCGCCAACATCGCGACCGAATCATCCGACCGGCTGGAACGCTTCTACTACCTGTATCGCAACGACGTCTATCTTTACCGCCGGGAGGGATGGCGGGGATTCTGCTACGAGGCCGCCAGACTGACGGGCCACGCTCTCCGCATCCTGACCAAGGCACCAGACCAGAAAAAGCGGCGGCTGGGCATGATCGTAAAGGGAACAAAAGCAGGCCTGCGCTTCCACCCGGAGGTGGAGTACTGCCACAGTGATGGAAAGCCGGCCGATCATGTTACTGGAAATCCATCAGAAACTAAAGAAAAGGACGAATGATGGCATGAACTATTTTATCCGCAAGATCGAGCCTGAAAATCATAATGCAGGCTTTAAGGCACCGAAGGATATCTGCAGAATATGTGAAAAAATGGGGTGGCGGGAAATTCGCATGCCCAGTCCGGACAGGGACGGGAAAATTTCTTCCCGTGTCTGGCAGCTGAAAACCCTTCCCGGTGTTTGGCGGAATATCTGTCATCAGCTTCAGTCAGGAGATACGCTGCTGTACCAGCACCCGCTCTATTTCGGTGCAAAGATTGCCTATTCTTTTTTGAAAAAACTGCATAAAAAAGGCGTGCATCTGATCGTTATCATCCATGATATGGAATCCATCCGCAATTTTCTCTGTTCTCCCGAAAGCTCACAAAAAAAAGTCTGGGAGGACGGTCCCTTTCTGGATGTTTTCGACAGGATTATCTGTCACAATGCGCACATGTGCGATTATCTCATTTCAAAAGGATTTTCGAAAAAAAAGCTGATCACGCTCGATATTTTTGATTACCTCTGTGATGGCATCCCTGGCGCATCCACCAGCACATACGCAGGAACAGACAAAGCATACGGCCAAAAATCGATCGTTATTGCAGGAAATCTTGACCCGGCCAAATGTGGATATATCTATCAGGCTGCGCAGGCAAATCCGGATTTGACCTTTCGTCTCTACGGTGGAAATTACAGAAGTGCAGGGAATCTGACAAACACCAATTACATGGGAAGTTTTCCTCCGGAAACCATTCCCACCATTCTGGAGGGCAGTTTCGGTCTGGTGTGGGACGGACCGGATCTTTCTATCCATCCAAATACCATGGGAGATTATCTGCGCTATAACAACCCTCACAAGTGTTCCCTGTATCTGGCATCGGGCCTTCCTGTAATCATCTGGGATAAAGCCGCCCTCGCCGATTTTGTAACCCAAAACCAGGTGGGCATCACGATACCGGATCTGACGGCATTGTCCAGCAGAGTAAACAGCCTTTCCCAGGAAGAATATCTGACCATGAAGAGACAGGCAGAGCAGATCGGGCAAAAGCTGCGGGAGGGTTATTACTTTACCCGGGCTATTCACGAAGCACTGGATAGTTTAACTGCCTCTTCCTGATTTAAACTGTCATTTTTTGATATTTCCGTCCACAGCTTTCAGGCAGATGCCGTTATCCCCTCCTATCTTTCATCATCCTCTGCCCAGATCGTTCCCGCATCCTGCAGCTTCGCGCTCAGGCGCTGGCGGATCTTCCAACAGATCCGATATGCAATAATATCCGGGCTCTGACAGAAATGCAGGAGATTCTGTTTTCTGGTACGCAGGCTCCAAAGGATAGAGCGTTTCAGCACATGGTACTGATAGGTAGTAAGAAAGCCGGAGTGAAACAGTGTATCTGCCGCCTCGTATGAGGAACTCCCGATCTGTTCATTTGATCCGGATACATTTCGTCCGGTAAATGTGTGCCGGTAATATGCATCCGGCAGAACAGAGAATCTGGCCTTTCTGGAAAGCATCATGATCCAGAGCATCAGATCATCGGACCCATTGACATCCATCACCAATTGTTCCCACTCCTCAGGTATCACCGTCCGACGTATCAGACACTGACCCGGTGAACAGATGACATCCGTGATTTTCAGATATACAGATAGATTTCCAACCTGACAGAGATCTGCCTTCCGGCTATATAGACGATAAGTATCTCCCTGTTCCGTCTCACATAGCGCATTGCAGACCAGAACATCTGATTGATCCGGGCTGCCATCACGTAGCATATTCCGAATCATGTCCCTGGAAATCATATCATCCTGGTCCAGGAACAGAATCCAGTCTGCCCGACTGGCCTGGAGCCCTGTAATGCGCGCCTGATGAATTCCCCTGTTTTCCGTATGCGTCAGAATCCGGACCGGTATATCCGGGTGAATCCTGCTCCGGTTCAGCTCTGTGTCGGGACTGTCATTGACCAGAATCCACTCCAGCTGGACATCCGGCATTTCTTTTAAGGAACAAATATTCTCGATGATATATCCCGAGAGCCGCTCCAGATAGGAATTGCCGTGATAAAACGGAGTAATAATCGATACCTGCATGTATGTATCCTGCTTTCCTCTGATTTTGCATAGCCTGCGATAAAAAAAACCGAAAACAAAGAGCTTCGGATTGTATCAGCCCGTCAGAAGATTCTGCAGGCGCTTTGACTCTGTTCGGATATCAAAGCCAGCATCACGGAATTTTTCCTGTATCTGATCTGCAGAAATCCTTGACTCTTTTTCTTTCATTTCCAGTACGATATCCGCCCACTTCTTCGCTGACTTTTCCAGACTGCAGAAATGGAAATTATCATTCAGACAAATCTCCCTGGGAAGTACTCCATCAGATGCCAAAACAGGGACTCCGTTCGCCTGGGCTTCCAGCGCCGCGATACTGAGTCCTTCAAAACGAGATGGAAAAAGGAAAAGATCAAAACAGCTCAGCCAACCCTGGATATCTCTTTGTGGTCCGGTAAACGTAACCCGATTCTCCAGTCCCAGTCTCTGTGTCTTCTCCTTCAGAGAATCCAGATCCTCTCCTGAACCGACCAGAAACAGTCTCGCGTCCATTCCTCTCTTAATCACCTCTGCAAAAATATCCAGCAGAAACCCCTGATTCTTCTGAAAATTCAATCTTCCCACATGACCAATGACATACTGATCCAGGCAATTGTTTTTCTCCCGGAGGATCCTCCGTTTCTCCGGATCAAACGACTCATTTTCCAGGTCGATGGCATTATTGATAATTACCACTTCAGGCAGCAGTGCAGGTTTGTAGAACCATTGCGCCGCCGTCTCTGAACAGGCCCAGAAATCCGTGGCATATTTGTCTATCCGGTTCCTATTGATCCGATGCAGAACCTTCTGCCGCATGCCACCTGTGCTGGTAGAATTATGGCTGTGAATAATTCTCCTGGGAATTCCGTATTTTTTTGCCAGCTGAAGATACTCGATGTTTGCAAGCTCGTTCACATTCTGCCAGAACACATCATATTCCTTCCCATGTTCGCGGAAAAACTGATGCAGTTCCTTCTGATAGCGCACCGGATTTTCCCGCTTGGGCGTGATGTGATAAATCCAGCATTTCTGCGCGCGAAGCTCCTCCTCGTAGGCAATGGGTTTCATGCAATTACAAAGAAAATCAAAATGAACCTTTGCATGATCCATGTGCTGATAGTAATTGATAATAAAGGATTCCACCCCGCCCTGCAGCGGAGTCATACCAAAAACAAGGACATTTTTCATAATCTATGACTCACCCAGATATAGCTTTCGAATTTCCTCACAAGTCTGCTTGATATCATACCCCTTTTCCCTCAGCGTATCGATAGCCTGATACCTCTGATCGCCGCGGTGCGAGCAGATTCTCTCTGCCCACTGATCCGAACGGTCCAGGGGAAGGAATTCCACATGGCCAGTAAGATTCAATTCATTTGGAACCTGATCCGATGCAATGACCGGAAGACCGGAGGCCTGAGCTTCCACGCCTACAATGCCAAGGCCCTCAAACCGGGACGGGAAGACAAACACGTCAGCCGCCTGCAGGTAATCGTTTACATTGGTGACGTTTCCGGTAAATATCACTGCATTGTCCAAGCCCGCCTCGTGCACCTGGCTGCGTATCGACTGTTCTGTCTCTCCTGATCCCAGCAGAAGAAGGAAACTTTCTGGAATTCTTTTTCTTACCTGCTGAAAAACATCTACGGCAAATGTCTGATTCTTTTCATAAGAGAACCGCCCAACATGGATCAGAACAAAAGCATCCTGGCCGATTCCCAGCTTTGCCCGATACTCCCCTCGAACCTCCGGGTGATAAACATACGAAGACAATTCAATCCCGTTTTTCAAAATCTGAAGTCTGCCACCGTCACATACTCGTCTGGAAAATTTCCATCTCCCCGCCATCTCCGAGCATGCCAGATAGTTTGTCGGGTACCTGTCTAACAGAGGGCACATGACAGATTTTATCAGGCGATGCCGGATATTATCCTTCTCCCCTGATGCATGTGAATGTACAATAATCTCCGGAACATGACAGCATGCCGCTGTCCTTGCGTCCAGCGCGAGTACTGATATACTCCCGGAATGAATGTGTACAACGTCGTAAGCTGTCTGGCTTAATACATCCTGCAGAGGCTTTACAATATTACTCCTGCTCTTTCCCGGCGCGAAGGGAATACCTGCAGAAAAAAGCCGCCCACCCTTGGCCCGAATCAGTTCTTCTGCCGAAGAATTATCACAATAATAGGGTGTAAAAAAATCAATAGAGAGACCTTCCATGTTTATATTTCGAAGGACATTAAAGATGAATGCCTCCTGACCGCCAAAGGATATTGGTTCTCCGACAACTTCCAGAACTTTCTTCATATTTTCCCCTAAAGAAAAAGGCCTATATAAATTTCCAACAGGCTCTCAAATGATAATAAATATCTTCTATCTGATTTTACCAATGGTAAAAATTATACCACATATAAGCAGGTATAAAAACCGAAAAGCAAAAAATCTTCTGACATACCTGTCTTTAGATCCTGACAGGTACAACAGAAGATCTGATATCTGCTGTTTTTCAATTGCTTTCACAATACCGGAAGATGATGTCCACTTTCTGCGGCTTTAATAAATTTTCCATACCACAAATGTGAATTGAACCTTTTCGGTGTGAGAAGTATTCGTTATAATCAACTGTAATAATCATGTAATGCATCCACATAAAGGATATATCATCTATGCTCTCCGGAGGTCTTCACATATGATTGCTCTACAGATCGAACACATTGGCAAGTTTATGAACCAGCTTCTCCTGCAGGATACATTTGACCGTTTCTTCATCTCTGAAGCCCAAATCACTACCTTCATTACCTTTTCCATTGATGGTCAGATGCACCAGGAATTTTATGAGGATGATTCTGGCAATAACCATGCGGATAATGTACCCGAGGGAGAAAATGTACACCAGCTGAACCCGCAGGCACGATGGAAGGATGTCCGGCCTTTCTGCCTGCAGATCATGAAGGGCCGGCATCTGCCTCTTTCCTTTCGGTTTGTATTTCAGCTCTCACCCGGTCAGATCCGCCGCTTTCTTGAAAACAGCGATCTGTCCTATGCGCCCGATAATGTTCTGGGTCTCTTTCTGAATATTCAATACCGAAATCAGATTCTGACCGTGACGACCGGCTCCTCTCTGCGTATTTTTTCAATGGACCATACACTGGATCAAACCTGGGATAACTACATCCGCCGGTTTTTTACCAGTGCAGGTCTGGATTAAGAAATTCTGTTATTATTTGTCTGCGTCCGATGACGCTGTTTCCTTTACACTTGTATCTGCGGACCCGGTTTTCTTCCTGACAGTATCTGCAGATTTAACTTCTTTCTTGGATGTATCCGTCTTTTTGATCTGCGCCTTCCCTGCAGGCTTAGCATTTTTTGCAAGCTTTACCATGATATCATTGCTTCTGCTGACAAATTTCGTCATCTCTTCGGGTGTCAGCGCACGGTTGCTGATGACAGCCAGATCATAGAGCTGTTCACAGAAGATGCTGACATCCTCCGATGCTTTGTGCTCAAATACATATTTTACCAGCGGATGCTTTGCGTTCAGAACAAGGGTCTGCTGTCCCTCCAGCTCATCCACATTGACGTTCCGGTCTGCCATGCCGTACATACGCATCATATCGCTGTACCGGCGCATTTCCTCCGAAATCGTGACAATTGCAGATACATTACTGTCCTTCAGGTTTTCAACTCTGACCGTAAGGTTCTTCTTGTCAAGCACCTTCCGGAAAAGCTCCTGAAGAGCTTCGCTCTCATCCTTCAGGGAAGCATCGCTTTCCTTCAGATCATCCGTGAGATCTGCATCAATTCTCTGGAAATGTACATTTTCGTTGAGCTGCTCCACATGAGAGATAAACGGTGCATCGATGGTATGAATCAGCTTGTATGCCTGCTTGTGCTGGCTGCGGAACATATTGATATACTGGCTCTGCTGAACCTCATTGGTCACATAGTAGATGGTGACCTTCTTCTCAGGCTTTTTCCCGTCGGACTTCTCGTCAGCGTCGCCCTGACTCTTCTCCTGATCTGAAGCACCAGTGTCAGCTTTTTCCTCTTTCTTTTCCCCGGCAGCAGCTTCTTGGTCAGAGGTCTTCTGGTCGGTATCCTCTTCTTTAGTGTCTGTGCTCTCCTTCGTGCTCTCCGTGTCAGGAGCTTCAGCGATAATATCCTTTAATGTATGGTACTTGCCATCCAGGTCCTCGTAGAGGATATAGTCCATCATTCTCTCGGAGAACTTTGCATCCTTCAGTGTGCCGAACTTGATGAACGGGCTGATATCGTTCCAGTACTTCTCATAATCCGCCCTCTTGGTCTTGTACATGCCGGAAAGCTTGTCGGCGACCTTCTTTGAGATATAGTCTGAAATCTTCTGGGCAAATCCGTCATTCTGAAGTGCAGAACGGGATACATTCAATGGAAGGTCCGGGCAGTCAATCACGCCCTTGAGAAGGAGAAGATACTCGGGAATAACCTCCTTGATGTTATCCGCAATAAACACCTGATTGTTGTAAAGTTTAATTTTTCCCTCAATGGACTCATACTCGGAATTGATCCTCGGGAAGTATAGAATTCCCTTCAGGCGGAACGGATAATCCATGTTCAGATGAATCCAGAACAGCGGCTCCTTGTAATCCAGGAAAACATGGCGGTAGAATTCCTTGTACTCCTCATCGGTGCACTGACTGGGCTGTTTGGTCCAGAGCGGATGGATATCGCTGATGGACACTGGACGCTTGCGGATCTTTACCTGATTCTTCTCAGGGCTGGTCTCCACCTTCTCTGTTTCGCCCTTGTCATTTTTCTTCTCTTCGTATTTCGCATCCTCATGAATATGTTCAATGACGACGTCTGTATCCTTCAGGTCCTTTTCATCAATGATCTCCGTCTCCGGCTCTTTCGTCTCATTTACCAGGAAAATCTCTACCGGCATGAACGCACAGTATTTCTCCAGTGTCTCACGGACCTTGTATTCATTGGCAAACTCAAGGCTGTCCTCAGAAAGATGAAGCGTCACCGTAGTACCCGGCTCGGTGCGGGTCCCGGCCTTCATATCATATTCGGTTCCCCCATCACACTCCCAATGCACGGCCTCTGCACCGTCACGGAAACTGAGTGTATCAATCTCCACCAGATCTGCCACCATGAAAGCAGAATAGAATCCCAGACCAAAATGCCCGATGATCTGATCGCTGTCCGCCTTGTCCTTATATTTCTCAAGGAATTCTGTTGCACCGGAAAAGGCGATGTCTGTGATATCCTTGATGACCTCGTCTGCCGTCATACCAATGCCGTTATCTGTGAATTTCAGTGTTTTTTCCTTGTCATTCACAGATACGGTAATCTTCGGTTTATATTCCTCCGGAAGACGGACCTCGCCGACTGCATCCAGTTTTTTCCTCTTGGTAATGGCATCGCAGCCGTTTGAAATCAACTCACGGACAAAAATATCTTTATCGGAGTACATCCACTTCTTGATAATGGGGAAAATATTGTCGCTGTTAATCGACAGATTTCCATGTCTCATTTCCATACTGATCCACTCTCCTTGTTCTGTTAAATAAATTTTTATAGCCTTAAATATATGAAACTTAATAATATGTGGCTTATGAAAAAGATTCCAGCAATCGCAATGTTATATATTCATACATTGCTATATATGCATATAAATATACATTCTCGCTATACAAAAAGCATCTGATTGCCGCCATACCCTGATCACAGTTTACCAAAAGATAACCCGCCAATCATATCTGCGCACTGACCAGATTTCATTTTTTCTAACAAGTGTTATATTAGTACCCTTCTGTAAGAAAGTCAAGAAAAAACTAGCACTCATTTTTACTGAGTGCTAGCAATTTACCCATTGATCTTATTTATCTGCCTGTTCAGTGCGTTTGCTGATCCTGTTGTTCTATCTGCCTGTTGATGTTGTGAAATGTAAAAAAAGCTTTCCAGCCGATTTTCATGATTTTCCGGAAATCAATGGAATTTTTTCCACCCTGCCTCGGGCGGAACGTAACCGGCAGATAGGTAACACGAAATTCCTTCTTCGTCAGAAGAACCGTCAGAAGGACGTTGGAAAGAAAAAAATCCTCTGGTATATACGGCAGGCATTGGCGAAGCGCCGGAGTGCGGATCAGACGGAAGGGTGTATTCGCATCTGCGCAGTCACAGTGAAAGGTAAGGCGGATGACAAACCGCAGGACCCTCGTCACAAGCCTTCTGTTCCAGCCGTCCTCCCGATGCCTGCGCCATCCGATCACCATGTCGTTTGCCGCTCTTTTATTCCAGAAATTTTCAAACTCTGACGCAAGCGTCTGACCGTCAGCATCGGTCTGGAATACATAATTGCTTCCATGCTCCACAGCATAGCGGTATCCGAAGCGGACTGCGGGCCCATGTCCCTGATTCTTCTTTGTCAGGGCCAGCATCAGCGGCCTGTCCTGTGCGAGCTTCTGCAGCAGCGCATGGGTAGAATCCGTGCTGCCATCGTCAATGACGATCAGTCTGGACCTGCCCCCTCCATCATGTTCTTCAACCACGGGATACCAGTCTTCAATAACCCTGCTGATATTTGCCGCTTCGTTATAAGCAGGAATCACGATGTAAAGAATGTCTGAACCAGAATCCCTGTTCTGTATGGCTGCCTGTTCCGGGCCCGGCTCAGGTTCCGGCTCTGTTTCCCTGGCTTCTTCGGAAGATCTGTCATCCGGCTTTGATCTGTCCGCAGGCTCCCGGGCAGATGGCTGCACGGAGAGAAAACTCCGCAGATATGACTCCACTGTAGGCGTATGATCTCTGCACATCGCAAGAATTTCTGGTTTCGCATTGTCCACTGCCACCGGCCATCCGACCAGGCGGAGCATCTCCGTATCATTGTTATTGTCTCCAAAGGCCATGCAGGCATCAGGGGATATGTTCAGTTCACGGAGCATTTTCAGCATGCCGGTTCCCTTATCGACATGCTTGGGCATCATATCCAGCCAGTCATTTCCTCCGGTCACAACAGTAGCCCGGTCTCCGAAGCGCTGCTTCCAGTAAGCAATTTCTTCATCCGTGAGACCGCCCTTCTCATAAATGGAGATTTTAAAGTAAGGCTCCTCTGTCTCCAGAATATCCGGCACCAGTGTGACATTGTTTCCAACGACATCCCGCATATGATAATAATACTGCATGTCTTTGGGCTGCAGATAGCTGGTGTCCTTCCCGGAGAGCAGTACCTCTGCGGTCGGATGCTCCAGAATCGCCCGGATCATTTCCTGACCAAGCGCATGGTCCATCGTTACCTGGTGTATCATCCTGCCCTTATAAAAACTCAGACATCCGTTTTCGCACAGGTATGCGATCTCATCCTTGACCGGTGCAAAAAGTCTCTGCAGATTGGCGTACTGTCTCCCACTTGCGGCAAGAAACAGAATGCCCCTGGTGGTAAGCGTATGTATCAGATCACAGGTACCCGGCTGCAGCTTCTGCGCATCATTCTGAAGCAGCGTGCCGTCCAGATCGCTGGCAATCAGCTGGATATTGTCCGGAAATGTTATTTCTGGCATGCACTTGATCCTTTCGAACTGCCATCTGCAGGGGCATGATGGTTCATACGGTCCACCAGATCAACAATTTCCAGCGGATCATCCACAATCCAGTCTGCTCTGTATTCCTCCAGCTCTTTTCGCGGGCGGAATCCCCAGGTCACACCTACTGTGAAAACACCGGCATTGTGACCTGTGCGCATATCTGTGTTCGTATCGCCAAAATATAAGACTTCCTCCCTGGTCAGATGAAACTCTCTGAGAATTTCGTATACGCCCTGAGGATCAGGCTTGATCGGCACGGTATCCGTCTGGCCCTGAATATGATCAAATGTCTCCTTTCCGAAAATCGTCTGCACAACATCAATCGCTCCCTGGTGCATTTTATTTGAGAAGACAGCCAGACTGATTCCTCTCTTCTTCAGTTCTCCAAGCATTTCCTCAATATGCGGATAAGGCTTTACTTTATAGAGGGAATTTTCGACAAACCATTTCCGGCAGAGTGGTCTTCCCTCCTCATAATGTGTCAGCTCCGGATCGCCCGCATCCTTCAATGCTCTTTTTAATGCGTTATCCAGTCCGTCTCCGGCATAGTAATTGTAATTCTCCACCGGCATCGCGGGAAGCCCGAAATGCTCCAGCGTCATATTCACCGGGCGGGCAATCGACTCCTGGGTTTTTGTCAGCGTTCCATCGAGATCAAAAATACAAGCCTTTATCATAACAAATACTCCAAATGTGATCTGATTATGCCTTGTTTAACTGTAACTTTCGTCGCCTGTTACGCTTTTGGAAGCTTGAAGGAGCTCTTCAGAGATACGATCCTTCCGAATACAGGCTTGCCAGGCTGGGACAGCTTCGCATCGGCGCAGAAGAAACCGTTCCGCACGAACTGAAAGCTGTCATATGGCTTTGCCTCTGCCAGCGCAGGTTCGATATAGCCCTGCACAACCTTCAGAGAATCCGGGTTGATGTTCATAGAGCCGTCTTCATTGTAAACGCCCTTTTCCTCGTCAATCAGATTCTCATAAAGACGGATCTGGGATGGCACTGCATCCGCTGCATTTACCCAGTGAATCGTCCCCTTTACCTTGCGTCCGTCAGGACTGTTTCCGCCACGGCTCTCCGGATCGTACACACAGTGCACCTCCGTGACATTTCCCTGCTCATCCTTCTGATATCCCACACATTTCACAAAATATGCCTGCATCAGGCGGACTTCATTGCCGGGGAACAGCCGGAAATACTTTCTGGGAGGATTCTCCATAAAGTCATTCCGCTCAATGTAAAGCTCCCGGGAGAAGGTCACGGTACGGCTTCCAAGCCCCGGATTCTCAGGATTATTTGGAACCGTGAAGGTCTCATCCTGTCCCTCAGGGTAATTGTCTATGATCAGCCGGATCGGATCAAGTACTGCATACATCCGCGGAACCCTTGTCTTCAGGTCATCCCGGATGCAGTATTCCAGCATCGCATAATCTGTAGAACTGTTGGCCTTTGAAATGCCGCCAAGATGGATAAACTTCTGGATGGATTCCGGCGTGTAGCCTCTCCTGCGAAGTGCTGCGATTGTCACGAGACGCGGATCATCCCATCCATCAACCGTGCCATTTTCAACCAGCTTCTTGATGTATCGCTTTCCGGTTACTACATTGGTCAGATAAAGCTTGGCAAACTCAATCTGCCTCGGTGGATGCGCGAAGCCGACATTTTCCACAACCCAGTTGTACAGCGGCCGATGGTCCTCGAACTCAAGGGTACACAGGGAATGTGTAATCCCTTCAAAGGCATCCTCAAGGGGATGTGCAAAGTCATACATCGGGTAGATGCACCACTTATCGCCGGTATTCTGATGGTGCAGATGCGCAATGCGATACAGGATCGGGTCTCTCATATTGATATTGGCCGCCTGCATGTCAATTCTTGCCCGAAGCACCTTTGAACCATCCTCAAATGCTCCATTCTTCATCTGCTCAAAGAGGGCCAGGTTCTCCTCCACACTATGGCTGCGGCCCGGATCATCCTTTCCCGGCTCTGTCAGGGTCCCGCGATACTGCCGGATTTCATCTGCAGAAAGATCACTGACATAGGCCTTTCCATCTCTGATCAGTTTCAGGGCTGCCTCATACATCCTGTCGAAATAGTCAGAGGCAAAATAAGGGCCGTTGAACTTTGCTCCAAGCCATTCCACGTCCCGTTTGATTGCTTCTACAAACTCACCCTTCTCCTTCGTCGGGTTCGTATCGTCAAATCTGAGGTTGAACTGACCGTGATATTCCTTCGCGATTCCATAGTTTAGCAGAATGGATTTGGCATGACCGATATGAAGATATCCATTCGGTTCCGGGGGAAAGCGGGTCACGACAGAAGCGTACCTGCCCTCTTTCAAATCCTTATCGATTTCCTGTTCAATGAAATTGCGGGATACCGTTTCCCGTTCTGTTTCTCCGGCATCTGTTGTATTTGGCGCTATTTCGGTTGCCATGTCGTCAATTCCTCCTCGATTCCTGATTCTGTATTCACTATGCTCTGCACGAAGAGCCTGCCAGGTCCATCGCATGTGCAAAATGGCAAACCCTGCCGGATGGATCTGGTGAAATATTCATTGGATGAGATATTTCATTCACTGAGATAACATCATAGCATAACTTATGCTTTTTTCAAAGTAATATCAACGTATCGGTGCGGACGCGTAAGGCGGATTTTGCATTGCATTTTCTGATGAAAAGTGGTAAGGTATTGGTCAATGGGAGCATAGCTCAGCCGGGATGAGCGTTCGCCTCACACGCGAAAGGTCACGAGTTCGATCCTCGTTGCCCCCATTATCCAAAAACAGCCTCTGCGATTCCAATCGGAACCTCAGAAGCTGTTTTTTCTTCCTGATCTTTTTCAGTTCACTCTTTCATTTCATTTGATGTTTTCATTTACCTGATGATGCGCCTTTTTGCCCCTGCAGAGACCTTCTCTTGAATCCGGCTCATCCTCCTCGCTGCTTTCCCCGCCGGGAATCAGTGACATCAGCCATTTGCGCTTCAAAGTCACAAAAATGAGGACGCAAATCTGGAACCCAAGAGCCAGAACCATAAAGAGGTACTGACCGTGCTTGATAAAGCCTCCTGCCAGACAGTTAAAGAAGATCTGAATCCAGCTGGTGAGGGCAATCGCCAGAAAATAATTCAAGGTTGAAATGGAAGATCCTGCTGCGATATATGGGATAATACCATTTGGCAGAATCGGCAGAAGATTTACAAAAGCAACCACAAACTCCGGCTTTGTTGTCTTGAGCTTCTCGCGGATCCAGGTGTTCTTGTTTTTCTTCACGGGAGCAAAACCGGCGATCTGATTCCCCATCCTTCTGGCAAAAAAGAATACCAGAAGATTTCCCAGCAGAAAACCAACGTAACACATCAGAAACGACTTGAACCATCCATAGATTACACCAGAGGCAATCTGAATCGCAAAGCCGGGAAAAACAATACTCACAACCTGCAGAGCCGCCAGCACAATAATTGAGATCGGCCCCTTCCAGGAGGCTTCCTTGCTGATGAAACGCTCGATCTCCTTCTCATCACCGCCATGCAGCAATTTCATATACTGCGGAATCATATCGCCAAAGGCAAACCAGATTACCAGAACCGCAATTGCGAGTATGCCGATGTATGCGAACAGCTTCCAGTGCTTTTTCCAGAACCCGCTGAAACCCTTCTTTTCCATATATTCTCCAAATCCTGATCTGTATACTGCCCTTTGGCAGTCATGTCGGTGCTCTGCATATTCATGGGCTGTATGCAAAGCCGCTGTTTTGCGATATACCGCTAAACAACCTCTAGATTATATAAAAAAAGGTTGTACCTGTCAAATCAATCCATCAGGATTCAAAGCAGTGTTTTCAAAAGGTGCTGACAGAATCAGAACAGGACAGCATATCCCTCATTCTGCAGACCCCTGACAACGCGATCCTTCAGGATATCGTCCTCAAAGATAGCGCCACTGAGAATTACCTGTTTTACACAGATACCATCTTTCTGAACATCTGCCGAAATATTTCCACACATTCTGACCGTCATCTCAGAGATCGCATCATGGAATTCGAGAGCGAGCTCCTCCACAGGGATTCCCCCATCCCTTGCCATTCTAAGATCGCCGATCAGTCTCGGGCCATCCGCAATCCACTCCCCATCCTTTTTGTTCAGGATCATTCGAACCGGATAGCGGTTCTTCAATACATCAATCTGCTGGTCCGCCATACCGTATGTTCCATTATTCCATTTGTCAATTGCGGCGTGCGCTGCTTCTGCCAGTTTTCTGGCGCATTCTCCAGGATAGGTATTCTCCTCACAGATACCCAGTACAACGGCAGCAGCATCAAAAAGCCTCAGCAGCGATGTTGATACGTAGGTATCAATTCCTGCATCCAGCGCTATAGCAATATTCTGATGCAGATTCGGGTCCAGGATCTGGTCGGATTCATAATCCTCCCAGATCAGCCCCCGGTCCTCTGCATCATTCATCATGCAGGCCAGAACGAGCTGCGCATTCTTCATCTTCCCCTTGCCCTTGAGAAGATGCACCGGCTGCAGAAAGCCCATACGAAGCCACTTTCCACTCCGCTCTACAATTTCCGGTTCTTTATTCTTCTCCGCTGCTTCGTCATTCGCCGGGATCGCATGGAGTTCATCCTCTGAAATGACCGGGTCCTTCGTATACTTTACAGTCAGCACCTGCTCCCTGTCACCCAGAAGAAACTCTCCGCCCCATACGGTGTTATCCTCTCCCTGAATGTTGTCATCATAGACCACGCAAAGAACCGGTCCCTGAATATTATGCCGGTCCGCAACAGGCATTACTACGGAGGTAAGCTTTTTCATGTCCTCCGCTTCCGCCTTCGCTTCACTGTTTTCTGCGCCATCCTTTTTATATACAAAAGTGATATTGTCACTCATAATCATCCTCTCCTCTTATCGGTTGCTTTCATCCAGTATGCCGCAGTATTCGGCAGGCTGTTAAATATCCTGCAGAATTTTGTCTGACAGGCTCATATATGATATCGGCAGCGTAAACAATCCGATTACAAAATTATAGCATTATGCATAAAATATGCAAATACATTTTGTGTAACGAATATTATCTGATTAATAACACAATCTTTTCCGATAATTCAGATATTATTAACCTTGCAAAAAAAAGGAACGCTTTCGCGTTCCTGATCTGCAGCTGATAACCAGACTCGAACTGGTGACCTCATCCTTACCAAGGATGCGCACTACCACCTGTGCTATATCAGCAATCCGCCGGTGTCTTGCACCAACGAGATAGATAATATCAAAACAGCCCCCGGTTGTCAAGCATCTATTTTGATATATGAACCATATTACCCATCCTGATGCGGATGGTCCAGAACCGGAAGCTCCCACTTTTCTTCTCCGACGCGAAGCCGGAAGTCTGCCTGCCGGATCGAGAGATTTGGATTATAGCAGGGATCTCCCTTAACCAGGATGTCCTTCCAGCGGTCTGCAAAACGGTTTATCTCCGACTGAAATCTTGCCCGCTTTTCTTCTGTATTATCAGATCCTCTGGATTTTGATTCAAAATGATAAAATTCAGCATTGGCATCATAGACAACAAGGTAACCCAGCTTTCTGACACGAAGACAGAAATCAATGTCATTGAATGCCACCTTGAAGTCTTCATCCAGGCCTCCGGCCTGTTCAAAGACTTTTCTCTTTACCATCATACAGGCAGCGGTAACCGCATTCAGGTCCTGCACACAGATTGCCCGCAGACCATATCCTGCAAGTCCTCTGCCAAGACCTATAAACATATGGCCCGCAATACCTCCTGCGCCGATAATCACACCGGCATGCTGTATCGTATCATCCGGATAGTAAAGGCGGGCACCCACAATACCGACATCGCTCCGCATACAGATGTCCAGCATATCCTTCATGCTGTCCGTTCCGATCATTTCCGTATCGTTGTTGAGCAGCCAGAGATATTCACCATGTGCATAACGGGCGCCGTAATTATTGATTGCAGAATAATTAAATGCTCCCTTCCAGGTGATTACCTGCACATTTGGTCTGTGCTTCAGTACTTCATACAGATCAAAGATTTCTTTTCCCTGGCTGTTATTTTCTACAATAATCCACTCAAAATTCCTGTACCGCGACTGCTCCTCCACGGAACGGATGCATCGCTTCAGATCCTCCGGATGGTCCCTGTTCGGCACAATAATGGAGACCAGTGGCTGTTCCTTCCAGTGGTAGACTGTCTGGTACACACCTAACACCTCTCCGATCACAGCCTCTGCAGGAACGCCGATTCGCTGATAATGTGCGGTTACCGCACGTGCGCCATTTTCAAAGGCATAGCGCTTATGCTCCGGGTCTGACGCGGTAGAGGCAGGGCTCTTGCGCCAGTGATAGAGGACCTTCGGAATATGGCAGATGTGCTCTGCCTGTTCAGTGTATCGCAGAATCAGATCCTGATCCTGCGCGCCATCATATGCAGAGCGGAACCCTCCGTAATTTTCGAAAAACTGCCTCCGGAATACAAAGAGATGACAGATATAATTCGTGCTGCACAAAAGATCCGGGTTGAAATCCGGTTTGAAATTCGGCTCAAAATAACGGTCTCCTTTGTAACTGATCTTGTCCTCATCCGAATACAGAATCTCTATATCCGGATTCTTCTCCAGAGCAGCCATGCACTCGAAAAGCGCATCCGGTGCCAGCACATCGTCGTGGTCACAGAGTACGATAAAATCCCCTGCTGCCATGCTCAGGGCTTCATTGGTATTCCCGGAGATGCCCTTATTTTCCTCCAGGAAGGATACACGGATTCTTGAATCCTTCTGCATATACGCCGTCAGAATCGTATAGAGAGGACTGTCTTTCTGTTTTTCACCTTTCTGCAGGCTTCCATCCGCCAGGCACAGTTCCCAGTCCGAATATGTCTGCTTTTCAACAGAATCAATGAGTGCACGCAGAAACGTTTCCGGCGTACGGTACAACGGGACTACGATGCTGAATTTTACCGGATGTGTGAACCTGTATGCCCTCTGCCGTCTCAGTTCCTGGGTCCCTGGCGTATTACGGCGCCGGAAGGCCTTGTAATCATTTTCAGCGGTAAAATGCACCTGATACCAGTTTTTTACCTTGCGGCCGGTATCCCGGACACCGTTTTTCTTAAGATATTGAAAGGCCTTTACTGCAAGATTCATCTTCTGGTCTCCTGGCGCAGACGGAATGCACCGTCAGATAGTGAAAGGTTAGGATTATAATAGGGATCTCCTTTTACCAGAAATGCTTTCCAGGTTTTTTGAAACCGCTCAACCTCTGATTGAAATCTCTTTACCTTTTCTTTTGTATCTTCAAGACCACGGGATTTCGATTCATAATGATAGAATTCAGATGCCGGTTCATAAACAATGCGCTTCCCGGCAGCGCCCACCTTCATACAGAAATCAATATCGTTAAATGCCACCGCATACTCCTCCGTCAGACCACCGACAGCTTCGAAGACGTCCTTTTTGACCATCATACACGCTGCCGTCACAGCACTATAATCCTGCGTCACAATGGCACGTCTCATGTAACCGGGATCCTTCGCCGGGAGGTAGGTGAAGGCATGGCCGGCAACGCCTCCTAATCCGATAATGACACCGGCATGCTGAATGGTGTTGTCCGGATACAGCAGCCTCGCGCCGACAATACCGACATCCTCTCTCTGACAGAGACCGGCCATTGCCTTCAGACTCTCTGGGCGAATCATCTCAGTATCGTTATTGAGCAGTAGCAAAAGCTCTCCCTTCGCCTGCTTTGCGCCAAAATTATTGATTTTGGAATAGTTAAATTCACCTTTCCAGTTAAGAACTGTAACATTGTCCCGTTCCCGGATGGAATTGTAATACCGGAAGGTTTCTTCCTCGGTGCTGTTATTCTCCACGATAATCCATTCATAATTCCGGTATATGGATTTCTGGTCTACAGAATCCATACATTTTTTCAGATCTTCTATATGATCTTTGTTGGGAACAATAATGGAAATCAATGGTTTCCTGGGCCAGGTATAGGTCGTGTGATATGTTCCAAACATGGGCCCGTTTTCGGCGTATGCGGGGATCCCAATCCGCCGATAGTGTTCCTCAACAGCCTTTTTACCGTTTTCAAAGGCATAAGACTTGGATTCCGGATTCTCAGAAGTAGATCCCGGATGGCTGCGCCAATGGTACAGAACCTTCGGAATATGGCTGATTTTCCGCGCCCTTTCCGTATAACGCAAAATCAGATCATAATCCTGTGCGCCATCAAATTCGGACCGGAATCCTCCATACTTAAGATAAAAATTCCTGGGAAACAGAAAAAGGTGGCAGATATAATTCATGCTGCACAATAGATCCGGATTGAAATCCGGCTTGAAATTCGGGCAAAAAAGTTTTCTGGAATCCATGGAAATCTTGTCTTCATCTGTATATACAAGATCCACCTCCCGATCCTGAAGCGCTTTTACCAGCTCGAACAGGGCGTTTGGTGGTACTACATCATCATGATCACATAAAAGGATGTAATCTCCATCTGCCATCTTCAATGCTTCATTTGTGTTGCCTGAAATCCCCTCATTTTCTTCCAGCTTCTTGTAACAGATCCTGCGATCCATGGAAACGTATCGTTTTACTATTGATTCAACAGTATGATCTTTACCGCTCCCGTCCGCTATGCAGAGTTGCCACCTGGAATAGGTCTGTTTTCGGATCGAGCGCAGCAGCTCCTTCAGAAATTTCTGATTGGTCCTATAGGCAGGAATAACAATGCTGATCTTAGGCATATAAGAAAAATGATAATTCCGCTGCTTTACCAATTCTTTCGAAGTTGGCTTATGCCTTTTCACCCACTTTTCATACTCCGAGGCTTCATCGAGATTATTCAGCCGTTTATAATAAAGACGGGCAAGTTTTTCGGGGCCAAATTGCAGAAGATATTGAAAATCATCACGGATCATTAACCCATTCAGATGGTGCATCATATCCCATACACCCTTAAAATGCCGGCCGTTCTGACGACTGAGCATGCTCACGGTGTTGAAATCCACAGGATAGGGCTCTGATTGTTTCCCATCTGAGGATTGGAAATAAATAATATACTTATTTTCACCTGAATTTCCCGAAAAACGGATCTGAAATCCAAGCATTTCTTCAGTAACAACACCGTCAAGTGCAAGGATCACATCTGACCGATACTGTCTCGTAAGTTCCGCAGATACACGCGCACCATTTTTTCTCGTGACATAAATCTTTGTGGATTTGAGATTGGTCGATTTGTCCGCTTTTTCTTCTACTTGTGCGGCCCATCCCTGGACAGTCAGTGTCTCACCTTCTATCTGAATTTCATCGATGTTGTATTTGATCGTCATTTGAAAGCATGTTCCTTTCGATTTTTCATCCGAAGCCGGAAGCTGCATAAGCTCCGCATGATTCCGGTATCACGTGTTTGTCTCTGTTTCTGGTAATCAGCTAATGGCTGTAGATAATCAGGTCTTTCCTCCTGAAAGCACAAATCCAGCATCAATGTATAGTCAGAATACCGATTTGCCTGTGTTCTATCAGATCGGCAGATTACGACATATGGATCCTCGATACTGAAAAAAACATCAAGAATATTCTGAGCATGACCAGATGAAATCTGTCCAATCTTTATCTCATTGGTTTTAATGTCCTGAAGGACCGGGACGCCATTCGTCCGAATCAGAACAGGTGGCTTGCCATCAATACATAACTGATTAATCCGCAGGATCCCCGGATAGTCTCCTGGATCCAAACGGACATATTTAACCGTTCCGGGAAGTGTTATCTCCATAGAAATCCTTCCATCTTCCATTGGATACTCTTCCGAATTGTCTTCTGAAAATGCTGCATCTCCACTATTGGAAAAATACACACGCAAATTCCGTACAGGTTCAGGATTGCTTTCCTGCGTTGCAGCATTTGATTCTTTCAGCAAATCTCTGACAGGTACCATGTCCCGCGTAATCCACCTTTGGAAAGAATCCTCCATACTGGCAAAATACTCTCTTTTTTTAACATCAATTCCAATTTTTTTATAGATTCTCTCCTGATCCAGACCTTTTCTGATATCCCGGCCTCTCAGATAATAGAACAGTATGCGATATCTGAGAAAATCTGAAGGGACCGGGAACTCAAAAGTCCATTCATAATCTATCAATGTATTCCCATTCTCAGAACGGATCACATTAGCCGGTATGAGATCAAGATCAGAGATTGGGAGAGTTCTCAGAGAACCATTCTTCCATGCATCTGGTAAATCTCCAAAAATCTCTGTATATTCATCTGTCTCTGTAAAGGGAACCTCCAGCTGTTTTGGAACCACCATTTCCATATAGTCAGATAGTGCCTTCTCACAGGCATCCGGACCCTGTTCTAAAAGAATCCGGTCCAGATAAGTCTCGTAAGTCTCTCCCTGCAGATATGCAAACCTTACAGAACAGCGGTTATCCGTCTGTTCGCATCGGTTGATCAGAAGCCGTCCGTTATACATTTCCGAGAGCTTTCCGTATAAGGTGAATATTCTTTGGACGTGTGCCTGTCCTTCTTCCGTCAGTGCAGTTTTTTCTACGTAACGTTCTGTCTGTGCAGAATCTGTCAGCTTCACTTTCTGCTGCATGGAATCAGAAAAATTTTCCTGACAAACAGATGTATAGAGTGCATATTCAGCTGCCCGTTCATTCGAAAATTTTGCATACAGAAGCCCTGCGCGGCTTTCCTGCGTCCGGGTGAGAAGCAGAAGCACAGCTTCTCTGCCATTTTTAATCCCTGAATATGAATCTTGAGAATGCCGTTCTGACAGCCACCTCTCACTGCTGATCTCTAGAGGATAATCCGCATCCGGTGAGACATAATACACGGATTCCTTTAATCCGAAGTGCCTGATCCAGGACGTCAGAGCACGATATTCCCGGATATCCTGCAGCAGAATAAGCATGCTGCCGGTCTGATTCAGCAGTGAAAGCAGTAAACGGAAAATCTCAGCACAGGACGATGCCCCCTGACAGATTCTGTCCGCATTCTGCATCGGGCCGATACAGGTAATGAAATCAAACCCGGAACCAGATCTGTCCCGATCAGCACGAATTTCTTCGCAGAATGCATAAAAATCCCCCGAATAAAGAGACAGATTTTCCCTTCCTGCGTTCTTGCGGGCAATGATTCTGCATCGTTTTGCAGAGGTGTCCCAGACCGTTACATGCCTCCCGCGCGCTGCAAGAACGCCGGTTATTGCACCATATCCCCCGCCAGCCTCAAGAATGGATGCATCCGATGGGATTGCAAAAGCACGCACCAGATTTGCCCGGAGCCGGTCAAGCTCTATTTCCATTTCATTACTCTGCCCAGGATCACAAGCCGCAGCACCTTCTGATGCGTATCGTTCTGCATCTGAAGGAACCGTTTTCAATGGCTCAAGAATATGTACTTGTATATTCTCTGACTGACTGTTCATATCCATGGGTTATTCTGATACCTTCACAACATGCGTATCTGAATTCATATCAAAAAATCCGACCGTATTCTTGTCGGAGATAACCGTTACATTGATCACATCATAGAGACGATGGTATACTACGAAGCTTCCGTTTTCATATCCTGTACAGCTGATCGACAGAAGATATTCCCCGCCCTGCAGGTTCATTTCCTGCTCAAAAGATGCCACATAGATATCACCCTTCTGTACGGTTCCGATATCCTGATGCTCGTACATGGTATTCGTCCCGGTAATGGCAACTCCCTGCAGATTCTTGAAAGAGAAGGTGAAAATCGGGCTCTGGAGCTGTGTATTAAACTGCACCTTGCTCCTGATGGTGAAACGGGTGCCCTTGATAATCGAAGAGGTAAGCTGCCCCTGATCATCTACGATACCGTAGTCAATAATGTTTGCACTTCCATCACCATATTCATTGACATTCGGATTGATCAGGAAATGGTCCATCCATCTCGAAGACCCGGATTTACTCCTTCTGTGGTTTCCCATTTCCCCCCGAAGTACTGCAGCACTCCCATCATCCCCGGCAGAGCCTGCTGCCGGCCGGCTGTCTGCTGTATTTCCTCCAGCGGTCAGCGACTGACTGCTTACTGTGCTGTGGATGCCGGCAGTCCCATTCTGGATTGCCGAGACATCCACCTGATTGACCAGTAACTTCTTATAGAGGTCAATCATATCCTTTGGTGTTCCCTCTGCAAGCTTGACTCCCTTATTCAGGAGTACGACTCTGTCACAATATCTGGAAATACTGCCCAGATCATGGCTGACAAACAAGATCGTCTTGCCCTGCTCCTTGAAATCCTCAAATTTCTTGTAGCACTTGGCTTGAAAGAAGACATCTCCCACGGAAAGCGCCTCATCCACAATCAATATCTCCGGATCGATATTGATTGCCACCGCAAAAGCCAGACGGACAAACATACCGCTGGAATAGGTCTTCACCGGCTGGTAGACAAAGTCTCCGATATCTGCAAACTGCAGGATACTATTCATTCTCTGATCTATCTCTGCCTTGGAGAACCCGATCATGGTACCATTGAGGTAAATATTCTCAATACCGGTATATTCCATGTTGAAACCGGCGCCCAGCTCCAGAAGTGCAGAGATCCTTCCATCAATCACGACCTCACCTTCTGTGGGATTCAGCACGCCTGTGATGATCTTGAGGATTGTGGATTTTCCTGCGCCGTTGGTTCCAATCAGTCCAACGGTTTCCCCCTTTCTGACATTAAAGCTCATATGATGCAGGGCATAATGCTCACGGTACAGCTTCTTTCTTGTAAGGCCCAGAGCATCACGGAATCTGTAGGATGGCTTGTCATATAGTTTATACATCTTGCTGACATCCTTCACCTGGATGGCATATTTTTCACTCATTCCAGCTTAATTTTCCTTTCCCAAAATGTTACAGGACATCCGCAAAATGCGGCTGCAGTTTCCGAAAGACATGCGCTCCGAAAAACATCAGAAGCAATGTCAGAATCCAGAAATATAAGGTCAGTGCAGGCCGTTCCACAAACCAGGTATGCCCAATCAGTGCGTCCCGATAACCGCAGACGATATAATACATCGGATTAAATTTCAAAATAGTCATCACAATTGGCGGAAAACTGACGGCATCCATATTCCACATAATAGGAGTCGCCCAGATCTGGACCTGCAGAACAATATTGACAATCTGTACCAGATCCCTGAAGAACACTGCAACCGCGCTGGTGAGATAAGATACTGCCAACACAAATACAAACATACAGAATGAATAATAGAGGATCTGAATTGCATAGATCCCCGGAAAAAGTCCATAGGCAATGTACATTCCCAGCATAAAACAGACAAAGAAGATATGGACGAACAGACTTGATACTACCTTCACCACAGGAAGTGTACTGATTCTGAACACAACCTTCTTGACCAGATAATCATATGTGAGAAGCGCACTGGTACCGGATGCAAGTGCATCAGAAAAGTAAAACCAGGGAACCAGTCCTGCCACCAGCCACAATACATAGGGAACAGATATACCCTGTTTCGTGGACTGTGTGCCTGCATTCAATGCCTTCTCAAAGACAAACCAGTATACAAATACAGTAACAACAGGCTGCACAAAAGCCCATATTCTCCCCAGATAGGATCCGGCAAATTTGGTCTTGAAGTCATTTTTCGCAAGGGTTCCAATCAGCCGTCTGCTCTGAAAAATTTCACCTGCAATCTGCAACAAGGCTGGTTTTCTCGATTTTGACATTTCATTCTCCTAAACATTTCCAGCTTGACAAGGGACTATTTATGAAAACCCCGATTAGAAGTTTTTCTTCTTCCCGAGAAATTCCTGATAGCTCCAGTTTACCTTATCCTTTTCGGAAAGAACAAGGTCCTCCGGTCCCATTCCCTCGGGCATAGGCCAGTTAACGCCGATATCCGGGTCATTCCACATCAATCCGCCCTCATCATTCGGATGATAGAAATCTGTGACCTTGTAGCAGAACTCCGCATAATCTGAAAGCACTATGAATCCGTGTGCGAAATTTTTCGGGATAAAGAACTGTTTTTTGTTCTCTTCCGTCAGGAGAATGCCAAACCACTTGCCATATGTCTGACTTCCCTCACGAAGATCAACCGCTACATCATAGACCTCTCCCCGAATCACACGGACCAGCTTATCCTGCGGATAATGAATCTGAAAATGAAGCCCCCGCAGCACGCCCTTTCTGGAAGCAGACTGATTATCCTGCACAAAGGTGCAGTCAATCCCCGCCTCTGAAAAATCATTGTAATTATAGGTCTCCATGAAATAGCCCCGATTGTCTCCAAAAACGGCTGGTTCTACTACATAAAGTCCCTCAATACCACCTGCGTTTTTTGTAACCTTGATTTTTCCCATGTCTATATCCTTTCCGACACCCTTGTGCCATCTGTAATACTTATTCCTGATAACTGATCCATAAATAACCTATAAACAAAATGCCTGTAAATAAACTGCAGGGCTGTATGACCGGACACCTCTTTGCAATGAAAAATGTCATGCACGCTTATCCTGATGAAACTGTCCGGCATGATGTGGCCGGAGTTTTTCAATCAGCTGCTTTTCCATAGACAAGGTCAGATCCTCTTTCGTAACTGTGAGAACGGCAAAATAAACCCCCAAAAACAGGACTGCCGAAATCAGCAGAATGATCAGACTGTTGATAGACTGATTGCTTACAATACTGAGCCGTTTTGTCCACAGACAGGTAGGCACTGCAAGAATAAGCGCCAGAACCATCTTCCAGTAACGAACCTCGCGGAAATTCATAAAATGGTCCTTCCGCAATGCAATAACCTGCACCAGCAGGACGACAAACTCTGCTACCAGCGTTCCGATCGCGGCACCCGCGGACTGAATCACCGGGATCAGAATGGCGTTTAGCACCAGGTCTGTGACAGCGCCGGCAATCTCAGAATACAGAACATAGATTTCCTTTCCAATCGGAACCAGAATCTGAATACCGGTTATACTGGAAATTCCGATCAGGACCAGTGTCGGCATGATCAGCTGCATCGGAACAATAGAACCGGTATAACCGGTACCAGCCAGCGTGTAGATACCCTCTTTGGCAAACAGCATAAAATACACCGTAAGCGGCAAAGAGATGATCCATACGAAATTCAACGCTTTCGCCGTGAGCCGCTTGAATTCTTTATAATTCCCCTCCTGCACATAGTAGGAGGACCGCGGAAGCAGAACCGTGCCAAGAGAGGTGACGACGCTTACCAGAATCGTCTTGATACGAACGGCAGCGTTGTAATATCCGACATCGGTATCTGTGGCCATAAAGCCAAGCATGACCGTATCCAGCTGTGTATAAATCGTAGTCGCGCAGGACATGGCAAAGAAGATACCGATTGCCTTCATATGACGCCTGAAGTTGTAGTGCCCGACCGGACGCATTCCGATGAAACGGTGCGCATGAAACAGATTGAAGATGTTGGACGCGGCAGAGGCAAATACTGATAGTGCACCATATATTACATAATCACTTTTCTGACGGATCAGCAGAAGCATCAGAATCAGCGCAATAAATTTGAACAGGATCGAACGGATGGTAATATAAGAATACTGTTCAAGTCCTTTATACAGCCACTCCATCCCGACAGCATTCAGCAGAATGGTCACACTGACAACGATGTAGAGTGGTTTTTCGCTTTGCAGTCTTGGCACAAAAATCAGCATACCAAAAAAAGCAATGTAAGCGAAAACCATCGTGACCAGATTGATAATCAGCAGTTCCTGGGTAACTCTTGTCAATTCTTCTTTGTTATCACGTACCTTGGCGCAGGCGCGTATGCCATAAGTCGGAATACCCAGCTGGGCAAACATCGAAAAGTAAGAAACAAAGGATGTTGCAAAGCTCACCTTTCCGGTTCCGGCCACCTGTAAAACCCTGGATACATAGGGAAAGGTGATCAGCGGGAAAATGAACTGCGACATCGTCAGAAGCGCATTCATGATGAAATTTTTCTTAATTGAGATCCGGCTGGTGATAACAGCGTTTCCAGCCTCTGGTGCCTGTTTTTTCAAAAATAAGATCTCCTGTTATCGTATTTTCTTTTTAAAGTTCTATCAAATGACTTGTTTGCATCAAAAGCTCTTCTCATACTTTCTGTGAAGAAATTTTGCGCCAAGAAATCCGCTGATTTTCCGTTTCCAGTCAATCTTTCCGAGATAGAGATATGGGATCTCTCCAATCTCACTTTTCTTAATTCTGCCCGTATTTACCTGATGCATAAGCCAGACATTAAAAAGTCTCTCACTGACCCGTCCTGCATACCTTGCATCAAAAGGCGTCATTCCACTTGTATCCACAACCTTCTCAAGCTCAGACAGTATTGAGAAAAGCCAGGAAAAATACAGATCAGCCAGATCTTTTGGCATGACAAACATATTAAAAATATATGCGCTTGTCTGTTTCATAAAACGATCAAATTCCGATATATAATCAGGATACATCCGCACAAGAATCTCTCTTGCAAGGTCCAGCTGAGACCCGTCAAACGTATGCGCATAATGTGAGTAGACTGTTTCAATATAATAATGTCTCTTTTTGGGAACCAGAACCGTGTACTTTGTAAGAAGTCCGCGTAACTCATCTCCGGTAAGGACAGATTGCAGAAGTCCTTGTTTTTTCTGTTCCCTCTTTGATTTTAAAGTGAAATATCTGCGATAATGTACAAGGCCGAGATAGTCATAGTCTAGATTTTTCCATGCCCAGTAAAGACCTGTAAGCTCACAGTAGACTGGGTTTTTTTTACTGATATTATTCCCGGAATTGTCACCGGTGAATCCGAAGGGTTCCTTGCCTTCAGCGCCTACATGCAGGGGAAGATATACCGGATCAGCCGGGACTTCGCATTTTTTGTGACAGGCAATCAGCAACCGGATATTCTTATCATCTAATTCTGTCATTTTTACCTCCTGTCCGCAAGGATTACTGGGCTCCCTCCTCTTTTGAAACGGACTTCACCGTACGGAACAATATTTTTATATCAAGCCATAAGCTCTGATGATCAATATAGTACATTTCCATTTTCTGGCGTTCACCACTTTCATAGGTGGCATTATTTCTGGCATATGCCTGCCAATATCCGGTAAGTCCCGGTTTCACGCTCAAAAGCTTGGCCACATCTCTCCCATAAATCTTTGTCTCCTTTTCCACGATGGGGCGGGGTCCAACAATGGAGAGATCACCTGCTAAAATGTTGAACAGCTGAGGCAGCTCATCCAGACTGGAACGGCGGATGAAGTTTCCTACCTTCGTAATACGGGGATCGTTGTCGATCTTGAACTCTGTACGATATTGTTCAAGCTGTTCCGGTGTCAGAATTTTTTCCAGATCGCCCGCATCTCTGCGCATACTGCGGAATTTGTATACTGTGATTCTCTTCCCGTTTTTACCTATGCGATGATGTCCATAGAACGGATTTCCTCCATCATCAGCCATAACAGCAACCATCAGGATCAGAAGAAGCGGGGAGAGAAGAATGATTCCCAGCAGCGAACCGACGATGTCAAAGGCCCTCTTAAAGAAATAATAGACATATCTTCCCACGCTCATTGGATGTACATATGCGGTACGATCATAGTCCAGTGGCTTCCGAAATGCCAGATACTCCTGGATGTAATCCAGTTCCTCCCTTTCCCAGATCTGCTGATGGGTTCTTGCAGAACGGAACGTAATGTATCGTATAATCATGATAAAGACAATCTGTACATCCAGTCCAAGGCTCCAGTTGTTCAAATACCGGTCCTTTTCCGTACGATTGACATGACGGTCTGTACACCAGGTCCCTGTCAGACCCGGCTTGGCGCAAAGATAGCGAAGTTCCCGGGGATTTTCAATGAAATATGGAAGTGATGGAGCTCTCGGGCCGACAAAACTCATATCTCCGACAAGAATATTAAGAATCTGAGGAAGACCATCGAGATGGGTCAGGCTCAGGAACCTTCCCAGTGCAGTATATGGACTCTTGCCTGCTGCTTTTCTCTGCGCAGCATCCATACGATAGACCCGGAACCGATACTGATTGAACCTGCGGCCATTCATACCCACCCGTACTCTGGTAACCAGCACAGGACCTTTCAGAAAAAGCTTTGTTAATATTGACACGACAAGTATAACCAGAAGCACAAAAGGAAGCAATATGAGCGAAAGGACTACATCCAGGCTCCTCTTGATGACCCTGCTTCGCCCGCGCATCGGGATTTCAGGAAGATAACTTACGACGGCACATTCACCCAGCATATCCTGCATTCTTTTCGTATCACTCAGATAAAATTCCGGAAGATCTATATGCACTGTCTTTCCCAATGACTGAAAATGACTTACCCATTCCTCCTGATTTGCAATATCTCCAGATGTAAGGAAGATGGAGTCCACTTCCTCTTTTTGAATATTATCAATTGCATCCCCAAAATTACTGATGACAGGTATGTTCTGAATATATTCTCCCTTACAGTCTTCATCCGTTATTACAAAGCCTGTAATATGAAATCTCCAGTCAATGATCGCATTCAGCCGGACAAGAACCTCTTCCGCCTGATTTTTTTTGCAGACAACCACCATTTTTTCAGAAGCATTACTATTCTTGTATCTGGGTATGTAAAACTTCTTGACAGCCTCCCGGAGTATAAAGCAGATAAAGTAGGCTGTCACAAAAAATATCAGCATAAAGATTCTGGAATACCGTTCACCAGTTTTTGTAAGATACAGAATAATAATATCCACAACAACGACCAGGACGATCATTTTCAAAGTGGCCAGTAATTCCTGTGAGACGTTTCTGGAGAGATACTCTTCTGAGTACAGAAACAGGAAATTTATCAGAAAATACGAAATAAGCGTGACAAACAGAAGCGGCATATAGGGAAATCTCTGGAGTGTATATCCATAAAAGATAAAATCCCTTGTTACAAACGGCTGTGATGGCAGAATTTTTCGTATTTCAAAGGCTATCGAAAAAGCGATCAGAAGCGATATAATATCCACAATATTCATTATATATAGCGATACTCTCTTGCGGTTGCTCATAGCTCTCCTCTCAATTTCAGCTATTTATATGCTGCATCTGCACAGCTTTCACGATACTTTTAATAGGAAACACCTTCCAGATATAGTATAACAGTCCGTATCTGACACCGTCCGTCTCATTCCGGCAATACTTAAATAGCCCGGCAGATAATATAGCCATCCACATTTTCCAGATATTGAAAACCAGCCTTTTTCAGCGAATCCATATAAAAGGATGCCTTATATCCCTTTGCATTCTCCGGTTTGTACTGCGGAATCTGTGATGGGAGCAAAACAAGATACTCATATCCCAAATCCTTCATTTGATCATGCACATAATGCAGATCCGGCTGGGGCTCCTTCATCTGCTGATAGACACCATACGGTCTGTCACCAATAACGTCAATGAACCCCCATGCGTCTCTTCCATATAACAGATGAATATCGGGGGAATATTGTCTGATATAGCAGAACAGAGAATGATCCACAACTGCTCTCGGCTCTCTGTCCAGTGCAAGAAGTGCATTCGCGACATCAACCGAGGCTGTTGGAATTTTATAGTAATTCTGTCTGAACACAAATCTGTCTTTATATATAAAAGTTCCCGTCAGCGCACATAAGGCAACGCATCCGATAACAGTCAGAATTTTCAAGCTTCCTTTCCTGCATTTTCCCATAAGAGTGACAATCGCCGTGGCAATCACAGGGAGAATTGGAAGCATCCAGAATGCTCTCCAATAGGCATAGTCAAAAACCTTACTCCAGACATATCTGTACAGGACAGGGTTGATAATCAGTACCCCTGCAAGGATAGATGGATAAACAAGAATTCTTCGCTTTTCCTTATCCGCAAAAAACAGATATACCAGGCTTAGCACCCAGAATATCAGGAAGAAGTTGCCAGCAAAGGATTCCCGGACTGTATCAAAGACCTGTATTGCTGCATCTCTCATAATACGAGCCTCCCGATCTTGTACAGATATATACAGCTCCCATAGAATATGGACGGGAGCAGAACCAATGGAACTTTCCAGATCATTTTCCATTTACGGAATGCAATCACATACCAGAGAGAATACATACCGATCATTGCTGTCGCCAGGATGATCCCCATTCCTGATAACAGGCAGCATGTCCAGTCCGTAACCAGCAGCATCCAGAAAAAGCGCTCGTCCTCCTGCTTTCTGTACAAATAGAGAAAACCATACAGAATCATCGGAATACCAATTCCTGCCACTACTGCTTTCCCCTGCCAGATACGAAGGAGTGTAAACTCTGACTGCGTACGGGTAGATCCGGCAAAAAACAGCTGCAAAATACCGATTAGAAAGCAAAACAGAAATGTCTTGCGCTTATCATTTTCAAATAACTCTGAGCCAGCCAGATACCAGACAATATAGCTGAGCACAAGAAGCACAACTGGAAGGATTGTATGTGCCGTGATCGCAGGATGAATACCAATCACCCGTGCAATCAGCGCAATATAAATCATCCACGGCGAAAACACGTCCTTCAGATAATCTCCGTTCCAGTTATTCAGATTCAGCTCTCCTGTTGCCGGATTTTCAGTCAGCATTTGATTGGTCTTCCAGGTATAAACTGAATGCGCCACAAAACGGGAATCATCCTCATCGAGATGCATGCCCCAAAAGTAAACAACACATTGAACAGCGACAACTGCCAGAAACAGCACAAGCAGAAGCACTGCAATTCTGTCATGTAAAATACCCGCGTTTTTCAGATCACGTCCCCGTACTACTGCAATGGGCAGCCGTCTTCGCACCAGGGCATATACAGCCACAAAGGCACAAAGAACGATAGCCCAGAGCAGGATCACCATTCGGAAATCCGCACGGAGAAAAATCAGGGGAACTGCCACCGCTTCAAAGGCCGCCCACATCAGCAGATTGCCCGACACAAGACTCAGGAGGAACCGTCTGCCATTACTGCCCTGGTATACATGCAGAAGATCTGTCAGAACAGAGCCACAAATAATCGGCAGAACCAGAAAAATCAGGATCATTCCTGCCAGACTTAATATTTTCATATGAACACTCACTTATTCCGTACTATCTTACATATTTTTCTCAAACTCTGATATAACCGTCAGCACAAACAGTTATTTTAACATGTTATATAGAACTTGTAAAACACTGCAGCAGCTGCAAACGAAAGCACTGATTCATTTATACATAGTACAGCTGCCCCAGTACCCTGACCAGGTCACCCTTCAAAAAATGTCCCTTTAGCAGTGCCGCCATTCTCTTCGGCTTGGCATAGCCGGGTATACGGAGAAATTCTTCAAGTATCTCCCGCTTTTCTGCAGGCATTATACTGCCGAATCGCTCATACAGCAAGCCAGCCTCCGCAAAGTTCTGCTGCAGCTGTTTCCTGGTGTTTTTATCCCGCAGCTTGCCGACCCGGTATGAAAAACTCCGTACATTAACAGCGCTGACCACATTATCCCCATGCTGACAATAATACATCAGCTTCTCTGGAAGATGGACGATCTCTCCGAGCGCACTGACATACTGTGCCGCCCACCAGTCATGCATCAGAATCCGTCTGTCATAATCTCCCATCAGTCGGTATGCGGCACGGTTCATCATTGTCGTACAGCCCGTAATATAATTCTGCACAAGCAGATGGCTGAAGTCCGTATGATATCCATAGACCTGCAGCTGTTTCTCCTTCACCGGCAACGGATGCAGCGCGGCATCAGATACGATATAATCCGAAAATACAAGGATGGGACAGTCCTGCCCCCGGAGGCTTTCTCTTTCCCGCATGAACTCCAGCGTTCTGCTGACCTTGTCCTTCTTCCAGAAGTCATCCTGATCACAGAACATGATGTATTCCGCTTCCGCATGCTTCACCAGTTCCATAAAATTCGGCGCGGGCCCTCCGCAGTGCACCGCATCGCGAATCACATGAATAATCTCCGGGTACCTCTGTTCGTAATCTGCAAGGAGACGATCTGTACCGTCGGAAGAACCGTCATCCCGGACAAGAATCCGGATCTGCTTCTCTGTCTGTGCCAGAAGCGAGTTCAGCTGTCTGGCCAGATATTTCACTCCATTATAGGCTGCTACCAGAATATCTACCATGTCATTTCATTCCTATCTGTTCTTCCTGTCTGTTCCATACATCAGATTTTTTGGAACAGTCCTGTCACGTCACCAGATGAAAAAAACGGTCATATGCAAAAAGGAACAACTGCAAAAACAGTTTTCTCCTGACAGAATCTGATGTTTTATGCAGCTGTTCCTTTATATTTTACAGGTTACAAGACATTGCTTATTCTGGCCTGTCAATGTACATCTTTGATCTCCCCGATCTCTGCAAGAAAGCGGTGAAGCGCATCCTTCCAGTCCGGAAGAGGACGAAATCCATTTTCTGCCAGCTTGGATTTGTCCAGACGGCTGTTGAAAGGACGGGCGGCCTTTGAAAGCCCGTACTCTGCTGTCGTCACCGGGGTTACTTTCGTATCCATACCTGCCTGCCGGTAGATCTCCCTCGTAAAGTCATACCAGGAAATATATCCGCCTTCATTCGTGGCGTGATAGTAACCGTATTTCTCTGTTTCAATCATATCCACCAGAAGTCTGGCAAGATCCAGCGTATAAGTCGGCGTTCCGATCTGATCGTTCACCACCCGGACCTCCGGATGTGTCTTCCCAACCTGCAGCATGGTCCGGATGAAGTTGTGCCCATTCAGTCCAAACACCCATGCAATGCGGACGATAAAATATTTATCCAGATTTTCGGCAACTGCCAGCTCACCACCCAGCTTTGACTTCCCGTAAACATTCAGCGGTGCATAGTCCCTGCAGTCCGGTTTCCAGGGCTCTGTACCCTGCCCGTCAAACACATAGTCCGTGCTGATATAGACCATCTTGGCATTCAGCTTCCTGGCAGCCCGGGCTATATTGGCTGTGCCATCAACATTGATCGCCATGACCTTTGGCTGGTTTCCTTCATCTTCTGCCGCATCCACTGCTGTCCAGGCGGCGCAGTGTATAATCACGTCCGGTGCTGCTTCAGAAAGCACACGGTCTGTCGCTTCCGCATCTGTGATATCCAGGGAAACATAGGGCATGCCAGTAACAGCAGAACCATCCTGGATACCGCTGTAAGCCTCTGCGAGATCAGATCCGATGCCCTCCAGACCTCTTGCCGCAAGCTCATTCATAACATCATGACCAAGCTGGCCTGCAACTCCCGTTACAAAAACTTTCATGACCCGATGACCTCTTTCTTTCCGTACATTTCCTTGTAATAATTCTGGTAGTCGCCGCGAATAATGTTCTCCCACCATTCCTTATTGTCAAGATACCACTGGATCGTCTTCTTGATACCGTCCTTGAACATGGTCTCCGGCAGCCATCCGAGTTCATTGTGAATCTTGGTCGGATCAATCGCATATCTGCGGTCATGTCCCTTACGGTCGGTCACATGCTCAATCAGGGAATAGGGCTTGCCAAGATAATCCAGAATCAGCTTCACAATATCAATATTGCGCATCTCGTTATGACCGCCGATATTATAAATTTCTCCGACAGTTCCCTTGCGCATTATGAGATCGATTGCCTTGCAGTGATCTTCGACGTAGAGCCAGTCACGCACATTCAGACCTTCTCCGTAGACCGGAAGCTTTTTGTCTGCAAGTGCATTCGCGATCATCAGCGGAATCAGTTTTTCCGGGAACTGGTACGGCCCGTAATTGTTTGAACAGCGGCTGATGCTGACCGGAAGGCCGTAGGTCCTGTGATACGCCTGTACCAGCAGGTCCGCAGACGCCTTGGATGTGCTGTATGGGCTGGAGGTATGAATCGGAGTATCCTCATGGAACAGAAGGTCCGGACGGTCCAGGGGGAGATCTCCGTACACCTCATCTGTAGAAACCTGATGATATCTTGTGATACCGTATTTGCGGCAGGCATCCATCAGAACAGAAGTGCCGATGATATTTGTCTCAAGGAAAATTGTCGGATTCTCAATGGAACGGTCTACATGAGATTCCGCCGCAAAATTGACAACTATGTCCGGTTTTTCCTCTTCGAACAGCTTATAGATACCATCTCTGTCACAGATATCCAGCTTGACAAAACGGAAAGCCGGGTTGTGCAGAACCGGCTCCAGTGTGGACAGGTTTCCTGCATAGGTGAGCTTGTCCACGCAGATGATCCTGTCCTCCGGATGCTGCTTCAGTTCATAAAAAACAAAATTACTGCCGATAAACCCGGCACCGCCGGTCACAATAATATTCATGGAATTCTCCTTATCCTTCATGCCTGCCCGTCAATCGGGGCACAGCATTTCCTCTTGCTCAGTCGTTGTGCAGAATATCTACGTATTTATGATTCAGAACGTCCATCAGGTACTGTCCGTACTGGTTTTTCTTCAGATCCTCGTACTCCTTCAGAACCTGTTCCCTTGTAATCCATCCATTCAGATAGGCGATCTCTTCCAGGCAGGCGATCTTGCGATGCTGATGCTGCTCGGTGATTTTTACAAAATTTGTAGCATCCACCAGGCTCTCATGTGTACCCGTATCCAGCCATGTGAATCCCTGTCCCAGCAGCTCCACATTCAATTCACCGTTTTGCAGATAGATTTTATTCAGATCTGTGATCTCCAGCTCACCTCTGGCCGAGGGCTTCAGGTGCTTTGCATATTCCACGACACGGTTGTCATAGAAGTAAAGACCTGTCACACAGTAATTGCTCTTCGGTCTGGCCGGCTTTTCCTCAATAGAAATTGCCCTTCCAGTGCTGTCAAACTCCACAATACCAAACCGCTCAGGGTCATCTACATAGTAACCGAAAACTGTAGCACCTTTTCCCGTCTCGGCATTTTTTACTGCAGCGCGAAGCCGCTTCGTCAGTCCATGTCCGGCAAAAATATTGTCACCGAGAATCATTGCCACCGGATCATTGCCGATAAACTCCTCACCGATGACAAAGGCCTGCGCCAGGCCGTCCGGTGACGGCTGAACCTTGTACTGCAGAGAAATACCAAACTGATTTCCATCCCCGAGAAGCTCCTTAAAGCGGGGTGTATCCGCCGGAGTGGAAATAATCAGGATATCACGTATTCCCGCATTCATCAGTACAGAAAGCGGATAATAGATCATTGGCTTGTCATAAATCGGCAACAGCTGCTTTGATGTCACCTTTGTCAGCGGATATAATCTGGTTCCGGATCCGCCTGCTAAAACTATGCCCTTCATACTTATACCTTTTACTTCCTTTCTGTTTGCATTTTCAACTGCTCTGTAATTGCCCTCTCCATCGTTCTGTTGAAGGCTTCCGGTGTAAAATTATCACGGTAAAGCTGCACAGCCCTGCGATGGGCTTCCGGATCTTTCGCCACAGTACAAAGGCTGTCACACAGAAGATTCATCTCGTGCCCGGACAGTGAAAGAAGATTATCCGGTATATTTACACCGATACCATAACGGGACACAAAATCCCAGAGATCACCCTTGATGCTGTTGATCAGAGGAATCCCATCCGAAAGATATTCGATGGACTTCATGGAAAGTCCAACATGCACATCTGTTCTCATGACATTGAGGCCAAGGCAGCAGCGGGATAAAATCTCCGCCTTTCTGTCCTCCTCATAGATTGCGCCATGATACACAGTCTGTATTCCCTTCGCCATGAGAGCTGCAACAAATCTCTCCCGCTGTTCTCCCTCGCCGATAATATCCACAATAAGGTGAACCCTGCGGTTCAGGGCTTCCAGAAGACAGACAATCCTTGGTATATCAATAATATGATTGATTGCCCCGATATAGGCAATCCGGAACTCCCGTCCCTGCATGTTCACACAGGCGTGAACGTCAGGAACATTATTTCTGGTATATTTGCACCAGTAAAGAGTATAAGTCCTGTTCTTCGGCAGATCAAGCTGATTACGATAAAATCCACATTCCGTGAAAACGATATCAGCACAGCCAATATGCTGATCCCGCAGGTTTTTCCACATCTGCAGCGGCGGAAGCCAGCTCACAGCCTTCAGCGGAAGGGACTCCGGCCACAGATCAATCAGGTCAAAGATCACTCTGGCACCCTGTTCCTTATGAATCCGTTCTGCCTCCTCTGCAAATGTATTGGCCGGAAGCATGATATACAGCAGGTCAAAATCACCAGAAGCCAGGTAAGCTCCGGCATCCCGCGCAAACTGATGAATCGACCGCATTCTTCCCAGTGACAGATTGCGGGTGTATGGTTTCATATGAATATATACGTGGTCTTTTTCCTCTCTATTTACTGTGCACTTCCTGTGATGATCGAAATCCGAAAACACACGGACTACAGTATATCCCTTTTTCTGAAAGAACAGGGCTACCGCCTCTGCCCTCTCTTCAAAGGTTGAAGAATGCGTTACGATTGCAGCTCTCATAAAACACTTCCAAATTCGCAGAACACCAACATTCCCCTGCAAAGATAGGGAGACATTCAGTCGGAATGGTTCCGGTCCTGTTCTTCATTTTTTCTGGTGATTTCATTCATTTTCTGCTGGGATTCTCTGTCAAAGCCCTCTGTACTCTCAGGGCGGAATACGATTCGCGCCGTCAGAAGCACCAGCTGAATATCCATCAGAATAGACTGATTCTCAATATACATCAGATCAAGCAGCAGTTTGTCATGTGCAGAGGTGTTGTATTTTCCAAACACCTGTGCATAGCCGGTAAGCCCGCCCTTGACAGAAAGGCGGTAGCGAAATTCAGGTATCTCCTTCACATATTCCTTTACGTGCTCTACACGCTCCGGGCGCGGTCCGACAAAGCTCATATCTCCCTTCAGAATATTGAAAAACTGGGGAAGCTCATCAAGATGAAGCTTTCGTATGACATTCCCCGTCTTTGTGATTCTCGGATCCCTGTCTGTCGTCGGAAGGACGCCATATTTATCCGCATCAGGAACCATACTGCGGAATTTCAGAATCTCAAAGACTCTGGCATCCTTTGTATATCGCTTCTGCCGGAAAAAAACAGGCCCATGGTCCTCCACCTTGATACAGATTGCGATCACCAGCATGATGGGGGATGTGAGAATAATAAAGAAAAGAGAAAATATGATGTCCAGGGCACGCTTAATCCCCTGGTATTTTTTGTTGTTGTAATTGTATTCGTATTTCATCAGCGGCGTATCAAGCAGATGCTTTGGCTCACACCCAAGACCGAATACATCCAGCAGCTCAGGTGTGTAATAAAAATTTTTCTTCCACTCAATACACATCTCACTGACAGCTGCCCTGGTCTCAAAAGAAACCCCATACATAATCACCGTACAGCATTCCTGCAGATGCCGGCACAGTTCTTCATCCTCAATCCCCTCTTTGTCCGTATAAACAATGTGAAATAAGTGATTATACTTTTTCAACAGCCGGTGCTCAAAGGAATTTACCTGCTCCAGACTTTTTTCTTTGCCAAACAGGATCAGCGTTGTCTGGGGAGAAACATGCCTGACGAAAAATCTCTTTGTGAAAACAACAATATATACGGTTCCGATTAACTGAAGAACAACGATTCCTGCTCCCGGAAGAATGCTCACAATCTGATTATAGATCAGACAGCATTCTACATATAATATAAAATCTGTAATGGCAAAGGACAGAAACTGTGAAAAGACGATTTCACCGATATTTGTTGATGCAATGCGAAAAGCCTTGTAGACATTACAGAGCAGATTATAACCAATGTAGAAAACCAGAACACTGCCGATCAGTCCGGGAATCTTATAGGTATCAAAAGCATAATCGTTATAAAAAAATGCCCACACAAACGCAAACAGACCAACGTTCCAGAGTCGGAGCACCAGCCTCGCGGAATGGGTTACTCTTTTATCTTCCATCTTGTTCTCGTTGCCTTTCATACGAAGCAGAAAATGCTGCACAAATCTGAAACGCTCAGAAAGCTTGCCAGGCACCTTCCGATTTCTGGCAGAGTCCTGCCGGTGGAACACGACAATTTAGATGATTTTAGCATAGGCAGGAATCAATGTAAAGATTTCGCATATCTAACCCTTTCTCATTCCTGTGGGCTGACAATTTTGTGGACCTTGCCCCGGATTCTCTGCAGTGCATTATCAATAGATTTTGGACTGCGCCGCATCCGCCGTGCAATTTCCTGGTAGTCCATGCCCTGAAGATAATACTCCAGAACCTCTCTTTCCATATGACTGAGGCTCTGGTCAATTTCCTTTCGCAGTGCCTTTGTATTTTCAAAATCAATTAGTATACTTTCGGGACTGTCTGCAGCACCAAGCTCGGCCTCCTTCTGATTCTCCTGCAAGGCACTGATGGAAATCGAGCTGTTCAAAGGTCTGTGCTTCTGGCGTCCGGCCTTTAATACTGCCGAGTACATCTGCCTTGAAATCAGCACACCGGCATAGGTCCTGAAAGACGCCTTCCCGTCCGGCTGATAATTCCGGATCGCCTTAAAAAGCCCCAGCATTCCCTCCTGAAGCAGGTCCTCCTGATCTCCTCCCGCAAGATACAGCTCCCTCGCCTGCATCAAAACAGCCTTCTTATATTTTTCAAGGAGGTAATCCTCAATTCCGGTTTCACCACCGCGAAGCCGGACGATCAGGTCCTCATCGGAAACATGGTCATATGAGATGGTCATCGGTTCTTCCTTGTTAGATACCATTAAACACCGCGTCTCTGTCTGACGACTTCATACGCCAGAACACCCGCAGCTACAGATGCATTCAGGGAATCAATGTCTCCCTTCATCGGGATGGAAGCTGTATAATCACATTTTTCCCGGACAAGACGGCTTACCCCCTCACCTTCATTTCCGATCACAATCCCAATCGGCCCGGTCAGATCCAGATCATACATAGGTGTACCACCCATGTCGGCGCAGACAAACCACATTCCCTTTTCCTTCAGCGCATCAATTTCCGCAGCGAGATTTGTCACCTTTGCCACAGGCGTATAGTTGATTGCACCGGCTGAGGCTTTTGCAACCGTAGCGGTCAGCCCGACAGCTCTGTGCTTTGTAATGATCACCCCGTGGGCCCCGGCCAGATTGGCAGTACGTATAATTGCGCCAAGATTATGAGGGTCCTCTATGCCGTCCAGCAGAAAGAGAAACGGTTTTTCGCCCTTGTCCTTCGCGATCTTCAGAATATCTGAGACCTCTGCATAAGGATAAGAGGCAACAACAGCAATCACGCCCTGATGGCTTCCCGTTTCTGACATCAGGTTCAGCTTTTCCTTGGGCACATAACTGATAATCGTACCTGCTTTTCTGGCTTCCCTGGCGATAGTCATAATCATACCGTCATGGAGATTCTCCTGCAGATATACCTTGTCCACACTTCTGCCTGAACGGAAGGCTTCCAGCACAGCGTTTTTTCCTTCCAGCCGATTCGGGTTCTCTTCTGTTTCCTCTGCGTCCTGCCTCTTCAGATCCCTGTAACCGTTCTTTCTGGTTCTGGCAGAGCCGTGATTTCTATCTCTGTCCGCTGCCGATTTGCGGTTTCCGTTTTTCTTACTATAATCTGAATCGCGGCTTTCATACCGGCCGCCCTCATGCCTGGTGCCCCACTGTCCGGAACCCCGCAGCGATCCGCTGTCTCTGTATGTATGCTTCATCTTTACCTTCCTTTCTCCCTGATGGAAAAAGATCCGCTAAACGTCTGACCGGTTTCCAGTGTGATTTTCCGGGTCACCATCGGTATCCTGCATGGAATGCGGTCTTGATGCAAGTCTCTGTTCGTGCGCATTCAATGCGCGGCCGACCAGCTCCACGAGCCGCTTCACATCTCCCTTCAGATATAAATATCCGCATACCGCCTCAAACCCGGTTGCACGTCTGTATTCCTGAATGCTGGCATTCTTTGCCCTGGTAAGTGCCTTGGAATTTCTGCCACGGTGAAAGACCCGCTCTTCTTCATCCGTGAGAAGTCCGTTTTCCTGCAGATAGCCGATCATCTCCGACTGCGTCTCTGCCTTCACAAGGCTGCTTGCTCTCCGGTGAAGTTTATTTACCGGGGCATCCGACTGTCTCACAAGAAGCGTACGGATCATCAGCTCATATATCCCGTCCCCAATATATGCCAGTGTAAGCGGCGAGAACTGACGTGCTGAAAAATCAGGAAGCGAAAAGGCTTCCTCCAGATCATGTGTCAGCTCTGTAACAAGATCCGTCTCTTCATCGGATGGATGGCTTTCTGATGGATGGTTCTCGTTCATTTTCTCTCCCACCGGACACCCTCTCTGGTATCTTTGAGCACAATACCCTTCGCCAGAAGCTCGTCACGGATCGCATCTGCCCTTGCGAAATCCTTTGCCTTGCGGGCAGCATTCCGTTCAGCAATCTTCTTCTCGATTTCTTCGTCGAGGTTCTCTTCTTTCACATCGACAATCAGTCCCAGGATTCCGGAAAGATCCGTAATCTCCTTCTTCACAGCCTCTGCAAAAGCCCTGGAGCTGTCCGGCTTCACTTCAACATTCGCGAATTTTACAAGATTGAATATTGCGGTCTCAGCATCTGCTGTATTCAAGTCATCATCCATTGCCTTTTCAAACTCGTAGCGATATTGTCTCATGTCCTGGGGAATGCATTCTGCTCCGGTTTCCGGATCTGTTGTCACAGTGAAATCCATTCGCTTGCCGTTTTTGTCAACGCCAAGCTTTTCTCTTTCGGCGTCTGTGAGCGCATCTGCCGGGGCATTTGCAATACGATCGTTCAGCGTGCTTACCGCCGTACGGATTCTTCCCAGAGAAGCCTTTGCGGAATTCATGATGTCTGCGCTGAAATTCAGCACTCTCCTGTAGTGTGCAGAGAGCATGAAGAACCGGAGCACCTGCAGATCATAGTGTTCTCCAACCTCACGGACTGTCTTGAAATTGCCCAGCGATTTGGACATCTTGACATTATCAATATTGAGAAAGGCATTATGCAGCCAGTAATGCGCAAATTCCTGACCTGTCGAGCACTCAACCTGGGCAATCTCGTTTTCATGATGCGGGAAAATCAGATCCTCTCCACCCGCATGAATGTCAATGGTCGTTGCATGCAGATACTTTCGCGACATCACGCAGCACTCTGTGTGCCAGCCCGGTCTTCCGTCGCCCCAGGGGCTTTTCCAGAATGGCTCCCCTTCTTTTTTTGGTTTCCAGAGTACAAAGTCAAGGGGATCTTCCTTTTCTGCCTCTCCAGTGACTTTCAGGTCCCGAAAACCTGAACGAAGGTCATCCAGATTCTTATGTGAAAGCTTGCCGTAAGAGGGATCCTTCCTTGTGCGGAAATAAACCGTTCCGTTGACATTGTATGCAAAGCCCTTCTCCTCAAGATCTTTGATCAGGCGGATCATGCCATCAATCTCCTGGGTGGCCAGAGGATGTGTGGTGGCTGGCAGAACGTTCATTGCCGCCATATCCTTCTTTGTCTCCATGATATATCTTTGAGAGAGTTCTGCTGCTGTCACACCCTCTTCGTTGGCCCTCTGAATGATCTTGTCATCTACATCCGTAAAATTGGACACATAATTCACATCATAGCCTTTATACGTAAGATACCGGCGAAGCGTATCGAATACAATCATGGGTCTGGCATTTCCGATGTGAATCAGATTGTAAACGGTCGGGCCGCATACATACATCGTTACCTTGCCTGGTGTAATCGGCCTGAACTCCTCTTTCGTCTTCGTCAAAGTATTATAAAACCTGATTGCCATACTTAGCCTCCTGTTGAAGTTCTGAAAAAATGGTTTTCCGGAAAGGCAGTCAGCCTGCCTGATGTGAATCCGCCTCTGTTTTTGCCAGTGTACGCATCGGACACGCGGCACATCCGCCCGATGCTCCTGCAGATGCAGCAGATACACGCTCTGCTGAAAGCTGGTCCGCCGCCCGCTCCAGCATGCACACTGCCTGTGCCGCAATCCCCTCGCCTCTGCCCGTAAAACCAAGTCCCTCTTCTGTCGTAGCCTTGATATTGACCTGATCCTCCGTCAGTCCAAGTGCTTTTGCAACATTGCCGGCCATCTGGTCCAGATATGGGCGCAGCTTCGGTTTCTGACAAATAATTGTACAGTCAATATTGGAGATGATGTACATGCCTTCATCCAGCATTTCACCGACCCTTCGGAGAAGGTCCATGCTCGATGCCCCTTCATAAGCCGGGTCCGTATCCGGAAAATGGTAGCCGATATCCTTCATCGCCGCCGCCCCGAGAAGCGCATCCATAATGGCATGGAGGGCCACATCCGCATCAGAATGGCCAAGCAGCCCCTTCTCATACGGAATCTCAACGCCGCAGAGGATCAGCTTTCTCCCCTCTGTAAGTCTGTGCACATCATAACCGGTACCTGCTCTCATCCCTGACTCCTGCTCTTTCTCATCAATGATTTTTGCCTGTATGTATCACCGGTCTTCAGTCAAATCCAAAGACTTTTTCTATTACGTGGTAGCCCTTGGTGACGACCTTGCCGCCGCCCTTGCCCGGAAGACTCATTGCCACGCCAGAGGCGCTGGACCGGATCTGCAGATATCCCAGATAATCTGCCTTCTTCAGACGGTTCCACAGCGGTTTCCTCTCCTTCAGGATCTCAGGGTCACCGGACCGGAGCATCATAGACGTCGTAATAATCATGATAATGGAAACATCATGCAGCAGGAACTGCCTCTGCTTCGGGTGCAGACGCAGCTTGTGGAACTGTTCCAGATAATCCAGCATAGTATACGCCACACGAAGCTGCTGCGGAAAACGGGACATCATGACCTTCTCATTTACGCTCTGGTCAGAACGTCCGATGAAGTACCGGTAAAGATTCACATTCAGATAATACATGGTCTTTACCTTTGAGAACGGTACAAACGCATAAATATTGTCCACATAAAAAGTATGCTCCGGCAGTCTCAGACCCACTTCCCGAAGCAGACCGGTCCGGTAAATCAGGGAATGCATGAGTACATAATGAAAGACATTCATGCGCTTAACCTGGTCCCAGCCAAAGATCCTGTTCTCCGGAAGATACATCTGATAGCGCATGACATACTTTTTGTATTTGCGGTTCTGCTTCTCGTATACATAGTTGGCAAACAGTACATCTACAATCCTGCCCGCTGCAGCAAGCTCCCGCAGTGTATCCAGCACGCTCAGAAAAGATCCCTTGCCAAGCCAGTCATCACTGTCAACCACCTTGAAGTACAGACCGGTGGCATGGTCTATTCCTGTATTCACAGCGCCGCCATGGCCCTTATTTTCCTGGTGGATTGCCTTTACAATTGTCGGATATTTCTCCTGATACGCATCAGCAATTTCCGGTGTGCGATCCTTTGTAGAGCCATCGTCCACAATCAGAATCTCTACGTCCTCGCCACCGGCAAGGAGCGAATCCAGACATTTTTTCATATAGCTTTCCGAGTTATAACATGGCACGGCAATACTGAGTAATTTCATATGATCAATGATATCCCTTCCTGAATTCGGCAGATACGCCCTTAATATAATGCCACAACGCCTGTAAAAAAGCAATCTCAGGCACCTTTTTTAACCGTCTGGCAGATTCAGTTACGCAGGCACAGATGCTGCAGATACTCTGTATAGACCTTAAAGGCAGATGGAACGGCATATTTTCTCCTGACATCCTCAATCTCTGCCAGAAAATATCCTGCATCATTCTCTTTTCCCGCTGTCTGCACCGAAGATTCGCCACTGCAGAGGTTCGGAAATGCACCAACACGGACTTCATAACCGGTCATATGCCATTCCAGATGTGTAAATACATGCCGGCAGCTTTCCAGAGGCCGTATATAGACAGCCTGAAGGCCAAGTTTTCCTGTCCACCGCAGTACCGCCTTCCCAGTCATCATTCCCTCCAGATTTGGATACTCATACATTCCTGCCAGCAGACCGTTCTCAGGGCGCCGTCTGAGGAGGACCCGGTTCCCCTCCCGCACAAGAAGAATCGTCCTGTTTTCTACTTTACGGGCCCGTTTTGCAGCCTTTACGGGCAGCCGGGTCTCCGTCCCATTCTTATGAGAACGGCACCACAGTGCCAGTGGACACGTTCCGCAGACCGGAATACCATTGGGCAGGCAGATCGTAGCCCCGAGGTCCATCATCCCCTGATTTACATCACCAGGAGCAACACCGCCATGGGCGCCCAGCTCCAGACGCATAGCCTCTGTAAGTTCTGTATCCATCTCCTTCCTGAATCCCGAGCTGCTGATGTCTGAAAAATCCTCCAATACCCTGGTCATCACCCGCAGGACATTTCCATCCACCGCCGCTGAGGGCTCGTGAAAAGCAATAGAAGCAATTGCTCCTGCCGTATAATCGCCGATACCCTTCAGCTTTTTCAGTTCTGAGACTTCATCCGGAAACTTTCCATTATAGTCAGCCACGATCTGTCGCGCGGCCTTCTGCATGTTCTGGACCCTCCGGTAATAACCCAGCCCCTCCCACAGCTTCATCAGCCTGTCATCCGGGCATTCCGCAAGTGCCCTGACATCCGGAAGAGCCTTCAGAAAACGGATATAATACTCCTTTACCGTCTCAACCCGGGTCTGCTGCAGCATGATTTCAGATACCCACACAGTATAAGGATCCCCGCTCCTTCTCCATGGGAGGTCTCTTTGATTTGCCTGATACCATTTCCCCAGTGGCAGAATGATTCTCCGGATTTCCAAGAGGCGGTCCTCCCTGTTACACATTTTGTCCGTATTACGGTCAGTGCATACCCTATCGGCTCCAGAAAGGTCTTCAACAAATTTATTCCGATGTTCGCTTTTATTTTTCATAGTATTGTATTTTTTCATGTTTGTATCACTGTAATATCAGGCTTTGATGGTTAGCCTATATAAACTTGTCTTGAACTTCGAACATTTGCCGCCATATCATCTGTTTGGATCAGCCGATTCAGCTTGACACCTGTTCTCATCAACTTATAATAAAATGATCAGAAGAAAAGCATATTGCGAAAATTAAAAAAAGGAACATTATTATAATGAACAAACTGATTACAGACGGCATTATTTTTGACGTCGACGGCACGCTATGGGACACCACGCCGCTTGTTGCCAGAGCCTGGAACCGTGTCATGGACCGTTTTGACGAAAGACACCGTGCACAGCACCTGCCCCCTCTGCATCTGGTACATCCAAAGGGTGGAGGGAACGGCCTCCGGCTGGAAGCCGATGATCTCCGCCGGGAATTTGGCAAGCCTCTGGAAGTCATTATAGATGATCTGATTCCGGATCTTCCATCTGCAGAAAAAGAGTCCCTTCTGCAGTCCTGGTACGCCTCTGAGGAAGCGGAGCTGGACAAGTACCCTCCCACACCATATACCGGGCTTGAAACGGTACTGCAGAATCTCACCGGACTGAAGCCGGACCACACATGGGCAGACAGTGATAAACGATGCAGGGCCTCCCGCACGCTCCCGCCTGGTATACCGTGCTTCATTGTCAGCAACTGCCAGGGTGGCTATATCGAACAATTTCTTCGCACAACCGGCTATGGTCCCTATATCACAGATCATCTGTGTCCTGGTGACAACCATCAGCTGAAGGCATTTAATATCTATGATATCGCTTCCCGATATCATCTGCAGAATGCAGTCTATGTGGGCGATATCCAGGCGGACTGCGATGCAGTGCGTGAAGCGGACCAGCTGCTCAAACGTCATTACCAGGACTCCTGCCAGAAGGACAGTCAGATTTCCGGAAATTCCGGGAGCCCTTCTGTCCGCTTTATCTGGGCTTCCTACGGCTTCAGCTGCGTAAAGGAACCCGATGAAGTTCTGACAAAGATCTGTGACCTGCCGGATCTCATCACAGCGCACAGATAATACGAACATATACATTTCCATCATACTACAGAAAGGAACCATGATCATGCATTATCAATACAAAACCAAAGGAACCTGCTCACAGCTGATTGAATTTGATCTTGAGGATGGTATTCTCTCCAATGTCCGCTTCCAGGGCGGCTGTAATGGAAACCTTTCAGGAATCAGCCGGCTGGCAGAAGGACGCAGGGCAGATGAGGTTGCCGATCTTCTGAAGGGAACCCGCTGTGGATTCAAAAACACCTCATGTCCGGACCAGTTCTCCAAAGCAATTCTGTCTGCACTTCAGGCTGCCACAGATCAGTCCGGTGAATAATTTTCGGATTCTGGCATTCATTTCCTGTCGCTGTCTTCGGTGTCTTCAGGCATGCTTTTCCCATGTCTGAAGACAAATTTCCTGCCCTATGGCATATAAATAACCCCAATTAAATAACGTGTAAAAAATTTGCTGTTGCAAAATTAGCACTCGCCACTTGACAGTGCTAGTAACGGGTGATATAACATAGTTGTTCCAGAAAGCGGGATACAAATTCCGTATCGGAACTATAAAAAAACTATTTATCAGAAACTGATGATGTGTTCCGGTATACGTAATCTGACCGGCACTGTGGAATTGTGATAAAAGGAGGAATGACTTATGTTGCTGCCTGAACTTTTTGGAGATACTTTTGATGATTTCTGGGATGATGCCTGGAACAACCGCTGGCTGCAGACAAACACTGCTGCACGCAGAATGAACGCAGATATCAGGGAAACGGCCGACAGCTATCAGCTGGAGCTGGAGCTTCCCGGATTTGCGAAGGACGAAGTACACGCTGAACTGAAGGACGGATATCTTACAGTGACTGCCGCAAAGAATACCAGCAATGATCAGAAGGACAAAGCCGGCAGATATGTCCGCCGTGAACGTTACACAGGTTCACTCAGCAGATCCTTCTATGTAGGCGAGGGGCTGGAACCGGAGGATATCAAGGCCAGATTCGAAAACGGAATTCTTTCTCTTGAGCTTCCAAAGGAAGCGCCAAAGAAAGTGGAGTCAAAGAAAACGATCAGCATAGACGGCTGATGTTTTCCTTCAAAAGCTTCAAAAGCTAAAAGAAATAGCACAGAAACAGACAAACAGACGGTCTTCCATCGGAGTATGCAGTTAAATGCGGCTCCAGATGGAAGGCCGTTTTCTTACTCAAAGGTGAATCTGTGCATCCCCCCTGTGCAGTTCGCGGAATTCTCTTGGCGTCATATGAAACCTTTCCCGGAAAATCCTGTGAAAATAGCTGTGATTGTCATATCCGACTGCATCGATGATATCATTGATGGTAAGGTCCGTATCACAGAGCAGCTGTACTGCATGATTGAGCCGCTTCCTCTGCAAAAGCTCCTTGAAATTTGCTCCCGATGTCTTCTTGATCATTCTGCTGAGTCCATGGTCCGGCAGATGCAGTCCCTCGCTGAGCTCTGTCAATGTGGCGGTCCGGTAATTCTGCTCAATGTAGTTCAATGAGGTCATAAAAATCATATTCTCGTACTGGTCCGGTGCCATGGTCTCTGCCTTCGGTGCCACCTCCAGAAGGTACATAAATACCAGTCCCATTGTGGTCTGATTGATCCGGTTCAGCGTCTGCAGCTCAACAGAATCCACGGCATGCCATTTCAGGGCGACCAGTGAATAAATCATATTTTCAATCAGGTTCTGGATCTGGAGAACATCTGATACCCGGAAATACAGATATTCTCCCCGCAGCGAATCCTTTCGAAGCGTATTGACGATAAAATCCGCCAGTACATTATTTCTCCCGATCATTTCCGACGCAACATCCAAAAACTCAGGCAATATGACAAAGTTTATGGCAATATCCTCGCGGCCGGCAGGGAGAATCTCATGCTTTGTATATTGATTCAGGAACAACAGCTCACCCTGTCTTACTACCAGTCTTTTGTGATTGATGATATGGGTCACGGACCCCTGACAGACATACATAACCTCCACATAGTTATGTCTGTGCAGAGGAAAATGTGCAAACCTCGTATGCGTGCGTACAGTAATCAGCTGTCCTGTCTCCAGAAGCTTTGTATAATCAATTGTAAACTCTTCTCCGGAAGCGTACAGGCGTTTCTCAATCCCCGTCTGACCATCAAGAATACGCTGTTCCTCTTCTGTCACCTGCCCCAGCAGGTTCAGCAGCTTCTGATGCATTCTGTTCCTTCCCTGGTAAATTTATCAATAATGTAAATTTATCAATAATTATCATGTAACGGTCAAAAAGCAGGTCAGACCGGAATTAATTCAATATCCAGGTCCACGCTGCCGCTTACCCCGTCTACAGTTCCCGTATTGGAATACTGCCAGATTTCGAACTTATAAGTCGAATCCGGTGTCGCGCTGTAATTTGAGAACCAGACCGGAAGATTATATAACTGCGTCATATCCAAGGTGAAGGTCTCCCAGTGCAGGTTGGTATAGAGCATTGGTTCATATCCTTCTTTTGAAATATACGTACAAAAGGTCCTGATATTCTGTGTAAACTGAGCACCGGTCACGCCATCCGTACGGGCAGTCCCCTCCTCCACGGTTTCCATATCCATGGCAACCGGCAGATCAAGCATCCGGCCCTGCAGTGTATCCGTTACAAATTTCGCTTCTTCTTCAGCTTCAGACTCATTGACCGCCTGTGAATAAAAATAAACACCCACTTCCAGTCCTGCCTTACGGGCAGCCTTGTAATTTTCTTCGAACATCGAATCCTCGACCAGTGTCCCGTCGTCTCCATATCCACGGTATCCGATCCGGATAAACGCAAATGTATAGCCGGCGGAACGCACCGCCTCCCAATCGACCTCACCATTGTGCTCAGAAACATCGATACCTAGACGGCTGGTATAATGATTGGTATCTGTATAGGTCATGCTTTGTCCATCAAGCACAAAAGCATCATTATTATAGGTATTATACAGCTCACTCATCGAATAGGAAGTGGAAAAAAGACGTCCGGAAGTATCATTCTTCTTGCTGGAATAGCTTCCACAGGAGGCAATTGTCACAAATACCGCCGTAGCGGCAATGAGTACAGCTGCAAGGATACGATTCCGGAGCATCCTCTTTCTCTCTGCCTTTGTAATCCGTTTTTGTGGTTTTTTACCAGTATTCTTTTTCTTTTTTACTGCCATATAGTAACAGGCACGCGCAGAAGGCCGCGCTGCCCTGACCTTTCCAAATAATGATTTGCCAGCCCATCACCGGCTTCTCTAACATTACACACAAAAAATAGCCGTGTCAATCTTGACACGGCTATTTTCAACGGATCAATTCTTCTATATTCGCCTTACACAGGCAGCCTGTATATCGCCTGCATCCTTATTATCCGGCTGTCAGGTGTCTGTCAATCTGCCTGATTTCTGTCACTTACAGGAAGTAAACGATCAGCCCTCATCACGGATACCCTGGATCTGATCGGAAGTCTTCGGTACATAATTCGGATGATCGGACGCCCAGAGCTTTTCTGCGACCGGAGCCCAGTTCTTTGCATATTCCTCAACCTTATGTGTGAGATGGTCTACGCTTTCCGGATCACTCATATCTGTAGACTTCGCACCGGTTGCATGAACCATTGCGCGGAGCTTTGCCGGGTTCTCCAGCATCGGGCAGGGACGAAGCAGGTTGTCACTGAAAGGCTGTCCGTCATGGTAAGCCTTGAACAACGGCTGCTGCAGGCATTCCAGAATGCTGTTCTGATGAATATTCGCACCGGAATAATGAATGAATACGCAGGGCTCTGCATCGCCGTTCGGGTTGATGTGGAAATATGCCTTTCCACCGGCAATACATCCGGAAACCCACTCGCCATCATTCTGGAAGTCCATAAGGAAGATTTCCTTTCCACCATGATATCCACGGACCTCACGGATTCTGTGATACATATATTCACGCTGCTCCGGTGTCGGTACAAGCTCCATTGTTGTATCGTTGCCCGTCGGCATGAAATGGAAATACCAGCTGAACAGCACGCCCTTATCAATCAGGAAATCCAGGAACTCGTCACTGGTAACTGCCTTATAGTTTGCGCTTGTATAGCAGATTGAAGTACCATAGGGCAGTCTGTTCTCACGAAGCAGGTCCATGGTCTTCATAACCTTGTCAAATACACCCTGGCCACGACGATTATCTGTCGCACTCTCCAGGCCCTCGATAGACATGGAAAGTACAATGTTCTTGCACTCCTTCATGTCGTCACAGAACTGCTGGTCGACAAGCGTTCCATTGGTGAAAATCATGAATCCGCAATCCTTGTGTGCCTTGGCAAGCTTTACGATATCCTTTTTGCGAACCATCGGTTCTCCGCCGGTCAGAACATAGGCACGGGTTCCAAGCTCCTTGCCCTGTGTGACAATACGGTCCATATCCTCATAGGAAAGGTTCAGAGTACGGCTGTATTCCGAAGCCCAGCATCCTACGCAGTGCAGATTACATGCGGAGGTAGGATCAAAGAGGATGACCCACGGAACATTGATATTATATTTTTCCGCATTTTTGCGGGTCTCATGATATCCGACATAACCAGCCTCGAAGCCGAAAGCCATGAAAAGTCCCTTTACAACCTCCGGATCAACATCACGAAGAATACGGTCAAAGAAATTTGCGTATTTTCCGCCCTTCTTGAACGTGGCTCTTAAGTTATCAAATGCTTGCGGTCTCCATGTATCTCCAAGGAATTTCTGGACTGTATCAATGACCTTGATGTAGCCATCTTCCTTATTGGCAGTTTTGATTACCTGATTTAAAACAAGCTCAAATGCTTTTCTCTCAGCTGCATGTACAATTGCGTTTGGCATAAATTGAACCTCCTGATCATGACATTCTTCTGACATTCAACAATTATAAAATTTTGATAAATAAAAGTCGAGTGCAATCCAATCAAAACAGTGGGACAAAATAAATTACATGTCCAATTAGGGGACAACTCAAAGTAACTGTCTAATGGTCATTTTCTGCATATCAGAAGACAACCTGTATGAGAAGCATATATACAATGGTGCCGCCGGCAATGGATAAGAGCATCTGTTTCTTCCACAAATGAAGACCTGCAGTTACAGCAATGGCGATTGCTTCCGGAACACCATGTGAACCTGACAGAGGGCTTACATCCTTCAGGCAGTACACAACGAGCATGCCAAACACCGCACAGGGAAGTGCCTTGCCCAGGTACTGTATGAATTTTGGCGTAGGCCTGTCGGATGAAAAGATCAGAAATGGCAGAAACCTGGTCAGCATGGTTCCCCCCGCGCAGATTGCAATGGTAATAATCTGCTGTGGCAGTGTCATAGGACTCATGTATGATCTACCTCCTTTTCCTCCGCAGCAAGAGCAATCGGATTCCTGAAGATGGCAAGGAGCAACAGAATCAGTGCCATGGAAGGGATCATGAACCGATCAGGTCCAAAAATGACCAGGCACAAAGCAGTCGCTCCGAGCCCTATGATTCCGGTATATTTCTTCTTCTCCTGCATCCACTGATTCATGAATATAGTGACAAACATTGCGGTCATGACAAAATCAAGGCCTTTTGTATTAAACTGCAGATGCGCCCCGACAAGACCTCCTATGGTTGCACCGGACACCCAGTATGCATAGTCAAGTACGGTGACGAAGAGCATAAACCACCCCCGGTCCACACCATCAGGAATCCTTGCAGTATAGTTGATTGAAAAGGTCTCATCGCACATGCCAAAGATCAGAAATAGCTTCTTCCAGCCCATACCCTTATAGCGATCGAGCATGGTGATCCCGTAGAACAGATGCCTGGCCTGTACCAGAATGGTCACAGTTAATGCTGCAAGCGGTGAAAATTTCGACAGCAGCATGGATGCTGTGATAAATTCCAGTGACCCGCCAAAAATCAGCATACTCATCAGCATCGGGTAAACAAAAGGGAAACCATTCTTGTTCATCAGAATGCCATAAGCAAGTGCCAGAAACCAGAATCCGGCAAAAATTGGCAGCGTGCATGGAAATGCAGCACGCAGCGCCTTCCTTCGCATAGGCAGACTCCTTTCTCCACAAAAGGTGGCTGTGCAGGAAAAAGCCCCGGAAAGGCATTGCCTTCCAGGGCTTTCATAAATTCCAAATCATCTTCCACAGGGAAGAAATCATTATCTCTTGGAGAACTGCGGAGCGCGACGTGCCTTCTTGAGACCGTACTTCTTACGCTCTTTCATACGAGGATCACGGGTAAGGAATCCTTCTGCCTTCAGTGCCGGCTTGTTCTCAGGATCAACCTGAAGAAGTGCACGGGAAATACCATGACGGATTGCACCGGCCTGACCGGTAAATCCACCACCATGAACATTTACAAGTACATCAAACTTGTCTGTATTGCTGGTAGCTACGAGAGGCTGACGTACAATGGTCTTCAGTGTCTCAAGCCCGAAATAGTCATCAATGTCTCTTTTATTTACAGTGATCTTGCCAGTACCCGGTACAAGGTAAACTCTGGCGATAGATTTTTTTCTTCTTCCGGTTCCATAATACTTTTCGTTAGCCATTTGTTCTTCCCTCCCTTAGAATGTGAGCACTTCCGGTTTCTGAGCTGCATGCGGATGCTCAGCACCTGCGTATACATGAAGCTTTGTAATCATTTCTCTTCCAAGGGGGCCCTTCGGGAGCATGCCCTTTACAGCGAACTCAATGACTCTCTCCGGATGCTTTGCAAGCATTTCCTTAAGAGTTGTCTCCTTCAGACTTCCAACATAGTCAGAATGTCTGTAGTAGATCTTCTGCTCGAGCTTCTTGCCGGTCACTTTGATCTTGTCGGCATTCACTACAATTACATAATCTCCGGTATCTACGTTCGGAGTGAACTCCGGTTTGTTCTTTCCTCTGAGAATAGAAGCGACCTCAGAAGCAAGACGTCCGAGAACCATTCCGGAAGCATCAACGACATACCATTTCTTCTCTAACTTATCCGGATTAGCCATATATGTTTTCATGGTAACAACCTCCTGCATGAATGAACTACAGCACGGAATACCGCTGTAGGATCCGTTTTGTCAATGATAGCTTGATGCAATATCCACTGTCCGTATGGTCATGCACCGGAGCATCCGATCTTAGGCTTTCGATCATTATGGATACTCTGTATAACGTCTGACCCGATGTATCTTATGTGTTTGGGAGACACTGCAGACACACCTGTCCTGCGCCATACCTAGCTATTTTATATTACAGAAAAACCTGTGTCAAGACCTTTTTAGGCTCTCTGTCCTATTTCGCTCTCCGTCTTTCATCTGCTTTTTCAGGTTCTCCGTCTTCTATGTCTTTTTCAGACTATCCTGCACTTCGTGTTACGCCTGGCATTTCGCAGTCAGCACTCCTGCGGGCTGTAAAATCCGGCTCCCACTCCGGATACCGGATTTCCATAAGCGTAAGTCCATGTGCCGGTGCTGTAGGTCCGGCGGAACTGCGGTCTCCGGCAGCCAGAATATCAGGCATTTTATCCGGTGCAACCCTGCCTCTGCCGATCTCAATCAGGGTCCCCGCCAGAATACGTACCATATTATAGAGAAAACCGTTTCCGCAGATCCGGAATTTCAGAACATCATCGCTTCTGGATACCTCTGCACTGTAAATGGTGCGTACCGTGCTGCGGTCCGGATTCGTCTCCCCGGATGCGCGAAAGCTGCGGAAGTCATGCGTTCCGATCAGATATCTGGCGGCCTGATTCATGCGTTCCGTATCCAGCGGAACGTAGCAGAAATACGAATTGAGTCTTCTCGTCGGGTCCGGGAAACGACGGTTTAGAATATTATATTCATAGGTTTTGATTGTAGATGTAAATCTTGGATGAAAGGTACCGGGTACCTCCCTGGATCCCTGGATCCGGATGTCCTCAGGCAGCCTTGTATTGAGTGCATAAGAATATTTGTCCCCTAGCATGCGGGCATTGGTGTCAAAAACAGCCACATTTCCCCTCGCATGTACACCCGCATCCGTTCTGCTTGCCCCGATCGTGTGGATCTCCTCTCCTGTCAGGGCAGAAAGTGCATCATTGAGCACCTGCTGAACAGTGATTTCGTTGGGCTGAACCTGCCACCCGCAGTAGTTCGTGCCATCATATGCAACGCTCAGCATCACACGCTTCATAACAAAATCCTTCCCCGCCTGTTACCAGTGCAGAAGAACCCGCATCAGCATTGCTGCCGCAAGGTAACAGAAAAGAATCATATAAGCAGCATAGTCACGGGCCTGATAGACCAGCGGCCGCATCTGGGTCCGTCCTTCTCCGCCATGATAGCACCGTGCCTCCATGGCAAGTGCAAGGTCATTTGCTCTGCGAAAGGCTGATACAAAGAGCGGTACGAGAATCGGGACCATCGCCCTGACCCTCTGAATGACATTTCCACTCTCAAAATCTGCGCCCCTTGCCATCTGCGCCTTTTTGATCTTGTCCGTCTCCTCCATCAGAATAGGAATGAAACGGAGGGCGATCGACATCATCATTGCAATTTCATGCACAGGAACGTGTACCTTCTTCAACGGACGGAACAGTGCCTCCATCGCATCGGTCAGCTTGTTCGGCGTCGTTGTAAGTGTCATGATGGAACAGCCGATGATCAGGTACACCAGCCGGATCGCCATCTTGGCGGCTGTGCTTATACCCTCCCGTGTGATATGCAGTATACCAAACTGCCAGACAATGGTTCCCTGGGTCAGAAACAGGTTCAGAATCATTGTAAAAATCAGAAGGATCCAGATAGCCTTCAGGCCACGGACCATAAAACCGAAAGGTACCTTTGACAGTCTGATCACTGCAATCAGAAACACCGTTCCAAGCACATACCCCCAGGTATGAAAGATAAACAGTGAGACGATGTAAATCAGGGTTCCGATAAACTTTACTCTCGGGTCCAGTTTATGAAGCAGCGAATCAGCCGGATAATACTGGCCTATAGTGATATCCTTAAACATTTACTTTCTCCCAAGCGCATGCAGAATGCTCTCTTCCGCTTCCCCGATTGTTGTGGCATGCACATCAACATCGAGTCCTCTGTCCTTCAGGGCATGCATGATATAGGTCATCTGCGGTGCTGCCAGTCCCATTTTTTCCAGTTCTTTATAATGTGCAAAAACCTCCCGGGGCGGTGCGTCGTAAGCCTTTTCTCCATGGTTCATAACGATCAGCTGGTCCACATACTCCGCCACATCTTCCATACTGTGGGATACAAGCACAACCGTAATCCCCCGCTGTTTCTGCAGGCTGGCAACCTTGTCCAGAATTTCGTCCCGTCCCATCGGATCAAGACCTGCGGTAGGTTCATCCAGTACCAGAACGTCCGGATTCATGGCAAGTACACCGGCTATGGCAACTCTTCGCTTCTGACCGCCGGATAACTCAAATGGAGACTTGCCATACAGGGATTCGTCCACTCCCACCTGAGCAAGTGCCTCCTCCGCCCGCCTCCGGCATTCCTCAGGAGAAAGCCCCTGGTTCTTCGGGCCAAAGCAAACATCTGTGATGACATCTGTCTCAAAGAGCTGATATTCAGGATATTGGAAAACCAGACCAACATGAAACCGGAGCTTTCTCCGGTCATACTTGTCACCCCAGATATCCTCATTATTAAAATATACATGTCCCGATGTCGGCTGCATCAGGCCATTCAGATGCTGAATCAGCGTCGATTTTCCGCTCCCTGTATGACCGATAATTCCGATGAAATGTCCATCCGGAAGCTCCAGTGAAACGTCCTTCAGTGCATGCATCTCGTAGGCTGTACCCGGACTATAGGTATAAGTTACATGCTCTAATCTGATCGACATTATTTTTCCTCCGCCCCTGTGCCAGCTTCTGCCGCTTCCGACTGCTGTCTGTGATAGATCTTCATGATGGCATCCACAAATTCATCTATACTCAGAATGCCCTCCGGAATGTCCAGACCCCTCTTCCGCAGCGCATGCGCCAGCTGTGTGACATGCGGGACATCCAGACGAAGCGCATGGAGCTCATCCACATGGGAAAAAATCTCCCGTGGTGTTCCCTGCATCACAAGCCGTCCCTCATCCATCACAAAGACATTATCCGCGAAGACAACCTCTTCCATATAATGCGTGATCAGAATGACCGTGACCCCTTCGCTCCGGTTCAGGTCCCGTACTGCCTGTATGACCTCCTTGCGCCCATTCGGATCCAGCATGGCAGTCGGTTCATCCATGATGATGCACTTCGGCTTCATGGCCATAACGCCGGCGATCGCCACCCGCTGCTTCTGGCCACCCGAAAGCTTGTTCGGAGAATGCTTTCGATAAGCAATCATCCCGGTCTTCTGGAGTGAATCATCTACACGCTTCCAGATTTCATCAGTAGGGACACCGAGATTTTCCGGTCCGAATCCCACATCCTCCTCAACGACAGAGGACACAATCTGGTTGTCCGGATTCTGGAATACCATGCCCGCTCTCTGCCGGATGTCCCATACCTCGTCATCCTCATGAGTATCCATCTTGTCTACCCACATCGTTCCGCCGGTCGGCACCAGCAGTGCATTCATATGCTTTGCAAGCGTGGATTTTCCACTGCCGTTGTGCCCGAGAATTGCGATGAACTGGCCCGGCTGAATATTCAGACTCACATCCTTTACGGCATGAGTGACCTCTGCAGTCTCGCCATCATCTCCATATTCCAGATAATCATAATTGACTTTGTCTGCTTTTATTATACTCATGATAGTCTGATATAACCTGTACTCCCTGTCAAAGATTACCTCACATCCAGAATACCCGAAAGTTACTTCGCATCCAGAAGCAGATCGATATACTGCAGAATTTCTTCCCTGCCCTGTTTAGTCAGTGCTGAATAGGTGAACAGCTTTTCCTCATCATACATTCCCAGTCCCTTACGAACTGCACTGACCTGCTTCTGGACCTGGCTGCGCTTTATTTTGTCCAGCTTTGTAGCGATGATCACCGGTTCATAGCCCTGCGCAACAATCCAGTCAAACATCTGCTTATCATTGGCAGACGGGTCATGCCGGATGTCAATCAGCAGAAAAATGGCCTTAAGCTGATCTGACATTTTCAGGTACCGTTCAATCATGCGTCCCCAGGACTGCCGTACATTTACAGCAGCTGTCGTAAAACCATATCCAGGCAGATCCACAAAATAAAAGCTCTGATTGATATGATAGTAATTAATAGTCTGGGTCTTTCCAGGCTGGGCACTTGTCCTGGCCAGTGATTTGCGGTTCATAAGTCCATTGATCAGGGAAGATTTTCCGACATTGGACTTCCCGGCAAACGCAATCTCCGGCTGTGTGTGCACCGGAAACCTGCTGGTCACACCACATACCGTCTCCAGTTCAGCATTTTTGATCAGCATAGAACATTCTCCGTTTCATTCACATTTTCAAAAAATGATGTCAGGGTTAAAAGGTAACTTTTCAAGAAATTGTCCCTTGCATTTTCCCATATCAAAAAACAGATTTCCTGTCACACAAGCGCATTCTTAAGTACTTTTTCCATCTGGCTGACATATATAATTTCCAGGCCCCCGGTAATCTCCTCGCTCATTTCAAGAACATCGGGCTTATTCCCGGATGGAACAAGCACAGTGCGGATTCCTGCTTTTCTGGCTGCCAGAAGCTTCTCCTTCAATCCACCAATCGGAAGCACTCTGCCGCGAAGTGTGATTTCGCCTGTCATGGCAAGATCTGACCGGACCGGAGTTCTGGTGATTGCAGAGAGCATGGCCGTCGCCATTGTAATTCCAGCCGATGGACCGTCCTTCGGCACCGCCCCTTCCGGAATATGGATGTGAATATCATGCTCGCGGAAGAAAGAATCCTGAATGCTGTACCTGTCCGCGATGGAACGGATATAGCTGATGCCGGTCTGGGCAGACTCCTTCATGACATCGCCCAGCTGACCGGTAAGGAGAAATTCTCCCTTACCAGGCATAATGTTTACTTCAATTTCCAGCGTATCGCCGCCTACACTTGTCCAGGCCAGCCCGCGCACAATGCCAATCTCAGGTCTGGTGTTTGCCATATTGATGGTGTATCTGCCCCTGCCCAAAAAATCCTTCAGATTATCTCTGGTCACCTGCACAGATTCCAGATCCTGCTCCTGGATTTTCAATGCCGTTTTTCTGCAGATATGCCCGATCTGCCGTTCCAGCGAACGCACACCGGCCTCCTTTGTATATGCAGAAATAATTTCATCCAGCGTATCGTCTGTAATGGTGAGCTGACCTTTGCGAAGCCCGTTTGCCTCAATCTGTCTGGGAATTAGATGCTCTTTCGCAATATGTTTCTTCTCATTATCCGTATAACTGTTGATCTCAATCAGCTCCATACGGTCCAGCAGAGGCCGCGGGATATTCTGAACATCGTTTGCGGTCGCAATAAACAGAACCTCTGACAGATCAATGGGCACTTCTACATAATGATCCGAAAAATGGCTGTTTTCCTCCGGATCCAGAACCTCCAGCAGGGCAGAAGATATATCTCCCTTGTAATCACTGCCGGTTTTGTCGATTTCATCCAGAAGCATGAGCGGGTTTCTGACCCCCGCGTGATGAAGCCCTTCGGCAATCCGGCCCGGCATTGCGCCGATATAGGTTCTTCTGTGACCGCGGATTTCTGCCTCATCCCTGACACCGCCGAGGCTGATGCGTACAAACACCTTATTCAATGCCTTCGCGATGGATTTTGCAATGGATGTCTTGCCAGTTCCTGGAGGTCCTACCAGACAGAGGATCGGGGCATCTGCCTTTTTTGTGACCAGCCTTACAGCAAGGTACTCGAGGATGCGCTCCTTTACCTTCTCCAGACCATAATGGTCATTCTCCAGAATCTGACGGGCCTTCTTCAGATCACGGTTATCCCTGCTCATCCTGTTCCATGGAAGTCCAAGCAGGGTCTCAATATATCCGCGGATCACGCCGCTCTCTGACGGATTTCCGACAACATTCTCAAAACGGCGGATTTCATTCCTGAGGGTCTTCTTTACCTCCACAGGTGCCTTCAGCTCGTCGCTCTTTTTCTTGAACTGGGCAATTTCTGACTGAACGGTATCATCCCCAAGCTCCTCGCGGATTTCCTTGAGCTGTTCACGGAGAATATACTCCTTCTGGTTCTTGTCTATGCGTGCCTTTACCCTGGCCTTCAGCTCTGCGCGGATTCTTTCGATTTCCGCCTCATTTGCAAGAAGATCACAGAGTATCTCATACCTGTCCTGCAGATCAGCCGCGCCCAGCAGCCTCTGCTGCTTCTCCCATGGAACCGGGATATTAATGCAGATCTGATCCACAAGCTTGTCCAGACTGTCTATGTCCAGAATCTCCAAAAACAGGTCGCGGGTAATGTTCTGCCCATTTCCCGCATAAGCGCTGAAAAGCCCCTTCAGATTGCGGAGCATTGCTTCAGACCTCACATCATCGATCGGCTGCAGCTCCCCGGTATCCAGAACCTCTATCTTGGATTGAAGCATCTCTTCAGCCTCTTCAAAATCAAGGAGTTCTGCCCGTTCCTGTCCCTCCGCAAGAATCCGCAGTGATCCTTTTGGAAGTCTGACAACCTGTTTGATCACTGAAATTGTTCCGATAGTATAGAGATCGTCAAGCGTCGGCTCCATCACAGAAATTTCTCTCTGTGTCACGAGAAAAACCCTGTCATCCTTTACCATTGCCTGTTCAATCGCGCGGATGCTTTTCTCCCGGCTCACCTCAAAATGTATAACCATTCCCGGGAGAATCGTCACACCACGGAGCGCAACGGTCGGGAGTACCAATACTGTGTCGCTCATTTACGCGTATCATTCCTTTCCGACTGGTTATAATTCTGATGTATACACGGCCATATTCAGGCAGGTCTTGTCCGCTTTGGAGCACGGCTCTTCTGTGCCTTCATCTGCCTGCGCAGAACCGGCTTCGGATCTCCGTGTACAAGGATCGGCTTGGCCTTCCCCTCCACTGCATCTCTCGTAATCTCACAGGAATGTATTGTATTGTCGGATGGTGTCTCATACATGACATCCATCATTGTCTTTTCCATAATGGCACGAAGGCCTCGCGCGCCTGTCCGGCGGCGCATAGCTTCTTCCGCCATCGCGGTAAGTGCATCGTCATCAAAGGTGAGTGTTACACCATCCAGTTCAAGCAGCTTTGTATACTGCTTGACAAGTGAATTCTTCGGATCCTTCAGAATATGTATCAGCGCATTTTCGTCCAGGCCGTCAAGTGTTACTACGACCGGCACACGTCCTACCAGTTCCGGAATCAGGCCGAACTTCACCAGGTCCTCCGGCATGACCTCCCGCAGGATGGCGCCTGCCTCTTCCTTCTGGCGTATTCCAAGATCAGCCCCGAATCCGAGACTCTTTGTGTCCTTGCGCGCTTCAATGATCTTCTCCAGGCCCTCGAAAGCACCGCCACAGATAAAGAGAATATTGGTCGTATCCACCTGGATGAACTCCTGATGCGGATGCTTTCTGCCTCCCTGAGGCGGAACATTTGCGACCGTACCCTCAACAATTTTCAGCAGTGCCTGCTGAACTCCCTCACCCGATACATCTCTGGTGATCGATGGATTTTCATATTTACGTGTGATCTTATCAATTTCATCGATGTAGATAATGCCGTGCTCTGCGCGTTCAATGTCATAGTCGGCAGCCTGGATCAGCTTTAAAAGTATATTCTCGACATCCTCGCCTACATAGCCTGCCTCTGTAAGTGTGGTTGCATCCGCGATCGCAAACGGAACATTCAGCATTCTCGCAAGAGTCTGGGCGAGAAGGGTTTTGCCGGAGCCGGTTGGCCCCAGCATCAGAATATTGCTCTTCTGGAGCTCCACATCGGATTCCTTCTGGGACAAAATCCTCTTATAATGATTATACACCGCAACCGAGAGGACCTTCTTTGCCTCATCCTGTCCGATTACGTAATCATCCAGAAATGCCTTGATTTCCACCGGCTTCATCAGATTGATTTCATCACTGACCGGTGTGCTCTCATGAAATTCCTCATCGATGATTTCGGAACAGATCCCTATGCACTCATCACAGATGTATGCACCGCCCGGACCGGCAATCAGTTTCCGGACCTGGTCCTCTGTTTTTCCGCAAAAGGAGCATCTGATCTTTGGTTCATTTCCTTTATTTGCCAAATTCATACCTCTTTCTATATATTCCTGTATGTCTTCCCCTTAGACACATGAAGGGCATCCCGAAATCGGATCAAAAGCAACCCATTTCTGAACACCCTCTAAAACAATCAGCGATTTGTAATTACATTATCAATCAGGCCGTATGCCTTTGCCTCTTCCGCCGTCATATAATTATCCAGCTCTGTATCATGCTGCACCTTCTCCAGCGGCTGCCCTGTATTCTGCGCAAGAATCTGATTCATGCGTTTCTTGATCTTCAGGATCTGTTCAGCAACGATCTCAATGTCAGTTGCCTTTCCCTGCGCACCGCCAGACGGCTGATGAATCATAATCTCTGCATTCGGCAGAGCCAGTCTCTTACCCTTGGCGCCGCCTGCAAGCAGGAATGCACCCATACTTGCAGCCATACCCAGACAGATCGTCGAGACATCGCATTTGATATACTGCATGGTATCATAAATTGCCATTCCGGCAGTGACAGAGCCACCAGGGCTGTTTATATACAGGTGAATATCCTTTCCCGGATCCTCGGATTCCAGAAAAAGCATCTGTGCCACGATGAGATTTGCGGATACATCGGACACCTCTTCACCCAGAAAAATAATTCTGTCCTTAAGCAGCCTGGAATAGATGTCGTAGCTTCTCTCTCCTCTTCCCGTCTGCTCAATCACATATGGAACCAATGGCATGTATTACTCCTCTTCTTTCTTATCCTCGGACTGTGCTGCTTTCTCCTCCTGCTTCTCTACCTCAACGGCATTATCTGCCACAAGGTCTGCAGCCTTCTGAACAGCCAGCTCCTTACGGATACTTTCCTTCTGCTCATCGTTGATCAGCTTGGACATATCTTCAACCTTCATGTTGTATGCCTTTGCCATATCCTCGATCTCTTTATTGACATCCTCATCGGTGACCTCAATATTCTCGGTCTCCGCAATCTTCTCCAGTACAAGCTCATTTCTGATCTGGATCTCAGCCTGCGGCTTTACCTGCGCGCGCATCTGCTCAACATTGGAACCAGTATACTTCATGTACTGGTCAAGAGACATGCCCTGCGCCTGCAGTCTTCTGGCAAAATTCTGAACCATTTCGTCTGCACGGGTATCAAGCATAGCCTGCGGAATCTCAATCGCAGCATTGGAAGCCGCCTTGGATACACCATTGTCCTTCTTTGCCTGTCTTGCCTCTTTCTCCTTGCGCTCTGTGATCTGCTTTCTGAGGTCCTCTTTATAAGCATCCAGTGTATCAAACTCGGAGTGGTCCTGTGCATACTCATCGTTGAGCTCATCAAGCTCTGTGTGCACAATCTTCTTTACCGTGCAGGTGAATGCGGCATCCTTGCCCTGCAGTTCCTTTGCATGATAATCCTCCGGGAATTTAACGTTGACAACTTTTGTCTCGCCGGTCTTCACACCGATCAGCTGGTCCTCAAAGCCCGGAATAAAGGAATTGGACCCCAGCTTCAGAGTCTGGTCCTTTGCGGTGCCGCCGTCAAATGCCACGCCGTCAACAGTGCCTGCATAGTCAAGAGTCAGAACATCGTCCTTCTGCGCCTCCTGGTCTCCCTCGAGGGTAACCTCACGCGCATTCTTTCTCTGGTCAGCCTCCAGCTCCTTCTCTACCTCTTCGTCAGTTACGGTTGTATCGGTCTTCGGCACCTCAACACCCTTATACTCGCCAAGCACAACATCCGGCTTGACAGCCACTTCTGCTGTAAAGATAAAATCCTTGCCCTTCTCAATCTGAGTTACATCGATCTTGGGCTGGGACACAATATCCAGTCCGCTCTCCTTCGCTGCATCTGCATAGGCAGTGGGAAGGATTGCATTTGCGGCATCTTCATAGAAAATTCCAGGCCCATACATCTTCTCTATCATCTGTCTCGGAACCTTTCCCTTGCGGAATCCGGGAATGCTGATATTCTTCTTCTGCTTCTGGTATGCGCTCTGCATGGCCTTCTCGAATTCATCTGCGGATACTTCGATGGTGAGCTTTGCCATGCTCTTTTCCAGGTTTTCTACTTTGACGCTCATTCTTGTCAAATCCTCCTTAAATACAAAAAAAATAATTCTGGCATTGATTGCTTATCGCTTATCATGGATCGCTGATAATGATTCGGGCACCATGCGCATAATCTATAATATTCGGAATAAAAAGCGACATATTCCGATTGATACGCAGCCATTTAGTGAGTATAGCATAATCATTTTTAAAACGCAAGAACAGATCTCCGCAGGCCTGCAAAACGTCCTGCAAACACAACAGGCTTATTTCAGGCGGATCATATCCAGCGAATTCTCCTTGACAACCACATATCTGTTTCTCCCGGTGGCAAAGATGCTCTGGGGCGTTTCACTATAGCTTCCGTTAAATTTCTCGACGCCGTACAGATTGTAGACACAGAAATTCGCCCCATTATACAGACTGATTTCATCACCAGAAAATTCTACTGATTTATAGGCAAAATTGAATTCCTGATTCAATATCTCACGACCATCGGTATGATAAACAAGCAGATTAAAATCTCCACCGCTGCTGTTGTTCACAATCATGCCGATTCTGGAAGTATCATAGAAAACGCTTTGAATATTTTCCTTTACGGATACAGTTGTGCTCTCCTTTATAGATGCTGAACCTGTGTAGACAGAGAATCCATCGGAGCGGAAAGCGACACAGGTATCAGAATCCAGAAATTCCAGCTGGGGAATGATCACACCGCTGTACTGAAAATCTGCGATCCGGTTGTCCATCTGACTTTGCCCTGCCGATCCGAAATTATAAAAGCGTACGATCCCCGTCTGTTTTGAATCCACATATCCGAGGTACGATACCGCAATATTCTGTCCATCATTCGAAAGTGCAAAATCCAGCGGGTAACCAGGATTATCCATAGAAGTTTTTATCTGTGCGACCTGGTCTCCAGCTTTATCATAGTATTCAATATAAGCATTGGTGCTGTCCTGCTGAAGGGCGGCAACTGCGCCCGAATCACATACCTTCGCACGTATGATCGGCAGACTTGTAGAGGCGGAACCGATCTGGCCTGATTCGTCACAGACCACAATATTGGTTCCGTCCTTATCATATATTGCAACAACATTGTCGCATTCTGCCACCTGAGGATTATTCATGGAATAGCTTACATCCCAGATTACGCTGCCTGACTGGCTAAGCAGTGAGGCGCCATCTGTACTGTATCTTAATATATTGTCCCCCGCACGGCAGTAGCCTGCCGAAAGCGTGTCTTCCTGTTTTTTGGAATTCACAACCTCATATCCACTGTATTTCCAGTAAATATTTCCAAAAATCACAGCAAGTGCTGCGGCAAGTACAACCGCAATGATGAGTACAAATGTCACCAGACGGGCGGGAATCCAGATAACCCGTTCCTCGTCAGGGCCGTCCGTATTATCCTGACCCACTACGGCATCTGAGTCACCATTCTGTGCAGCTTCCTTTCGGATCCGCTCCTGCTCGGCAATTTTCCGTGTCAGGATACGCACTTTCGGAAATCGGAAATGGAAGTGCGGCTTTTCGATCTGATCCTCTTCATCGTCAAAAAGCGCCTCATCCTCGTCCGTATTTTCTTCGTTATATGCCTGCCGCGTAGTGGACTCCGTAATAACATGAAAACCTGCCGCATTTTCAGAAGAGCCTGCCGCTTCTGCCCGATGCATCCCATTCTGATCACTCTGCCTGTTCAAGTCTTCATGTCTCCATATGGATTTCTCTCCGGTATCCGGCTTGCCAGCGCTGCTCTGCTCACTCTGTCCGTCAGCATGGCCGGCCTTTACAGCATTATCCGGGATTTTTTTCCCGCCGGTATACTCTATATTCCCGGAATTTTCCGGATTCTGAACGTTACTTTCTTCTGTATCTGGAAGCTGATGCTCTGTACCTGCTGTATCCGGAACCTGATGTTTACCGGGCTCCGGCGGCTCCTGGACAGGAGAATCCGGCTTTGATTCAGAATTGCTTTGTTCTTTTACCTCTTCAGACATGAACTGCCTTTCCACATGAATTTCCTTACAGCTCTGTGCGCCCTTCCAGAGCACGCAGAAGCGTGACCTCGTCAATATATTCCAGATCGCCGCCCACCGGGACGCCACTGGCAATTCTGGTCGTCCTGATACCGGTCGGCTTGATCAGCTTGCTGATATACATGGCTGTGGTCTCCCCCTCCAGGGAGGAATTGGTGGCAATAATCACCTCTTCCACATCTCCCTGCAGGCGCTGCATCAGCTCCTTAAGCCTTATATCCTCAGGACCGATTCCCAGCATAGGAGAGATAGCACCCTGCAGGACGTGATATACACCGGTATATTTCTGTGTCTTTTCATACGCTGCCAGGTCTCTGGTATTTTCCACAACCATTATCTGCTTGTGATTTCTGTTCGGGTCCGCGCAGATCGGACAAAGCTCCTGATCTGTCAGGTTGCCGCAGATTTTGCAGTAGTGGACCTTTTCCTTGGCATTGATGATGGAGCCGGACAATTCCTTTACCTGGTCCTCGGGCATATTGATGATATAAAAAGCAAGCCTCTGTGCTGATTTTGGACCGATTCCGGGCAGTCTGCCCAGCTGTTCAATCAGTTTGGTGATATTCTCGCTATAATATGCCATCAGAAATTAAGGCCGCTCAGACCGCCCATGCCTCCGGTAATGCTGCCCATCTGCTCCGCCTGTGCAGCATCCACCTGCCGCAGTGCTTCATTTGTGGCAGCAACAATCAGGTCCTCCAGCATCTCTACATCATCCGGGTCTGCTGCCTCCGGGCTGATCTTTACCTTCGTGACCTCCTTCTTGCCGGTCACAGTTACCGAAACGGCACCGCCGCCAGCTGAAGCTGTGAATTCCCGGCTCTCCATCTCCTTTGCCTGCTCTTCCAGCTTGCGCTGCATACGCTGTGCCTGCTTCATCAGATTATTCATGTTGCCGGGCATTCCGCCCTGAAATCCACCTCTTTTACTCATTACTGTCTGCCTCCTTAAAAATCATCCGGTTCTTCGGTATCATCGTCGTCATCTTCTTCTATCGGAACGCCCTGAATTTCTTCCTTTAACAGATCATGCACCGGAATGTCAGTCAGGACCTTTTCACCTCCGGCATCGGGTGCAATTGCCTCAATCTCAACATCCTTTCCGGTCTGCTTCCGTATCACTGCCTTCAGCTCTTCCCTGTGTGACGGATCATTCACCTGCTCTCGGCTGATCTCATCCTCCATGGAAAGATACAGTATGTTACTGCCGCTCGCGCTGTCATACTTTGGAACAGCACGGTCCAGATACGCGTGCAGCGGTTCATCCGTCATTCCGGTGATCTTCTTCCACTGTGCACGGATGTTCTTCAGATCTTCCGGAGCAGCCTTTACCGGCACGGCGCTTTCTTCTCTGACACGGCCTGTCTCCCGGCTGTCCTCTCGGGGCTTCCCTGATACGGCATCAACGGAAGATGCACGGACAAAGGTACCCTCCTCCAGTTTTTTCTCCAGCTGCCGGATCCGGTCCAGCACGCCACTCATATCTGTATCCATCTGCGGCCTGCACAGGCGGATCAGCGCGGTTTCTGCAAGAATCTGCTTCTGCGTGGCAAAGCGGATCTGCCCACTCAGGTCTGACAATATACGAATGTAACGCATCAGACCATTGCTGTCAATCATTGTGCTTTCTTCCTTCAGCTGCTTCAGATTCTCAGAAGAGACATCCAGCACGTCCTCCAGATCATCGGAATTCTGAACCAGCATCAGGTTTCGCAGATACCATATGAAATCCGTCACAAGCTGTCCGATCTCCTTGCCACTCTGCACCATTTCATTCAGAATATGGATGGCACCGGATGCATCACCGTCGATGACGCGCCGCAGGAGACGGCTGAACACATCTGTATCAACCGTACCAAGCACATCCAATACCTTTTCATATGTCAGCTTTTCTCCCAGATAAAAGGCAATACACTGGTCCAGAAGACTCAGGGCATCACGCAGAGAGCCATCTGCAGCCTTTGCGATATAGCGGACCGCCTTCTCCTCCGCTTCGACCCCCTCACGGTCCAGAAGCTCCTGCAGCCTCGCCGCAATGGTATCAATTGTGATCCTGTGAAAATTGTAGCGCTGGCATCTGGAGAGAATAGTGACCGGAATTTTATTGACCTCTGTCGTTGCCAGAATAAAGATGACATATTCCGGCGGCTCCTCCAGCGTCTTCAGCAGAGCATTAAACGCACCCGTGGAAAGCATGTGCACCTCATCGATAATGTAGACCTTATACTTCCCCTGTGTAGGCCGGTACTGCACCTCCTCCCGGATCTCACGGATATTATCTACACCGTTATTGGATGCCGCGTCGATTTCAATCACATTATTGGACGTGCCTTTCAGAATATCCCTGCAGACCGCACATGTATTGCAGGGGCTTCCATCCTCCAGCGGTGATTCACAATTCACTGCCCTTGCAAGGATCTTGGCCACTGTCGTCTTTCCTGTGCCCCGGGTGCCGCAGAACAGATAGGCATGTCCGATCCTGCCCGCCTTCAGCTGATTTTTCAGCGTTGTTACAATATGGTCCTGTCCCTTGACCTCCGCAAAGGTTGTGGGGCGAAATTTCCGATACAGAGCGGTATAGCTCATACCCTGTTGCTCCTTCAAAAAAAATTGCCGTATTTTTTCCGGCACAAAAGATAAATTGCTCCCGTCAGCGCGGCGTTCATGCAGCCGCCAACGGGAGCACCTTCTGCTTACTCTGTTTCATGGGCTCTTACATCATGTGATATTGAGATCTAAAGATGGATGCTCATGAAATTGTCTTGAAAACATACCTTCTGATCCGTATATCATTAGTCACCAAAGGAAATTCCGATGCGCTTTGCATCTGCGATTTCCTGACATGCCGGATCCACTGTCTTAAGCTTTCCTGCAACATCCTCAAGCGGCACCTTCCGGATCTTCCCGTTCACCAGTGCGACCATGTTGCCGTACTGTCCATCCATAATCAGCTTTGCCGCTTCAGATCCAATCCTTGTAGACAGAATACGATCATAAGCGCAGGGGCTTCCTCCCCTCTGCATATGGCCCGGAACTGTCACGCGGATTTCCATGCCGGTTTCCTTGTAGATATCATCTGCGATCTTGTAGGAAATAGACGGGAACTGCTGCGCAATTTCAGCCATTTTTTTCTTCATGTCCTTCTTCGGGAGTGCCGCAATGTCCTTCGGGATTGCACCCTCTGCCACTGCCAGAATCGTAAAGCCGCTGCCGCGCTTCTTGCGGTTGTTGATCGCCTCAATCACCTTATTGATATCATAGGGAATCTCAGGGATCAGGATGACATCGGCTCCACTTGCAATTCCCGAATACAGCGTGAGCCATCCCACCTTATGTCCCATGACCTCTACGATAAACACTCGGTTGTGTGATGAGGCTGTGGTATGGATACAGTCGATCGCATTTGAGGCAATGTCAACTGCGCTGTAAAAACCAAAGGTCATGTCCGTTCCATAGATATCATTGTCAATGGTCTTGGGAAGATGAATGATATTCAGTCCCTCTTCACGGAGAAGATTTGCCGTTTTCTGCGTGCCGTTTCCTCCGAGAATCACAAGACAGTCCAGACGAAGCTTATAATAATTCTGCTTCATTGCCTCTACCTTGTCCAGACCATTTTCATCCGGCTCCCGCATCAGCTTGAAGGGCTGACGTGACGTTCCGAGGATTGTGCCGCCGCGGGTAAGAATGCCTGAAAAATCCTTCGCTGTCAGCATCCTGTAATCGCCGTAAATAAGGCCCTTATACCCGTTCATGAAGCCGTAGACCTCGAGCTCGTCCACGTTGTTTGCGAGGCCCTTTACCACGCCGCGCATTGTCGCGTTCAGTGCCTGGCAATCGCCGCCGCTCGTCAACATACCAATTCTCAACATAGTCTCATCCTTTCCTGGGACAGCAGGACATTGTTCCTGCCTCACCAATTCGCAGCTTTTATTATATGATAAATCAAAGTCTGGCACAAGAAAAAAGCTCTGGTTGACTTTTAAAAATAAAGACGGTATACTTCATCATATCCGCGCAGCCGGGGAAGCAGCGGCTCCCTGTACCTGCAATCCGCTATAGCAGGGGTGATGCTGAACAGAGGTTTTAGTTCTTTCATGGCAGCCTTCTGTAAGTGGCGTTGACGTCTGGGTCTTGCGCAACGGAAATCTGTGAACCGTGTCAGGGCAGGAATGCAGCAGCACTAAGCAGAACCTTTCGTGTGACGTGAGGCTGCCTGGGCCGAGCTAACTGCAGAAGTAACGCATGCGGGGACGAATCGACGGGATGCGCGCGGTATTATATTTTCTATTCCTCTATGCGTACTGTCTTATCATTTTTTACACACATCCCTAAGCATTTTTGTATATAATCCCGCACATTCAGCAGTGAATCCATCTTTTTCAGATACATTGCGTCAACCGCAGCCGTGTCTTTCTGCAGATCTGGTATCATAATCACCGGGGTTCCCGCAGCATATGCCGCCTTCACGCCATTGACAGAATCCTCCAGCACCAGTACCTCATCAGGCTTCATATCCAGCTTCTCACAGGAGAGATGGTAAATATACGGATCCGGTTTTGCCGCCTTAACCATATCACCGCATATGATCACGCGGAATACATTTGGCGTGTGTGTGACCCGCATATTCAGATAGGTATGTATGCTGCTCGATCCTGTTGCAAGCACCATCGGTATCTTCTCCTCGGACAGACAGGCAAGAAGCTCAAAAAGTCCCTTCTGCACAGGAATACCCTCTGTCATCTTTTTTTTGGTGACAATCGCTTTGTATCTTTTTTCGAATTCAGTATAAGGAAAGCTTTTGCCAAACCGCTCCTCAAAGTACTGCACCCGGAGTGCCCGGTTCATCCCCATCGTATGATAGAGCTCATCACCAAGAGGAAAACCGATGATATCTGGCCCCACAATGTTCCAGGCGTCCTGAATCATCTGTTCAGTCTTGTACATCAGCCCGTCCATATCAAAAATCACCACATGCGGCCAGGACCGTCTGCGTATCATCCCTTCTTCCATTGTCTGCCAGCTCATCGGCTTCTCTCCTCTCATCCTGGTGTCCGCCAGCCTATTGGTTCCTCTCCTCTTTTTTTGTGTCGTATAACTGCTTATCAATCGAATAACCGCAGTCACATTCCAGGTCTGTTATCAAAAATCTCAAGCGTTTTGCAGATCTGGTCTTCATAATCTCCGGAGATTTCCTCCATATGACCGGCATGCATCAGATTGGTCTCTGCCCCACAGCTTCCATCATCATTCCGGAATTCCCAGATATGATAGGAAAGACCCCGGTCCAGAAAATCTATACTGCCAACACCATCCTCCTCTGCATAGGAAAAATGATATCCCTTTTCCGTCAGAAGCCTCTGCACCTTTTCCAGTCTCATGGGCAATACCTCAGACGATGGTATCGTGCTGGAAAACCATCTGCTTTTTCAGCTGGACCGCCGTATCTGCCCCGTTCATGATCCTTACCAGCTCCAGCGCAAAATCAAAAGCCGCTCCTGGACCGTGCCCGGTGGTGACATTATCGTCGGTTACAACCGGTACATCCTGATAAGATGCACCTGTAAGCGTATTCTCCATACCAGGATATACGGTTGCCCTTCTGCTCTCCAAAAATCCCAGCTTTCCAAAGATGGACGGTGCAGCGCAGATCGCCGCGATATGTTTTCCGGAGATATATGCAGCCTGCAGAATCTGCGTAAGCTCTCTGCATGCCCCAAGATTCTTCGTTCCCTCACCACCGCCGGGAAGTACGTACAGGTCTCCGTCCTCGCACTTTACCTCCTGGAGCATCCGGTCAGCTTCAAGATATATTTTATGCGAGCCCCGGATCCATTTCCTTCCCATTGTGGAAACGGTAATGACCTCATTTCCAGCTCTTCTGAGTACATCAATGGGTGTAACTGTCTCAACCTCTTCCAGGCCATCTGCAAGAAATACATAAACCTTTGCCATCGTTGATTTCCTCCTTTTTGAATTTATAAATCCCTGGCTTTCCTGATGCAGGCAATGGTTGCATCCATCACCGCACTGCGGAATCCCTTCTCTTCCAGCACACGGACTGCCTCAATTGTTGTTCCGCCGGGAGAGCAGACCATATCCTTCAGTGCACCCGGATGCTTTCCTGTCTCCAGAACCATTTTTGCGCTTCCAAGAAGCGTCTGGGCCGCGAATGTATATGCCTGCCCTCTTGGCATGCCTTCATGGACCGCAGCGTCAGCCAGCGCCTCTATAAACAGGAAGGCATATGCGGGTGAGCTGCCGCTCACACCGGTAACCACATCGATCATGGGTTCCGGTACAACCGCATAACGTCCAAAGCTCTGAAAAATTTCTTCCACAACCGCCAGGTCATCTTCCGTGACCCTCTCATTGGGAGAAAGTGCTGTCATTCCCTCTCCGACAAGTGCCGGCGTATTCGGCATCGTACGGACGAGCTTCACTTCTTTTCCAAAGGTCTGTCCAAGCCAGGACAGCGTCTTGCCCGGTGCCAGTGTAACAACAATGGTGTTCCCGGTTATATGCTCTGCAATTTCCCGGATCACCTCTTCCATATAGACCGGCTTGACCGCCAGCACCAGAACGTCTGAAAAATCTGCAACCCTTGTATTGTCCCGCGTTGCAGCAATTGAAAACTGGTCTGCAGCACGTCTGACGGTCTCTTCACTTTTCGCAGAAGCCATCAGATTTTCAGCCGGAACCAGATTCTTTCTCAGGATGCCGCTGATCATTGCCCCTGCCATATTTCCACAGCCGATAAAACCGATTTTACATTGCATCTCCATACCTCTTTTCTATATCTTTTCTATATCTTTCTAAAGTTCCCCCATTCTCAGGATGTCTCTCCTCTGACGCCCTCACCATCAAATTCAGGAATAAAGCTCTCCTTTGCCGTTCCGCCTTCCTGGATAAAGGCGTTTGTGACGCCCAGGTCCAGGGCGTAATCAACCAGTGCATTATATTCCCTGCGCGTCACCCTTCTGCACAATTCCGGATATCTTCCCTGCAGCCTGTCAAAGGGCGTATACTGATGCATCAGGCTGAGCCATACATGATCTCCGTATCGGCTATATACATATTGCACCACCGCCCTGGAATTTCGCACATGTCCGGGAAGCAGAAGATTGCGGACGATAATTCCCTTCTTCATCAGGCCGTTCTCAGAAAAAACAGGTTCCGGACACTGACGATACATCTCCTCCAGTGCACGTCCCGCCCATTCCGGATAATCCCTGGCGCCGGAATACTTCTCTGCCAGATCCGGTTCCATATATTTAAAATCCGTCAGAAAAATATCCACAACACCGTCCAGAAGCTTCAGCGCAGCAGGATCCTCATAGCCTCCACAGTTATATACAATCGGAACATTCAGACCGTGTCCCCTGGCGTATTGTGCTGCCACCAGAATCTGTGGGACATACTGTGTCGGCGTAACAAGATTGATGTTGTTTGCACCCTGATCCTGTAACTCCAGAAAAATCTGGCCGAGCCGTTCCGGTGTGATCGCAATTCCTCTCTTTGCGTGCGCAAGATTATAATTCTGACAATACACACACCTGAGTGAACAACCGGAGAAAAATACAGCACCGGATCCCTTCGCCGTTCCCATATCAGCATCTCCGGATATACAGGGCTCCTCCCAGAAATGGATGGCGGCTCTTGCCACATAGATATCAGAAGGTACACCGCAGACTCCGGTTCTGCCCGACAGGCGGTCCGCGCCGCACCTTCTGGGGCAGATCCGGCATTCCTTCATATAAAAACCAATGGTTTCTTCATTTGTCACGTCTTCTTACCTGTTCTGGAAAACATAAAAAAGTCTGGACAATTTGTTATTCCGTATTATACTATATCATCCTTCAGGAAAAGTCCAATCTGAAGCTGTCTCTGATAAACATCGTATGAAATGAATAATAAATTATTGTGGCTTATAGAGAATAGCAAGAAAGCAGGGATTAAAATCCCTGCTTCCTTGCTATCAGATATTCATCTCCACTTCGGTAATACGGACACGACGTGTGCGCATCCTGCATCAGCCGCGCTGTATCATCCTCATCCATATCGATATCACAGATATACTCTTCGAAGTCCTCATCGTATTGCAGATAGGCACAGGTTTCACAGCTTCCCTTTGGTGCCGCCATCTTCGCCTCCTGAAAATCCTCAAAAAACAATTAAAAAAAGACCTGTAACAGCTTACAGATCTCTTAAGCTCCCCCTGGTGGACTCGAACCGCCGACATCATGATTAACAGTCATGCGCTCTACCGACTGAGCTAAGGAGGAATCTCTCTGAAGGTACATACCTTCAAAACTGAACACACAAACGCTTCCGGATCTTATCCGTCCGCATTTCCCTGCGATTTCTTTGGTCAAACCCTCGACCGATTAGTAACAGTCAGCTCCATGCCTTGCGGCACTTCCACCTCTGCCCTATCAACCTCATAGTCTCTGAGGGGTCTTACTTCTTTCGAATGGGAGTTCTCATCTTAAGG
>Ga0214925_100050_pt1 | contig 122067 bp, 99 predicted proteins | sample Stichaenrichment_FD_168299 | JGI IMG/M metagenome (GOLD analysis project Ga0214925, IMG submission 168299) | Xylose enriched microbial communities from anaerobic bioreactor in Madison, Wisconsin, United States - 63SRT | ecosystem: Engineered > Bioreactor > Anaerobic > Unclassified | place: USA... | reverse complement strand
ATTTTTTTTATATATTTTTTTTTTTTTTTTTTTTTAAAATAAAATAAATTTTTTTATATTTATTTTATATTCATTTTATTTTTTTTAAAATAAAATATAACTTTTTTTTATATAATGATAATATAAAATATATATTAATAAATATAATTTTAAAATATTAATAATAATAATAATAATAATAATAATAATAATAATAATATTTTTTTATATTCCAATATACCTTATTATATATCATGATTTATTATTTTTATAGTTGAAATTATACCTAGAAATTTCATTGGACTTAACTCTATTTTTTTATATAATTTTACCAATTATTATGAATTTAATTTTTTAATTTTTGGTGTGTGAGAGAGGCATTTCAAGTGAAAGTAAAATTGGTATATATTAGAACTTAAGAGGTATATTTCATCTGTAAAATTTCATAATTTTTACCCCTCTATTTTTTTGACAAAATTCAAAAATTTTTATTTTTAAAAATTTTTTAAAAAAATTTACACTTGAAATAGATGTTTTCATTTTGGTTTTTTACTGAATATTGTTTCACTTGAAATACACCTCACACACATTTATAAAAAAAGTTAATTCATAGAAAAATTTATAAAATATAATCATCAATATTACACTTGCAGTTGTACTTTGAAAAATTTTAATATAGGTACATATTTTTACAGTTGAAATAGACCTTTAAAATTTTTAGGTGATATTTCACATAAGGGAAATTTTAGTTATTTTATTTTTATTTTAATTTTATTTTAAAATATTATTCTATAACTTTTTTTTAACAATCTAATAAGGGTTTATTTAATTTACCTTTATTATATTGTTTATTTTTTTGTAGGTGGCACAATGACAGATAATATTTTTGCAAATTTAAAAGACCGAAGCAATTCAGTTTTTAAAAATAAAAAACCATTAGATCATAGGTTTTTACCTGAGAATTTACCTCATAGGAATGAACAAATTACATTAATAGCTAAATATTGGGTTGAAGCATTGGACAATGTGACTCCATCTGATTTAACTATATATGGTAAAACAGGTACCGGGAAAACTGCAGCAGCTAAATTTGCACAACAACAACTTTTAGAAGCTGCTAAGGAAAAAAAACAATACATTAAAGTTGAATATATTAAATGTACTGATTATACTACTGAATATCAGGTTTTAGCTCAACTATGTCAAAGATTAGGTAGAGATGTTCCATACAGAGGATGGACTAAAGGGGAAATTATCAATACATTTAGGGATATTTTCAAACAGGAATTTAATGGTAATGAATTGATCCTTATAGTAATCTTGGATGAGATTGATATATTACTTGAGAAGGACGGGGACGGATTATTATATACCCTAACCAGAACAGACAATGTTTCTATTTTATCCATAAGTAACTTTTTAGACTTTAAAAAATTTATTAAACCAAGGGTAATGAGTAGTTTAAGGGATAAGGAAATTGTTTTTCCACCATATAGGGCAGATCAATTAGCTGATATTTTAAAGGAACGTTCTAAAATGTCATTTAAAGACGGTGTTCTTGATGAGGATGTTATTCCATTATGTTCTGCAATGGCAGCTAAAGAAGAGGGTGATGCAAGATATGCTCTTGATTTACTCAGAACCGCTGGTGAATTAGCTGACAATGATAAATCAGATAAAATAATAGGAGACTATGTTATTGCTGCTAAGAATGAAATTGAACATAATAAAGTTACGGATATTATCTTAACCTTACCAACTCAACAACAAAGGGTTCTTGAAGCTATTTTAATATTAACTAAGGAAAAAGAGGAAATTACTTCAGGTAAATTATATGAAACATATAAGGAAGTTTCAAAAGGTGATTCCGTAACTTATAGAAGGATCTTTGATTTCATTAATGAATTGGAAATGTTAGGTATAATTTCAACAAACACCAAATCCTTTGGTAGAGGTAAAGGTAGAACCAACATTATTAAACTACAATGTGATGAGAAATTGGTTGAAAATACCTTATACTCCATGTAATCCTTTATTTTATTATTTAATAATTTAATTTTTTTTTTTTTTTTATTATTATTTTAAATGGAATTTAAGTTTTTAATTAAACAATGTCTAAAATTAGCTTTTTTTAGTTTATATGATTAATTATATTGTTAAAATCAGTTTTTGAAAAATATTAACTCTTTAATTAAAAATTAGAAATAGTATTTTAAGATTAATTAAAAATAAATAAATAATTCAATGATTATTTATTATAATTAATTCTCTTTTAGATTGAATATTTTAATCTTCAAATTTTTTATTGTTTAATATTAGATTTTTAAGAATTGCCATTCTTACAGGAACGGCGTTAAATGCTTGTTTAAAGTATCTATTATGTTTGGTATCATCAACATCATAGTCTATTTCATTGATTCTTGGAAGCGGATGCATGACTATTAAATCCTTTCCTTCTAACATTTTTTTATTAATTAAATATGCGTCCTTTATTTTCAAATATTCCTCGACATCTGGGAATCTTTCTTTCTGGATTCTTGTATCATATAACACATCAATATCATCAATGACATCATTGAGATCAGTGTTTTCCCTATATTTAATATTATTTTTTTCAAGATCACGTAAGATTTCTTTAGGCATCCTAAGTTCATTTGGTGATACAAATGTCATATTCACATTATATAATCCTAAAGCATATGCCAATGAATGTACGGTACGACCATATTTTAAATCTCCAACAAGTGCAACATTCAGATTTTCAATATGACCGAATTCCTCTCTCATGGTATATAAATCAAGTAATGTCTGAGTTGGATGTTGGCCTGCCCCGTCACCAGCATTGATTACTGGAATATTCACAATTTCTGATATGAATTGGGATACCCCTTCAAGCTCATGTCTTATGACAAGTCCGTCACAGTATGATTCCAACATCTTAGCAGTATCTGCAATACTTTCACCTTTCTCCATTGATGATGATGAGACACTGTCGAATCCTACACAAGCTCCACCTAATCTTTTCATTGCAGTTTCAAATGATAGTTTAGTTCTGGTTGATGGTTCAAAAAACATCATACCAAGAATCTTTCCATTTAAATCATTGGAAATAGCCTGTGATTTAGCAACCTTCTCAAGTTTTTTAGCTTCATCTAAGATGTAATTAATATCTTCCTTTGAAAAATCTTTAATAGATATAACATTTTTAAGATTAAAAATTTCAATCACCTTAAATTATTATTATGATTTTTTTAAGATATATTTATTTATATTTAGGATTAGTGTTGTAAAAATTAGAAATCTTTTTGGAATCTTTTATTCTGTTTTAGTTCTTTAAAGGTTAGATCTGATTTTTCGTGTGTTATTTCATTTTAAAATCAAATATCATAGGGGGGTTGAATCTTTTAAAAAACAGTTTTTATTTTTTAATTGATAAAATAATCTAAAAAAAAGTATTTGATTTATTTAATAAAGTATTTGTTTTTGAATTGAATATTAAATATATAATTTTTTAAAAATGAGTAAATTAAATTAATTTAAGTGATATTATCACTTAATTAATTGTATCTTTTATTATTATTTTTTACGACGAGCACTAAGTTCGTTGATTTTGTCAATAAATGATTTTATACTGCTTTTATTTAGTTCATTTATTTTGCCTTTATTAGGCGTTTTTGTTCTAGGTCTTGAAAAGAAACCTGTGTTAATATTCTCATCATAGAAGAATTCTGTTAGATATGCAGAACTTACTAACTCTTTTGAGTAAAGTTTGTATAGGTATTTGGATTCTTTTTCTTTTTCATAGGTTGTAATAAATATTCCAATGTTTTTACCTTTTAATGTTCTCATGTTTCTTTGAACATATTGTTTAAGTTCCCTTGGAATACTTCTTTTACTAACAGATCCACCTAGAATTATAAAATCATATTTTAGTAAACATGCATCATGAGCTTTATTTACAGGAAATGCTCTTTTAAATTCTGAATCTACATTTTCAAGGATTTCATTTGCAATTTCTGCAGCTTTACTGTTTACATTATCGTAAAGAATTAAAATTCTCATTACACTCACACCTTATTCATTAATTAAAAATTTAATTTAAATAGCCTTCCCATAATAAAAATAATTTGTACATCATTATAAAATATGTTTTGTAAATTATATAAACTTGAAGCTTTTTTAAAAAGATTGTAGCTTTGTAAAGTAAAATATTATTGGCATTTAATGAAAAATTCATTTATAAAAGAAGATAATTTCCAGGATATTTGGATGATTCAATGATTTCCTTAATTAAATCAAGCCTAAACCAGTTTTATTGAAATTTATTTATTAATAAAATAGAATCTAGTTTCCCGGATATTAATATAATTTCTGATTTTCCTTAATTAAATTAAGCCTAAATCGGCTTTATTAAAAAATAATATTTTAATATAATAAATAATATTAATTTTTGATTAATGTGTTCTTTAATGTTCCAATGTTTTCAATTGTAATTTCAACGGTATCATTTGGTTTGATTTCACCTACACCTTTTGGTGTACCTGTTGATATCACATCTCCTGAGTTTAATGTCATAATATTGGATATAAAACTTAATAATTGGTAGACATTGAAAATCATATTTTTAGTATTGGAGTATTGTTTAACCTTACCATTGACTTTGGTCTCTATCTTCTGGTCTAGGGGATTTAAGTCAGTTTCGATACATGGTCCTATGGGAGCAAATGTATCAAAACTTTTGGCCCTTGTCCATTGCCCGTCTTTTGCCTGAAGATCCCGTGCTGTAACATCGTTGACTATTGTGTATCCAAATATGTAATTTTTTGCCTCTTCAATGTCAACATCCTTACATTTCCTGCCTATTACAACAGCCAACTCCCCTTCATAATCAACCTGGTTTGACATTTGGGGATATATGATCGGATCTTCATGGGCTATTACGGATGTTTCTGGTTTTAGGAAGATTTTAGGTTCCTCGGGTAATTCCATCTCTAATTCTTCACCGTGTTCTTTATAGTTAAGCCCAATACATACCAGTTTAGACGGTTTTGTAGGTTCTATTATTTTAATTTCATTATAATTATAAGATTTACCACTAATGATGTCCCGATTGAAATCAATGTCTAATAGTTCCTTATTATCGCCATGATCTATTTCATAAATCTGACTATCTTTGATTATCCCTGACTTGACATCATTCTTGTATATAAATCTTATAAATTTCATCAGATTACCTTCGCTTTAATAATCAGTTAATAACCCTTTCAATCGGAACAACGAGAATGTCTCTTGCCCCTACTTTCTTAAGTTCATTAACCAATTTAAATACTTTGTCCTCATCCACTACAGCCTGAACTGCAAACATGTCCTTTTTAGATAGAATTTCGGATATTGTTGGTCCACTCATACCTGGAAGAACATCCTTAACCTGGTTCAAGTCTTCTTTATGAACATTCATCAGTATCAATTTTTTGTTTGATGCATTGATTACACCTTGAATACTGGTTGTAACGGCCTCGACAAGTTCATATTTTTCAGATAAACTGTCTTTGTTTGCAATCAATTTAATGGTACTCTCCAAAATGGTGTCAATAATTTTAAGATGATTTGTTTTTAATGTTGTTCCTGTACTGGTCAAATCGGTAATTCCATCTGCGATTCCTATAAGTGGAGCTATTTCAGTGGAACCTGCAAGTTCCACAATTTCAACACCTTCAACACCATTTTCTTTAAGGTATTTTCTGGTTAAGTTTGGAAACTCTGTTGCGATTCTCATGTTTTCATTAAAATCTTTTATGCTTTTAATGTTGGAGCTTTCAGGAACTGCAAGTACTAATTTTGTTTGACCAAAATCAAGATCCAATATTTCCTCAACATCTGCGTCTTTTTCATGGATTAAATCAACGCCGGTAATTCCCATATCAACGATTCCCTCTTCAATGAAGGTTGGAATATCACTGGCACGTGTAAACATAACATCTATATTAGGATTATGTGTATTTGCCATTAGTTTTCTGTTGGTGGTGTCTTTTAATTTTAAACCAGCTTGCTCTAAAATTTCAATTGAAGGGTCACTTATCCTTCCTTTTGAAGGTATAGCTATTTGTAATTTCATATTTATTTCCTTTCATTATTTGTTTTTAAGAATTGGTCATGTAAATATAATTAAAATATTTTTAAATAATTTCTATGATTTTTTCTTTAATACATTCCTCTATTAATTATAAATATATTTTATTAATATTTAATTTTATAGATATTCGATTTTAAAAAATAGTTTATTATATGATAATATCCTGGGATATTGATTTAGTTTTTACACTTGAAATGGTTATTAGATTTAAGATAACAGTTTCCATTTTAGATATATCTATCTTAAATTTAATGATTAAAAAAAGTATTAGTATAGTTTATAAAAACTATACTAAATTGATTGCGTCTGGAACTTTGTTTAGGATTTTATTTGAGATGTTTGGTATTGTTGATGTGATGATTGTATCATCTGACTTTTCAGAACTGTTTACGTCTCCGTCTCCCTTGATGATAGTTGCATCTAGTTCCTCCTGAAGGTTATCTACGGTAACATTCTGAATCCAAGGGTCAACATCAGATATAATAATCTCATCCACTTGTTTATCAAGTTCTTTTGCAATTACCCAGGATATGAATCTTCCACCAAGCAATGCAACACTGCTACCATTTACTGATTCTGCAATGCTATTTAGATCATGTTTTAGATTGATGTTATCATATATTCTGGAACTTGTCAATGTAGCCCAGTGTGCATCTCCAACGGTGTATGATCCAATCTTTTTAGGGTATATGTTCTCGGGCCCAGCTATCTTAACGGAGGTTGCAAGGGCTATTAACTCTTCCCTTTGAATTGGTACCCTTGTATACTTATTGTTAACCTCTTCATTCATTATTTCAATTACTCTAGGAAGACCAAAATTACCCCTTTTAGCAGTTCCCGGTTCATATCCACACATATATCCATGATGGTTCTTTGGAAAACCGGTTATAATCATGTTTAGTCCGGATCTTAATCCTGCACGGCATTCATGTTCATATGCTCCATTGGTTGCAACAACCTTTCCAGGACATAGTATTCTTGATGCAGCTATTGCTTTGGCATATGCCTCTGTGGTATTTTCTGCACGGTTATAAGGTCCACCTTCTATTACAAACACATCTGCTCCTATTTCAATAGCCTTCTCAAAACCTGTAATAAGCTCATCATATCCATCACCAACAAACATAATGGCCTCAAGTCCCTTATTATATTTCTTAGCTAGATTTGCAACATCTACAGCCTCGGCATATGGAGCCGCATGTCCCTCACCACTTTGCACGGAACTTAAATTAATTGCAACGGAAGATGATAGTTTCACCCATTCCTCCTTGTCGGATTTTTCTTTCAGCTCTTTATCTATTAATCTTTCATGGATTCTTCCTCTTGGACATTCAGTAAATGCAGGACCTTTGTAATAACATTCTCCACCACAGCCAACAATATTCTTAGGAAGTCTCATAGGTCCATTTTCACCAAAATGATCAAGGTCTAGTGGAACATCAACGGTATCATGGACTTTTCTCATAACATCTATTCCACGCATATCATTATTTTCAGCTATGTCTGCAAATGCATATGCACATATATGGATAGGAGATCCAATCATATTGGCTAAACGGCAGTTTCCAAGTAAATCCTTCAATTCCAAATCTGATGCACAGGTTCCAACGATTATCTCGTTTAAGTCACATCCTATTGGGAATTTTTTAAATCTGGTACCAAGTTTCATGGTTTCTTCTAAGGATAACTCGGATATTGCATCTACAACTTCTGTCACATCTTTATCCATCTTTGATAATTCAATAGCAGCCTCATCACTATTGACAGCTTTTTTAATTAATTCATACATTTACCTAAAAGCCTCCAGTTAAATATTTATTATACTTTGTTATTTATCATATTTAATTAATCTCATTTACTTATAAGTAATAATTAACTTATTGATTAATACAATAAATTAATAAAAATTTATTCAGTTCTATAATCAAATATAAAAATTTATATATTCTTATTTTTATAATTCTATATATTACTACCATCTGTTCTAAGATAAAATTATTTGAAAAATATAGGGTTTAAAAAATTTTTATCTACTCTTAAAATAATTAATAGATTTTATATATTAAGGCACATTTTCAATAATTTTTTGTAGTAATAGTTTTAAATACGAAATTTAAAATTTAAATATTTTTTAGGAGAAAAAAAATGAAAGTAGCTATTTTAGGTGCAGGATGTTACAGAACACATTCTGCAAGTGGTATTACAAACTTTACAAGAGCTTGTGAAGTTGCAGAACAAACTGGTAAAAAAGAAATCGCAATGACTCATTCAACTATTGAAATGGGTGCTGAATTATTACACCTTGCTGGTGTAGATGAAGTAGTAGTAGCTGATCCTGTATTTAAAGAAGGTTTAACTATTGTAGACGATTTCGATTTTGATGAAGTTATCGCTGCTCACAAAGCAGGTAAACCTGAAGATGTAATGCCAGCAATAAGAGAAAAAGTAAACTCATTAGCTGAAACAGTCGCTAAACCACCTAAAGGTGCTATTCACTTTGTAGACCCTGAAGATTTAGGAATGAAAACTACTGCAGATGATTCTGAAGCTGTAGCAGATGCTGACTGGGTAATGACCTGGTTACCAGAAGGTGGAATGCAACCTGATATAATCAAAAACTTTGCTGGAGATATTAAAGAAGGTGCTATTGTAACCCACGCTTGTACTATCCCTACCACTCAATTCAAAAAAATCTTTGATGATTTAGGTGCTAAAGTAAATGTAGCTTCCTACCACCCAGGTGCTGTACCTGAAATGAAAGGTCAAGCATACATTGCTAAAGGATATGCTAGTGATGAAGCAATTAACACTTTATTAGAATTAGGTACTAAAGCAAGAGGTGAAGCATTTACCTTACCTGCAAACTTATTAGGACCTGTATGTGATATGTGTTCAGCTGTAACCGCTATTACCTACGCAGGTATCTTAGCATACAGAGACACTGTTACTCAAATCTTAGGTGCTCCTGCTGGATTTGCACAAAACATGGCAGATCAAGCTTTAACCCAAGTTACTGCACTTATGAATGACGAAGGTATTGATAAAATGGATGAAGCTTTAGACCCTGCTGCATTACTCGGTACTGCAGATTCAATGAATTTCGGTGCTTTAGCTGAAATCGTTCCTACTGTATTAGATTACTTAGGAAAAGATAAAAAAGAATAGTTATATTCTATAAATAAGTTGAGTTGATTTTTAAAATCAACATATTTAACTTATTTTTTAATCATTAAGTTAATTAGTTATTAAAAAATAAGTTTTTACTATTTTTTATTTAGATTTATTTATTTTTCAGGTGTAAAATTGATTGATGAAGTTTTAAAAAAAGCAGAAAATAATAAAAAACTAAGTGATGAGGAATATATTCAATTATTGAAAATTGACAATAGGGAAGACTTAGATAAATTATGTAATATTGCAGTTAAAATTCGAGATGAGAATATTGACCAGATTAAATTAACTTCAACAATCCATATCACTAATAAATGCCAGATATATCCAAGATGTAAATACTGTGGATTTGCAACAGAAACATCTACCGACGGATACTACGACTCTTTTTTCAAGAACAAATATGAGATACTGGAGGCTGCAAAATCCATTGAGGAAGCAGGAATTCCTAGGGTTAGCTGTTCTGGTGGTCATGGTTACAATGGAAAACAGGCTATTAAAGCAACCGAGATTGTTAAAGACAATACCTCCCTTGAAGTTCTTGTAAATGTAGGTGCAGATTTAAACGAAGAGGCTATCAATAGACTTAAAGAATTAAATACCGATACAATTTGTTGTAATTTGGAAACAACCAATGAAGATTTATTCAATTTTGTAAAACCTGGTGAAAAGCTGGAAGATAGGGTAAATGTATGTAGGATGATAGACGATGCAGGTGTTTCACTATCCTCAGGTATTTTAATCGGCCTTGGTGAAAGTTTGGAAGATAGGGTAGCACATTTACATTTTCTAAATACATTTAAAAATCTTGAGGAAATTCCTCTTATGGGTTTTAATCCATATAAGGGCACTCCGATGGAAAACCATCCGGCATCTCCCTTAGAGGAACAATTGAAGATGATTGCAGTTACCCGTATAATGTATCCTGGTATTAGAATCACCGTACCAACTCCAACCATTGGACCTGAAAATGTTGTATACTCTTTAAATGCTGGAGCAAGCAATTTAGCAACAGTAATTGCTGATAACTATCCATTGGATGTTAAGGGTGTAGGCTCACCAATATGTGGAAACTTTAAAGATGTAATGTCAGTTATAAATAACTTGGATTTAAAGGCTCAAACCCTTTGCTAAATTATTTTACTTAAAACTTTTAAACTTCTAAAACATAGTATTATTTGATTTTAAAACCTGATTATAGTGTTTATTATGTCTTTTGAAAAGATGATTAAAAATGCGTTTGAGGAATCTGAAAACAATTGCCGCTTTGGGGATAAGATCGAAGAGGTTTACGAGATTCAAAGTTATATAAAGAATGCTAAAAAAATCTATGTTCCGAATAAGAATGGAATTAAGGTTAAAGTTTTAAATAAGGTATTAAAAGAGTATGGTCTTAACGAAGCTCATATTTTAGAGATAAACACTAATTTTGCAGATACAAGTAGAATACCTGCTCTTTCAAAGGCATATATTGCCCTTGATCAATGTGACTGTGACTTGATCATAAGTCGCGGTAGACTTGGAGTGCCTGGTTCAGGTTCACTTCTGGTTTTCATTGACAATAAGGGAAGAATTCTAACAGCAGGATCATCACCGTCACATGCTCTTACATCTAAACCTTTGGAGGAGGCAGTTTATATGGAGGCTGTAGAGGCTTTAGAGAAGATTGGATTTAAAAAGATCTAAATCCTCATTATGGTAAACTGTTTAATTTTTTTCATGCTTTAGATGATTTGATGTTGACGGGCCTATATTAAGGTAAAACTATTGAGATTTTTTCATGCTTTAGAAAATCTTTACTTTATTTAGTGTTTATTAAAGAAGGTTGAATAATGGATATTGATACTGGAATTACCACGGAAGTATATACAATTAAATCTAAAACAAGATTAATAGATATTTTTAATGATATAATCGGTAAGAAATCTTCTGTAACACTTGATTATATCAATTCCCTTGATCTTGATAAGGATTCTAATATTATTGTAGTTGGAACATATTTTACAGGACTGGGAATCGTAAAAAAACTCTCTAAATATTATAACAACATTACGTTAATTGATATCTATCCACATCTTGAGGAGCTATTGTATGCTGATATCGGTGGTGAACTTTACTGTGACGTTAAATTTTCATCAAATTTGGATTTAATCTACACAGCCGATGTTTTAATAGATACAACAGGTTTTGGAGGTTTAACAGTCAAGCAATCATCAAAACTTAATCTTAAAGGGTTTATTATTGAGGACCCTGTAGCTGAGGATAATGACGAACTGTTAAAGAATAAGAACAATATCCATAAAAGGTTGGAGGTTGTAAACTCTCCAAACAAGGCTATTGTAAAAACAAAAGGAATCGATACAAAAACATCCGGTACCATGACTTTGACTATCGGCGTTTTGACAGATGTATTAAATAAGGCTCAAAACATGGATGGTGTCCTATACAGTGCATGTGAGATGACCTTTTATGAGGAGATTATCTTTAAAGAGAGGAACATTGAAAAATTCATGAATCTTGCATTAAGGCAGGCTCTGAAGATATCTACAATAAATCCATTTGACTGTGACAAGCTTTTAAAAGATGAACTAGATAAGATACATTCAGAAATCATTATTAATTAATTTTAGGTTTAGCGGCATGATACTCAAAGATATTATAGAATATATTGATAATAGAATTCCTAAGGATTTTGGCTTAGAAGATGACAATATAGGTTTTCAGGGAGAGTATGATTTAAATCAGGAAATAGACTCAATTTATATATTGATGGATTTATACAGGGAGGATGATTTGAGATTTTCAGAGGAAAATATTCTGATAGTTACACACCACCCTCCATTGTTTACACCTAAAACCCCTACATATACTATACATTCAAACTGGGATATTATAGATGGCGGTGCAAATGAATCACTTGCAAATATATTGGGGTTAGATATTGTTGATGTATTTGATAAAAAAACAGGTATTGGAAGGGTTTGTAAGTTTAATGGTGATTTCAAATCATTCAAATCCACAGTCTCATCTATTTTTTCCAATGTTCGAATCGTAAACCAGGTGGAGGATAACAAGCAAGTAAATAACATTGGAGTAATCTCTGGTTTCGGACTTAAAAATCCTGAATACATAAAACTAGCATCTGATTTAGACTTGGATATTTTAATATCAGGTGACTTGACTCAGGAAACGGCAGTCTTAGCCTCATATTTGGATATTACTTTAATCGACTTAGGCCATCATGATAGTGAGGTTCCAGGATTATATGATTTAAAGAATATTCTATCTAAGTTAAATATTCCAATAGTTGTTTTAAATAAAAAGCCGTGGGTGGATTTATCTTAGCTGTTTTAAGGTTTTTAATCATTGAATATAATATATACAATTTATTTAGCTATTTTACTTATTTATTTTATTTTATTTATAGGAGGTATAGGATGATAGAAGATATTGAGAATCAGAGAGTTCCTAAAGGTAGAATAGACCTTGTGGGATTTGGAAGATTAGGTTTAAGAACTGGTATTAATTTAATTCAGGTACATCGTGGTGGACCAAAGGAGATTGTGGCTTTTGATGGTCAAAAGATCTCAGGTTCCGATGTTATTTTCACATTACTTGGAGGGGAAATAGGTGAATATAAAACAGATTTCCTAAAAAGGATATGCACCCATGACGAGGATTATAGAAATGTTGTAAGTGTTCCAGAATATATCACTGAGGATAATATTGATTTGATTAAGGGGGATGTTGTGGTAATTGAGATAGCCGGGGGAAATACAATACCTATGGCGGCTAAAATAATAAAACATGCTAAATCAATAGGTGCTAAAACTATTAGTACTGGTGGAATCTTTGGCTATGGTAATGAGGAGATTACCGTTAAGGACATATCAGAATATAAGGATAATCCTGCGGTCGACGAACTTAAAAAGGAAGGTATATTGGAAGATCATTTGATTGTTTCAACTAATAAGCTATTAAGGGACCATGAACCTATTACTCCATATACTTTAGATGAGGTATCCAAGGTTATTACTAAAACAGCTTTAAGATTATTGGATGGTAAAGATGATTAGAATCGCCACAGCAGAATGTTTTACCCATGGTAAGATTGGCCGTGAGATTCACGCACTTGCCCAATCCTATGAAGGTAATTTCGGAAGGGACTATATTGAAAATCCAAAGGAATTCGGGGATTTTGACTATAATGATATTGGTCTTGTTTGTGGTTTATTCATTCCAACAATAGACGCAGTTAAGATGGTTTTACAGGTTGAAAATCCTCCAGAACCTAAAACACTAATTAAGGGTATCAAGGTCTATGATGAAGAGGAGGATAAAAAGGTAAGTAAAATAATGGCTGGGGCTGTTAAAAATATAACCGATTCCGACATAGCAATCGGCACTACGGCAGGTATTGGAAGAGGTGGAATATGTGTTCTAACAGATGATTATTCCATCGTCACTACCACCGATGTTTTCTCAGATTTAAGGGAGAATAACAGTGAGGAGCTATATAACAGACAGGAAGATGGAATCAGAAAAGCTTTAAGGATTCTGTTATGTCTTTTAAATAACGACTTTAGATCCATTGAGGATATGGATAATGTTTCAATTGAGAAAATCTGATTTTTAGATTTTAGTCTTTAATTTATAAAACAGTGCATTTTAATTTAAATTCTAGTGTTTTACTTAATAACTTTCATTTTTTTTAATTTAAGCCATTTATTATAAGAATTTCCATATATGGTTTCCATATATTTTATAATAATTGCTTTTTTTATTTTATTGTTTCAGTAAACATTTAATTTTTCTTATCTTTTTATCCATTTTTTATAAAACAAGTATTTATTTTAATTAAAAAATATAAAGTTCAATTATCTATAAATTTTTATAATTGAATTCTTTTAAGTCATGGTATTAAAATTAGTATCTTAATTTGTTTATATTCTAATTTTTATCTTGAACTTAAAAATTTAATTTATTATGTATATTAATTATTAATTATTTAATTATTGATTTAGAGACAATTTTTATTTTATGGTGATTTAATGGAGACAAATAATATCTTAATTAAAAACGGAACTATTTTAAATCCTAAATCCAATGGTGAAGTCGACTATGGTAAATCTTCCATTTTAATTGAAAACGATAGAATCAGCCTTATTGAAGACGATATAGAAGACGGTAATGCGGAAAAGGTTATTGATGCAGATGGTAAAATCGTGATGCCTGGATTAATCAATACTCATTGCCATATACCTATGACCTTGTTTAGAAGTTTGGCCGATGATTTGGAATTAGATTCCTGGTTAAACGATCATATCTGGCCTATGGAGGCTAATCTTAACAGCGAATATACCTATAACGGTGCTCTTTTAGGTGCTCTTGAGATGATAAAGTCAGGAACAACCACCTTCTCAGACATGTATTTCTATATGGGTGATGTTGCAAGGGCCATTGATAAGGCAGGTATAAGGGCAGTACTATCCTATGGTATGATTGATTTTGGAGATGGGGAAAAACGTGAAAACGAGTTTAGGGAAAACATAGATCTAATTAAAAACTATAACAATACCTCCGACGGTAGAATAACCACTATGTTTGGACCACATTCAATCTATACCACCTCTCCAGAATTAATAAAGAGGGTAAGATCCGAGGCTAATAAGTATAATGTTGGAATTCATATTCATATGAATGAAACTCAGAAAGAGATTAAGGATTCCATTGAATTAAATGGTATGAGACCTTTCGAATACCTGGATGATTTAGGATTCTTGTCCTCAGATGTTGTTGCTGCACACTGTGTATGGTTATCCGATAATGAAATCAGCTTAATCAAGGAAAATGATGTCAAGGTATCCCATAATCCATGTAGTAATGCGAAACTTGCATCAGGTATTGCACCTGTATCAAAACTTTTAGAAAACGATATCTGTGTATCCATCGGTACCGACGGCGCTTCAAGTAATAATAATCTTGACATGTTTGAGGAGATGAAATTCGCTGCCCTTCTACAGAAGGTTTCAACACTTGATCCCGAGGTTTTATCTGCAGAGCAAACAGTTGCTGCAGCTACTATAAATGGTGCAAGGGCTTTAGGTTTGGATAAGGATATCGGATCCATTGAGGAAGGCAAGAAAGCAGATATCATACTGGTTGATACAAATAGACCTAACTTCACCCCTCTTGGAAACTCATTATGTGCAAACATTGTATACTCTGCAAATGGTGATAATGTTGATACAACTATTTGTAATGGTCAGATATTGATGGAAAATAGAAAACTAAACACCCTTGACGAGCTTTCCATATTAGAAAATGCAAAACAATCTATTAATGAGATGATTGAGCTTAAAGAAAATAGTGAAGAATAAGATTTAATTGTTATTTTATTTAATCTGTCATTAGAATAGTTTTTTTCTAATATTTTTAATGGATGGGATAAATAATATTTTTATTCCATTTAAATAAAATAGTTATAAATTTAATTAATATTAATTTATTTAATAGCTATTTTATTATATCTGTTTTTGTTTATTTTATATTTATTGGACTAATATTTTTATTTATTATTTTTCTATCTATATGTCTATATATTATTTTTATATTTTTTAATCATTTGATTATAATTTTGATAATTAGTTTTTTTTATTTTAAGTTATTTATATTGAGATTTTTTAAAATTGTTTTAACTATTTATCTTTTATTTTAAGTACAATTTCAAGTGTAAAATTATTTTATGAAAATTCCATATGATTAATCAGTATTTGAAAATTAGTTTATTTTTTAATCATTGTTAAAATTAAGTTATAAGGATTGATTATTTTTTTTAAATATATTAATGGGATAGAAAAATTAGGTATAAAGATAAAATGGATTTACTCATCAAGAGTAAATTTTCCATCTCTTTTTAGGAACTTAACCTTGGATTTTCCCATTAGGATACTTTTGTCCCAGCCATCATAGGTTTCTGGGAAATCTTCCCTATAATGTGCTCCCCTGCTTTCACGTCTTATGGTTGCAAACTTGACTATTAGAATAGCAACCTCACACATATTGATAACCTCAAGTCCCTCTTGCAAGTCTTTATTATAGGTCTTATCAGAGGATATCCTCATGTTGTTAAGCTTATTGTTCTTGATGTCAAGTAACTTTTTAAGTGCAAGACGTAGGTGTGTTTCGTTTCTTATGATGGATACATTTTCCCACATTATGGTCTGTATTTCTTTTTTAATCTCAGCAGGCTTATATTCTCCGTCATTTATAAGGTTTTTAATACGCTGTTCCTCTTCTTCAACGGATTTGTCGTTTCTTTCAAATTTCTCTATCTCTGATGCAATACTTGCAGCCTTACCTGCACGTTTTCCAAAGACCTGTGTCTCAGCAAGGGCATTTCCACCTAAACGGTTTGCTCCATGAACTCCACCGGAAACCTCTCCACATGCATATAGACCCTCAATTGTGGATTTACCATTGACATCAATAAATAATCCGCCCATGCAATAGTGTGCAGTTGGTGCAACTTCCATAGGTTCGTTTTTAATATCCACACCTACATCGGCAAATTGCTCCACCATTGTCTCAAGCTTTTCATCGATTACATCATCATCAAGATGACTTATATCAAGGTAAACTCCACCGTCTTCCGTTCCTCTACCTTCCCTGATCTCATTATAGATGGACCTTGCAACAACATCACGGGTTGCAAGTTCACCTCTGTCATCGTAGTTGAACATAAATCTCTCATGGTTCTTGTTGAACAACTTTCCACCTTCACCTCTTACAGCCTCGGTTACAAGTACACCTGCCCTTGATTTAGGTTTTATCATACCTGTTGGGTGGAATTGTATTTGCTCCATATCAACTAGATCTGCACCTGCATCCCATGCAAGCGCATATCCGTCTCCATTCTTCTGGAAGGTATTGGAGGTTATAGGATATAGTTGTCCTGATCCTCCTGTTGCAAGAATAACCTCTTTTGTCTGGAAGAAGATGGTACTTGAATCTTTAAGATTGAATCCTACAGCACCTATTACCTTTGGGAAATCATCATTGTTTAAGATTAATTTTGTAATCATTACCTCATCAATGGTTTCAATGTCCCTCTTAATAACCTCTTCCTTAAGTGCTGTAATGATTTCATGTCCCGTTCTGTCTCCTGCAAAACATGTTCTTCTGTATGTCTGTCCACCAAACGGTCTTTGATTTAGTTTACCATTTTCCTGTCTATCAAATAGTGCACCATAGTTTTCTAGATCCACTAGTCTGTCAGGTGCCTCGTCCACTAATACATTCACTAATCTACTATCATTTAGATAGCTTCCACCTTTTAATGTATCTTTAAAATGTGCTTTTTTACTATCATCGGAGTCTACAAATCCAAATGCAGCATTATATCCTCCTTCAGCCATTCCAGTACATCCGGATCTAAATGAAAGACCTTTGGAGACAATAATTGGTTTTTTACCTGCCTTTGATACTTCAATAGCAGCCCTTGCACCTGCTCCCCCAGATCCTACAATCAATACATCAGATTGGATTATTTCACTTTCCATATTAGTTTCCTCTATTTGATTTTATAAATTAAATCTATCATTGATTTTAAAACAGTCAAATTGTTTTTTATTTGACTTAATAAGTTGAACTTTAAAGTAATAGTTTAATTAACTATCTTTGGTTAGGTATTCTTTAATATCCTCGATGGTTAAAATTGGCATATCTCTTTCTTTAGAGAATTTGATTATATCTGGCATTCTTGCCATTGTACCATCTTCTTTGGTGATTTCACATAGGACACCATATGGTTTAAGACCAGCTAATTTCATTATTTCAACATTAGCCTCTGTATGTCCGTCACGTTCTAATACTCCACCGTTTTTAGCTCTAAGTGGGAATACATGTCCTGGATGATGTAAATCACTTGGTTTTGCACCGTCTTTGGTTGCAGCTTTAACTGTTGTTACCCTATCTGCTGCTGAAACTCCGGTTGTTACACCTTCTGCCGCTTCAATGGATATTGTAAAACCTGTACCATATGTACTTGTATTGTTTTCCACCATTAAAGGTAAATCCAATTCATCGGCTTTACTTTCTGGTAGGCATAAACATACTATTCCACTACCTTCCCTGATGAGCAATGCCATTTGTTCATTTGTTAGATTTTCAGCTGAAAAGAACATGTCCCCCTCATTTTCACGGTCTTCATCATCGGTAACTATAATTCCTTTTCCAGCTTTTAGATATTCTATTGCTTTATTAATACGATCTATGTATGTTCCTTCTAACATTTCTTCATGATTCATAGTAATTAACTCCTGATATTTTATAAAGTTTCTAGATTAATACTAGAATCAGGGCAAAAAAAGATTAATAAATGCCAATATATAAAAAAATAATTCTATAGATTTATATATTTACTTTCTAAATTCTCTTTCATCCGGACTTTAACCGTTGGTTTTGGACTTTCACCAAATCAACACTTCATGGTGCTCGTGGACTTTTTAACCTATTTTAAATTACCACCAGTGGAGAATTTCACTCCGCCCTGAGAATAGCAAGATTCTTTATTCCTTTAAATATTTATTTTTATTAGTTATAAAATGTTATGATTTTATCCTAGATTTATTTGAAAATTAATTTTTTTAAAATATTTTATAATATGGATTTAGTACTTCCATTAATTCTATTTCTTAATTGTGTTTTTTCAATGTCTTTTTTATAATAATAGTTATATTTAAATATAATTCACTTAAAATTATTATTGTTAATTACTATTTATTTTTATATAAAAAGATTTTTTTTAATTGTTTTATGAGGTTTATTATGATATTAGAAGGTACTGTTACTACTGGTTTAGGTAAGGCTGCCTATTTTTTAGGACAAGATTTCTATAAAAATCAATTTGAGGAAAAATGTGGTTTTGTTCCATTTCCAGGTACATTGAATATTATCGTTCCCGAGAAAGATCTAGATAATATTGCTGTTATGAAGAATAATTGTCCTAATGTTATTGTATCTGATCAAGGTTTTGGTGGTGTTAAATATATTAAAGCTATTTTGGAAGATACCATAACCGGAGCTATTGTTTTTCCAGATAAAACCACTCATGAAGAGAATTACCTTGAGTTTATTGCTCGTGATAAATTAAGAGATAAGTTAAATCTTAATGATGGAGATAAAGTTACACTTGAAATCGATATCTAACTTTAACTTTACTTTTTATAATTGTTTTTCTATTTTTAGAATCAGGTTTTAAAGTCCATGGAATTAATTTGTTTTAGAATTAATTTTTATGTTCTCTATTTTTTCAATGTCTTTATTAATTTATTTTAGTTTATGATTTCAACTGTATAGAGTTGGATTTTCTTTTAGCATGCTTTTTATATTTTTTATTTTTTTATTTTTTAGATTTTCAAGTCTGTAAAATCAGATTTAGTTTTTGGTATTAGTTTTATATTAGATTATACAAATTTTATTTTTTTGTTTTTAAGTGTATAAAATTAGATTTAGTTTTTGGTATTAGTTTATATTAGGATTAAACTAATTTCTTAATCTATAATTGAATTCAAACTAAATGTTAATTTTATTTTTACACTTGAAATATACCACTTGAATGATATTCTTTTAAAATTCTTAATATATCCCTATTTGTTATAGATGTCTAGAATCTCATCATAGTCTAGGTATCTATCAAATGAAGGTCTTTCCTCAATATATCTGATTAAGTTTATATCGAAGTTTTTGTTCATGGTTTCATATGCCTTGATTGCGAAATCCTCAAATTTGATTTCAACCTCAGGTGTTGCGCCTCTTTCCTCTAGTTTTACCTTTGGTATGGCTATCACATCTTCTATTCCTGTCTCAGATTCTATGTATCCTTTTACGCTTTCGAATATGTCCATGTCATATACCTTGTTTAATACAATTCCTTTAATGTTTATACCAAAGTCTTTTAGTTTTTTGGCATGTGCTGTTATATCGATTGCCGCAGACTCAATTCCACCTTTGTTTACACCGGTTGTAAGTATCATGGGAATGTTTCCAGCTCTAGCTATTTCCGCACCGGAATAAGGTATTTTTCTATTTAACATACCTGTAAATACACTCATCACACCTTCAATCAATACCACGTCATAGTTGGAATTTTTAAGGGATTCCAATACATCTGGAAGTTGACACCATCCGAGATTTGATATCTTTATGGAACCATAATCCTCCATATATCCATTGGTAAGGTATAGCCCCGGCACTATATCTCTTATATCAGGACCAATCTTTATAAGTCCAACATTAAGACCCTTTTCTCTTAATATTCCTGCAAGACCTGTGGTCATAAATGTTTTACCACTGTCAGATCCTGTACTTCCAATTATAAGGCAGGTAGGTAATTCACCTTCCCGTTTCTTAAGGTCTTTTGTAAGGCAGTTTTTACCTGGTATTCTGATTTCTACATTGGTGTCGATACCAATCTCCTTATTGATATTCTTCACACATTCCCTATTTCTTTCAAGTATTGATGTTCTATCATCCTCATCTGCATCTAAGGATTGTAGGAAATTCTCCACAACATGGGGGTTGTTGTCAAAGATTCTATGTATAACGGTTCCAACTATGTTTCCATTGTCACTTACTACACCTGATAGGTGTTTTTCCTTTTTGTTTCCATAATTGATTCTTTTTAATTCTGAATAGATTAGGGGTTTAGCCTCACCTTTTATGTCTCCATATGTATGGCAGTGGAAACCTGTTACTGGACCGTCTATATTTTTAGTTAGGAATGAGTCTCCTACAATCTCACCTTCAACCTGGTCTGTAGATATTAATGGTGAAAAATCAACATCTAATAGCCCCAATCCCTCTTTGATTATTGGTATAGGTGACTTTCTACCTACATCTGTCTGATTCGCCAATAATTGGAAACCAGAACATATTCCCACTATAGGTTTTCCTTCCTTGTTCATGGAATATATCTCTTTAGCTAAATCACTGTCTTTTTTAATAGATTCGGACTCTACTATAGTTCCCCCTGGAATAATTAATGCGTCTAATTCTTCATGTGCTCTGTTTCCATTAACCAATCCATTTGATTTAACTAAGTCTGTTGGAAGATGTCCAAAATTTTCATATCCTGGAACAGCTCCCTTAACATATGTAAGGCCTATTTTCATTCTATCACTTACTATTTTTTTCCTTGATAAATTAGTCTACATTTATTTAATCTATAAAACCTATCATATAATCTTTGATTTAACTAAAAATAAATTAAATATTTCATATAAAATTAGCAGTTTAGTTAACTAATTTTTAACTATTCAATGGTTTTATAAATAATATTAAAAATAGTTCAAGTTTAAAAACTGTGGTTATGTATTTATCTAATAAAAAAATAGGCAATTGGTGATTTTTCAATCTGGCCATATATTTATTAAAAGGTTTTTAATTTAATTTATTTATCCATGGAATAGAACATTTATTACTTTAATAAAAAGGGCTTTAGTGAAATGTTATCTAGGTATATGGACTAGATTATATTTTTTAATATCTACTCTTTTTTTAGTTTACTAGGTGGCCATATCTCATTGAATGCTTGAAAGTCTTTTGTATTAAGTATATCTGTGAAGATAGTCTTATTCTTATTACTCATATATTCTAGAAAATCCTCTCTATATGGGCTCTTTAGAATCCTATCGAATTCCATTTTTGATAGGATGTAAAAATCTTCTTTTAAGTCACAACTCAAACATTTCATTGTCAATCTAAATGCGTCTATTCTATAGTCTATTAAATCCTTTTTATAGGCTTCATAGTAACCGTTTTCAACAAACATGTCAAATAAAATCACACCACTAGGTATGATGTCAAAGAATTTCCTATCACAGTTACCTGTAATGGAATCAGAGTGGACCCTTCTTACATATAGGTGTTTTTTGATCAGTGAAATCCTTTCAGCTTTAAGCCATACATAATAGAAGAATGGATTGTCCTCAAAATATATCCTATCTGGAAACTTAGCATTAATGTCCTCTAGAAATTTCCTTCTATAGATCTTCTGACATGCGCTGACAGGTAGCTTAAATAGGAAATCCCTAGTACGACTGCTATCAAAAACGCAATTGTAAAAACTGTCATCTAGCTGATTTAGATTGGACCAATCATTCTCATGATATTCTCGAGTATCATTATTGTAGTTGGTCATCTGAAACATTGTGATATCGGTGTTGTTTTCTTTTGCCTCGGTATATGCCTCTTTAATACAATCTTCTACAATCCAATCATCGCTGTCAACAAAGGTAATGTATTCTCCTTTAGCTATTTTCAATGCTTTGTTTCTACTTGAGCCAAGTCCAATATTCTCTTCGTTATTTATAATTGTGATTCTGTTGTCTTTCTTTTCATATTCCTTTAGAATGTCAAGGCTGGAGTCTGTAGATCCGTCGTTTACAAGAATTATCTCGATTTCTTTAAAACTCTGATTTAAGATACTTTCAATAGCCTCTTTTAGATATCTCTCTCCATTATAAACAGACAATATTACACTAACTTTTATATCGGACATAGTTAAACCCTTTATCTTTTTTTAAATTAGACGATATGGAATTAAATTTTTATTAAATATAAATTCCTATTAATATTTAAATATTTTTAAAAATCGGATTAGTACAAGTCCCATTATAGATTTCAAATAAAAACTACTTTATTGTTTCTTTGTCTTTAAAGCAAAAATAGTAATAAAAAAAGTAATTTAAAATTAAAAAAATTAATAAAATATTTATAATTCAAAAGCGGAAATTGCTTGAATTATTTTCTCATCATCTTCTGGTTTAGCCTGTAACTGTAGACCTACAGGAATGCCCTCAACCTCTCCAGCTTTAATGCTTGCTGCTGGAATGCCTGCAAGGTTAGCTATTACAGTTAAAACATCGTATGCATACATTTCCATTGGCTCTAACTTGGTACCAATTTTATGTGGAAGCTTTGGAACGGTAGGACCAACTATTAAATCAACATCTTCTAACATTTCGTTGATTTGGTTTCTAATAAGTGACCTTGCTTGTAAAGCCTTCTTATAGAATTTACCACTATATTCTTGTTGTGAGATATATGATCCGATTTCAATTCTTCTAAGTACCTCTTCACCACAGGTTTCTTCAATTCTTGAAGCATATTCCCTTCCATCATATTTTCTTGTAGCTGAGAAGAACTCGACATAGTTGATTAAGTAGTAAGTTGGAAGACAGATGTCAATATAATCAAAGTTTAATTCTACAAGTTCTGCACCAAGAGATACAAGTTTATCAATAGCCTTATCCACTACCTCATTGATTTTATCATCGGTAACCTCTATAAATTCCTTAACCTTAGCTATTTTCATACCTTTAAGTGGAAGTTCCATACCTTTTGTATTTACAGCTATTTCAGTGAAGTTTGGTAATTCATTGTTTAGGGTTGTACATTCCTCTGGATCATATCCTGCAATTGTGTCAAGTGCAAGGGTAAGTCCTGTAACATCACCTGATATAGGTCCTATCTGGTCAAGACTCATTGATAAGTCAAGTAGACCCTGTCTGGATACAAGACCATAGGTAGGTTTAAATCCTTCAACACCACAGTGTGAGGATGGGTTTCTAATAGATCCCCCGGTATCTGAACCGAGTGCAATATCACACATACCTGCTGCAATTGAAGCTGCACCTCCACCAGATGAACCACCGGTAATTCTTCCAGGTGCTGCCGGGTTGTTACATACTCCATAGTATGATGTTTCTGTAGAACTTCCTGCTGCAAACTCATCCATATTGTTTATTCCAATAATGATCCCGTCTTCAGCTTTAATCCTTTTAATGACAGTTGCATCATAACTTCCTATATAATCCTCTAATGTCTTACTTGCAGCTGAGATTGTGTAATCCTCTACATTTATGTTTGCCTTTATACCAAAAACAATACCAGCTAATTGTCCTACTTCTTCACCATTAGATATTTTTTCATCAATTTCTTTAGCTTTATTTATAGCATTCTCTTTATTGATTTCTATAAAAGCATTAATTGATGGATTTTTCTCATCGATTACTTTAATATAATTATTAACATTTTCTAATGCTGTTAATTCTCCGTTTTTTATAGCATTAGCTTTTTCTAATACATTCATTAAAACACCTAATATAATTAAGTTAAAAATTAATTTTTAATAAGGATAATTATAAAAAATAATTATTTCAATAATAATATTGTTTTTATTTATTTAGATTTAAATATTTTATTAATTATTCACATTTTCACAATTATAGTTTTGAATAATATTTAATAATCTATCTTATTTTTATATTGAAAAAATATGGACTTTGATTTTAGGGATTATTTATCCTTTCCAATTATCATTTTCATAAATAATAATCTTTATTTTAAAAAATAGTTATCTTATATTGTTTATTTGAAAATAAATAAAAAAATTTAAAAAATAGTAAAATTAGGAATTAATTTTAATTATAACCAATCATATGCATTAAATTCACTTGGGAACTGATCCACTTCAACAAGTCCCTCTTTAAGCATCATTTCATTAAGGTTTTTATTATCAACAATTACAACGGCAACGGTTCTTCCATATTTGTCATGTGGCTGTTCATCATCAATATCCAGTGAGACTTCCTTATCAAGGCATAATTTTTTTACAAATTTTTTGGAAGCATTATAACCTTTAACTCCCCTTTCAGGGGCGTTTACATCGGCAAATCTTATTTTTTCACCATTGTCTAGATAAATCGTATCACCGTCGACTACTTTTGTACATACTGCCGTTTCTTCCACATGGCAGGTGGTGTTGTTGTATTTGTCTAATATTTCATTGGCAGTCATTCCATCGTATTTATCATCTGAAATGTCATGGCTGAATCCCGTTCCAACATATTTAGCAGATACTGTTGTCAATAGTCCAACACATACTACCAATAGTACAGTTATCATTAATATTTTATGGGTTCTAGATTTCATACATATTACCTATTGAAATATTGTATCTTATTTATTAAAAAATTTTCTATATTAAAATATTTTCAATAACTAAATTATTTTCTAGTTTTTTATAAGGCAATACTGTTCTTTTTAGTTTAAATTATAAGTTAAAAATTATTACTTATACTTTCTAACTTATAACTTATAAGTTAAAACTTATTAATTTTAACTATTGTTTTAAATCTTAATTTTTTTATAGAATTAAAATATATTATATAATAATTATTTGTTTAAAATGATTTTTATGAGGAGCAAAGCAATTGTCTTTGATAATTCAGGTACATTAATTGAAAGATACAGGATTATCAAAGATTTGAATACAGGAGAATTTATTACAGACATTAATTCATTGAGTTTGATTGATAATTTGGATTGTGGAGCCTTATCTATTCTACAGTTTAACACCAGCTGTTTATCTAAACTAGATCCAGATACCCTAATATCAGATTTGATTAATGATTATCATATCCATTTTACCGTAAGTTATTCCACTAGACGACTTTCACATGATGAGATATTATCTATAATAAATGATGGTGATGGAGTTATATCTGATATAACAGACGGTTTCTCTATTCTAAAAAAACAGGTTCCAAACATGGAAATATGTAATGGCACTGCATTAATACTAGATTGTAAAAATAGGAATATAGCTTACACTATTACAACTGCAGGCAGATTCTTTAAAAATGCAATCTTTACAGTTGATCAATTGAAAAATAGGGATTATGACATTTTTATTGCATCTGGAGATAGGAGTGATGCGATTCAAACCTTAACTGAGTTTTTAGACATTGACCCTTCTCATGGTTTTCCAACTGCCACACCCCTTGGAAAAAGGGACATTGTAAAGTCCTTAAAAAAGGATTATGATAGGGTTGTAATGGTTGGTGACGGACAAAATGATTATTATGCATTTCAGGAATCAGATTTAGCTATTTTAACTATTGCCCAATCCCTAATAGAATCAGATCAATTGATCTCATCCTCGGATTATATTGTTAATGATTTAATCGAATTGTTAAATATATTATATTAGATTAAATTAACTTTTTTCTATGTTTTCTTAGGTATATTGTTTTAAATTAGATTCGCCCTTTTTTTAAAATTTTGAATCTATAAATATATTGTATTGCCCTTTTTTAATTTTTTAAATATTGTTCAATATGTTATCTATCTACTTTATGATATGCTGAAAGTCTTTTATATATTGTATACTTTTAATATCCTAAACTTCTAATTAATTCCTGTGTTTTTAATACCTTCTCATAGGTATTTAATTCTATAATCCCTTTATCAATATATTTTAACAAGTTCAAATCTAATGTGCCTTCACCTAGTATTAGATGTTGGTCTTTTATTTTATTGTTATCGTTTATATGGAAATATTCAATGTTTTTTAGTTTAAAAAACTCCTGGCAGTCCTTACATGTATTGGCATGTCCTGTATCTATTGTTATTTTTGAGTCTGTGTTTTCTTGAATGTATTCGATTTCCTCAACTTTATTTCCAAGAAAGCTATATCTTTCAGGTAGATTTTCTACAGAGATTTTTATATTGCCATGTTCCTTTCCATAGTCAACACATTGGCCAATGGATTCCACTGCAAGATCCAGTGCATACTTTCTAAGTTTATCATCCTTTCTTCCTATCTTTCCAGGATGAACTGTTATAGCATTCGCACCAATCTTATTTGCCATATCGATTGTTTCTATTGTTTGTTTTACTGATTCCCTTCTTATGCCCTCATTGATACTTGCAAGATTTAAATCCACTGTTGGTCCATGAATGTTTATTTCGATATTACCTTTATCGCTGATTTTGATGATTTCATCATTTTTTTCTATATTGTATGCCGCATATGGACCTTCGGATAATATCTCAATTGCCTCGAATCCGTCTCTTTTAGCTGTGTCTAGTATTTCATCTAATGGTTTTAAAAAGAGTGACAATGTGGAAAAACCTAATTTCATATTTATTACCTTTTTTCTAATTTTATAATATCATTTTATTCTATTAAATAATAGATTAATTACTAACTATCCAAAAAGTCATCTATTAGCCATGAGGATATGCTTATATTTGATCTTCTTTCAATCTCATCTTTACTAAACCATCTTGCTTTTAAAATCTCAAAATTATCTACTTTTATCTTTCCACTATCATATTCCGCTGTAAAACCTACCATTAGGGAATTTGGAAATGGCCATGATTGGCTTGCAAAGTATTTGACATTCTTAATATTGATGCCTACCTCCTCTTTAACTTCCCTGTGCACTGCTTCCTCAAGTGTTTCTCCAGCCTCTACAAAACCTGCAAGTATTGTATATTGTTTTATTTTGTAGTAGCTATGATATGCCATCAAGAGTTTATCGTCTTTTCTAATGGCTACAATTATTGCAGGTGCTATTCTTGTAAAGTTTATATGACCACATTTTGGACATTTGAGCATCATCAGATCATCATCCATTACATTATGTGTTCCGCATACTCCACAATACTGGTGATTCTTATACCAATCCAAGATCTGTACTGCCCTTCCACCTATTAAAAAAAGTTCATCGTCTATTGGAAATACGTCTGTTAAGTTGTAAAATTTCTCGCTACTTTCTATAATATCTACAACAAATGCTGGCTTATTCTTAAAAGTTCCAATATATAATGAGAAATTCACGTTAAATTTCTTATTTAGTTCCTCTTCGTTGATTAAAGGAAGTTCATTATTTTCATTTAAGTATAATTCCCTATTATAAAAGATAAAATAGTATGAATTCTCTTCTGTTCTGTAGTTTTCCTTGAAATCTATACTATAGTTATCATATAAACTTTTTTTTATCATATATAATAGTATTATTTTATATAATTAATATCTTTCATTTTTTAGATAGGTTTATATACTATTATAACATATCAATTTTTAATATATGTCAAAAAAATACATATTGTTTTTATATATAGGAGGTATTTCTTTGTCTGATGAGATTGATAATGATTTTTCTGATACTGAATATGTTAATCATATAATGAATAAGGAAAATAAGACGATTGTCAATGGTTTTACTCATTTGTTGATTTTATGGTTTTTGTCTAAGGAAGATCTCCATGGTTATGCTTTAATGAAAAGATTAAATGAATTTTTCTCTCCTCAAATAGAATGTGGTTTTGTAAAGAAAGTCAGTTCTAGTAAGATCTATCCCATCTTGTCTGGTATGGAAGAATATAAGATAATTGAAGGGGAATGGAAAGTCCAATCTTCTAAGAATATTAAAGTTTATCATTTAACTAATAGAGGTGAATTGATTTTAGAAGATATCTCAAAGAAAATTCAATACGTATACTCTATAAAGAATCCTTTATGGCAAGAATTTTTCCAGGATATATTCAAAGGTTCAAATGGAAATAAAGGTGTTTAAATGAAAAATATTATTGAAACTTATGATTTAACTAAGAGATATAAGGATTTCACTGCTGTTAATTCATTAAATCTTCATATACCTAATAAAACTATTTTTGGTATGTTAGGTCCTAATGGTGCAGGTAAAACCACTACCATTAAAATGCTTACCTGTCTTACTATACCTACCTCTGGAACTGCGAAGGTAGGGGGATATGATATATTAGAAAACCCAAATGAGGTTCGAGAATTATTAGGAATGGTCCCTCAACAAGTTAGTCTCTATAAAGATTTAACTGTTTGGGAAAATGCAGAATTATGTGCTGATTACTATGGGGTTCCAGTAGATGAAAAAGAAGATCGTATTAACGAATTAATGGAACTTGTTGATATTTCTTATGCTAAGGATAAATTGATAGGTAAAATGTCAGGTGGTCAAAAACAAAAGGCATCATTAGTTGCTAGTTTAGTTCATAGACCAGAAATATTGTTTTTAGATGAACCAACCATTGGTTTAGATCCAACTACCAAACGTATATTATGGAATCTTATTGAGGAATTAAATGACGATGGTCATACAATTATCCTATGTTCCCATGATATGCATGAGGTGGATATGTTATGTGATAATGTTGGAATTATAAGTACTGGAAATCTAGTGGCTTATGATTCACCTACAGGATTAAAAGATACTCTTATTCGTCGTCAAAGGGAGGAATATGAATCTTTAAAAGATACATTAGCACTTATCCGGGATGAAAATAATACAGATGACAAATCTAATAAATCCGATAAAGAAATAGAAGATAGTGAGGCTTTAAAAATCCAACAAGATTCATTATTTAAGTATAGGGAAATGTCGTTTTTAGTGGACGATTTAAATCAGGATCTATTAAAAACTTTAAGAGCAAATAAATATGTTCATAGTGTTGAGGTAAATGATTCAGGTAGAATAATCCTTGAAATAGATAAATTTGAGGATAAGGCTGTTCGATCTGTTCTTAAAACTTTGGTTAAAAACAAGGCTAAAGTCAGTTCAATTTCTACAGAGGAACCTTCACTTGAGGATGTATTTATGAAAACTACTTCCGAAGTTGAATTGGGACCAAGGGCTTGATACTATGGATTTAGAATATAGAAAATTATATTGGATGATTAAAAAAGAGTGGTTAAGTCTTAAAAGACATCCCTCCAGATTAGTGGCTATTATCATATTTCCAATAATCATGATTCTATTATTTGGATATGGTATGGGTGGAGACTTAACAAACTTACCTGTTGTAGTTGTTTCTCAATCTGACGGTCATCTAACTGACCAGACTTTAACAGATATAAAAGCCAATGATGCCTTTTCTGTTGTTGATATTATAGACAATGTAGATGATGGAAAGGCAATGGTGGATAGTGGTAAGGTTAAAGCGGCTATTATACTGCCTTCAAATTATGATGATAATGACACGACTCAGAAGACGGCCACATTGTATTTGGATTCCTCAGATCAAATGGCATCACAGGTTTTAATTCCAAGTTCACAGCAAATATTTAACCAGATATCTATTAATGAACTTCAATCCTCTAACTCAAACTTAGAGGTACAGAATTCAACTAATACTAATCCGGTATCCTCACAGATAAACAGTGCTAAATCCTCAATTAGTATTCAAATTAATAAGATATATGGTGATATTAAATATATTGACTTTTTAGTTCCTGCAGTTCTAGCTATGACTGTCATGATGAGTTGTATGATGGGTATGGGTGCAGCCATTGCTGGAGAACGTGAAACCGGAGAATTGGCTAGATTATTCATGACTCCTACATCTGTTGCTACAGTTATAGGTGGTAAGATTTTAGCCAAGTTATCAGTGGAAATGATGAGGGCAATTGTTTTATTGGTTGCGGCTATTATTCTCTTTAGTATTACTATTAAAGGAGGCATATTACAAACATTGTTATTACTCTTCATAGGAGCGTTATGTTTTGTTGGTTTTGGAGTGGCTTTATCTGCAAGGGCACAGACCCAGGAAGATTATTCCCAAATGGTAATGCCGTTTTCAATGCCGATGATGTTTGTGTCAGGTGTATTCTATCCTATAGAAACTATGCCTTGGATATTCCAAAAAATTGCATATATATTTCCGCTAACTTATTTAAATGATGCTATGAGGGCTGTTATGATTCAAGGACGTCCTTTATCTTCAGTATGGTTGGATATTTTAATATTATTAGGATTCACTTTATTGTTCTTCCTTATTGGAGTTAAAAGATTTAATAGAGATGTATAATTGGTGATATTATGTTTAAATCTAAGAAATTATTTTATGTATTATTGATATTTTTATCATTATCATTGGTTTTAAGTCCTATAAGTAGTGCAGATTGGCCTATGTTTCAAAAATCCCCAGATCATGTTGGTTATGTAGATGAGCCTAGCGATTTTGTAAATAATCTATGGACTATCAATCTCGGCTCTAACACTAACTCAACACCAATTGTCAAAGATGATACTTTATATGCAATATCAAATGACGGAGTTTTACATTCTATTGATTTAAAAAACGGTACAGTTAACTGGACCTATAAATTCTCAAATTCCATTTCAGCAAGCCCTGTAATCAAAGGGGATATTCTATATGTTGGAGATTTAAATGGTAATTTCTATGCTTTTAATACCTCTTCAAAAACATTGAAATGGACATTCTCTAATCCGAAACCTATAGAATCATCAGCTGTTGTTGATAAAAACAATGTTTATGTAACTGCAGATAATGGTCATGTATACTCTCTTGATATTAAAGACGGAGATAAGAAATGGGATAAGGAAATAGGTGGTAAATTAAAATCTTCACCTGTCGTTTCTAGTGGTACCATTTATTTCGGTTCTACAAATGGTGGAGTTTATGCATTAAAAACTAGTGACGGATCTTCAAAATGGAATTTCACTACTGGTGATGCAGTACTTGCTTCCCCAGCTGTTAAAGGTGATAGATTAGCTATTGGTTCTGTAGATAATACATTTTATGTAATCAATACAAGTAATGGAAATCTGATATGGAAGGAAGAGATGGCCAATAAGGTTGTATCCTCAGCATCTATTGACGAATATAACAATAATATTTATGTCGGAGATGATTCTGGAAACATGACCTGTTTTGATTTAAGGGATGGAAAAACCAAATGGTCATATCAAACAGGTGGCTCAGTACAGTCCACACCTGCATTTTATAATGACACTATAGCATTTACATCTAATGACGGATCTTTATATATATTAAATAAATTTTCAGGTAAGGAGAATATGACCTATGGTCCAGGATACTATCTGTTTAATTCAAAGATTACAAGCTCTCCTGTTATTATAGGAAATACTCTAATCTTAACAGCTAATGATGGAAATGTATATTCACTTAATCTTTTAAAACAGAGTACTCCAATATCCGTATATGTATGGTATGATATTATAATTATAATCGTTTTAATTATAATTATTGGCGTTTTAATTTCCTTAAATAAAAAGAGAAAAGCTAAAAAACCTATAAAAAAGAAACAATATAAGAAATTTCAATAGATAATAATTTTATATTATTATCTTTATTTTTTTTAAAGCATTTTATTATAAGTTATAAGTTATAACTCTTCTTTTAATTTCATTAGCCCTTATTATAAGATTTTAAAGAATAGTGTTTTTTTAATATTTTTTTAATTTTATCTGCTGTTTTCTTATTAGATTTTAAAAAAGAGTATTTTTAAAAATTTAATATAAGTTATAAGTTATAAGATATTTTTTTAATATTATTATCTATCTTTATTGATTTTGAAAATTAGTATTTTTTAATTTGGGGCTTGATTATTTAAAAAAAAGAAAAATATTGAATAAAATAAATTTATTCATTTTTTATAAGAGGTATAGTTATACTAGATACATTGGATACTCTTCCATCTGCATTTTCAATCTCTTCTGTTGCAGTTTTAATTTCTCCAATACTTGCATTTGGTACAAATCTATTTGTAGCTATTTCTGCTACATCTACAGCTCTATTTATAGCTCTTCCTCTAGCTTTTAATATTACCTCGTTCTTACCATTATTTACTTGTGTTACTACTGCTAATACATAGTTCATTACTGGTTTGTTACCGATATAAATTATATTTTCTTCGCTCATTTTTTCACCAATAGTTGTAATTAGTTAATTAATAAAGATTATTCAATTTAATTCTTTTTTAATCATTAATAGTTTATTTACAGCATTTATTACTGCTTGTACACTTGCTTTAATGATATCCTCATTAGCAGATCTACCTGTTGCTATGTTTCCTTTCTTATCATTGACTCTTACAAACACTTCTCCTAAAGCATCTGTACCACCATTAATTGCCTCAATATGGTATTGTTCTAATTCAAATGATGTTGTATCTTGAATTAATGATTCAATAGCATTTAATGCTGCGTCAACAGGGCCAACTCCAGTTTCTGCTTTTTCTTTAACCTTGTCATTGATTGTTAATCTGACTGTTGCTGTAGGTGAAACATTGTCTCCACTTGTTACAGATAAACCTGAAAGTTCAACTATTTTCTCTTTTGAGGTATTCATTTCAGATAATGCTATTGCTTTTAAATCGTCATCTGTAATTGATTTTCCTTTATCACCTAATGCTTTCACACGTTCTAATACATCATCTAATTGCTTATCTGATAGTTTTATATTAAATTCTTCAAGCTTACCTTTAATAGCATGTCCACCACTTTGTTTTCCTAAAACAATTCTTCTGGTTTGACCTACCATTTCAGGACTAATTGCTTCATAAGTACCTGCGTTTTCCATAATTCCATGTACGTGAATACCAGACTCGTGTGCAAACGCATTTTTACCTACTATGGCTTTGTTTGGAGGTAAGTTCATACCTGTTACCCTTGAGACAAAGTCAGATATGTCATAAATTTTAGTGGTATCTACATCCATAGGATGGTGATATTCTAAGATTAAGCTCATTACAGTTTCTTCAAGTGATGCATTTCCAGCTCTTTCACCAATACCATTTATTGTTGCATGGAATTGATCTGCTCCTGCTTCTAATCCCATTAAGGTATTAGCTACAGCAAGGCCAAAGTCATTGTGGAAATGAGTACTAATTGGAATGTTGATCTCTTGTTTTAAATCATAGATTAAAGTTTTAGCATCCATTGGAGTAAGAACTCCTACAGTATCTGGAACATTTATTACATTTGCTCCAGCTTCTTCAGCTGCTTTATAAACTTCTACAAGATAATCCCACTCAGTTCTTGTTGCATCCTCTGCTGAAAATTCAACTGTAAGTCCATGATCTTTACAATACTCGATTGTGTCTATAGTTTTTTCTTTAACTTTTTCTTTAGACATTTTGAGTTTATAATCCCTATGAAGTGGACTTGTTCCAATAAATGTGTGAACATAATCTAAATCACAATCTAATACTGCATCAACATCTGCTTTAACTGCACGTGCTAATCCACAAATTGTACTATTCAATCCTAAAGCTTTAACTTTTTTAGCAGTTTCTTTTTCTCCTTCTGATGCTCTTGGAAATCCTATTTCCATCTTATCTACACCGAGAATATCTAATTTTTCAGCTATTTCAATTTTCTCATCTACTGTTAAAGCTACTCCCGGAGATTGTTCTCCGTCACGTAAAGTAGTATCGAAGATTGTTATTTTCTCTGGCATATTCTCATATAAATCGTCCATTTTATACACTGGTTTTCTATTCATTTTAATCCTCCGATATACATTTTTTTAGTACAATTTGTATTTTGTAGTTATATTTTTATTTATATATATAATTATATTTTATTATTTTTTCTTTATTTTATTATAAATCTTTAAGTTTTTTTTAATTTTTTTCATTTTCCAATTGTCTTATCTTATATTTTTTGGAATTTTTTACTTTTTTAACTTATAACTTATAACTGATATTCTTTTGGTAATTCTCCTTTTTTTTAGTTTATTTCTTAATTTAATTTCTCTTATAACTTATAACTTTTATAATCTTTATTTTCTTATAAGTTTTAACTTATAACTTATTTTTCAATAGTTTTTTCTTTTTATAAGTATAACTTATAATTTAATTAATTTTAGATTTAATTCAAGCTTTTTTGTATGTTTTAAAATATATTTTTTAACTATTATAACTTATAACTTATAATTTTTGATTATTTTAGTTTTTTTATCTTTTAGTCTTTTATTCAAATATTTTTTTAATTATTATAACTTATAACTTATAACTTAATTTTATTAGAAAACCTCAGTTTATTAAAATTGAATTTAAAAAATAAAAAAAGTAGTTTTTTGTATATTGGATAATTTACTGGTACAATTTTCTTATATTTTTATCGAATAAGTATTTGCTTAATCTTATATTTGAGGTTCCCTTTCCACATGATTTAGTTTTTCTATGTTTAATTGCTTTTAAAACACTATCGATATCTTTTTCACAATCTATCTCTGTGTAGCAATCCATTATAAAACCTTTAAAATGGGCGTCACTAGATCCTATTTCTGCTATATTCTTTTTTGATGCAAGTTGTTTTCCCTTATAATTGGAGTATCCAAATATAAATCTAGCATTTTTAGATTCCACTCCATCTATGTTTAAATCTGTATTTTTATATTTACAGAATAATCCATGTCTATAATAACAATATGGATGAGGTACTATTGCAAGTCCACCTAAATCATGGATTTGGTCCACAGTTTCCTCAGGTGATAATCCTTTCTCTATTTTCTCTTCCACACCAAATCCTAATATATGTCCATATTCACTACTGATTTCTATTGATGGAATTACAAATAACTCATCATCTTTTGTAAGTTCTCTTGCAACTTTTGAACCTTCTACTGTATTATGATCACTTAAAGCTATCATATCTAAATCTAATTCTTTGGATCTTTCAATAATCTCTTTAGGTGTGCTAACTGCATCACTAGAGTATGTACTATGTATATGTGGATCAAGTTTTAACATATTTATCATATCCATAATTGTCAAATATACTTCTTTTTTTTATTTTTAGTTTATATAATGTTTTAATGATTTGATTAATCCTATGGTTCCTGTCATCATCACATCACCACCAGGACATGCATGATGATAATCCAAACCTGTTTTTTCAATTAAACTCCTTTTAGGACCTGATACAATTACTTTTTCAATATTTGATATTGGGTTTATTACATGTGCTCCATGACCATGGTCATTGTATATTTCTTCATTTGTAAGTGTACCATTTGCTAATTTTTTTACATATCTTTCTAGGGATTCTCCAGTAAGGCTACTTGTATGATGTTCAAATACTCCCTGTATTTTTCCATTTTCAATTGATGCTACTGTGGTATGTCCATTTCCTATATCCATAACAATATAACTGTTTAATTTCAATGCTTCCTCGTCATAGCACATTCCACATATTGATGCGAATTTTGTATCCATTATTAAGGGGGTATTCCTTATTTGCCAGTTTGTTTCATTTTTTAACTTATTTTCTACAGATTTCATTCTACTGTAATATTCTGGTATATTTCCATACCACCCGAACTCCTCAGGTTTTAGGGGATTTTCTAATTTCTCTCTAATCTTTTCAAATCTGAAATCCCTATCTCCCATGTTTTCATTATATCCATGATCCTGTACAGCTACCGCAATATAGTCAAAGTCAAAATCTAAGTCATACTCTTTTAAAAATCCAGCTAATTTATCTATATCTATATCATTAAGTGATATTCTTGTGTAATCTTTATATTTTTCGCTATTTTTATCCTCATCATATACTACTTCTATACCATATGATTCTACCTGTTTCAAATCGTCCCTTATGGTTTTTGCGCAATATGATTCCATAGCTACATTGTATCCCTTGTCCATATGTTTCAATATAGCATTTTTAAGTTTTCCACCTCCCATAATATTTCCTTCAAAGTAGATATCATCATTAATATTTTTGATTTTTTGAGCTATCAATATATGTGGTGAAGGTAAAACTACTTTTATAGAGTTTTCCACTTCCTTTTCCGTGTTATAATATATTATATCTTGTGTTCCTGTTCCTACATCAATTGCCAATATTTTCATACGAAATCCTCTGATTATTTATTAATATTACTATTTTGTTTTAATAATTTTTATAATTATCACTGTAATTTACTTATAACTTATAACTTAAAAGTTATTTCTTAAAAATTCTAACATATTATTTATAAGATATAAATTACAATATATAAGATATAAGTTAAAAGGTAACATTTTTCACTTATAATTTAAACTTAATAAGTTCTAATTTTTAACTTAAAATTTATAAGATTTCACTAAAATTGCTATTACTTAGAATTTATAAGTTTTAATTTGTCATTTAAACTTGTTAATAATCATATGGAGTTTATATATGGGAGAAATAATTGCTATAATGAATCAAAAAGGCGGTTGTGGTAAAACTACTACTGTTGTAAATCTTGCAACTTCTTTAGCAGTTATGGGAAGAGCTGTTCTCATTGTAGATATGGATCCTCAAGCAAATGCAACTACTAGTTTTGGAATTGATAAAACAAAACTTGATTACACCATATATTCTGCAATTAGTGGAGAGGTTTCAATTAAAAAGGCAACCTTTCCAACTTTTATTCAAAATCTATTCATTGTACCAAGTAATATCTCTTTAAGTGGTGTAGGAGTAGAATTAAGTAAACTAGATAATTATCATATAATTCTTAAAAATATTTTAGATGAAATTAAAGATTTATTTGATTATATCTTAATAGACCTACCTCCATCTTTAGGTGTTATTACAATTAATGGATTAGTCGCATCTGATAGTGTAATTATTCCTATTCAAGCAGAATATTATGCTTTAGAAGGAGTAGCAGATTTAATTAATACAATTAATCTAGTTGAAACTAGATTAAGAAGTCCAACCCCTATAAAAGGAATTTTATTAACTTTATATGATACTAGGACTAGACTTAGTAGGGATGTCTTCAGAGAATTAAAGAAATATTTCGATGGAAAGGAACATTTGTTTAAAACTGTTATTCCTAGAAATATTAAATTAGCTGAAGCTCCTAGTCATGGTAAACCTTGTATAATTTATGATCAAGAAAGTAATGGAACTACCGCTTATTTAAAATTAGCTCAAGAAATTTTAGATATGGAAGAAGATGATTAAGGAGGAAAAATATGTCTAATAATAAAAACTCAGGTTTAGGTAGAGGTTTAGATTCTTTAATTCCATCAGATTATTATGATGAAAATTTTGATGCTAATTCCACTAAATCTTTAGAAGATATGTTGAATGAGAGAGAAGATCTCAAACATAAAGATGAGGCTCCTAAAGAGGAAAAACAAGAAGAAAGTAATACTCAGCAGGAACAAGTTTCAGAGGATAAATCTTCAAATGAAAATTCAGATTCAGAAGAGAAATCCCTGGAATTCTCTAAAGATGAGTCTGTTAAAATTGAGGATGATCCTTTAGTAAAGCAACATGTGGAGGAGGTCATGGAGATTGTTCATAAGAATCCTAGAATAACTTTATGGTCTGTTAAATCTTCTGCTGTTTTTAGATATTTAAGAAAGACTCAACCTGAATTTAGTATTAGTAAAGAGGCTTCTAAATTAATTGATGAGGCTGTTTCTCAAAAATACCCTGATATATGGAAATTATTTGAAGATGAGTAGTTTATTTCCTTGATATATCTTTTTTTTTACCTTTTAATTCTATTACTTTTTTATTATAAGTCCTTTTTTTAATTTTTTTATATTTTTAATTCCTTTTTAACTTTTTTTCATAATTCCCGTAATTCCACCTGCTCAAATTCCTTGTTTTCTTGCTTTTTTATTATTATAACTTATAAGTTATAACAATTTTTAATATCAACTTCTTGTTTGCTATTGTAAAATTATAAGCTATAACCATTATTTTTAAATCCTGTTTTCCTTTTTTTCTTATAATTTATAAGTTATAACTAACTATATTCTAATAGCTGATTGTCAATGTTCATTAAAACTTATAAGTATAACTATCTTTTTTGAATTTCTTCCAAACAGCTTTCTATTTTATTAGTATAACTTATAACTTATAATCATTTATTAAAACTAGCTTTTTTATTATAACTTATAATTTATAATTATTTTAAGTAATTTAGTTTCTTTATTTTTGTTATAACTTATAACTTAAACTTTATTTTTATAATCTCTTTTCCTATTTTCTTAGAACTTATAAGTTATAATACTTTTTTCATGATTCAACTTTTTTCTTATTTTATTATAAGTTAAAACTTATAACTTTTTTTAAGAAAGCTAATTTTCCACGTTCCTCTTAAAAGTTATAACTTATAATTCTTCTTTAAAATTAGCTTTCATTATAACTTATAACTTATAATTATATTAATTTAGATTAGTTTCCTTATTTCATTATAACTTATAACTTATAATTCTTATCCAAGCTGTGTTTTGTTTTGTTAAAATGTTCTTAGAACTTATAACTTATAATTTTTTATTAAAATTATATTCCCAACTCTTAAATCTCTTAGAACCTATAAGTTATAACTTTAATTTAAATAATCTAATCTAAAATTAGCTTTTATTTTTGATTATAACTTATAACTTATAACTAAATTTTAATATTATATTCTTTAATTTAGGATTCAATTTTTTTAAAAAAAAGTAGAAATTAAATAAATTCATTTAATCTTCAAATATTATGATTGGATTTAAAAAATACTTTATTTTAATAATCCATAATTTGAAAAAACTATTGATCTATTTAATATTTATCTAAAGCACTTTGATAGTTACCTTTTAATTTAATATAAGGTTCTGCTCTTGAGGTAACAACACCTAATTTCTTTAAATCCTCAATTTCTTCAAAAGGTTTGTTTTTACGTATATCCATAATTTTTCTTGCAGACTTAATCCCTATTCCAGGAACCCTAATTAAATCATGGTAGTTTGCATTGTTTACCTCTAATGGGAATATGTTCATATTCTTTGCAGCTAAAATTTTAGGATCCTCATTTAAGGATAAATTTCCATTACCATCAAATATCAATTCTTTAGTTTTAAAATGATAATCGTTTAGTAATGAATCGGCATGGTATAATTGTCCTGTTCTTTTAAGATCACATTCTGTTTTATTTTCAAATTCGGTTCCTTCTAATGGTTGAAATCCTGAGAAATAACTTCTTTTCAGATTTGTTTTTTTATAGATCTTCTCCATTCTCTTTAGGATTTCGCTGTCTGTCTCATCATTAGCACCTACAATCATCTGGGTTGTAGGTCCTGAGGGACATAATCTCCTGTCCCTTTTTCGAATTGAATCAATCCAGCTTAACCTTTTTAATATGTCCTTATTGTAATCCTTTGTAGATGACATCTGGGATAGACCGTCTGCAGATGCGGCTTCAATATTAATGCTTACCCTATCTGCAAGCTTCATGGATCTTTTAATGTCATCTTTAGAGGCACCTGGAATGATTTTTAGGTGAATGTAATCCTGGTATCCATATCTCTTTCTTAATATGGAACAGGTTTCTATAAGTCTGTCCATTGTATTGTCAATGGTGTCACTAACTCCGCTACTTAGAAACAGACCGTTCACATAACCTTCCGTATAATATTTTAGGAATACCTTTGCTATTTCATCAGGACTAAGTTCTATTCTTGTAAAGTCTCTTTGGCATTGATTTATGCAATACTTACAATCATTTTTACACTTGTTAGTCATTAATGTTTTAAAAAGTGGAATAGTACATCCATTTGATCCTGTTGCAGGATATATCCCTGGAAGGTTATGTTGTGAGCTTTTTTGATGATTTACATAATCACATAAATCAAACTGTGCACTGTCACTTAGAACCTGTGTTTTTTTAAGACTATCCATAATAAATCAGCTAAAGTTTTTGTTAATAAACTATTTATTTTATTGTTTTTAATATTTTTTCCCTATATAAATTTTTTATTTTAATGCAATTGATTTTTAAAATTCCTTTAAACTATTACCTATTCTATTGATTTTCAGTGTTTTCTATTAAAAATTTAAAAAACTTTTAATATTATTATAAATACTATTAAATATATGAATATAGTATTATCTGGAACCGGTAGTGCAGTTGGAAAAACTACCATTGCAACAGGGATTATGGGTGCTTTATCAAAGGAACATAAGATTCAGCCTTTTAAGGTAGGTCCTGATTTTATAGACCCCTCATATCATACACTTGCAACTGGAAACTATTCAAGAAATCTTGACTCTTTTTTTATGAATGATTATCAGATTAATCATTGTTATAAAAGGGCATTGGATATTTCCAATTCTAAAATTGGTATTATTGAGGGAGTAAGGGGTTTATATGAAGGTATAGGTCCTATAGGGGATGTGGGAAATACTGCATCTATTGCTAAATCTTTAAATGCGCCTATTGTTTTGATTATAGATTCTAGAAGTTTGGTTAAAAGTGCCTCTGCTCTAGTTTTAGGTTTTAAGCAATTAGACCCTGAACTTAATATTCAAGGGGTAATATTAAACAAGGTTAAGGGTAAAAAACACTATCTTAAAACTAAAGAGGGTATTGAGACGTTAACCGACACTAAGGTTATTGGTGGTATTCCTAGAAACGAGGATATTGAGGTAATGCAACGCCATCTAGGTCTGGTTCCAGCTTTGGAAAAGGATAACATTAGGAACAATATTAATAAATGGGTGGAAACCGTAGAGGAATATATTGATTTAGACGCTTTGTTGGAAATCATGAAGGACTATTCCTCTGATTCCAATAAATCTATTAAACAACGGTCAAAGCCTTCAATACCTTATGGGGAACCTTTTAGAAAGGAAGATTCCAATGAACTTTGGAAAGTTGGGAATAAACAACCTATAAAAATTGCAGTTGCCCGTGATGAGGTATTTTCTTTCTATTATCAAGAGAATTTGGAGGCTTTAGAAGATAATGGAGCTAAAATTATAGAGTTCAGTCCTTTTAAGGATGAGGAATTGCCTGATGCCGACGGTTTATATGTAGGTGGAGGATATCCTGAATTATTTATTAAGGAACTTGAGGAAAACTCATCCATGAGACAATCCATATATAACTTCTACAATGACGGCGGTAAAATCTATGGGGAATGTGGAGGCTTAATCTATCTGTCAAAATCAATAGATGGCAAGAAAATGTGTAACATTCTACCATATACCTCACAGATGAATAAAAGAGTCCAGGGATTGTCCTATACCATAGCAGAATCCAAGGAAGATAATGTCATTGCTAAAAAGGGAGAGCTTATTAGAGGTCATGAATTCCATTATACCTCAATAAATACTGACGACAATACCAGATTCGGATTAGACGTTAAAAGGGGTCGTGGAATTACAGACTCTGAAGATGGAATCCTACAGGATAATATCTTAGCAAGCTACATTCATGTCCATGCCTGCTCCCATCCGAATTTCGCATATAACTTTACCCGGTATATTAATGAACACTAAGGGATAGTTTTACTTTAATTCTTTATTTAAATTAAATAGATTATTTTATGAATTATAAATTAGACTAAGGGATATTATGAGATATAGAGAAATAGATTGGTTCAATCCTTACATTTTAATACTGTTATTAATATTGTTTGTTATAATATCATTGCCAATCCATTTTAAATCAAGGCCTCTTCTTCCATTTCCCTCAGGTCAATTATTTTTATATGTTCTAATAGGCATGATTTTTCTATCATTAGGTATAGAATCCTCAATTTATATTCTTAAAAAATCAAAAACATTAAAAAACATTAAAAAACGATCAAGTGATGTATATTCTAAGGATGACAATACCAAAAATTTAACTGATTATAGAATATCTTTAAAAGAGCTTCCATTATTTGGAAATTATTCAAGAATTGAATCAGTTCTTATTGTACTAATTCTTTTTAGCCTGGTCTTACAGTTGATCAATTTTTATAATTTAGGAGGTATACCATTATTCAGCGGATACCTTAAAAGTAAAGCTGCAACCAGGATTTGGTTCTTATCTTTTATGTTATTTCTACCTTCCATTAACATTTTACTTTCAAAATACAATAGGAAAACTCATTATGTCCTATTGTTCTTGGGACTTCTATGTTTTGCCCTAACAGGTTATAGGACAACTCCTATTGCAATATTACTCTCAAGCTTCATAACAATATTCTATACCCGCAATATTTCAAGAAAAACCAAGATATTATTTGTTGCATTGATAATTGTTTTACTTTTGGCCATCGGTTTTATTGCCGTTAGATCAATAGAATGGCAGCATTGGACATTAAATCCCCTGGAGTTAATATCTTATAGGGCGGCTTTTACCCTAAATGTTCTAGATAGGATTACATATCACCAGGCCATTACCGGTGGAAATCTATTATACTCCACTTTAACAGGTTATTTCACCTCAACTGATCCACGTGTATTGGTAGGTGAGGCTGTTCTTTTAAAACATCATTCCATTACCTCCACCATATTTGGTCCCGTGCTATTGGATTTCGGTACTGTTGGGATGATTATTCAAATGTTTCTAATGGGTTTTGTCCTTGAAACACTACACATATTACAGAAATACAATCATGGGGTATGCACAGCTTTCTATTCAATCATATTGGCCCAAAGCATCATATGGTTGGAGACAGGTCCAACTGATTTAATAGTCTTCATATTCTATATAATCAGTATTTTATTGATTGTATATAACCTAAATATTATTCATAAACAAAACAATTAACTTTTCATTTTTTTTAATATTTTATTTAATATTTCCCTTTCAATGATTAAAGATTTATAAAATGTACTTTTTGATAAATGGCTTTAATTTAAATATTTAGTCATATAAACTATTCTATGTTAAATATTATATCAATTAAAAAATTCAAGATTGGCGGTTTTTAATGGTAGATTCCAAGAATTCAAAAGATATATCTAAAAAATACAATAAAAATAATTCAGTTGAATCATTATTATCTGAGATAGGAATGGATGCTGATGAGTTTAAAAAAGAGTTTGGAGTATCTGTTGATGAATTTGATGATGATATAGGCGAGTCAGTATATCAATTGTTGGATGAGCTGGATCTTTTAGATGAGGAGTATAAGGACAATCAAGTGGAACGTGCTAATACATCTGGTTTCAGTTTAAACTCAAATAAAGTGGAAGACTTTAATCTTGAGGATGCCGATGAGGATTCAGATGATGAGTATCACTCACAGATTAAAAAAATTGAAAGACAAATTCAGGATAACCTAAATGATGAGGAATCTATCTCAGGCGGAATCAAAACAGTCCGCGACTTTTTTGAAGAGAATAAATATGTAAGTCAAAATGATAACGATATTGATGAGGTAAGAACCATTGCATTCGCATGTGAGATAGCACCTGCAAAAACCATTATTCCCGTAATTAAACTCTTAAAAAAATTGGAAAGTGAAGGTAAATTACATTGGAAAACCACAAGAATTATAGGACTAGCTCATGGTAAGGGTGTTGATGAGTTACTTAATCAATACTGTGATGTAGTATATTATATAGGTCAAGGTAGAAGTGCCAACCAATCAGATTCTGGAAGATTCCAATTGGCTAGTTTGATTTTAAGGGACATCTATAAAGCAACCAGGGCCATGATTGGAGAGCAAATAGATTTACTTGTAACCTGTGGTAATGCAGGGGATGTCAGAAAATCAATTTCTGCTGCAAAATTACTTAGAACACCTGTCCTACATATTGAGCAGGATATTTACAATCCAATTGAAATTATCTCTCAGGCTAATTTAATCACTGTTCCATCAAAGGATTATGAATACTATCTTAAAATACAGTATGGTCTTAGGAATGTAGTTAATATTGGCGGATATCCAATGGCAGCATATGTTGATAATGAGATTAAAAAAAATAAACTAGTTTCTAAAGAGGAAATTACAGAGAAATATGGATTCGAACATTACATTTTAGTTTTATTAGGTGGGGACCTTAAAAAAGAAGATTTAACTGATTTGATTCCACTTATTGATGGCTTTGACTATCCGACATTAATCGCCCCTTATAGATTTGATAAGGGATATGTTGAAGATTTATCAAAGTCTAGTAAGGTTAAGATTCTGGATAATTATGTGGATATTCTAAGTTTAACAAATTCCGCAGATGCTTTAATCTATGGTGCAGGTATGGGAATGACAATAGAGGCCGGTGTATTGAAGGTACCTTCCGTAAAGATCTATGGTTATCATGTATTCCATAGTAGTATAAATCTGGCTAAGGAATTGAATATTCCAATCGTTCAGATATGGGACATTCCAAGGGCTTTAAGAAAACTGTATCCTCCAACAGGAGACATTGTTAAGGACGGGCAGGAAGCTATCTATAACATTGTAAGATTGATTAATAATTTTGATTACTCCCTTAAGAAAGGTAATATTAGAAGTACATTCAAGATATGGAGAGCAAGATCTAAATTTAGAAAAAGCCATAAATAATTTAAAGTTATTTTTAATTTTGATAGGCCCTGTCAATTTTTTTATATTAATTTTAGACTAATTTTTTAATAAAGTATTACTTCCTTATCTTGTTTAATAAAAGTATTTTACTGTAATTTTTTTTATTATTTTAATATCATTCTAATCAAAGCGAACTTTTTTTATTCATCTTATAAAATATTATTTGATTCCTATTCTATTAAAAAACAATTTTAAACAACTTTCACATCTTTAATATATTTAATGCCAGCTATTTTTTTAAATCAATCCTCTAATATCCTTTTTTATTTTGATTTTTAATTATACTATATAAATTTTTCGTTTTTAATAGTATCAAAAGTTCTTTATAAGTAATACTATAAATTATTACTTGTGATATTATGGTTGTAAAAATTGGAATTGTAAAAAGTGGAAATATTGGTGCTTCACCAGTATTAGAATTATTATTAGATGAAAGAGCAGACAGACCTAACATTGATGTTAGAGTATTTACTTCTGGTGCTAAAATGAACCCAGAACAAGTAGAAGATGTAGTACCAAAAGTCAAAGATTTCGATCCTGACTTTGTAATGTTCTCAAGTCCTAACCCAACCGCACCAGGTCCTGCAAAAGCAAGAGAACTCTTATCCGAAATGGATGTTCCTGCATTCATCATTGGTGATGCTCCAGGAAAACGTGCTAAAGACGAAATGGATGAACAAGGTATTGGTTACATCATTGTTGAAGCTGATTCAATGATTGGTGCAAGAAGAGAATGGTTAGACCCTACTGAAATGTCCGTATTCAACTCAGATCTTATTAAAGTATTAGCATGTACTGGTGCTTACAGATTAATCCAAAACACTATCGACGGAGTAATCGCACAAGCTGATGCTGGAGAAGAAATTGAATTACCAAAACTTGTTATTAATGCTCAAAAAGCTGTAGATGCAGCTGGATTTACCAGTCCATATGCAAAAGCAAAAGCATATGCTGCATATGAAATGTGTGCTAAAGTAGCAGACCTTGATATGAAAGGTTGTTTCATGATGAAAAACTATGAAGAATTCTTACCTGTAGTAGCTGCTGCACACGAAATGGCTTCTGCTGCTGCTCAATTAGCTACTGAAGCAAGAGAAATTGAAAAAGCAAATGATACTGTATTAAGAACCCCACACATGAGTGACGGTTCCACAGGTAAAAAAGTTAACTTAATTTCAAAACCAGAATAAATCTAATAGATAAATAAGTAGTATTTCACTACTTATTATCATCTTTCTATTAGATTCCACTTTTTTAAAATCATTTAATTTATTTACTTAGTCTATACTTTTCTAGTTTTACTTATTTTATTCGTTTTTAGTTGTTATTCTGTTTTATTAGCTATTTCTATTGGTTTTATTAATTGTTTATTGAAATTAGATTTTTTTATTTAGTTTTTTATTTATTTTATTAGTTTTCACTGTTTCTTCCATATGATATTGGCTTTTTAAGTTTTTTAGTTGTTATTCTGTTTTATTAGCTATTTCTATTGGTTTTATTAATTGTTTATTGAAATTAGATTTCTAGATTTACTTATCCTTACAGTATTTTATTGGATATCTAGTTAAATCAAATAAGAAGATTCCATTAAAAAACGGTTTATAAAAAAGTCAAAATTAAAATAATATATAAGGGTATAAAAAAGAGTAAAAAAAGAAAAAGGGATTATAAAACTCCTTTTGTACTTGGAATCTTATCGTGTTCTATTTTTGATGCTTCTTTAAGAGTTTTTGCAAATGCTTTAAAGAGGGCTTCAGCTTTATGATGATCATTTGAACCTTTAGCCTTTCCATAGAAGTTTAATTTCGCTGAATTTGCAAATGATTCAAAGAAATGTATGATATTGTCGCTTGTGATATCTCCTATTTTATCATTTTTGAATTGAACATCTAAGTTACAATAACTACGTCCACTAATGTCTATTGCAACTAGAGCTATTGAATCATCCATAGGTACTATTCCGTCAGACATTCTTTTAATACCTTTTTTATCACCTATGGCCTCTAGAAAAGCTTCACCTAATACAATTCCAACATCTTCTACAGTGTGATGATCATCTACTTCAATATCCCCTTTAGCTTTAATATTCAAATCAATAAAACTATGACGTGAAAATGATTCTAACATGTGATTTAAGAAGTGGATTCCCGTATCAATATTATAGTTACCTTCTCCATCAATATTTATTTCAAGTGTAATATCTGTCTCAGATGTTTTTCTTGAAATTTTAGCTTTTCTCTCCATTAACATCACTTTAACTTTTATTAAAATAAAATGATCCTTGATAATCTATTCATTTAACCAGGATCTATGAACTCTAATAGCATCTCTGCGGCATTTCATTTCACATAACATACAAACATGACAATATTGTAAGTTTGATGCATGTGCAATCTTATCTATTTTCCAAATTTTCCTACCTTTTGGACAAACTTCTTGGCAGTTTCCACATCCGTTGCATCTATTTTCATCTACTGTTATATGTATAATATGGAACACCCCATCTTTGTTATAATTTTAAAGTTGCAATAGAAACAGCTTTAAATCCAATATATACTTCTTTTCCAATGGTTAATTTTAAATCGTTAGATGCGGAAACTGTAATATCTGCACAGATTTCAATTCCATCTACATCTACTTTAAGTCTAATCATCTCATTTTCCAATTTCATTTCAATGATTTTACCTTTTAAAACATTACGAATACTAGATTCTTGAGGTTCTAACATAATAAAAATATTGTCATAACTGATTAAAGCAAGAATCTTATCTCCTACTTTATATTCCTCATGTAAAGGTATGGTTAACTCAGTATTTTTCATTTGTATTTTCATTACACCTTTAGGCTCATCTATTTCAAGAACAGTAGCCTCGATTTCATTTACATCACGATGAAGTTCCATAATGGCATTGATCTTTTTACATTCTTTTAGAATCATCTTGCCTTCATCGGTTAAGGTGGTACTACCTCCACCACCTTTTCCACCTTTATTGGTGCTTACAATTGCTATGTCTAAACCTTTTTCAATCTTATCAATATAATTTAATGCGGTTCTGTAAGATACATCTGTAAGCTTTGCAGCTTTTGTGATGGAATTAGTGGTATTAATATTTTTTAAAAGATTAAATTTCTTTTCATCTAGTAAAAATGTTTTACCATCTAGGTTTATCTTATATTCTACTCCGGCCGTTACTTCTGTCATAAAAATTATCTACCCTAAAAAATATTATATCTATTTATATTTTTTCTAATTAAAATATTTTTATTTTATAATCCTGGGATAGGATTTTATTAGAATATTATCTTAATATGATATTTTTAATAGGAATTTATTTTTAATTTATAATGGTTTTATTTATTTTTAAGCAATTTTGAAATCTTAAAATAATATGCTGAGTTTTAACTTTAAGAGTATTTTTTTATTGAAATTAGTTATAGTTTGAATAATTTTTAAAAAAGCTTTACTTAAAGTCAGTTAAGATATTAGGTTTTTACAAAAATAGTTTTATATTGGCTTTTAATCAGTCATTTTTAACTTAAAAAATAGTTTTATATTGATCTTAATCATACTTCATTTAAAAGGTTATTTTACTGGTATACAATTATTATTTTCACCTTTTTTAATCTAATTTTTAATTAAAAATAGTTCTGATTATTTAAAGATTTAAAAAAAGTTTTAGTAAAGATTAAAATCTCTACTTTAAAAATTAGTTCTTGCTTATTCCATTCTCTTCAATAAATCTAACGATTTTTAGATAAACTCCTTTAAGGGGACCTAATTTATTTTGCAGATTTTTCATTTGTTCAATATCCTCTGTTTCAAATATTTTAAGAATTACTAAAGCCAGTATATAGACTATAGGACTTACAACTATTCCAAGTACTAAACCATATGGATTATTCGGAATAAATAGAATTGCTAATCCCATGATTAAAGACGCAAAAATTACCTTCATTATTTTTCCATGTTGAATTTTGGCTTTTGTGACTCTAAATGTTATATAAACTGTCGGAATCATTAATATAAATGTTGCAAGAGTTGTAGCTAATGCCCCTCCAGCTATACCATATTCTTGTATTAAAAACCAATTTAATATTGCATTTAATCCAGATCCACATAATAGAATATACATTGAGATTCTAGGATATCCTATTCCCTGAATTATACTGTTTGAAACTGCATATATGGAATAAAAGGTCATACCAAGTACAAGTATGGATAAAGCCAGTGCCCCGGAGGTGTATGCTGGATTTGTAAAGTATACAATTCTCATAATGGACTTTGAAAATATTGCTGTAAATATACACAGTGGAGCTGTTAGAAGCAAGGAGTATTCATATGATTTGAATACATAATTATCTAACTGTTTCTTGTTTTTGGTACTATATGCTGCAGATGCTGCAGGTAGTATTGTAGTTGCAATTGAGGTGGATACGATTAAAGGCAATCTTGCAATCGGATCTGCTGCAGTATAATAACCGATTAATGAGTCAGATAAGAAAACACCCATAATCAATGTGGATATACTGAATATAACCATTTCAGCTATTGCGGTAATGGTTACAGGAATTGAAAATAGAACCAACTGTTTTGCAAGTTTAAGCTCATCTTTTTTAGTAAATACCCAGTTCGGATCCTCTGTTTTCTGTATATATTCTCCCATATATTTTTTATAGATATATACTCCGGATATTGAACTTGCAAAGAATCCTACTACTGAACCTAAAACCGCACCAAATGCTTGAAGTCCAATAAGTACAAAAGCTGTTGCACATAAAATCATGAATATTTGTTCCACAGCCCTTGTTGCAACGATGTATTCCATTTTATAAACTGCCTGGAATGCGCCTCTAAACGCTCCAACAATTACACTAAAAGGAGTGATTAAACCAACAGCCTCTAAAGGTAATAATGCATTGGGGTTATGGAAAATATCGTTTGCAAGCCATGGTGCTATTAGGAATATCATCAGAAATCCCATAACCAGTCCTAAAATAATCATTATCTTTAGGGATGTTAGAATGGTCTGTCTTGCAAGATTCTTTTGGTCTGTGGCATTATACTCTGCAACATATTTGGCAATTGCAGGTGGAAGACCTCCTGCAGCAAGTATCTGGAATATTCCTTGAAATGGAAGTGTTAAACCTAGAATACCATACATTGCAGGTCCTAATAATGTAGCCATTAAAAAACGATAGAGGTATCCTCCTATACGAAATATTACATTACCGATTAATATAAAGAAACTACCTCTAGCTAACTTAGAATCCGCCATAATTTTACACCATAACTATCTATAAATATCTATACATATTTAAATATTTTCATAAATTTTACAATTTTTATTGATTTTGTACTTTTTTTATTTAAATTTTAGATTTTGATTAAATGAAATACAATTTTTTAATAAAAAAATGAACCTTTATAAATAGTGGTTGTTATTTTTTTAATTATTGTATATACTTATCTACAAATTTTATAAATTGATTTAAAGTTCTATCTAATGCCTCAAATCCGTATCTGTCCTTTTTGACCTCTTCAAGACTATCTTTTGACCAGAAACATGGACCTAAATTGGAGCCAAATGGACCGCCACTTACTGGAATGATTCCATGCAATATATAGTAGGTATTTATTTCCTGAATTGCAAGTTCCTGACCACCAACACGGTCACCACCTACGGTTATGCTCATACCAATTTTGCCTCTTAGAATATCATAATCTATTGCCTCTAAGGCTCTGGTTCTATCCATGATACATTTGGTCTGAGCACTGATTCCTCCATTATGCATAGGAGATCCAATGATAATTCCGTCGGCCTCTTTAAGAAGCTCATATACAGGATACATATCATCCTCATTAATACATTTCTTGTGTTCAATACAATAATCGCAGTGGTAGCATGGAGCTATTCTCTTACCACTTACACTTGTAAAAGCAGTTCTAAAACCCTCATCCTCTAAGGCTTTTAGTGCATATTTTACTAGGTAATCTGTAGATTCCTCCCTTGGACTTCCACAGATACCTAGTATTAATTTCTCCTTTCTTGACATAATAATATTATATCTTTATATAAATTTATTCTTTATTATTGGAATATTGAATTCTATATTTAACGAAACAATATTAAATATTGGATTTTATCTAAACCCTTTTTTAAATCGTTTCAGATTTAACCTATCTTAACAGCTGTTTACAGATTCTGTTTTAAGTAAAAAAATGCTGCTTTAATTAAACTATTTTTTAACTATATTTTTCCTGTTTTTAATCTCTTTAGTTAAACGATTTTTTAATAGGTTTTATACTTTCTAACATATTTTTATAAATATGTATAAATAAAAGAAATAAGATAAATATAATAATAGAACTTAATATGATTAATATCTATTTTTTGAGTATGGTGTAATTATGAAACAATCTAAAGGTGTTGTTAAGAAGTATTCAAGAGAATATACTAGAACCTTAAAAAGTGGTAAAAAGAAGAAATACAAAACAGAGCAGGTTCAAATTACAATACCAAAACAGGATAATGTTTTTGAAAATAATGAGGATGTTTTAATCCTTCCTTATTCTGAAAATCCATTTGAGGAATATGAAAAAACTTTATCAGATTTAAAGACTAAATATGAGACTTTAATGGATGAAAACAATCAATTAAAGGAGAAAGTTGCATCATATGAAACTAAATCATCCCTTGATAATCTGGAATCTAATGGTTCCCTATCCAGTTTGGAATCCAATAGTCACTCTGAAATGGAATCTAGATTACCTTCTATAGATTCTACAAATCTGGGAGAATCTAATTTAAACCCATTATCAGATGATGGTATATCTAATGATTCTCAAATAGACACTGATAAAAAAGACTCAGACAATCCTGAAAAGCCTATTGGGGATAAAGCTGATAAAGGTTTAGACAATCTTAAATCTATAGGGGATAGTGTTAACAAAGATTCAGATGATCTCGAAAAACCGGCAGAGAGTAAACTGATAAGTGAAGAAAGTTTTAGAAATGACTATAAGGATGATATCATTTATAATCTTCAAGAGGAGTATATCGATTTAACTAAAAGATATGAAGAGCTTCAAAAAGAGCTATCTTTACTTAAAAACGATCAACTATCCAATGAATATTTAATAAGAAGACTTAAAAAATTCATATTAAATCTTGAATAGTCTTTACAACTAACTTTTTTTTAGATTTATAATTAATTTTAAATTAAAATAATATTATTTAAATTATAAAAATTCATTTTAAGAAGATTAAATAGTGTTTATAAATTTAATCAAATCTTAAATAAATTTTTAATCATGTATGATTTTGTTTTCATTATTTCGTTCTCTTCCTGTAGGGAATTTATGCTATTTTTAAGCAATTTATTTTCTGATTTTAATTCATTAATTTCATTTTTTAATTGTGTGATATCTGATTTATATTCGCTATTTGTATTAAACGGTAACCATTTTAATGTTACTTCAATTATTTCACCATTTTTAACATCTTTATAATATTTTAATGGTTTATCATGGCTTATTAACTGGTTTTTATTTAGTTGTTCCTCTCCATTAACAATGAAACTAATGTAATCGATGTAAATTGGGAAGTGTTGGTTTAATTTGTCTCTAATATCCTTACTTCTTAAGGTGATATTTAATTTCCCATCGTTGATACATTTAAATTTTATGGATACATTGTTTATTGAACTTTCTATAACATATCCTTTTCCTTTGTCACCATTAAACCATTCTGGTGAGTTGATTTTAGAGGATTTATCCGAAATATTAAGTATATCAATATTATTTTCATTATTGTTCATGTTTTTAATGTCGATTCTTGCAATGTTATATTGTAAAATTTGATTGAAAATCTCATTTTTTATTCTGTTTTGATTTGGTATCTTGATAAAGTGGTTTAACCAATCAAAAACATTGTTATTAAATTTATTTTTATTAAAATTAACATCACTAATAATTTTTAGTACTCCTATGGAAGATGTTACTGGTTGTAAAGGATAGAAATTGTGGTTATTAACATATTTTAAAATGTTATGATATAATTTTTTTGAGAAATAAATTTCAAAGGTATTTTCAAAGGAATTTGATGAAAATACCTCTTTGATATATTTATTAATAGAATTATATGTAATTGAATTATTAGATTTTGTTAAATTTTTATTGGTTAAATTTTTCATTTGTTCATTGGTTTTAGATAAAAATTCAGGTTTTTCAAGTTTAAGAGGATATTTTTCATTAATTTTTTTAGCAAATTTAATTGTTTCTTTATTTATGGATCTTCTACCCTCAAATTTAAAATCTAAAAGTTTTGGACAGTATCTGGTGAATATTAAAGTAATTAATAGATTATCGTCTTCAATATTTTCATTAAATCTATTTAATTTATATAATTCCTTATCCATAAGGGGAACTATTATATAATAGTTTGATAATAAGTTTTCTACTATTGATTTAGAATGATGGTTTCTAGTTCTAACTTCTTTATATAATAATGTTGTTAATATTGGTAAGTTTTGGTCTTTTATATTGTAATCTTTTTGTAATTCTTCAAAGGATTTTTCTAGAATATTTTTTGTAGGGATCTTTAACTCTTCTGAATAATTTGATGCTCTCTTTAAACATTTATCTATATATTCTTTTGGATTATCAATCCAATATTCTCTTATGCATTCTCCACCTAATCCTCCAATTTTAAATGTTTGATCTTTATAATATCTTAAATCATAGTACATTTGTTTATGAAAACAAAGTTTGCTATAAAAAGATATATCGATTGGGGTTTTAATTGATTTAAAACTTGTTGTGGAGGGATATAATTTCCTATTTAATTTAAAATTATAATATTTAGAAATTGAAGATGCTATTTCAAAATCTTCTTTATGTGTATGTAAATTATCATTTATTGAAGAAACTTCTATTTGATTTAAATCGATATTGGACCGTAATACTAATAATAATGTTAATCTTGAATCAAAACCACCACTTAAATCAATATTAAGATAGTGTTTTTTTTCAAACAATTTCCTAATTATTTTAACCCATTTATCAACCCAATTATCTAAGGTTTCTATACCTTCTTTAGAATTAACTTCAATAGTATCTTCTTTATAATCAATCTTTTCAAAGTCTAATTTTTTTGAATTAATATTGATTTTTAAAATATAATTTCTAGGAATGATTTGAATTTCATTAATCATTGTGCTTTTATATGAAATTGCACATAAATCTGCAGCAATAAATGATTTAGCACAGTCTTCATTTAAAGAAATAGGATATTTATCTTTTAGATATTCAACTAATTTTAGAAAGGAATTGGAGATAACGAATATATTATTATACTCATATAAATATAGTCCATAGGATCCGAAGAAATCTTGTGAAATAATAATCTGATTATTATCTTTAGATATATCTATATATGCCCCGTCTCCTTCTAATTTAATATCTTTATTAAACTCTTTTGATGTGATAATTTCATTATTGTAAATAGTGTATCCATAGAATTTTGATTCTATACTGTTTAAATTATTTGAATCAATTATAAAAAAATTATCTTCTATAATATTATTTTCTTCCATATTAGTCCCCTTGAATTTTATAAATTTCTATATTTCCTAGAAATTTACATTGTACTATCTATTTATTAGATTGACCTAATATATTTTTTATTATTTTGCATTCCTCTAAAGAATTTACTTTAAATTAACATGGAAAAAATAAGTAAAAAATAATTTAAAAAAAAAGTAAATTGATTCTATATTTAATTATTGTTTTTTTTATTTTATAAAAAAGAGTAAATTGAAAAACTATTTATTAGTATCTTCTTGAAAAAAGCTATCTAGACATTTATTGATTTGGTAATAGTTTCATTATTGGTAAAAAAAGGTATAAAATTAGAATATGATTTAAATTTCCTCATCATCATCAAGGTTAGGATTGTATCCTCCCCTATAGCCTTGTGGTCTTCTTTGGAAATGGTTTGAGGTTTCCTGTTCATAGTTAGGATTCCATCTTTTAAGGTTAGGTAGGAAGGTAATTAATACACCAGTCGCATCTGATTCCCTTAAATCAGGATTTTTATCCATCATCTCTTGTGCTTTTTTAACAATCATGTCCTCTACTGTTAAATCCGGTTCTGTAAATTCTCCATTTTGATAACAGTCTGCACAGTAATATTCATTTTTACTTCCATCTTTGTTTGTCCCTAATTCGTCTCCTCTACTCATAGGTTTACCACAAGAATTACAAAAACCCATAAAAATCACCTTAAGAAAATTATTATTATTATTCATTTATTCTAAATGAATTATAAAAAGTTTTTTATTAAAAAAAGAGTTGGTCTATAAAATTAAAAAAAAGAGTAAAAATAGTTTTTATAAAACTATTTAGATGGTTTCATCTTCATCGAGAGCAAGTCTCATATTGTCTGGATCTACTGGGAAGTGTGCTAAGAAATCGTCAGCAGCTCTTCTTGGATCTTTTGAACCAATAATGTATCTTCCAGCAATAATAATGTCTGCTCCTTTAGATGTAGCCTCTTCAACTTTCTCAGGAGTGATTCCGCCTGCTACAGCAACTAAACCTCCATCCATAATTTCTTTGATAGCTTTAATATTACCCCATTCGGTCATATTACTGGTATCTTCACCTTTTTCAGCTTTGGTAGTTTCTAGATCTACATTTCTGTGGAGTAAAACTATGTTAGGTTTGAGTTCAGGTTTAAGTTGTTTGAGTTTACCTTCAAAGTCATCTACATTCATCATATCTAATATGGAGTAGATTCCTTGTTTTTGAGCCTCATGGATTGCTTTTTCAATAGATTCAACAGTTCCAAGACCTGAGATTGCAACAGCATCTGCAGTCTCATCTGCAGCCATTTTAACTTCCACTCTTCCAACATCTAAGGTTTTTAAATCAGCAATAATAAATGCGTCAGGACGTAATTCTCTGATTTTACCTACAACACCAACACCAAATTTCTTAACGAGTGGTGTACCTGCTTCAATAAGGATTCTTTCTCTTTGAGGTAATGCATTCATTATGTTTTTAACAGCATCAAGATTATCTAAATCAAGTGCTACTTGTAAGTATGGAGGGTTCCATAATCTTTGTACTTTGAATCCCATTATTGGGTGAGTTCCACGATCTTTTTCTGCTAATACTTTATTGATATCAGGATATCCTTTCATTGCTCTTCTAATTGCTAATTTGGTTGCACCATAGTTGTATTGGTAAATTTTTCTGTAGTTTTCTGCTTCTGGATGTACATAAACAGATACAACTAAAACAATGTCATCAATTTTATCTTTAGGAAGAATTCCTTCCTCTACAGCATCTGCTACTGCTCTACCTACTGCAGTCTGTGCAGGTCCAAATACTTTACTTGCATCTTCTAAATTTCCAACTGTTACTTTAGGTACAATTGCAGTTGCAGGTTTGGTCATTAAGTTAGGTCTAATGACAGTAAGAAGAGGTGTGTGACCTACAGAAAGATTTGCTAAAGCATTTGCAAAAGCATTTCCAACAGGACCTTCTTTATCTCCAATCATTAAATCAACATGAGCTAATTCGTTTCCGTCTCCAATAAGAGCTTCTCCTATATTATACATTTCATATCCTCCAATTATAATAAATCAATTACTGATTTTTAGAGTAATTCTAGATTTATAACCATGATATATTATGTTTTTAAATACATAAATATTTTAATTTTTTTTTTAATGTTATTGATTGTAAAATTCTTTTAAATTTTAGATTAACATACATTCAAACTTTAAAGAATTTACATACTAAATTTAGATTTTGGTTTTTTTATCAATTTTAATTTTATATTGTTCTTTTTTCATTCTTTTGTAATTAGTTTCATCAGCATTGCAAATGATTTTAGTTTTGTATTGCTCCTCTGAAAAAAGATAGTTTAATATCTTAAAAATTAAGATATTAATTTTAATACCTAGAAGTGTATTCTTTGAGCGGTGTTTCTTGGAATTGGTAATCTTCTATAAGGCATTCCTTTGTTTTTATTAGATACTTCCTGGATTAATTCATCAATAGTCATATCTACTTTCTCGCCGGTTTCCCTTACAGTTACCTGTACAGTATCTGATTCAAGTTCCTTATCACCAACAACAAATATGTATGGAATCCACTCTTTGGATGCGTTTCTTATTTTTTTACCTACCCTATCTTCACTGTTATCAACATCTACACGGATATTGTTAGCTTGGATCTTATCAGCTAATTGGTTTGCATAGTCAAGATGTTTATCAGCAATCGGTAAGATCCTAACTTGTATTGGACTTAACCAAGTTGGAAGCATAGGAGCCCTTTCGTCCTTTTCAATTGCGGTCTTTTCAAGTAAACTACAGATAACCCTTTCGATACTTCCTGTAGGTGAACAATGTAGGATTGTTGGATGATGTTCCTTCTCATCTTCCCCGATATAGTTAATATCGAAACGTTTTCCACTTTCAACATCGATTTGTACAGTTGGGTTTTCAATTGGTCTACCTAAGTAATCGATTGCTGCAAAGTCTATTTTACAACTCCAGTAGTGTTTTCTTTCAGGTAAGATTTCTAAAAGCATTGGTTTTCCAATTCTTCTTGCTGTGTTATACATCCATTCCTTATGTTCGTCATAGAAGTCCTGGGTAGCCCTGAAGATAATCTCATAATTGACATCAAGATCTACACCGGTCTGTACACACATGTCTACCTGTTTATCAAATTCAACTAATGTTGAATCCATATCCTTACAGAAACTGTGGAAATCAGGCATTGTAAATGCTCTTAATCTTTTAAGACCTACTACTTCACCTTTTTGCTCATATCTGAAACTGTAGGTTGAAAGCTCATAGACCTTAGCAGGTAGGTTTTTCCATGTTAGGAAGGTATCTCCCATTACTCTGAATGCACCGAAACAACATGCAAACCTAAGCATTAAAGGATTTTTAGTTGCAGTCCTGTATTGTCTTTCACCGAATTTAGCTGCATGTTCCCTAATGGCATCATTCTCTAGGTTGTAGAAGATTGGTGTTTCAATAGGCATTGCACCTTGATCTACAACTAAGTTGTAAACATAATCAGATAATAAATCACGTACTAAACGACCTTTAGGATACCATTTAAGGTTTCCAACATCGGAAGCACTTTCATAATCACATAACTCTTTTTCTCTCATTAGTTTAACATGAGGAGGTTCAACTTCCTCGGACTCACCATGACCTAATTCGTTTTTAACCAATTTCTCTAATTGTCCTTTGTTGGTGTAGTCGTATTTATCACAATCTGAAAGCTGACCGTCTTCTAGGATGAACCATTTGGAACCTGGTCCCTTGTCCTTTTCCTCTTCGTCATCGTCTTCCATATCGGCAGTGATGGTTCTTGAAAGTTCACTTAATGGATGTCCTTTACAGGATAATTGGAATCCTTTATACCAACCGAATGGTACTCTGAATACATCATAATCGTCCTCTTTTAAGAGTTCCTCAGCTTCTTTCAATATTTCAATAGCAAATTTAGGGGAACCTAATGAGGAAGATAAATGTGCATATGGATATAATACTACATTTTCTGCTTTAACTTCGTCATAAACTTTTTTAACTTCTTTAACTAAATTTTTTGCAATTGCATCAGGGTTTTTTTCATCCTCTTTTTCAACAGATGTAAAAACAACTAATGACTCATCAAAAGCTCCATTTTTTTTAGCTTCATCAATTTCTTCAGCTACAGGAGTTTTATTTTTTGTCTCGTATTTAATATAATCTGAGTGAATGAGTAATACTCGCATTTAATCACCTTTTTGATAAAATAATAAAATTTAAAATAAATCAATTATATAAAAATTAGAAAATTTCTTAAATTTAATTTTAATATAATAATTAAATTTATGTTATAATAATATTTATAGTATATTTTTTTTAATGATTTTCATCTGGTCATTTTGGTTTTCTCATAATTTTAAAAAAATTGAACCATTAACTAATCCTTGATTTTTTTATTATAACTTATAAGTTAAACTTAATATGATTGTTTTAATTCTTTTCTTATTTTTTATTTGAATTATAGAAACTCATTTAATTAATCTTTAGATTCTTAATATTGCCTTATTTATTAATACTGGTCCCTTAATCCTTTTTTTAGATTTTTTATTAATAAATAATTAAATTATAAGTTATAACTTATAAGCATTTTTTTTAAATTAAAGCAGTTATAACTTATAAATTATATTTAAAAAGTATTAAAAAAATAGGGCTGTTATTCCAGTTTAAGATTAACATGTGGATTTTCGTCTGATGCATCCCTAAAAGTATCTATAAGTTTTTCATCTAAGTTAGACGAATCATTGATTGTAATTAATGTTTCAATTCCTATTTCTGTTAAACAATCATATAACGCATCTAGATTCTCTCCATAATAGTCTGGAAAATCAAACTTCTCTTTAAGATATCTATGATAATCTGATTTTAGTCTTTCCCCCTCTAAATATATGTTTTTCATTTAAATCAACCGATTCTCCTTTAATATACTTAATTTACTATATTTTTCAGTATTATGATTGTAATCCACTTCTTTAATTTAGTCTATTTTTAGTATTGAAGATTATAATTAACTATCTTAATTTAACTGTTAATCTAAACTAATTTAGTTTTGTAAATGTTTTGTAGTGATTAGATGTGTAATAGATATCATAATCTGTGGTGGAATATACTATACGTTTGGAGCCTCTTGAATCTGTTCCATTTGTATCAATGTCACACTCAATATAGTTTTCCCCACTTGGTAGAACCTCCTGACGGTTGGTAAACCTGTCTCCACCTATACTTTTTCCAGGTGCATATTCCTCAACAGATCCGCCCTTCCATCCTAGTTTTCTTGCATCGCTTTTTGTAATGTAATTTGACGGCAGCTTATGGAATTTCTCAATATATAAAGCAACATCATCCCTACTATTATATTGGCCATTTTCTGATATTGTGGAATTATCACTTATCTGATTTTGATTGAAGGTGTTGTTTGCCTGGAAATAACCGTATAGTCCAAGGGCCATTAAAACAATGATTATAAAGATAAACAAAACCTTGATTTTCCTATCCATTCCAATCTCCTTTTTTAAATATTATTTAATATTATATAATATTTTTTTAATAAAACTATTTTTAAACTTATTAGTTGAACCTTATTTAATCAATTTTTTATAAAATGAATTATAGATATAAAATCACTATTTATTTTAATTATATTATTATTTAAGTGATCATATGAAAAGTGATAATATTAAGAAAGGTCCACAAAGAGCACCACACAGGTCTCTTTTAAGAGCTTGTGGACTTAAAGATGAAGATTTTAATAAACCATTTATTGGTATTGCAAACAGTTATGTAGAAATTGTTCCGGGTCATATACACCTTAGGGAATTAGTCGAATATGTGAAAAAAGGTATCCGTGACGCTGGAGGAATTCCTTTTGAATTTAACACAATGGCAATCTGTGATGGTATTGCAATGAACCATGAAGGTATGAAATATTCCCTTCCTTCAAGGGAAATAGTTGTAAGTACCGTAGAGAGTATGGCAAAGGGTCATAGTTTAGACGGTCTTGTATTAATGCCATCATGTGATAAGGTTGTTCCAGGTATGTTAATGGCTGCCGGTAGGGTGGATGTTCCTTCCATTGTTGTAACTGGAGGACCAATGGAACCAGGTCATTTTAAAGGTAAAAACGCAGATTTAATCACTGTTTATGAGGCATGTGGTGAATTATCTGCAGGAAAAATCACAGAAAAGGATTTAGATGAACTTGAACACTGTGCTTGTCCAGGGGCAGGTAGTTGTTCCGGTTTATTTACAGCAAACACAATGGCTTGTATTACAGAAACATTAGGTATGTCCCTTCCACACTGCGCTACCGCACTTGCATTATCCGAGGATAAGAAAAAAATAGCATATGAATCAGGTAAACGTATTGTGGAAATGATCAAAGAGGATTTAAAACCTTCTGACATCATGACACAGGACGCATTTGAAAATGCGATTGCAATGGATATGGCACTTGGTGGATCAAGTAACACCGCACTTCACATTCCAGCTATTGCTGCAGAACTTGAGGATAAAGGTGTGTCTGTAAACATCGATTTATTTGATGAAATCAGTAATGAAATTCCTCATATCACGTTATTATCCCCTGCAGGTCAAAGTACTATGAAGGATTTACATGAGGCTGGAGGCATACCTGCAGTGTTAAAATCACTTCAATCTAAATTAAATACCGATTGTTTAACCTGTAGCGGTAAGACCATTGCTGAGATAATAGACGAGGCAGAAATTAAGGATTCAGATTTAATCCGTCCATTAGATAATCCTATTCACAAGGAAGGTGGACTTGCAATATTGAAAGGTAATCTTGCACCAAACGGTTCAATCGTTAAAAGGGGAGCAGTACCTGATGATCTATTACATCTTAAAGGACCTGCAAAAATCTATGAATCAGAAGAGGATGCTGTTGAAGCTATCTTTGGTCATGAAATCAAAGAGGGGGATATCCTTGTTATCCGCTGTGAAGGACCAAAAGGTGGACCAGGTATGAGAGAGATGTTAAACCCAACATCTGCTATTATGGGTATGGGTATTAAGAATGTAGGTCTCATCACCGATGGAAGATTCTCAGGTGGTACCAGAGGTCCATGTATAGGACATGTCTCTCCTGAGGCTATGAGCGGAGGTCCAATAGGACTTATTAAAGATGGGGATATCATCGAAATCGATATTCTAAACAAAAAACTTAATGTGGAATTAAGTGATGAGGAATTAGAGGAAAGGAGAAAAACTGTAAAACTTCCTGAAAAACCAGTATCTGGTTGGTTGGATATTTACAGAAGATCTGTCTCATCTGCAGATGAAGGAGCTATTTTAAGATAGCTCCCTTAATCTATCTTTTAATCTTTAACTATTCTTTTTTAAGAATTTATCAAAATCTATTTTTTTAATCAAAATAACATTTTTATATAATAGAATTTATAAACTTAAATTATAATATAAATAATTGTAATTTTTATAATTTATATAAAATTATTTTAAATTTTTTTTATTAAATTCATAAGGTGTTTCTTTGACTAACTATAAAGAAATAATTCTATACATCGTAATTATTGTTGTTGTCTTAATTGCAGGACAGCATTTAAATGTTGTAGTCTCTGGAAGTATGGAACCTGTGTTCTATAGAGGAGATATTGTAGTTGTTGAGAAGGCAGACATGTTCGGTATAAGCGAATTCAATCCAAACGATGTTAAAGTAGGAGATATTGTTGTTTATGATGCAACCTGGTATAACAGTCCAGTTGTACATAGAATAATCAATATAACTAATATTAATGGAACCACCTATTATGAGATTAAAGGTGATCATAACACTGCTCCAGATCCTTATCTGGCTACAGCTGATCAAATTAAAGAGAGGGTTGTTACAGTTAATGGTCAACCATTAATTATTCCTAAATTAGGATATGTTACTATAGCTTTAAAAGGATATTAATCCTTTTATAACTCTTACTTATTTTTATATGAATTTTATTATGACAAGCCTTGAATTATAAATCTTTAATTTTTATAAGGCTAGAATTATTTTTAGGTGAACCAATGTACGATGAATTAGAACAACTTGCTATTAATGCGTTATATGATGCTACCTGCAAATTGGATGCGGAAGTATCAAAAGATAAAATCATGTTAGAATTTCCACCAAATCATGAAATGGGGGATATCGCTTCTACAGTTACATTTCAATTAGCTCCAATTTTAAAGAAATCACCTGCTATGATTGCAGAGGATATTGTTGGTGTAATTGAAAAACCTGAATTATTCACTAAGATAGAAGCTAAAGGACCATATGTAAACTTCTTTATTGATTACGATAAGTATTCTAAAGGATTACTTGACTCAATAGATGAGAACTATGGCCAACTTCCTAAAATAGATCAAAAGATTGTATTGGAACATACATCAGCTAATCCAAATGGACCTTTACATATTGGACACATCAGAAATTCTATTATAGGGGATTCTTTAACAAGATTACTTAGAACCTCTGGAAGGGAAGTCGAGACCCAATACTATGTAAATGATATGGGAAGACAGCTTGCCATGGTTGTATATGGTATTAAGGAACTAGGTTTAAAAATAGAAGATCAAGGTGAGGACAAGATAGACCACAATATTGGTCTTGTATACCTTAAAGTAAATCAGGCATTTAAAGAGGATCCATCACTTGAAGATGGTGTAACCAATTTGATTAAAGAATATGAGAAAGGAGACAATGAGGAGTTAAACAAACTCTTTGAGGATACAATCAATAAATGTCTTGACGGTGTTAAAGAAACCTTGAAACGTATGCATGTAAAACATGATAAGTTTGTATGGGAAGGTACCTTTGTACGTAATGGTGATGTGGACCGCTATGTTGACGAGATGGTGGAAATCGGATATGCACGTATGGAAGATGTTTTAAGGTTGAAACTCGCTGATTTTGGTATTAAGAATAATCTTGTATTAAGAAGGGCAGACGGTACTTCCTTATATTCCACAAGGGATATTGCATATCACATGTATAAATGTGACCAGGGAGACATTGTTTTAGATATCTTAGGAGCAGATCATAAATTGGCATTCCGTCAGGTTAAGGCTGCACTTGAGATATTGGAAAAGATTGAACCTAACAGTGATAAGGTGGAAGTATTATTCTATGAATTCATTACATTGCCGGAAGGTTCAATGTCCTCACGTACAGGTAACTTCATATCTGTAGATGAACTTATAGATGAGGCAGTATCAAGGGCTAAGGACGAGATCATCTCAAGACGTCATGACCTATCTGAAGAGGAAATAGACGAGATTGCAGAAGAGATTGGTATCGGTGCAATCAGATTCTATATCGCAAGATTATCCCCTGAAAAACACATCAAATTCAAATGGGATGAGGCTTTAAACTTTGAGAGAGGTTGTGCATCTATACAATATGCTCACGCACGTGCTTCCAAATTACTTGAGAAGGCTAAAAATCAGGGCATTGATTTAGATAGTATTGAGTGTGAAGATAACTGGTCTCCAAATGAATTTGAATCCAATCTTATCAGAACATTATCCAAATATCCTAAACTCATTGGAGAATCTGCAGAGCTTAGAAGAATTCATCCGATTGCAAATTACTGTCAAGAATTAGCTAGTGACTTTAACAGATTCTACAAAGAAAATCAAGTAATCGGTTCTGACTTTGAAGGTGCTAGATTAGTTTTAGTTGAAAAGGCTAAAATCACCTTAAAGAATGCATTGGATATTCTTGGAGTAACTGCACCTAATAGGATGTAGTCTTATCTTCTTTTTTATTTTTTATTTTTTATTTGGCTATTTTTCTTTATTTTAGTAATTCTATTCTGTTTTAGCTATTTTTGTTGGTTCTAGTAGGTTGATTTTTTTTATTTTGTAGCTATTTTCAGATTATAACTTATAAGTTATAACTTTATTTAATATAATAATTATCATTAATCTAGATTAAAATCCTGTTTTTAATAAAAAAAGCTTTTATATGCTGTAAATATTAATTATCTAGATAAATATTAGTTGTTTAATTAGTCTAAGCTATCATATTAAAATACTATTTTTTATTTAAGTTATAACTTATAACTTACAACTTATATTTTTAATTAAATTTCAATAACTGTTAAATAAAAAAATGATTCTGATAGTTTTAGTTTATTAATTAAATTAATGTTATAAAAATTGAAATTGCTGTATAAAATAGTTGAAAGATGAATATTTACTCAAATCTTTTAAGAATCTCTGTGGAATTTTCTTCAACTTTAAGTAATTCTTTTTTAAATATGAGTCTTTCATCTTCACTTAAGTGATTTAATATCTCATCTTCCCATCTATTGTCTACATCAAATACTTTACTTGCAAAATCCCTTCCCTCATCCGTGATGGTGATGATTTTTTCTCGTCTATTTTTGGGATTCTCCTTTCTTTCTATAAGATCTTTATCCTCAAGTTTTTTCACGGCCCTTGCAACAGTACCTTCACTTACACTAAATTCATCTGCTAGGTCTTTCTGTGTTACGTGATCTCTTCGATATAAATTAATTAAAAATGGAAATTCCCCGGAATTAATCTCGGTTTCCTTTAAGAGATTGGAAAGATACATGTTATGGGAACGAAATATTATAGATAAGATTTTAGGAAGGGGATATTCCATTATATCCCTATCACTAAACTCTTTTTTGACGGTTTTCATGTTTCACCTTAATTGATAGATTTTTTATTCTAACTGTTTATCCTGTTTATTCTATTTGGAATCATTTGGTTTCTGTTTGAATATTCCAAGTTTGTATAGTCTTTTAATATAATATCTACAGTAGATATATGCAAATATTGAACCTAGAATATCTCCTATAACAATACCCCAGTATACACCAGTAGCTCCTGCATAAAGCATGAATGCTGCTATTGCAGCAAATATCACATCTAATATTAATGATCTGTTGGCTGTTAGTATGAGGGATTGGGTTCCCTTTCCAAGTGCCTGTAACACTGAACTTGCTGATATACCAAAACATACAGGCAGGATGTATAGACACATAATCTTTAAGAATTGTGATATGAGTGGTGATAGTTCTGCACTTGATGAGGAATATGAAAACATATATGCTAATTGATCTGAGAATATAAAGAATATTACTGCAACAATTAAAGCGGTTATAAATCCGATTTTCACACTGTAATTAAGTGTTGTTTTTAATTTGTCATAATCCCTTTCACCATATGCAACTCCTGCTACTGTAATTGCAGAGGTTCCAATACCTATTGCAGGCATTATTCCAATTTGTACAAGCCTCCAGCCTGCAGTATATACAGCTACTGATACGGTTCCACCAACCATCGCAAGGATTGCATTTAGGATGATTGCGGTAATTGACATGATTAGTTGTTCAATACTAGCCGGTATACCTACAAGAAGAATGTCCTTATACATACTTGTATCTTGTCTGAAATATTTTCTCTCAATTGATATGTAGGTGTCTTTCTTAATCATTACCCAATAAACAAGTATAATTAAACCTACAAGTCCACTTAAAACAGTCGCTATAGCTGCTCCAGCTACACCAAGTCCAAACACATAAATGAATATCGGATCTAGAATCATGTTTAATATTGCTGTAACCGCAAGTGGTATGGTTGCCCTTTTCACATCTCCCTCGGATCTTAATATACTTCCGAACAATGCCGGTAAGGTTAATGTAAATGTACCGATTATTATGATAGTTCCATAACTCATACCATAACTTAATACATCCTTTCCACCCATTGCAATTAAGATAGGTTTTAAGAATACAAGTAATACGACTGTAAGAAGTATGGTGGTTATAAGTCCAATTATTAATGAGTGACATCCTGCATTATTTGCTTCATAATGTTGTTTCTCTCCAATTTTCCTAGATATTAGGGAGTTTGCTCCTGCACCTATTCCATTTCCTATACCTACCAATATTAAGAAAAGAGGTGTCACAAATCCCAGTGCTGCAAGGGGATCTGATCCAAGACCTGCTACCCACACACTATCAATAATGTTGTTAGCACTCATAAGTAGCATACTGATAATCATAGGCCATGATAGTTTTAGCAATGCCTTTTTTGGATCTCCCCGAATCATTCTAACTGTTTCAGTATCCATATCTTCTGCCATTTTATCTTCCTTTATAATAATTAAATAGTGATTATAAAAATTAATTCTTTTATTGTCAATAGTTTAATATTCAACACTTGCATATGCAAGTATTATTTATATACTTTTTTCTAGTATATAAAGCTTGGCTATTTTCAAAAATTTTCTAAAGTTTGAAATTAATCTTTAAATAATTGATTTAAATTCAGACATATTTTAATCTTTTAATTCTTTAAAAGAAGGTTTATATTTCATTTAAAAATATAGTTAGATTTTAATATAAATAAATTTAAGTTCTCTTAGAGATTTATATCTGATTTAATTAGATTTTAGTATAAATGGACTTAATTTATCTTAAATAGATTTATTTTAGATTTAATTAGATTTCGATATAAAAGGGATTATATTAATTTAAAAATAAAAAAAATAAGATTAAGATTAGGTTGCAGTCTTTAAGCGAAACCATAAGACACTACATTACCATCGGAGTCTGCAGTTCTATAATATCCGTCATCATAATGGACTTTATGATACCCATTACCTATGTCTTCACTATATGTTTCATGTTCTTTAGGATTCCAACCGTCCCTTCCAGTATCATTCTCCTTAAGTCTGTGTGAACCGCTATCACTAACTGATGAATCTGAACTTGATTGGCTGTCACTGCTTTCGTCATTATCATCTGTTAAATCTGTAGTGTTATTGGTACTGTTATTTGTAAGATTAACTGTATTATTTACTGCATCCTGATTATTGTCATTACTAGATAAAACAAAATAAGCTGCAAGGGAAAGGATGGCAATACAAACAATTACAATTACTGCAATTAATATTATATCTTTATTCTCCATATTTCGCCCCCATAAGTTTTTTAAGATACATTATTGTCTATATCTATTAAGTTATTAAGCATTTTCTAAATTTATAACATACAAATTAAGAAAAGTTTTTTGATATATGTCTGTAATAGATTATAAATTATAACATATAACTTATAATTTATAACTTATAATAATAGTTTATAAGTAAATAATAAATTTCTAATTATAACTTATAACTTATAAGCTATTTTTTTATAAAAAATCAACATCATCTTGAATTATATCTAATGATTTAAAATTAAAGTTAATCAGAATTATCAGATTTATAAAATAAAGTATAAAAATTAAATATAGAAAAAATAAGCTAGGAATATAAAAAAATAGTAATAATTAACTCAAATGAGTTAATTTAATCTTTTAAATAATGATACATTATAGCTTTCTGAGCATGTAATCTGTTTTCAGCCTGATCATATATAACAGATTGAGGACCATCAATAACTTCACTTGTTACTTCTTTACCTCTTATTGCAGGTAAACAATGCATAAATATGGCATCGTCTTTTGCTAATTTCATAGTTTCCTCATTTACCTGATATTTTGCAAAGTCATTATTTCTTTTTTCTGCCTCTTCCTCTTCACCCATACTTACCCAGACATCAGTGTATACAGCATCAGCATCTTTTAAGGCAAGTTCTAAATCAGGTGTAATGGTTATTGTGGAACCAGTTTTTTTAGCTATTTCTAAACCTTTTTCTGTAATCTTCTTATCTGGTTCATATCCTTTAGGGCAAGCTATTGCAAAGTCCATTCCTAAATAAGCACAAATTAGTAAAAGTGAGTTTGATACATTATTTCCATCACCGACAAAGGTCAACTTTCTATTTAAATCTCCCTTGTGTTCTTTAATGGTTAATATATCTGCAAATGCTTGACATGGATGTTCAACATCAGTCAATCCATTGATGACAGGAACATCCGCTTCTTCTGCCAATTCAACAACATCTGCATGATTAGTAGCCCTTATCATTATTCCATCAACATATCTACTTAAAACCTTAGCAGTATCTTTAATAGGTTCTCCTCTACCAAGTTGAATATCATTTGTGGATAAAAATAGTGCAGTTCCACCTAATTCATACATTCCCACTTCAAAGGATACCCTTGTACGTGTTGATGATTTCTGAAAGATCATAGCTAATTTCTTGTCTTTTAATGGCTCTTCATTATCAAATTTACCATCTTTAAAATCACTAGCTAAATTAATGATATTTTCTATATTATCTTCCAAATCAGTAATTGATAAAAGACTATTCATTTAATTTCTCCAATAAATTAATAAAATTAAAATTATATATTTGTTTTTTCTATTTATAAATACTTTCTAAAATATTGAAAATTTAATGTATTTACATATATCTAGATATGATATTATACTATATTCTAAATTGTTATTAATTAGTATTTTCAATTTATCTAAAAGATTTTCAATTTTTTTTACAGTAATACTTATTTAATAGAATTGTTATTTGATTTAATAGGTTTTAGTATTATTTTCAAATTTGTATGGAAATTATTAGATTATTGGATATGATTTTTAGATTAATTTTCAAATATCATGAAAACAAATAGAATAATAGGTTGAATTTATATGGAAACTAGTGCAGATGAAATGAAGGAAAATATTAAGAAGATTTATAAACGTTTGGATCAGGTATCCCCTGTTGATTTTGACTGTGGAAAATTATGTGGGGAGGTATGTTGCGTTTATGATGCAGAGGATTATCACAATGAGGATTTGGCATTATATCTATTGCCTGGTGAGGAATTGATGTATGAGGATAGTGATAGTTTCGAGTTGTATTACGTTGATTCATCTGAGATTAGATATCCCCACTCATGGAAGGGTCGAATATATCTTGTAAGATGCACCAATCCGCCAAAATGCGATCGTAGCATTAGACCGATTCAATGTAGGACATTTCCATTAATACCTCATTTAAACAAGAAAGGGGAACTCCATCTAATCTTTGATGAAAGTGAATTTCCCTATAAATGTCCAATCATACATGACCATATAAAGCTGAATGATGACTTTATAAAGGTGACCTATGAGACATGGTCTGTTCTAATAAAAAATCCGCTGGTTTTTGATTTGGTGGACATGGATTCTAGAATAAGGGATAATAGAAAAGTGGACTATGAAATTGTAATATGATTAATCTTAAAAATATTAAAGATTAAAAATAGAAAAAAAGTACTTTATTTATTATTTAATTGACTAATCTGTATTGGACCAATTTTTAGGATTAAAAGAATAAGATTTTAGATTAATTAATCTTAATCTTATTAATCTTATCTTATAAACCTTTAATTTCATTCATGTGGTTTACACGTTTCTGTACAAGTTCCTCTGTTCCAACATCACTTCTATGATAGACAGGACCCTTTACAAATTCACATGCTTTTTCTGCAATCTTTTCAGCTTCGCTAATGGATTCACCTTGAGCCACAATACCGAGAGCCCTTGAACCTGTAAGTTTTACTCCATCGTCATCTTCACTTACTGATGCATAGAAGACTTTTGCACCTAAATCCTCAATTGCCTTCTCGTCAACCTCTATCTTTTCGCCGGCATACTCTGTATCTGGATATCCCTCAGGTACAATATATTTACAGACACTTGCAAGATTATTGAACTCGACTTTATCCAGGTTTCCATCTGCAATTGCCTTACATACATCAACCATTTTGGTTTTCATGAGAGGAAGTACATTCATTGCTTCAGGATCCCCGAACCTTGCATTAAACTCAATCAAGCGTGGTCCGTCTGAGGATAACATGAACTGACCATACAATATTCCCTTGTAAGGTTTAGCCTCCTTGGCTATTGCATCAACAACCTCCTGCATGATTTTTACAGAAGCGTCATAATCTTCCTGTGATAAAAATGGTAGTAATCCTCCCTTATCGGAATATGAACCCATACCTCCTGTAATCGCACCTTGGTCTCCCTCAAATGCATGTGGATGGTCCTGTGCTGCTGGCATTGGAGCTAGGTGTTGTCCGTCACAGAAAGCCTGAATTGTATATTCCTCTCCAATCACTCTTTCTTCAATAATTACCTGTGCAAATCCGCCCATTACATTATCGATAACTTCTGACGCATATTTCTTAGCCTCATTGTTGTCCTTTAGGTGGTCACCTACGATTTTAACTCCTTTACCACCTGTTAGTCCCACAGGTTTTACAACAACTTCCTTGTCATATGAGTCTAGAAATTCATTTAAATCCTTGGTGTTGTCAAATACCTTGTAGGTTAATGATCCTGGAATATTGTATTTCTCAAAAAGATTTCTCATAAATGATTTATCTGTTTCAATTCTTGCTGCACTTTTACAAGGTCCTACACATTTAACTCCAACCTCTTCAAGTTTGTCGACAATACCCTCTCCAAGAGGTGATTCTGGTCCGATTACTGCAAGTTCAATATTGTTCTCTTTAGCATATTCCGCTACCTTATCAACCTCTCCCTCATCACCAATGGTGTATGTGGACATTCTTGAGATTCCAGGGTTTTTCTTACTAATATAGGTATATAGTTCTACATCATCCTTTAAAGCATCACAAATGGCATGTTCTCTTGCACCTGCACCAACAACTAAAACTTTCATATTATTTTCTCCTTTTTTTAAGATTATTCCTTAATCAGTCTAACTTTAAAATATTGTTTTCTAATATAAACTAAAAATATTTTATATATATTAAAGTTTATATTAATCATTAAATATATTATTATTATATTTTAAATTTTATATAATAATATTGAAAAAATATTCTTTTTCAATCATTGATATTTACATTTATAATTTAAAGTTAAGTCTACCATTATGTATGGGATTTTTTTAAAGACTTTAATTTAACAGTTGGTAGATATTCATTTTATACAATTAAAAGGTGATTTAATGAATGGTGGAGAGGCTATTTTAAAAGCCCTTAAGGAACAGGGAGTAGACACTATATTCGGATATCCGGGAGGAACAGTTATTCCTCTTTATGACTCAATTTATGATGATGACATTAGACACATATTAGTTCGTCATGAACAATGTGCGGCTCATGCAGCTGAAGGTTATGCAAGGGCTTCTGGTAAGGTTGGTGTATGTTTAGCAACTTCCGGTCCAGGTGCAACTAACCTTATTACAGGAATTGCTGATGCTTACATGGATTCAACTCCAATCGTTGCCATTACAGGTCAGGTAAATCTAAGTGCAATAGGTAATGACGCTTTCCAGGAAGCTGATATTATGGGAATTTCAATGCCTATTACAAAACATAACTATCAGATTCATGACCCTGATACAATTCCATCTATTGTAAAATCTAGTTTTGACATTGCAAGTACAGGTCGTCAGGGTCCTGTTTTAATTGATTTTCCAAAGGAAATGCAGGTTAGGGAATTAAACAAATATGAAACAACTTTAATTGAGACCCCAGGATATAATCCTACACTTAAAGGTAATATAAAACAGGTTAAAAAGGCTTGTAAAATGATTAAAAACAGTCAAAAACCTATGATTTTAGCTGGTGGAGGAGTTATTGCAGCTGGAGCAAATAAGGAATTAGAGAAATTTGCAAAAATCATCGATGCTCCTGTTGTCACTACCCTAATGGGTAAAGGTGCAGTTCCAGAGGATGAGGATTATGCCCTTGGAATGCTTGGAATGCATGGTAGATTAGTTGCAAATAAAAACATTAACAAATCAGATTTATTAATCGCAATCGGTTGCAGATTCTCTGATAGAACCACAGGTAAGATTGATGAATTCATTCCAAATGCAAAGGTTATACACATAGATGTAGATCCTGCAGAGATAGGTAAGAACATCGATGTAGATATCCCTATTGTAGGTGATGCTAAGAATGTTTTAGAGATGTTCAATAAGGAATTAAATTCCTATAAACCGAATGTTGATGCTGTTAGCTGGCTTACAGAACTAGAATCCAAAAAGGAATTACTAAAACCTAGGGATAATTATGATGATGTTCCTTTAATGCCACAGAGAGTTATAAGGGAAATATCTGAAGCATTAACTGAAGATTCCATTGTTACAACTGATGTAGGTCTTCATCAAATGTTTGCAGCTCATTACTTTAATGTAAAAAAACCTCGTAAATTCATATCATCTGGTGGTTTAGGAACTATGGGATATGGTTTCCCTGCAGCTATTGGTGCAAAGGTTGCCTGTGAGGATGATCCTGTTCTTGCAGTTGTTGGAGACGGAGGATTCATGATGGTTTCACAGGAACTTGCTACTGTACATGATTATGACCTTCCTGTAATCATTGCATTACTTGATAACCGTAAATTAGGTATGGTATATCAATGGCAAAGCTTATTATATGATGGTCGTTTATCTGAAACAGATTTAGGTACTATTCCTGACTTTGTTAAATTAGCTGAAAGTTATGGAATTAACGGTGAAAATATCACCAAACCTGGTGAAACTAAAAAAGCTGTATCAAAAGCTATTAAGGATAATGAGGCAATTCTATTAAATATTGATATCAAACCTAATGAGTTCTTGCCTATGGTTCCACCTGGTTCTGCTGTTGAGGATATTCTTGGTGAGTATGAACTTGCAAAAGATTTTGAGGATAACTAGTTGAGAGGTTTTATTATGAGTCATACAATTAGTATTTTGGTTGAACATAAACCTGGTGTTTTACAGAAAGTAACTAGCCTTTTTACAAGAAGGGGATTTAATATTGAAAGTATTACTGTAGGTTCCTCTGAGGTTGAGAATTTGGCTAGAATGGTTATTGTTGTAAACGCTGATGAGAAAGGTTTAGAACAGGTTAAAAAACAATTGAATAAATTAATAGATGTTATTAAAGTTAAGGAATTAGCACCTCAATCTTCTGTAAAAAGAGAACTTTGTTTAATCAAGGTTAAAACTAAGGATGCAAAGGCTAGAACAGAGGTTATGCAATATACCGATATTTTCAGAGGAAACATAATCGATGTTTCAGATCATAATGTTACTATTGAGGTAACTGGTCATCCAAACAAGATTGAAGCTTTAATAAAATTACTTAAAAACTATGGAATTAGAAAGATAGCTCGTACAGGTCCTACAGCATTATCCAGAGGATCTCAGACTTAATTTCAATTCTTTCTTTTTTTATTTTATTATAAAATCTATTTTTTTATTTTAAGATCTATTTTTTTATTTAGTATAGTAATTGATTATTTTTAGTTATTTCTTTATTTAAAATCAGTTTTATTTCATTTATTATTGTAATTGGTTATTTTTAGCTATTCTTTTATTTAAAATAGGTCTTTTACTTATTTATTTATCTATTTCATCTAATATCAATTACTTTAACAATTTTTTATTATAAGTTATAAGTTATAATCTATTTTTTTATAAAATCTTTTATATTTTTGATTAAAATCTCTGTTTTTATAAGAATAGTTTTATTAATTATAAAATGCTGATTATTTCATTGATTTTTTCCTGTTTATTGATTTAAGGTAATTTTATTAAAGACAGTTTTTTAATTTTTTTAATCATTTTATTATAAGTTATAAATTATATATTATAAGTTATAAGTTATAATCTATCTTTTTATAAATTTTTTCATGTTTTTTGGTTAAAGTCTCTGTTTTTACATAAATACCATTTATTGATTATAAAATGTTGGTTATTTCATTGATTTTTTCTTTTTTATTGATTTAAGATAGTTTTAACAAGAATAATTTTATTTTTTTAGTTTTTTCTATTATAAGTTATAAGTTATAACTTATAAATTATAATAGATTATATTATCTAAATCTATTTTTAGTTAATTAAATCTAATTTGTAAGAATTAGTTTAATCTATTTTATAAACTGGGAATCTATAATAAATTATAAGAGTAAAATAAGCTATTAAATATATTAATTAATAAAATGGATAAAAGGAGATTATCCTTTATCCTTTTACATATAGATCTGTTGAACTTTTTTTTAAACGTCTAATGAATAATTTAGCCCATGCAAATGCAACAAATCCTCCAATGGTTGCACCTATTACAAGACCATAATAGATTCCATTAGCACCTAAACCTAGGATAAATCCACCAACATATGAGAATACCAACTCAAATAGTAAAGCCCTAAATAAGGTTAATATTAATGAGGTTATTCCTTTTCCAACACCTTGGAAGGTCATGGATGCTGCAATACCAAATGGCATACCGATTAAAAAGAAACATGTAATCTTAATTAAATCTGTAATCATTGGAGCAAGTCCCACACTTGTCTCTGTATAGGTGAATACAAATGCAATGTTTCCGGCAAAGATGTATAAAACTATACATAGTATTACACTAAACAGAAAACCTAGTTTTACGGAATAGTTAAATGCAACATCTAGTTTTTTATAGTCCCTTCCACCATATGCTGCACCAACAACAGTTAGAACCGCTGTACCAATACCTATTAAAGGTATCATTGCCATCTGTATGATTCTCATTGCGGCGGTATATCCAGCCACCGCATTACTTGTTGCAACTATTACAAGCATTCCGTTGATTGCCATAACAAGTAAGGATACAATTAATTGTTCGGCACTTGCAGGAACTGCAACAATAAGAATCTCCTTTAATATATGCCTGCTGGCTTTAAACTCGCTTCTTCCAACATTTAGATATGTGTCCTTCTTAACCCAAATCCAGTAGGCCATAATCACACATGAGATACCTGCTGATATTACACTGGCCCATGCCGCACCGGTAATACCCATGCCCAGGGGGTAGATGAATATCGGATCAAGTACTATGTTCAATGCAGCAGTTGCAGCTGTCACATACATTGCCCTGTTGACGTCTCCCTCGGATCTAAGTATTGCTGTTCCAACACCTGAGAATACAAAGAAAAACATTAATCCGAATACGATATAACCGTATTGAAGTCCTAGATTAGTTGTACTTCCTGCACCCATTAGGAGTAGCACATCCCTTAGGAATGGTAAAAGGATTACCGGAACAAGTATGGAAAGAATCACCGTTAATATGACAGTGTGTACAGCAGCGTTGTCTGCCAATTTCTTATCCTTTCCACCTATTGCCCTTGCAATTAATGAGTTTGCACCTGAACCTATCCCATTTCCAACTCCAACAAGTATCATAAATAGTGGTGTAATGAATCCTATTGCAGCAAGTGCATCGGATCCAAGACCTGCCACCCATATACTGTCTGCAAGGTTATATGCCATAATAAGAAGCATGGAAACCATCATCGGCACTGCTAATTTGTTTATTGCTTTTTTGGGATCTCCTGTTATAATATCAATATTGCTGTTTTTACCCTTTTCAGTTTGATTAGCCATTTTCTCCTCCTAATTGTTTTATATAAAAATTTAGACTTAAGATGATCGATTAAAATCATATTGTTAAGATAAGTATATTAGAAATAAAAAACATTACCTGAATGCCTTTCTATAAAACTTGATTGACTTAAAAATTCATATCCTCAGGATAGAAATTTTAAAAAAAAGTTAGATTAAATTCAATATTCTAAAAATCACTCTTAGAAAAATATTCAATTTATAGTATTAATATTGTGATTAGATATTATATATAATTTGTTTAAATGGTGGAAATGATTTTACCTTAATATTTAAAGTTTTTTATTTACATTAGTTTAATTAATATTAATTTTTATAAAATAACATTCATTTTAATAATGTTTATTTGAATAAACTTCCTGTTTTTATAGTTTTTTTTAAATATTTTAAAAATAGTTCATTTCATGAAATTTAAATAACTTTATAAGTAATGAAATAATATATTTAAATGTTAATATTATGTAACAAAAAGTTAGTTTATTTATTACTTAATATTATTAGATAAAAATTTTTTTTCTAGAAATTCTTTTTTAAAAAAATTAAAGGAGTTTTTAATATGCAAATGTATTATGATGATGACGTAGATACTAGCGTTATTGCAGATAAAACTATTGCTGTAATTGGTTACGGAAGCCAAGGTCATGCTCAATCTAGAAACATGGCAGACAGTGGATTAAATGTAATTGTAGGACTTAGAAAAGATGGTAAATCTTGGCAAAAAGCTAAAGATGACGGTATGAATGTAATGACCATTGAAGATGCTGCTAAAGAAGCAGATATTATCCACATCTTACTTCCTGATGAAATCCAAGCTACAGTTTACGAAAATCAAATTAAACCTTATGTAGAAAGTGGAAACACTATTTCATTCTCTCACGGATTCAACATTCATTTTGACTTAATTCAACCACCTGAAGATGTAAACATCGTCATGTTTGCACCTAAAGGACCTGGTTCCATGGTAAGACAAACTTACTTAGAAGGTTTCGGAATTCCTGGACTTGTTGCTGTTGAACAAGATCCTAGTGGAGACGCTTTACAATTAGCTTTAGGTATGGCAAAAGCTGCTGGATTCACTAAAGCTGGTGTAATTGAAACTACCTTCAAAGAAGAAACCGAAACTGATTTATTCGGTGAACAAGCTGTTTTATGTGGTGGACTTACTGAACTCATTAAAAACGGTTTCGATACCTTAGTAGAAGCTGGATACCAACCTGAAATTGCATACTTTGAAACTTGCCACGAAGTAAAACTTATTGTAGATATCATCTACAAGAAAGGTTTCGAAGGTATGTGGAAAGATGTAAGTAACACTGCTGAATATGGTGGATTAACCAGAAGAACTTCTGTTATTGGTGAAGACTCCAAGAAAGCTATGAAAGAAGTTTTAACTCAAATCCAAGATGGTACTTTCAAAAACGAATTTGCTGAAGAATATGCAAGCGGATTCTCTAACTTAAAAGAAATGAGAGAAGCTGAAAACAACGAACAAATCGAAGTTGTTGGTACTAGACTCAGAAAAGCTTGTGGATTACAAAAAGATGATGAATAGATTTTATTCATCATTTTAATCTTTTTTTTATCTTATTTAGTAATACTTTTTATCTATTTTTTATTAATTTATTATTGTTATTATTATTCTAATCCTTGATAAGATTCCAAGACTTCCAATATCTGTTTTTATTAAAGCAAGTCTATAATCGAATTATCTAACTTTTTTTCATCATAAAACAGTATTTAACTCGTTTTTCATAGTAAATTAATAGATTTTAAAATATTGAAATTTAATCTTAAAAGTTATAAAAACAGTGTTTTAGATTAGAATTTATAAAAGTGAGTAATATTTTAAATTAAACGTTATAAGAGTAGTAATTTAAAATTAAAGTTTATAAAATAATATATTTTAAATTAAAAGCTATAATGGCAGTATTTAAATTTGAATGTTATAAAAATAGTATTCTAAATTTAGTTTAGTAGTATTTAAAGTTAAAAATTATAGATTAAAATCTAAAATCAAAGGTTGTAAAAATAGTATTAAAAATTTAGTTTAAAAATGATAAAAAAAGTTTTATTTAAGAATTAATTTTCTAACTCTTCCATTTCTCCTTTAACCCTGTATCCGGAGTATATGTAGAAGATACCAATAACTATTGCAACTGGTCCAAAGCTTATAATCGCTAATATACCTGCCATAATATATAAGCCCATTCTTTGTTTACTAACCGGTAACTGTGAACCTGTTAGTGCAACAATTAAAGATAAAACCATAGCAAGTATTCTCATAATATTCTGAACACCTATTGGTCCATTGGTTGCATATGTAGCAACAACCTCAGTTGCAATCACAATTATCATAATAATTGATGCATTTTTTACAATAGTCTTAGAGTCCATTGATTTCAGATTCTCTCTAAGACCTTTCTTCTCTTCATTATTTTTAATATTCGCACTTTTTTTTACCATTTTAAATCCCTTTAAAATTAACTAGTTTAAGTTAACATATATTCTTTATTCTTAAATATTATTAAACTTTTAGTAATTTTCATTCAATACCTATATTTATTATAAAATTATATTTAATTATAATAGAATTTTTAAGTTTTTTTTAAATATTTTTAAAAGGATTTATTTTTTATACGGTTTATTAACAATTTTATGATTTTTTAGGATGAGACTATGGTATTTATAGGAATGGATCATGGAACAACAGGTATAACATTTGCCCTTCTAGACGATGATGATAGTAATGTTTTAGATGTCTTTGAATTGTCACGTGAGGACACTAAGGCAGGAAGGGTTAGTGCTATAGAGGAGATTTCAAAACGTTGTAGTTTGGACGATATTAAATTAATGATTGTCACATATTCAATGGGTGATGGAATAAATAAGATAACTCCTATGGACAAGGTTGAAAATAGGGGAATATTGTCTATGGAAGGTGCAGGTAAGGTCACAGGTGGAGGCACATCTGTATATTCCGAGATTGAAAAGTCAAATATTCCTGCATTACTTATTCCAGGTCTACACAAAAATTCCCCGTCCCTTGATAAACTATTTAACGCGGCTTATTCCCACCAGGCAAGTCCTGAAAAGGTTTCAATCGTATACAATGCAGTTAAGGAAACAGGCTGGAAGAACATGATTGTCTGTGATTTAAGTTCCAACAGTGTCGATATCCTTGTGGAGGATGGTAAGATAAGGGGAGCTATTGACGCATGTTTGGGTGCCATGGGATTTGTTCACGGACCACTGGATCTTGAGATGATAAGGGATATCGATGAGGGAAAGAGAACTGCCAATGAATGCTTCTCACATGCAGGTGCAGTAAAGATTGCAGGAATCGATGACAAGGTCGCATATATGAAGAAAGATCTTTTGGAGCAATATGAGAAAGGGGAAGAGAAGGCGGTACTTGCTGTTGACTCAATGGTCATGACAATTGCAATGGAAATATTCGGTTTGATCGGTATTTCCAATAATGATATAGATGGAATTGTTCTAACAGGTTCCCTAGGTTCCATGAAGGAGCCTTTTGATTTTGAGGAGAAATTGAATAAATATCTAAAGAACAGGTATGATATTAAAATTATCTCCGCTGATTCCGGAGCCATTGGAGCGGCTCAGATAGCACGTGATATCTATAATGGTAAGAAAAACATCTTAGGTATTGATGTTGATTATTAAAATTATAAATCCTTTATGTTTTATTTTTAGATTAGATAGATAAATTCAATAAGCTAATGATTTATCTGTTTAAAAACTTTTAGAATTATTATTTTAATATTTTAGATTAAATTTTATCTTTTATAGATTCAATTAGTTTTAATCTTTAAAAATTAGTATTTTATTATTTAACTTATTTTAATTACTGATATAGTTTTTAGAAATAGTATCTTAATGTTTTGGATAATTTAAATCTTATAAAATCTTTAAAAAGTAGTATAATCAGTATTTTAAATCAGATTTTATTTCATTGAATTAATGTTGACTTTAAAAATAGTATTTGGTTAAGATTATAATAATTAACTAATTTTTTTATAAAATTAGTATATTATTATTGTAAATTTATTCTTTTATTGAGATGAAAACTATCTTTTCACCTTTAATAACTTTTAGGTTTCCATCTTCTAATTTTAAGACGGTATTTAAGAAGTTATCGATGGTTACTACATTACCTTCATATTCTTCATTGTTTTTAAGTTCTACAAGTACGTCTTTACCTTTAAATTGTAGAAATTCTTTGTTTACTTGAAATTCCTTATTGTTCATATAGTATTCCTCTTGATTGAGTATTAATATATTTTTTGTTATTACTGTTATTTATAGATTTTTTTAAATTTTTATTAAAAAATCTTTTTAATAATTAATCTATATCAACTTTAAAATAGATTCTAAATTGATTATGGTATTATAAATAAGATTTAAATAGATTGATTATTAAACCTATTATTGTATTTTAGTAAAATTCTAGAATCTATCTATGTTTATTTATAATTTTAATAAAATGAGTGAGGGTTTAATATGGCTGTTAATTTAGCAGAAAGTAATTTACAAGCTATTTCAAATACAATAGCAATATTAGAAAAAGAAGAAAATCCTGATGAGAAAAAATTGAAAGAATTAAGAAAAGAAAGAGATATTATTTTAAGAGATCTTAATTTAAAATAAACCTATTTTATTTTTTAATTCTTTATTTGTGTATTTGGCTATCTTATTTTATTAGTTATAGGCGGTATTTTTCTATTTTTTATTTGTGTATTGGCTATCTTGTTTTATTGGCTATTTAGATGGTATTTTCCTATTTTTTGTTTTACTTGAATCAATTTTATTAAATTATTTTACCACTAGTTTATTTTCATGTCAAATTGTTATATTATCTACTTATTTTTGATTGTTTATTTAATATCGGATTCTTATGTTTTTTTATACTAAGTATCAAATAGGTATTAACCTTAACTACCATAACTAATTTAAAAAATATTACTATGAGTCACAGTTTAAGTTAATCTTTGTTTATCTTATCTGCCCATTTTTTGGTTTCACTAACATCTGATGTTAAATCAAGGCTTAAAGGTGTAAGTGAAACCTTATGCTCTTTTTTAATGCAGTATCCATCGCTACCCTCTTTATCATTATCGGTTATTGTACTGTCAATCCAATAATAAGGCTTTCCACGTGGATCATATCTTGTCTCCACCTCAGGTATGAACATCCTATTGGTTAGCCTTGTAATATTGATTTCATCTGATACGGGATTTGTTGGTATGTTGAGGTTTAGAAGGTCAATGCCATCAGGCATACCATTTTCCATAACATATCCTGCAAGTTTATTAAGTGTTTTAACTGCAAAATCAAAGTCAATGTTTATTCTTCCGTTTTCAAATTTTGCAGACTGGTCGTCCACTGTCTGGGATACGGCAATGGTTGGTATTCCATATGATGCCACTTCCATAGCGGCGCCCAGTGTTCCGGAGGTTGTAAGCTCTGACTTTCCCAGATTATATCCAATATTGATTCCGGAAATACATAGGTCCGGTTTCTCATCGCATAACTGAAATACACCCATAATTGCAGCATCTGTAGGTGTTCCTGATACTGCATATCCTATTTTCCCATTTCTAAGTGGCAGTTTTTTAATTCTAAGTGGTTCAAAAAGGGTTATCGCATGACCGATACCACTCTGCTGTGTTGAAGGTCCCACGATTATTGTTTCACCTAAGCTAGATACAGCCTTGTCTGCTGCTAATATTCCACTTGAACTTACTCCATCATCATTGCATAGTAATATTTTCTTCATATACTTAGATTGATAGAATCTTATAAAAATATTTTTTTATATTTGGCTAAGATTTATCTCTAAATCGGGATATCCACTTCAAATCTGAAACGGGGCTTATTTGCAATATCTTCTATATTTTCATTAAAATCTCACTTGGCTATTTGTTTTTTTTTACATATCCCATAAAAAAATTGTTTTATATATAGTGAATTTTTTTAAAATCAAAAGATATATAAAAAGATATAAACATATTTTTATTAGGATTTAGTTTTTTAATAATTACCATAAAGGGTTTAGAAACTATGGTAGTTTAAGCTTTATTTAAAATGGTATTAGGTGAAATTGTGGAAAAGCCTCAATTAGTCAATTTTGTTGCTAAAGTCATGGAAGAATCAGGTTTTAAAGTTTATAAGAATTTTAAAACTTCTCAAAAGGTAGTGGATATATATGCTGTTCTTCCAACCCAGATGGGTGATTTTGGAGTAGTTGTTGCTTGTAAAAATTATGACAAAGAATGGGAAGTAGGAATTGACATTCTCAAAGAAATGGAAATGGTAGGCAGAAGTCTTAAAGCTTCCAAGGTAGCTGTTGTTACAAGTTCTACTTTTTCTCCCCAGGCTAGAAATTATGCCTCACGTAAAAACATTAAGCTTGTTGATAGGGATAATCTAATTAGTCTTGCTAAGAAATATTCCAAGAAGAATAAAGAGCCTGATACTACTGACGATGAAACACAGGTTGTTGATGACACCTCTGACCAATATTATGAGGATCAATACTACAATGGATATGTGGATGATTATGATGCAAATCCAAGCATCGCCTATTCCGACTATAATGGTGGTGATGTTTATGATGATGCATATTATGAGGAGGTTGCCTTAGCAAATTATCAGCCGGATATGTATTCAAGTTCTTATGCAAATTCCACCAAGGGAAATCTACATAAAACAGAGGAAAAAAAGAGAAATGAACCTAAAAAATCCAGATTATCATTTTTAAAACGTTCCCCTAGAAATAACAATAACAATGCAAGATCCTCTAGGACTCCTAGTACAAGACCAAACAGGAATGTTGAAAGAAGGCAATCAAGGTCTATTAACTTATCCTCTAAACTTAATCAGGTTGAAAGCAAGAAGGAAACCACAGATTTGGCACCTATTTTAGGCAATCCAATTGTTTTAATATTATTGGTTGTAATTGTATCATATCTCTTAACCTATATTCTAGCTATTCTAGGCGGAATGAGTAGTGGTATTATCGGTCTAATCGAGATGGCCGCTTCTTTAATATTATCCTATGGATTGGTATTCTTGGTTGATAAGGATGGGGCATCTGTTCTAATAAAGGGAAGTATTGTCTTCTTCGTCTCATTGATAATACTGATTATATTGATTATATTCATTTAGATTTCATAATCTAATCATTTTTATTAAAAAACATTTCAATGTTTTTTTTATTTGGCTATTTTTAATCATTTTACTATTTTTAGGCTATTTATTTATTTTCACTATTTTTAACTTATTTAATCATTTTATTAATTTATTTATAATATTAAAAAGTAGCTCAAATGGAATAACTCTAAAAGTAGACAATAACCCTTAAAAAAAGCTTATAATCAATTAAAATTTAAAAAACAGACCTAAAATCAGTATGTAAAATATAGAAATCATAAAAAAAATTTAAAATAAAAAGTAGTGGTTCCGACGAGATTCGAACTCGTGATCCTCTCGTTGTAAGCGAGATATCATACCTCTAGACCACGGAACCATAAAAGTATAATACAACATACAATAGTTTGCACTTACTAGTATATAAATGTTTTGGTTTCATTATATATTCTAATTATAATATTATAAATATAATGATTATTAAATTATATAAATGTAATAATATACCAATTTAAATTATTCAATTTATAAGAAAATCCTTATATTTTAATAATTTTCAGAATATCTTCTGGCTTAAAAATGTGTTTTACATAAATGTATTTTTATTAATAATTTTAAGACTTAGAGTTAGATCTGGAAGATATCTAAGTATTTATCAATTTTTAAGAAAACAAGGAAGGATAAAATGGCATTTGATGAATCTGGAAAAATTTGGATGGATGGAGAATTAGTTGACTGGAAAGATGCTAAAATCCATGTATTATCTCATGTTGTAAATTATGGAACAGATGTATTTGAAGGAATAAGAGCATATGAAATTGACGGTAAAGCTCAAATCTTTAGATTGGAGGATCACGTAAAAAGATTGTTTGATTCTGCAAAAATCTATAAGATGGATATTCCATTTACCCAAGAAGAAATCTGTGAGGCTATTAAGGAAACAATTAAAGCTAATAATTTAACTGCATGTTATATTCGTCCTATTGTATATAGGGGGTATAAAGAGTTAGGTGTCTCACCAGTAAATTGTCCTGTAAATGTAGCTATTGCAGTATGGGAATGGGGAGCATATTTAGGTGAAGAAGGTATGGCTAATGGTGTAAACATTGGTGTCTCTTCCTGGAGAAAACCTGCTGTAAGTACTTTCCCAAATATTGCTAAAGCTGGAGCTAACTATATGTTATCCCAACTTGCAAACATGGAAGCTAAAGATAACGGATTCGATGAAGGATTACTTTTAGACGTAAATGGTAATATTGCTGAAGGTCCTGGTGAAAATGTATTCTTAGTTTTAGACGGTAAGATTTACACCCCAACATTATCAAGCTCATTACTTAAAGGTATTACAAGGGACTCTGTAATTAAACTTGCAGGAGATTTAGGTTATGAGGTAAATGTCCTACCTTTACCAAGGGATTTATTATATATTGCAGATGAAATGTTCTTTGCAGGAACTGCTGCAGAGGTTACTCCAATCCGTTCAATGGATCATCGTATTGTAGGTGAGGGTAAACGTGGACCTGTCACTGAAAAGATTCAAAGGGAATTCTTTAAAATAGTAAATGGTGAAGTTGAAGATAGATATGGATGGTTTTCACCTGTAGATTAAATTTATCAATAATTTAATCCAATCTTTTTCTTTTTTTTATTTAAATTCTAATATTCAAAAAGTATAAATAGTATAAATATATACTATAGAATGTAAAATATTTTTTACATTTTTAATTTTATTTTATTTATCGAAATTTCTAGGAGGATTTTTAATCTATGGATATTATAGTTGCAATTATTATTGGAATCGTTCAGGGATTAACAGAGTTTTTACCGGTCAGTAGTTCTGCACACCTTGTATTTGCACAGACATTCTTTGGTTTAAATTCCAATAATATATCTTTTGATGTTCTTTTACATTTAGGAACATTGGTCGCTGTTGTCGGATTCTTTTTACCTGATATAATCAATATGATTATTGCATTCTTTAAAAGTATTGCTGATTTATTTAGGGGTCAATTCAGAGAGGGTATTCAGGAAGACCCATATAAAAAATTAGCATGGTATACAATTGCAGCAAGTGTTCCTGTCGGTATTGTAGGAATATTATTTAACGATTTAGTAAGTTCATTATTCAGTGGTGTAACATTTCCAGCATTCTTCTTATTAATCACTGGTTGCCTATTATACTACTCAGAAAGACATACTAACGGTGATGTAAATCTTAAAAACTTAAGTTTAAAGGATTCCGTATTTATGGGAATAGGTCAGGCATGTGCTATCCTACCAGGTCTTTCAAGATCAGGTACAACAATTGCATTCGGTTATCTTGCAGGATTAAACAAAGAATTTGCAGCTAAATTCAGTTTTATTTTATCAATTCCAGCAATCTTAGGAGCAGCACTTGTTGAAATGAATGGTATTAGTGCAGGATTTGCGACTAATGTAATACCTTATACATTAGGATTTTTAGCAGCTGTTATCTCAGGTTTATTTGCTATAAAAGTATTGCTTAAGTTGATACAAGAGAAGAGCTTAGACATATTCGCATACTACTGTTGGATTGTAGGTGCAATAATTTTAGTTGGAAGTTTATTCTTCTTCTAAATTTTTAATTTTAAAAAACTAGATTTTTGTTGGTTTTTATCATGAAGACAGAAATTAAGGTTTTAAGAAAGGAATTAAATTTAAGTCAACAGGATTTAGCGGATCAGGTTGGTGTTTCACGTCAGACAATTAATGCGTTAGAAAACAATAGGTATAACCCCTCTCTTCTAGTTGCTTATAAGATTTCTAAGGTATTGGGATGTGAACATATTGAGGATGTTTTTAAGATAGACGAATAGTTTTTTCCATTTTTAAGGGGATAAAAATGATTTTAGATATTTATAAGGATTCTTTGGAATATGCCTCTAAGGATTTTGATTCCATATTGAAGTTAGGAATATTTACCCTATTCAGTTTTATATTTATTCCGATCTTCTTTATAGAGGGATATTCCTATAGGGTCATCAAGGTTGCTACCAATGGTATGATTAATGGTGATGAGCCTTTACCTAAGTTTGGTAACTGGAAGGATATGTTTATAGATGGGTTAAAGGTTATTGTCGTTAAGTTAATCTACCTTGTTGTTCCTGTTGTCATATTCTATCTGGCTTCAGAATTTACTAACAATATGGGTGTGAAGATTCTTGCCGTCATTATCTCAGTCATATTGTTTATTGTGTTGGACATGTTTTCAATGGTGGCAATTCCTAATATGGCACAGAATGATTCTTTTAAATCTGCATTTGATTTTGAGGGTATCTTTAATACCTTGTCTTCAATAGGCTGGTTAAGATACTTCGGATTCTATATAGGTTTAAGAATCATTGAGGGAGTAATAGAGCTTATTGTATTTGCGGTGCTCTTATTGATCTTTCTAATATTTTTAGGAGTAGGTTCAATATCAGGAATATTTGCAAGTATTGATACTGTATCAGTTATTGGTTTGGTTATTATACTTCTATTTGTTTTATTCAATAGTTTAGTTGTACAGCCTTTCCTAACCATATTTGATAGCAGGTCAATAGGTTTGGTATATAATATTAGATAATTGTCTAATATGAGCGTAATATAGAGTTTAACTCTATATTAACTATTTTTCATATTTTAATCTTTTTTTATTATTTTAAGACTATCGTTTTCAGGACTTTTTTTATTATAAAAGCTATTTTTTATATTTAATCCTATTTGTCGTTTTTATGACTTATTATAAAAGCCATTTTCAGTGTTTTAATCTATTATGGGATAATTGGTTTATTTTTTAAATCTTATTGATATTTCATGGCAATTATTATTTCAAATCTTAAAGAATTTAGTTGTTCTATTTTCGTAATAGTTCCTTTTTACATAAAACTTTAATAACTATATATTTACATATACAATTGTTAACTCAAAACACTATTATTTATAAATCCATATCATTATTTTAAAAGTAGTTTTTTCTAAAATTAGTGTAACATAAAATATATTAAAATATTTGCTTATAGTTTTGATTTAATAGATTCTTTATCGTATAGGTTTTTTATGATTCTATTTTTTAGGTATTTTTAATAAATCTTATTTTATAAATTTTTATCAATTTCATTATTTGGATATTTGGTAGGTTTCATTTCTCTGATTTTTATCAGTTATATTCATTTGGCATTTGGAAAATTAGTGTCTAATAGATTTTTTAAAATCCTATTATTTTTAGGTAAACCAAAATTATATATTATAACTTTATAAATAAATTATAATGTTCATTTAGAATCCAAGTATATCATTAGATTGTTAAAATATATTTAATTCAGTTATAATTTAGTTATAAAGATTTAATTTAGTCATATGGATGTTTATTTAATTAAATGAAATGTAGTAGTTTTCTAATATATTAAAAAAATAGGTTTGGTGAAACATGTTAATAGATACTGTAAAATCATTGATTTTTTTCATTGTAGCAGGATTGTTCGAGATTGGAGGAGGATATCTTATATGGTCCTGGCTTAGGGAAGGCAGGCCATTTACCTTTGCGGTTTTAGGTGCTATCCTGCTTGTGTTATATGGAATTGTCCCAACATTTCAACCTGCAAACTTTGGAAGGGTTTATGCAGCATATGGTGGAATATTCATTGCGCTTTCAGTACTTTGGGGCTGGAAGATAGACCATGTAAAACCTGATGAGTTCGATATAATCGGTATGTGTATTGCACTTGTCGGTGTATTTATTATTATGTACTGGCCAAGGGCAGCATAGATTTTTAAAAAAAGTAGTATTTAAGAAATAAAGCTTTTAAGAGTATACACTAGCTAAGATAAACATAATACTTTAGAAAAATAGTATTTTGAAAAATAAAGCTTTAAAAAAGTATTCACTGGCCAAGATAATGTAAAATTTTAAAAAAAATAGTAATTTAATTAATATTTAAAAATTGAATTTTAAAAAATACTTTTCTTATTTGCTGCAGGTTTTAACAATACTGTCAAGTACCTCATCAATAGTTTTACCTTCCATAAGAGCCATAAACATTGCTCCACCTGCACCTGCACCTTCCTTTACAAATCCCTCAAGGTAATTGTTCAAACCACCATGGTTTGCAGTTTCGAATTTAGGATCTACAGCATTTATGGTAATGTCCTCACTAATCTGTTTTGTGATGTCAAAGATATCTGCTGTCTCGTCCCTTGCAACAAATTTGGTTGTTGCAATACAGACATTTGTAAAGTCAAAATCAGGTTTGATGGCTTTTATAACGGCACAGACTCCGGACATCTGGGTACCACTTGCAAGTACAACAGGTTTGCTGCTTCCAATTGTCATACCTGCAACTGCAGGCATCATGGGATCTCCTACCGCAGCTATTGCATCAAATACCTCCACGTCACCAGGTTTAATTCCCGCCTTTTCAAGACCCTCATTTACGGTTTTAAGTTTTAGCTCATGTGGATTGTAAGGCATACTTCCACTTACCTTATACTCCGCATCATAGCCTAAGGCTTTCAGGATTCCAAGGGCTGTAGTTGTTCCTGCCGCAATACTTTCACCAATTACAAGATAATCGTATCTTTCACTTAGTTTTTTACCAATCTCTAAGGCCTTTTCATATATTTCCTTAGGATTCTCAACTGCCTTTCCAGTGCTTATGTCCCCTCCATGGGAATTGCTTAAGGTATAACAATCTAGGTCTGGTCTTATTTCACAGCCTGCATCCACTACCTCAAGGTCACATCCGGTTAAATCGAGGCATGCCTTTGTAAGCATTGAAGGTGTAGGTGCCGCCTCTCCCTCGGAGACTGTTTCCGGAATCTCTTCCATACAGTGGGGTGCCCCATATTTCATTATCTCAACATCTGCTGCAGGGGTATACATGTTAAGTTCCTCACTAGCTCCAGCACCGCTGATTCCATGTATCTTTGATGTGTCGGTTGTAGCTATTGTGCATATAAAAACAGGTGTTTTTCCTTCAAATTTCTTGTTTATTTCTTCGTTTCCATAGGTTTTAAGACCATCTACCATTATATCACTTATCTATATCCTTTTTTTAAAAATTTCTTATAGTATGAAAATTATATATAAGTATAATAATCAATATTATAAAGCAAATAATACTTTTATAAAATAGTATTTCAAAAGTTATTGGACTTTTGTTTGGTTGAATAGCAATTTTATAAACTAGTATTCTAAAAGTAATTGGACTTTTGTTTGGTTGAATAATACTTTTATAAATTAACCTTTAATTAAGTTTTTATTAAGCTTATTTGATTTAATTTAAGTATTTTTTAATTTACAATCATTTTTATTTTATAATCATTATCTTTATAAGGAGACTCTTAGTTGATATCTTTAGGAATTGAAGGAACCGCAGAGAAAACAGGTGTAGGAATAGTCAACAGTGATGGAGAAATATTGGCTATTTGTGGTAATCAGTTATATCCGGAGGAAGGGGGAATCCATCCACGTGAAGCGGCAGAGCATCATGCATACTGGATTCCAAAATTAATACCCCAGGCTTTAGATGAGGCAGGTCTAGGCTTTGATGATATAGACCTTGTGTCATTTTCCAGAGGTCCTGGTCTTGGACCTGCACTTAGAATAGTTGCAACCTCTGCAAGAACCTTGGCACTGTCAATCAACAAACCTATCATTGGGGTTAACCATTGTATAGGACATATTGAGATTGGAAAACTTACAACCGATGCGACAAACCCTGTAACCTTGTATGTCAGTGGTGGTAACAGCCAGGTAATCGCATATGAGTCAGGACGATACAGAATATTTGGAGAGACATTGGATATTGCAGTTGGAAATTGTCTCGATCATTTTGGACGTGAAACAGGACTGGGACATCCTGGTGGACCTGTAATTGAAAAACTTGCAAAGAAAGGTTCATATATTCCACTTCCATATACGGTTAAAGGAATGGACTTCTCCTTTTCAGGTCTTTTAAGCGCATCACTTCGGGCATATAAAAACGGTGCAGCCATTGAGGATGTATGTTACTCCCTGCAGGAGACTGCCTTTTCAATGCTTGTTGAGGTTACAGAACGGGCGCTATCACATACGGAAAGGGATGAGGTATTGCTGTGTGGAGGTGTAGCTGCAAATTCACACCTACGTGAGATGTTGGATACAATGGCAAAGCAGCACTATGCACGGTTCTATATGCCTGACATGAAATACTGTGGTGATAATGGTGCGATGATTGCATGGCTCGGACTTCTGACAAGCAAATACTATGGAACCATGAGGATGGAGGATACCAATGTCGTCCAAAGGTACAGGACCGATGAGGTGGATGTTCCATGGGTAAAGGACATTAACAATAGAATCAGCTTACCTGATAACTTACTTGCAAAGGGTGCGGAATCTGACATTGTAAAATCGCAGTGGTTCGACGGTTTTAAAGGGTTTGATCCTATAGATGTGGTGGTTAAGAAAAGACTTCCGAAGGCATATAGGATTCCAGAGATTGATAACAAAATCAGAAAACTCAGAACAAAGTCAGAGGCAAAGATATTGTCACATGCAAAGGCCTCAGGTATTATAACCCCTATTCTATATGACATTGACCTTGAGGACAAATCCATTACAATGTCAAAGATTGAAGGCAGGATTGTAAAGGACATGATTGACGACATTACAGATGATGCGAGGAAGGAGCTGTCATATATGATAGGTGAATATATTGCAGATATCCATGAGCTTGATATTATCCATGGGGATTTAACAACCTCCAACATGTTGATTGACAATAACAACCAACTGGTTTTCATTGACTTTGGATTGTCATATTATTCAAACCTTATAGAGGATAAAGCCGATGATCTGCTTGTACTTAAAAAATCAATAAAAAGTGTTGACTACGATGTGGCACTTGAAACCTTTAACTGGATTCTAGAGTCATACCTTGAATACTCAGATAACTCAGACGATATTAGGGTCAAAATCGAGGAAATCGAACATAGAGGTCGTTATACACATTAATGTTTTATTCAAGTGTTTTAATTTTGTGTATTGATACCAATCATCGGATTTCAGCTATTGCCTCTAGAGATTCATCTTTTCAATTTTTTTCAATTTCAGAACTTATATAAAAATAGAGTGGTTTTATGATAACATTTATTACTGGGAATAAACATAAAGTTATAGAAGCAGAGAATATATTTAAAAATTATAATATCGAACTTGAGCATATTGATTTAGGGTACATGGAACCTCAAGGAACACTTGAGGAAGTGGCTCTTTTCGGTGCAAAATATGCCAGTCGAGAATTAGGTAAATCTGTGATTGTTGAAGATGCTGGTCTTTTCATTAATGGACTTAACGGATTTCCGGGAACATATTCACATTATGTTCAGGACACATTAGGAAATAAGGGAATCCTAAAATTAATGGAGGACGTCGACGATAGAACTGCCGAATTCAGGTCAGTTATTGGGTTTTGTACCCCCAATTCTGAGCCCAAGATCTTTTTAGGCAAAGTCGATGGTTTAATCTCAACAGAAGAAAGAGGAAACTTAGGTTTTGCCTTTGATCCAATTTTTTATGTGGAATCCGAAGGCAAGACATTCGGTGAACTTACAACCGAGGAGAAGAACAAGTTTTCTCATAGAAGAAATTCTTTAACTAAATTTATTCAATGGTATTCCAGTGAATTTGATGGATAGGTACTTGTTGAGTATGATATTCCAGCAAATTTATGAGTAAATTCTGTTATGAATTAATATTTTAAAACTTATTAGTGAATACTATGTTTTGATATTATTGTAGTAGACACTTTAGTTAGTTCAATATTTTTTTTAACCAGTAAAATACTATTTGAATATTTAGCTATTTCAGAATGTATATCGTTTTACATGTCTATTTGCTATTGTAGTTATGAATTAATCTATTTATTAGATCTTTAATCATTGGGCAAATTATTGAAAGATTAATGTCTAATTATTTCTTAATTTTATTTACATTAAAAAAACTTACAATTTAAAAAAATTATATGAGGTATTATTATGGCAAGACCTGAATGGGTAATGTATTCTGATGAAGAAATCGAAGATTTAATCGTAAAATTACACAAGGAAGGTAACTCCTCCAGTGAAATAGGTATTATCTTAAGGGACCAATATGGAGTTCCTAGTGTTAAGGAAGTTACTGGATTTAAAATCACCGAAATCCTAAAAAGAAACAATGAATTTGGTGACTATCCAGAAGACTTAATGAACTTAATCAGAAGAGCAGTTAACATTAGAGATCACATGGCAGAAAACCCTAAGGATTTACACAGTAAAAGAGGATTAATCATCGTTGAATCAAGAATCAGAAGATTAGGTAAATATTACGTAAGAGATGGTCAATTACCTGAAGGCTGGAGATATGACCCAACACAAGCAGCACTCCTTGTTAAATAGATCTGCTGAAGCTTGCAATATGCTTAAGAAGCATATTGATGAGGGCCATGTTATAAGGGTTATTTCACATAATGATGCTGATGGTTTATCTGCTGCTGGTGTAATAACTAATGCCATTAAGGAAGAAGGTGGTCAGTTTCATGTTACCATAGTTTCCAGACTTCAGATGGATGTTATCAATGACTTGAAAAAGGAAAACTATGAGCTTTTCGTATTCTGTGATATGGGAAGCGCATGTCTAAAACCACTAAACTCTTTTAAGGCAGACATTATTATTGCAGACCATCATCAACCTGCAGATGTTGAGACTGGAGACAATATTGTTCATGTGAATCCCCATCTATTCGGTGTGGACGGAAGCAGGGAGCTAAGTGGGGCAGGTTCCACCTATCTCTGCATACGTGATTTGGATAAGAAGCATCTTGCATACCTTGCACTTGTAGGTGCATTCGGTGACATGCAAGGTGAAGACGGATTTATGGGCATGAACAAATTGATTCTACAGGATGCCATCGAATCCGGTACTGTGGAGATACATGAAGGACTTAAGATTGCATCAAAATCAACAGAGGCAGTTTATAAATCATTGGCATACACTTTTAAACCTGCACTTCCAGGCTTGACAGGAGATCTTGAAGGTTCTCAACAGTTCTTAGAACAGTTAGGATTGTCCTATGGAATCAAATTCACTGATTTAAGTGGTGAGGAACAGGACCTCTTAAAGGATGCCTTAATCCAGATCAATCCTAAAATCCTATCTGAGGTATACACTGCTCCTAAGGAGATATCCTACCTACAGGATTTAGAGGACTTCTCAGATATTCTTGATGCATGTGGAAAAAACAAAAAATATGGTCTGGGTTTAAGTTTAGCCTTAGGTGAACGTGGAGAGGCACTTGACACTGCACTGAAACTTAGAAACAATTACAGATCTCAACTTATTAAAGGTATGGAATGGGTTAAAAAAGAGGGAGCTGTACAGCTTAACACCATTCAATATCTCTATAGTGAAGACCAAATCATTAAGAAAGTCATGGGAACCATTGCAAGTGTAGGTTTAACCGTAGGACTTCTTGATGAAAACAAGCCTGTATTGGGTTTATCTAGACTACATAAGGATATTAAGGTCTCAGGTAGAACCTTAAGACCAATGATTGAACGTGGTGTCAATCTTGGTAAGGCACTTAACGAATGCTCCTCTAACTTTGGTGGTCAAGGTGGAGGTCATGATATAGCGGCCGGTGCCATGATTCCATATGAGGCCAAAGACGAATTCTTACATTTGGTTGATCAGGCTATAGCTTATCAACTTGAAAACAATAGTTAAATACTCTGTATTTAACTAATTTTTTAATTTCAGCTATTTTTTTATATTTTATTAATTTTAATACAATCTAATTTTTTGACATATTAAAAAACTTATTTATAACACTATTTTAACACTACTTTATAACAAAAACATTTATATACTACTTTTTACTGATATGTAATAATTGGCCGGATTCTTAGTACAGAACTTAACAGTATTAAATCTTGCCAATATGTTTAGGGGGTTGAAAATGGAAAAATTACATCTTTTGCCAAGATGTAATAGGTTATAAAGATATTTTAAGCTTTAAATACTTTTTAATTTAAATTTTAAGGTATTTGCATAAGAAATGTTTAGTTGATTTTTGGGGGGTGAAGGTTAGCTAAATATTCTTTATTTTTGGAAAATTTTTTAGTTTATCTCATTAAGGGGGGAATCTGCTAAATATTTTCTTAAAAAATAATGACTTTGCTATTTTTAGATTTCTATTAAAAGTATTTTTAGTTAAAAGTTTATGTTGGATTCTGTTGGTACAACTTAATTAAAGGGGGTTTAATGCTCTTTTTTTAAATTTTTCAAATATGGAACTTTAATCTTTTAAGGGGGTAAATCGTGAAAGATTTTAAAGACCACATATCTGATGATGGAATGTTTAATCTTAAATTAGACTTCTTTATTAACCTTTACAAACTTGAATTAATTTCACATGATCTTTTTAATGTTAGGATTGATCTTATTAAATTAGATAAAGACCTAATTGAAAATCCATTTGATACTGGTATTGCATCAAGAATAGAAGTAGATACTGAAAAACTTAAGGAATTTAAAGAGATTGAATCAGAGCTTTTAGCAGAGGATTATTTTCTTAGAAGTGAAATCACAGATGACTTTAATAATAGGATTATGCATCACCATATAAAAAACCAGTTCAAACCAATAAGTAGAAGCGATTATCTTAAAACAATTGATACTATTTCAAACAAATTATATGAAATAATAGAAGATATTTATTATATTGATGGTGAACAGCAAATCCTCGAGGGAGAACTAGCACAGCTTCAAACTGGAAAAATTTTAGATGTTAATATTAAAGAGGAGATTGAAACAAGGAAAAAATTAATTAAAGAAAATAGAAGTAAACTTAAATCCTTAATCACTGGGGCAGATGGTTTATACAAAGATTTAAATGTACTTATATTGAGAAAAGAAGTCTCAGACTTCTAATTTCCATTTATATTTTTTAAAATACAATAAAAATTTAATTGAATATTTAAAATTAAGAAATAATGTTATAAACAGGTGAATATGTATGATATGTAATCGTTTAGAAGATTTTGAGGACTTTGAGAATGTTGATGGCTTTTATCAGGTAATAGATTTTAAACTGAATGGTTCAACCCTTCACTTCGAGTCTGAAGCTGATGGTGATGGTTGTATTTCAAATGTTTTTTTCTGGGATGATTATTACACTCCTGCAGGTTGTAATGTCTGCCGTGATGAAGGTTGCTGGGACATTCTTGAAGTTTTAGAAGAGGAGGATTATATGGGCCTACGTTTTAATCAGGAGTTAAATAAAGATTTTAAAATTACCGAGACTGTTGATGGTGAGGAACGTACGGTTACAGCTAGGATTGTGGAAAACAAAGTATTTTTTAATGATGAGAAGTATTTTGATTGTCCTGAACAATTTGATGATTATGATGTTGAAGAGGAGGAGTTTTTCATTGATAAAAAACTTGAAAAAGGGGATATGGTAATTGTCCGTATGTCAGACGATTCAAGTAGATATGAAATTTTAAATCATGGAGCTAGTGATAATCCTCAAAAAGCTATTGTAAAAACGGTTCTAGTGGAAAAATCGGATAATGGAGATGTAACCTGCGGTTTAATTGTTTTAGGTTCTTCAAATTAAATCCATTAACTATTTAATTTTTTATTAAAATTACAATTTAATTTAAAACCAGTTTTTTCTATTTTTTTTTTTAAAGTTTCTATTTTCTAACTATTTTTTAAAATCCAATACTCATTTTACAATAAAATAAAAAATATAAAAATCATAATTTACATATTTAAAACTAACTTAGATAATTAATATTTTCAGTGATAATATGTATTTGACTCCGGAAGAAGAGAAGATGTCTAATGGGGAATATGGTGAAACCATTAGAAAAAGTATGGATATTTTAATAGCGTTAGGAGATATTTATGAGGCAGAAAGATTTGTGGATATTAGTTCTGCACAGGTTTCAGGAGTATCCTATAAAACTATAGGTCAGGCAGGCCTTGAATACCTTGAGGATTTGGCAACTGACAAGTCAGCAAAGGCAAGTATTCCGGCAACCTTGAATCCTGCAGGTGTTGATCTGGAGCATTGGAAGGAGCTCGGTTTTTCAGAATTCTTTGCAGGAAAACAGAATGACATTGTGGACGCATATGGAAAACTTGGAATCACAACATTGTGTACATGTACACCCTATCTCATTGGTAACGTTCCAAGATTTGCCGAACATGTGTCCTGGAGTGAGTCATCTGCTGTTGCATATGTAAACTCTGTAATAGGTGCCCGTACCAATCGTGAAGGTGGTCCAGGTGCTCTTGCAGCAGCTATTGTCGGAAAAACCCCATTATACGGTTTCCACTTAGATGAAAACAGAAAGGCTAATCTTGTAGTGAATGTGGAATCCGAGCTTAATGGTGTTGATTTCGGTGCACTTGGTTATGCAGTAGGCCAGGTTGTAGGTGACGGGGTACCATACTTTAAGATGCAAGACCAGAAGGTTAAAAATGAAAACCTTAAAGCCTTAGGTGCGGCACTTGCATCATCAGGTGCGGTTGCGCTATATCAGGTAGAAAACATCACACCTGAATATAGGAATATGGATATTGAAAACGCTGAAGAGACTATAACCATCACAAAAGGGGATATTGAGGATACAAAGGCAAAGCTTTCAACATCAACCGAGGTACCTGACCTTGTATGTTTGGGCTGTCCACATGCATCACTTGAGGAGATCAAAGATCTTGCAGCAATTGTAAAAGGTAGGAAAATCAGAAACGAGTTATGGATTTGTACATCTGTAAACATCAAAGCCGCAGCAGAAAGAATGGGATATTTAAAAACCATTGAAGAGGCTGGCGGACATATCGTATGTGATACATGTATGGTTGTAGCACCTATTGAGGATTTAGGATATAAGGTCATTGGTGTAAACTCAGCTAAGGCTGCAAACTATGTTCCGAATATGGGTGGAATCGATGTTGTATATGATGAGGCTGAAAACCTAATTCAGTTTGAATAATTTTTATTAAGTTTAAGTAGATCTATTGTTTAGTTTGTATAATTTTTTATTAGATTTAAGACTAGATTTATAATTAATTCATTAGATACTTGAGTAGATACACTCAAATTAGCTATTAAAGATATAAACATTGAAAATATTAACATTAAAGAAAACTAGAGGATTATCATGAATTATAAGATTATAGGTGGAGGAAATGCAGGAAGACCTGTTGCAAGATTATTGAACTACTTAGGCCACCATGTGGAGGTAACAGATCCAAAGAAACTTGAGGACTTCCATCCGGATTTCAAGGCAAGACTGTTGCAGATGGAGAAGGAAGGTGTAATACTTGATTTGGGAAATCCCGAACCGGATTTTACAGATATCGATTATGTATATATGGCACCTACACTTCCAAAAACATCATATGCATATAAAAAGGTAGAGGAATTGAACCTTAAGGTTATAACCAATGAAATGGTATCAGACATTTTAAACGAGGCCATTACACTTGATATTATAGGTATTACAGGTACGATGGGTAAAACCACCACCACATATATTACAACAAGTATATTCGAGGCTGCAGGATACAAGGTATGGTCCTGTTCCTCTCTAAACCAGAACCTTGTAAGTGAGGTCATTGTGGATGGAATTGTAAATGGCAAGAACGATGAATGTGATGTCTGTGTATTTGAGCTTCCACATGGAACTGCAGGTCTCTTTCCAAAAATCGATGTAAAGGTCGGATTGTTTTTAAACATCCACGAGGATCATCTATCAGAATTTGGAGGTTCCATGGAGAAATACATCCAGAGGAAGATGTTCATTGTAAGAAACTCCGAAACCTTAATCGCAAGTAACCACCTAAAGGATTTAATAGAGGAGAGATCCGATAGGGCCGACACATTATATTATGGATGGGAGAATCCTGAATGGGATACCTCTTTCTGTAACTTTGTTGGAATTGGAACCAAGGGTAATATTGAAATCAAGTACGATGCGGATGATTTAAAAACAGGTGTTGGAAGTATCCATGGGGACTTTAAAGGACCGTTTCAAATGAAAAGCTATTTCTATGAAAACGCAACAGGGGCAGCCGCCGCAGCACTTACATATGGGGTAGATGAAAAACCAATTATAGAAGCCTTATCTAAGTTTAAAGGTCTTGAGGTCCATATGGAAAATATTGGAAAGTATAACGGACGTGAGGTCATACTTGATTCAGCGTTTCTAACCGAAGGTATGAGGCTTACAATGGAATACTTTAAGGACGATGAGGTAACCCTTCTTTTGGATAACTTCGATACAACAACCGAAAGGGATAAGAAAGAAGTAGGTGAGCTCTGTGGCGACTTTGTAAATGTTATAGTTGCAACAGGTTTCAATGAGGTCAGACAAAGAATCGAGATGGATGCGGCACAGGAAATACTTGACGGTGCAAAGGGCAAAAAGGCGAAAGGCGTTCTTGCAGGTACAATGGAGGAGGGTGCTAAGCTTTGTATTAAATATTCAAAGCCTGGTGATATAATCCTACACATTGGTCCTGTAATAATGCATGATAGACCTCGTATTGTATCAAGCATCAAGAAAGGTCTTAAGGAAGGCTGCCTTGAATACGAGGGTAAATTTGAATATGAGGAGTAATCCTATATTTTCTCTATTTTCATTTTTATAAACTAGTTCTGAGTTTCAAGTGTAATCCTATTTTTCTATTTTCATAATCTGCTTTTTGAACCTGGTGTTGTGGTTTTGTTTTTCTATCTTTAGGTTAAGTCTTGAATTTCAAGTGTAATTTTGTTTTTTCTGTTTTTATAGTCTATTTTTTGAATTTGAATTGTGATTTTGTATTTTTATTTACATTTTGTAAAAATAGTTTGAATTGAAAATTAAGTAATCTAATTAAGTCTAAAATAGGCATATGTTTTTAGATTAAACAAAATTAGATAAAAATTAGGCTTTTTAAATAAAAAAAGATTTAAAGATTTTAATGTATGATAAAAATTGAAATAAATCCATAAATCCTAAAAAAAATAAAAAATCTTTTGAAAATTATAATAAATCTATTCTATCCCATTGAATTATGCCATCTTCAAGATACTCCTCATCACAGTGTACCTTTTCCACCTTGGCAATGAACAGTTCATGGGTACCCTCTTCTGGTTTTACAGAGGTAACAACAGTGCATTCAAAGTTAACAGGACAATCTGTTAAAATAGGCGCATCTACAATATCACCATCAACAGTGTTGATCTCTGCTAGTTTGTCCTCATCTCTACCAGATACGGTACCTAGGTAATTAAACTCATCAGCAAAGTCCTTTCCAGGTATGTTGACTACAAATTTGCCAGTATCCTTTATCATATCATAGGAATATCTGGTAGGTACAATACCAACCATAACCATTGATGGCTCTAAACTTGCATTTGATGCAAATCCCACTACCAATGCATTATCCTTTCCATCCTTACGACAGGATACAATTGTGTTAGGCTTTGGTTCAATTCTTGATTTATCAATTATAGCATCTTTTTTCATATGAACTTCCTCCATTATTTGAATATTTTATTTTATTTATAATAAGTTTATTTTTTTGGTATGTGTTTTAAGCCATTAAAGCATAATCCATTATAATGTCCTTCTTAATTTCTTCCATGAAAATTATAGGTTGTATAAGTATTTACCTTATAAAAACTATTTATTGTTGTTAATGATACTTTAAAGGTGTTGTATACATTATATAAACAAATATTACATTCCATATTCTGTTTAATACTTTAAAATTGTTTTATACATTATGAACAATCATTGGTTCTGGAGCTTATCTCTATTTAGACAAGACTTTAATTAAATACTAAGTTCCATATTCCACACTTTCTAAACTATGAACATGCTTTTATTAATCAATATTTTTTTAGCTATTTTTATAGTTTAACGGTTTAATTTCTAATTTTGTATAATTCCCTCTATGGCATTTTATATGTAAAATCAAGTAAAATCCTTTGAAAATTAAATAAACAATTTTATATTTAAGTTTCTATAAAGTTAAGATTAATTATAAAACTAGTTTAAATAAATATTGTTAATTTGAATAATAGGATTTAATAATTAAATTCTTTAATCTATTAATGGAAGTAGATAAAGATGCGAAGATGTCCGAATTGTGGAAGTGATGTAAAGCAAGGTAATTTCTGTACTGTCTGTGGTTCAGAATTGCCTCCTGAAGAGGAAACAAATAATATAGCCCATACTCAAAGCATGGATTCAGGTAAGGGTTATCAATCAGATCAAAATATAAATACGGAATTTAACAATCAATCAGCAAATCAGAACACCCAAACCCCAATCATGAATTATGGTAATGGTTATAATCAGGTAACTAAACATAAGAATGCAGCGATTGCCGTTATATTGTCATTATTTATTGTTGGTTTAGGTCATGTGTACTTGGGTTTAGGCAAGAAAGGACTTAAGATATTTATTATCCAAATAATATTTGGAATTTTAACCCTTATTTACATTGGCTATATACTTGCATTTATATGGGCAATCTATGCTATTGTTGATGCATATGAGTGTACCAAGGCTATTAATGAGGGAACTTATGTTGAAGAGTCCCTTGACTTTAGAAACTTAATTTGGTGGAATTAGTTTCCATTGAATTATATTTTTTAATAGTTTTTTAATTTGATTATTTTTTAGCTATTTTTTCATTGTTTTTTGTTATTTAGCTCTTTGTTTTACTTTTTTATTATTTTTAGCTATTATCTATTGTTTTTGTTTTTGCTATTTTTATATTCCTTTTTTAATCATGATTTTTACTTTTAGATGTGTTTTTCTAAATATTTTCATCATATAAAGAATCTAATTTTTATAAAATCATTATTTTTATCTTGGTTTATCTACATTTACTATTTTATATAGGAATGAAAAATTAGTACATCTATTAAAATGATATATTATCTCTTTTTAAATTGAATAAACAATTTTATATTATAAATAATCAATCTTGGTTTTAATTATATTGTGGGATTAAATGCTTCTATAATTTAATCATTGATATTTAAAACAAGTTTATAATTGTTAAATGCTTTAAGAATCGTCTTTATAAAAATAGTTAAAATAAGTTATTTTAGGTTTGAAGTTGAAAAGAAATGGAAATGTATCCAAGATACATTCACTGTTTATTCTTCTCTTCCTTTTCAATATACTCCTTTCCCTGATATAGTGTCATGATTATTATACCGAAGACTACAAGTATAATCATCTGAACTATTATGGAATTATTTAATGAGTTGGTATATGCAGTAAGGATCAGACTTCCAATAATCTGAACAGCAAAATATAATGCTAGAAATACCTGAAGTGGTGCACTGTTGAAGTCTAGTCCAATAAATTCATTTACAGCTAAAACGATTACAGTTGATATTGCTGTAAAGACCAGTGCAACTATAAACATGTTACCTGGTCCAAAGCTTAGATATCCGCATACGGCATATAGAGCAAATATGATTAAATATATTAAATCTTCCATATTCATAATAAAATCCCCCTATTTTAGATCTATTCTACTTTTGTACCACATCTTGAACAGAATTTGTCCCCTTCATCAAGGATATTACCACATTTCTTACATTTCAATTCTTTTTCTACCTTGGCTCCACAGTTGGAGCAGAATAATGCTCCCTCTTTTAAAGGTTTTCCACATTCCTTACAGAAACCATATTCCCCTTCCTTCTTCTCACTAGTGGTGGCTTCTCCAGATCCGCCATTATTGTTTTGATTAGAGTTATTTCCGTTATTGTCGTCATTTGTATTATTGCCGTTGTTGTTCTGATTGGAGTTAAAGTTCTGGGACTTGCCACTAAAGGTTGAATTGATGTTTTCCCCAACATTGTCCTTCAGCATCTCACCGAATGCAAGTGCAAGTGGAATACCTGTGATCATACCGTTCATGTTGGAGGCCATTCCCTCATTGGAGGCATATCTTTTTGAGATATCCGCCAGTTGTTCATCGGCCCAGTTGAATCCGAGTGTACCATATTCCATTTTCTTGTTAAGTACGTTTTCAAGTTTCTCAGTATCCTCTTTAGGAATAATTACATTGGTGATATAGAAGTTGATTAAGTCAATACCATATTGTTCAAAGTCTCCTGTGAGGCGATCCTGGATTGCCTTTGAAATCTCATCCAGGTGTGCGGTTACATTGAAATAACTTACCTCCTCCATAAGCTTTGCAAGATAGGTCTTAATTCTTGTAACCATCTTGTTTCTAAAGTATACCTTCAGTTTGTCAACATCAACATCCTCCTGGGTTCCAACTACCTCGACTAGAAATTTCCTGTCATCCTTGACTTTGATTTCCATTGAACCTGATGCGCCAACACTGATTGGTATGTTGAACTGTGCATCTAATATTGGAAAACGGCTGCTGGTTCCCCACTCAACGTTCAATGCAGTTGCCTTATTTATGAAGTATAATTCGCAGTGGAACGGACTTACTCCACCTGTTGGAATATTAATGAAGTTATTCAATATTGGAAGGTTCTCAGATGTAAGTTCATACTTACCTGGTCCAAAGATGTCAGCTATTTTACCGTCTTTAAAGAATGCAGCTGTCTGTGACTGATGTACAATTAGCTGGCTTTTAGTGTTGAAATCTTCATAGGGATACTTCCACACTAAATGCTTGTCATCACCTTCATATTTCGCTACTTTAAATAAGTCTATTGCCATTTTATCACCTAATAAATATAATTTTATGATTTTTTCGTTTATAAATAACTTTATTTTACTAAAACTGTTATTAAAGCTATTATGACTATGAAAATTATTCCAAAACAACATGATATAATAGTTATATCATCAGAGTCAAGATTATTCTTTTCAATCTCTGTAGGTATAGTTTTAGGTCCTTCATCATCTCCATCATAATTACTCATTTAATTACACCTTTAACTTATTAAAGAGCACTAATAATTGCTATTATTATACAGAATACAATAATTCCTATACAACATGCTGCAACTCCACCGTCTGTATTGGTGTTAGTAGTATTCTGTTGCTTTTGTTGCTGTGGTATGGTCTTTGGAGTTTGCTGTGGTTGTGGATTTGTATTAATATTTTGAACTGGTTCTTGTTTTCGAACTATTCTATAACTTGTTCCACAGGATTGGCAGACATATTCATCTCCTTCAACTTTAAAACTTTGACTTCCACAGTTTTCACAGGTAAAACCAGGTCCAATTTCATCTTCTACAATCTTATAAGAGCCATCGCTCATTTACCTACACCTTTATCATTTGATATAGGGGATTCTATTTAAAAAATAGCCAATTAATTATTGTCTTTTTAATTGTCTTTTGGAAATTGATTATATGCTTAAAAATAGTTCCCCCTTTAATTATTGAATATATTTATAATATTTTGATTATAAATTTTTTGATTTAATAATTTATCTGGAAATTTTTTGAAAAATGTTAGTTATAAATTCTAGTTTTAATATAAACACATATAATTCATTTTTAGAATTACTGTTCTGTAGGGGGTTATGTAAAATGGTTCAATGTCCTAACTGTGGATGGGAAAATTGTGATGGTGAGAGATGCTGTCATGCATGTGGCTCACCGCTTCCAAAGGAAGATAAAAATATTGTACCGGACAATTTTGATGACGAGAAGGTAAGTGTAAAACTGTCTAAAAAACCTAAAAAACGGTATGGTGAGGTAAAGCCAGTTTTGCTTTCATTTTTTATCTCAGGTTTAGGTCAGGTCTATCTCGGTTTTCCGAAGAAAGGTTACGCCCAGATTAAAATCTATGTGGCAGTACTGATTCTAATTCTAGTTTTATATTTCACTGTACCATTAATGATCTTTGCAATTTTTGTATTGGTTTTTCTATGGTGGCTTCAGGTATTAATGGATGCATATGCCACTGCAAGGGCTTTAAATGAAGGTATAGAAGTAGAGGATAAACTTGATTTTCATAATTTAAATTGGTGGGAGGAATATTTCACCTTTTAAAAAATTTAAATCATACTTCTAATAAATTAGTATATAGGTAACTTTTAAAAATGTTTTAGGTAGGTGTTATGTAAATGGTTAAATGTCCAAACTGTGGATATGAAAATCCGGATGGTAATTATTGCCGTGCATGCGGTACAAAATTGGCTCCAGATAGAACAGTCAATTCAAGAAGTCAGAATGATATGGATAAAATAGATAAGATTCCTAGAAAATATCATAAAAAAGGTTCAGCTGTTTTTCTTTCAGTGGTATTGTCCGGTTTAGGCCAGATATATTTAGGTCTTGGAAAGAAAGGATTTTTCATGTTGATTATTCAGGTGATATTACTCTTTATAGCTAATAGTTTTATTTCTTTAGAATATACAGTAACACGTGTTTTTATGATAATTTGCTTTATTTGGTGGATTTACTGTATCGCCGATGTAGTTAAATCTACAGACATGTTAAATAATGGTGAGAAAGTAGAGGATAAACTCGATTTTCGTAATCTGTTCTGGTGGACTGATTAATTTAAAACCTTGTTTTCATTTTTGAGAATTAGTTCAAATACGAAAATTTAATAGGTGAATATTTGCTGTAAAATTAAGTGTTTAAACAGTGTTTCAATTAAAAATCGGATTTTTATTAAATCCTTTTTTTAATTTTAGCTATTTATATATGAAAAATATTAATTTTATATAATCCTATTTTCGAGGGGATAGTTATTTTTAATCATGGAAAAATTGTAGTTTTGTTATTGGTTTTCTTGATTTTTATTAGTTTGAATGTGACTTCTGCAATGGATATAGATGACAATTCTACTGGTATTGAAGATAATAATTCAACTGTAGAATGTGTAAACTCTAATTATATTCAAGAAATATCATCTAATTTAAGTCAAGCTACTGATGGCAGTGCAGATGAGGAATTCACTGTAATCTTACCTGATGATTTCAATTTCTCTAGAGATTATGATTTCACAGTTCATGATGAATATAATTCATATAATCTAAAGTATCATGCAGACATGCCGGTTATAGTGGATTCAACAGGTAAGGAAATTACCTCTAATAATTATCAGCCAATATCATCTTCAGGTAAGAACTTGAACATCTATAAATTAGATTATTATTTGACTTATAACAATTTAACAGGATATGTTCCAATCTCAGATGGTTCTGATTGCATTATAGATAGTGATTCTGTAGAAAACAATAACCTAAATGATTCAGGAACTCCAATATATCTAACATTAAATGATATTAATCAGAGTATAAACAATTCAAGTAAAACTGATGTAAAAATAAGTTCAGGTAACATTATAGGATACAATAATGAAGATGAGATTTTTAATGTAAAATTAACTGATGTTAACGGCAAAGTTCTTTCAAATCAGTTGTTGATCTTTACAATTTTAAACAAAAATTATCCTGTATTTACGGATTCAGACGGGATGGCTGGTATTAAAATCAAATTAGGTCCTGGGGTCTATGAGATTAGAAGCACATTTCTTGGAAATGACATGTATAATTTTAAATCTAATTTAAACATGATCTCTGAGAAGAATATTACAAGAGAAAAGACTCGGATATCTGGAAACAATATATACATGGTTTATAAGGAGCCAAGAACTTATCGATTAAAGCTTACAGATTCAGAGGGAAGTCCCATTGCAAACCAAAGGGTAAACATATTAATTGATAAATATACTTGGGTTTATCTTGTTAAAGAGCAGGATTGGAGATATAAATATCTTGGTAAATTCAACTATATCCGTACAACTGATGAGGAGGGATTTGCATATCTAAACATTAATCTATCTCCTAACTTCTATAATATTACAGTAAGTTTCAGTGGAAATGATAAATACTTGCCTGCAACCTCTTATAATAACATTAGTGTCATATCCTATAATGTTGGAAATATTAATTATAAAGGAGAATCAACAGGTCAGTATTTAATTTCAACAAAAACTGCCCAGAAGAATAATAAAAAAATAGTGGACCTTGCTAAGAGGTTAACCAAAGATAAATCAACAATAACAGAGAAAGCAAATGCGATATATGACTATGTCAGATACCAGATTAAATATGAGCTTTATTCCAATACCCGTTATGGAGCTTTAAAATGTCTGGAACTTAAAAAAGGTAATTGTGTGGATCAGTCACATCTGGTTGTTGCATTATGTAGGGCTGTAGGAATTCCTGCAAGATACTGCCATGGACCAAATCATGTATGGACACAAGTGTTAATTAAAAGTCAAAAGATTTGGTTAATAGCAGATCCTACAACACAACGTGCATGGGGTTTTGGTGTTTGGAATATCTATCCAGAATATAGTACCTATGCAAATATAGGATACTAAACATTTTCTTTATTTTTTATCTTTATTACTATTAATTTTTTATTCAATTTTAATATATTCATATTTTCCAGAAGAGTATAAATTTTCTTGAACTTTTTTTAATCTTTTTTGAGATACTTCAATAGCTTTTGGAGATTTATCCATACCAATCCATTTTCTACCTAATTCTTGAGCAGCTATAATGGTTGTTCCTGAACCCATAAAACAATCTAGAATTAAGTCCCCTTCATTAGAAGAGGTTTTAATAATTTTTTTAAGCATATCTTTATTTTTTTCTGTAGGATATTCTGGCTTTGTAGGATCTTTAAAATCTTCCCAAATATCTTGCATAGGTTTTCCTTTATGTTTCATTTCAAAGGCATAATTTTTTTTACGAGGGTTTCCATTTTTGGACCATTCTATTAAACCATTGGCATCTAATTCATCCAGTTTTTCAAGACTACATCTCCAATGTCTACCTTTTGGAGGAAACATTCCTCTCCATTTTTTTCCAGTATCTCCATTATTTGTTTCGCCTGGAGCATGAATTGGGACAGTTGTATATCTTCTACCTTTTTCATCAACTTTTTTATATAACTTTTCAATATCTTTTTCTGTAAATGGCACAGTAGGATAATTCCATGTGTATTTATTACTTTTTGAATAAAATAAAATCATATCTTTGATGTTTCCATATCCCTTTCGTCTAAAATTCTTAGGGTTACATTTAATTCTTGAAATATCTCCTCTAAAATTTTCAATACCAAATATTTCATCCATTAAAATTTTAATATAATGTCCTATTTTATAATCTATATGAAAATATATGCTACCTTCTTTTGATAGTAATTCATATAATAATATTAATCTTTCACGAATGAATTCTAAATAATCTTCATCTTTTAAAGTATCTTCATATGCTATTTCATCATCATTACTAGAGCTAATTGCATTCTTTCGAGAACCTATTTTAAAAATGTTATTTGTTGAAAATGGTGGATCTATATATATTAAATCAATTTTACCTTTTAAGTTGTATTTATGAAGTAAAATATTTAATCCATCAAAATTATCTCCATAAAACAATTTATTTTTTTCATTTTCTCCTTTAATGATTTTGAAATTACCATTGTATTTTTTGTTTAAAATTTCGTTCATGCTTTTTTTATTTGGATAATCCAAAAACATGATGTTTGTCTCCTAAATTGAATATAAAAATTCGTTCAGTATTAATGCACTCATGATATTGTCATTTTTTTGAACTGTTGTACGATACATTTTTGTTCTTTCATTTTTAATGTATAATACTCCATCTAATATAGCAATTTTAGTTACTTTTTCACTAACATTTGAATCTAGTACATTTAATGCATCATTAAATTGTGCATTTTGATGTCCTCCAATGTCTGTTAAAAATTTTGCTTCACCTATAACATATTTTTTGTTAAACCTCGCGATAAAATCTAAACCTTTTTTAGTGTTGCCTGCATATTCATAATCACAGTAATCTTCAGCAAATTCTTCCATTTCTTGATCGCTACCAGATAAAATTGCATTATTTTCTGTATTGATAAATTCGTCAATTTCAATAGGTTTTTTTCCTAATACTCCTTTATTAACCCATTCTTTAAACATTGGACCGATTTGTCTATTAGTTTCTTTTGGTTTAGTGCATTGTTTATATACTTCATCAATACCCATATCATAAATTCTTCCAGCTAATCTGTCAATAGTTTCAGGATTTCTATCAATTGCGGTTTTATCTTTTCTTAGATATGCAATATAAGAATCTTTTATAGGAAATAAATCTAATTTTAATAGGTTTTCTATTAATTTTTTATTATTTTGGTTATTAAAAGATGTTTTAATATTTTCCCATATTTTATTATCTATATCTCTAATTCCATTTGGTATAGTAGGGTATACTTTGAATAAATCATCTAAATATGATTTTTGATTTGCATATTCTATACTTAATTTAGTCCAATAATTCATTTTATCAACTTTCATAATATATAATTTTATTAAATATTGTTAAATAACTTTTTTATTTTTAATTAATTTAGAAATTTTACTATAATATTAACATTAAAAAATTGTGAAAATATTGAAAAATATTTTTTTCTTGTTTTTTATAATTCGAATTTTATTTTTGGATAATTAGTTATTTTTTCTTTTTTGGTTTAAATTTTTTATAAAATTTTATTTTATTTAATTATTATAAATTAAATTAAATTTAATTATAAAAATAATTATATTGTGTAAGTGAAATATATTTTGAATTAATAGAGTAATATTTAAAATTAGGATTTATTAGGTCATTTTAAATTAAATAAAGTTTTCACATCAACTTCTTATTTTTACTATCTGACTTTTCAAAATACAGGTACTTGGATGCTAAGACCTTATGGATGTTTTCTGCTGTTCTTTTTCCAATTCCCTCAATTTCCTGTAGGTCATCCTCAGATGCGTTTACAACAGCCTTAACAGATCCGAAGTGTTTAAGGAGGTTCTTGGCCGTTACAGGTCCGACATTAGGTAGGGATTCAACAATGAACTGTTGTTGCTCCCATAGATTGTCGGGTTTTCTCTCGGTTCTAATTTGGATTGGTTGAGATTTGCCTTTCTGTTCTTTAATTGCAATCCTTTTTATCATTGCGGCGGTATCGTCAGGTCCCCTTGTAGGTATGATGCTGATTCCAAAATCAATTGCAATGGAGGCCATTGCACCACGTATGGCATTGGGATTAATGAATCCTGTATAGAAGTCATTGCCTTCAAGAATCATTAATGGTTTTTTAAACTCCTCCCTCATTAATGTTGCCTGTTTAAACAGACGTTTGTCCACAATTGAATCTGTAAAATCCTTTGCCGTTTTTCTCTCGATTATAATATCGTCACTGATTTGATAGTCACCAACGGTCATGGTCTTAATCTCGACATCCACTCCTATGGTGTCAAGATTTCTTATGACCCTTGAGTTTCCCTCACGTGAGTCTGCATAGACCACTACCTTTTTTCTTCTATTCTTAGTGTCTAGCTTATCCTCTTCCTTGTTGACCTCATTTAGATTGTCCACAGACTTTATGTTTCTAACACTTTCAATTCTCTCAACTGCATTGAGATTTAGATTGCTGAACAGTTCATTGTCAATGAGCTGATGCTTCATGTTCTTTTCTTTACGTTTTGCACTCCAGAAATATGCCTCATCCAAGGTTCCCTTTGTAACAAGGACCTTCATTTTACCCTGATGTTTTCTTCCAGTTCTACCACGTCTTTGAATCATTCTTATCTCAGATGGTACCGGCTCATATAATACCACAAGATCAATTGCAGGTATGTCAATACCCTCCTCTGCAACGCTTGTGGACAGGAGCACATCATAGGTTCCCACCTTAAATGATTTTATGATTTCATGCTGTTGTTTCTGTGTTAGGCCCTTCTCACCATTACGTGTACCTTGGCCATAGAACTTTACGGCTTTGATTCCCTCGTCCTCACATTTTTGGCGAATCATTTCAAGTGTATCCCTGAACTGTGTAAAGACAAGTATTTTTGGGGACTGTCTGGATTTTTTGGAATCCTCAACAGACCTTAGGGACTTAAGGGTTGTTTGACCATCGTCATAACCTAATTCCTTCTTGAGTATGTCGGTCAGTTTTTTAAGTTTGGGATGTTCATGGCCGTGTTCCTCAGCTATTCTGCTTAGACGTACTGCACGTTGGAAATTATGGTCTATAAAAAGATTTTTGGATGCCTTTGTTTTCTTCTTCTCAAGCCTGTTTACATAATCGTTAAACGGCACAACACCCTGGGTTTCTATAAGTTCGATTCCGTGTTGGAGGTTGATTACGGCAGTAAGAATTGATATTGCCTGGAAACACTCCTTAGGTGGATTGGTTGTAGTGGCTATCTTGTTTTGAACCCTTCCACGTGCCTTTAAAATATCCCTTTTATTTACGGTAATGGAGTTGATCACCTTCATGTTCTTCAAGGCCTTAAGGCGTGTTTTAAGTGATTTCTTTAAAGCCTCCTGGATCTTTGTAAGTTCCTTTCCAAGTTCAATAGGCACCCAATCTATTTTAATCGGATTAAAGTATGGCCTTACATCCGGATCCTCCTCTGTTTTAACTACAACATCCTGGATAAACAGATTGTCACATACCTCTTTTATCTTTGATTTATCATGGCCAGGTGATGCTGTAAGGGCGAGTATCAGGTGGTTTTCTCTCTCCTGGATATATCTGTTTGCAAGATATACATAGGAATATGATCCGACTCCATGGTGGCACTCATCAAAGACGATGAGTGACACGTCCTCAAAATTATATCTTCCTTTAAGCAGATCTGACTCAACGGTCTGTGGTGTGGCACATATCACACTGGATTCATTCCATCTTTTCTCACGTTCCTCAGGTTTGATTGAACCTGTAATGGAACATACCGGTACATTAAGAAATTCCCTAAATGAATCCTCATGTTGGATAGTGAGCGGTTTACTTGGAGCCAGGACAAGTACCTTTGAACTTTTCAGATTATTCAATCTATCGGCAGCTACAAGTACTGCAACTATGGTTTTACCTAATGCAGTAGGTGCAACTATCATAGTGTTTCCCTTCTTAAGTGCATTAGCTGCTAGGACCTTCTGATAAATCCTTGATTCAACCTTGTCTTTTCTAAGTAAGGGATGATTTATAAAATTTGCCATAGTTTTATTTTTAATATTATTGTTTATAAATCTTTTAGGGTTTAATGGGATTATTAATTTAAATTCATCTGATTTTTACTATAATCTAAATTATATTATTATATCTTTAATGGGGGTTTGATTTTCTAAAGTTTATGGTGGTGAAATATAATTTTATATTTTATAACTTAATTTTATAATGTAAGATAAGCTAATCTATTTCTATTTTAAAAGGATTGAAAAATATAATATAGTTTAGATTTAAATATTTTGTTTTTAAAAAATTAATATAATTAATTATTAATTAATATTCTATTGATTTTCAAGACATGTTTTAATTAGATTATATTGGATGAATGATTGTTTATTTTATATGATAAGGTAATCTATTTCATATAATGAATCATTGTTCGATTTATTTAAATAGTATTTATCAATAGTTTATAAATTCATTGTGGAATCTAGAATCTATACATCACATAATATTAAAATTAGATTCTTATTTAAAAAATAGAATTAATGTTTTATTATAATAAGATATTGTTTTTCAGGTGCTATTATGAAACTTATAATGGATGAGAGAGGTAAGAAATACTTAATTCCTCAAGATCAGGAATTTCAAAGTGATTTAGGAATCATTAAAAAGGAACAGATGGAAAGGGCAACAATCGGGGATACTTTAATCACCCATCTTGGAAAGGAGTTCCAGGTCATCAAACCGAATATACGGGACTTCATTGATTTGATGGATAGAAGATGCTCCATATTATATCAGAAGGATATCGGTGCCGTAACATCACATACAGGACTTGGCTCAGGAGACCGTGTGGTGGATGCAGGAACAGGTGCAGCTGCAAGTGCACTTAACTTTGGAAACATTGTAGGCGAGAGGGGTCATGTATACTCCTATGAGATTCGTGAGGACTTTGCAGAGGTTGCAGAAAAGAACATCAATAACTTTGGTCTTAAGAACATTGAGATTAAGAATCAGGATATAAAAGAGGGTATCGATGAGGAGGAGATTGACCTTGTGTTTCTGGATTTACCAGAGCCTCATGAGGTATTTGGGGAGGTTTATAGATCCTTAAAATTAGGCGGATGGCTAGCTGTCTATGCACCATATATCCAACAGGCTGAGAAGGCATATCATACTGCAGAAAAATTAGGTTTTTCAGATATCGAAATACTTGAACAATTGGAACGTGGTATTGAGGTTAGAAAACAGGGTGTCCGTGCTAAAACCCGTATGAATGGTCATACTGGATATATTCTGTTTGCACGTAAGTTATAATTATTGAGCTTGTATTTTTATAATTTAAGGGATATATTTTATTTGTATGTAATTTATAATCTCTAAACTTTAGTATTTTTACTTAAATTTATAAAAATCAGTTTTAAAATTTTTATCTAGAATTACTTTAGAAAAATAGGTGTTTTAAAAAGTATTAAAGGACATTTATAATATAATGTCCCTTGAATACGGACTGTTATTTAAGAATATATTCTTTTATAATATAAATCTTTTTAATTTTTAGCTATTTTTGACTTAATCTCTTTTTAAATTATTGGTATTGTACATACTATCTTTATGTAGAGATTAAATTTTTAGGTATACCTAAATTTTATATATTAGTAACAATAATATAATTTTGATTAGCCTAAATTCAATTTTTCATAGAATTAGATTGAATTTGTATCTCTTCTTATTTTTTTTATTTTTTTAAAATGGGAGGCATTAAAGATGTCTGGATTTATAGAGTTTCAAAATGTTACAAAAGAATATATAAACGGTGACGAGGTTCTAAAAGCTGTAAATAACCTGAATTTCACAATAGATAAAGGCGAGTTTGTTGTGATACTTGGACCATCAGGTTCCGGTAAATCAACATTGCTGAATTTACTTGGAGGACTGGATCATGTAAGCTCCGGTAATATTATGGTAAACAGTCATGATATTACAGGCTATTCCGATAATGACCTAACAGAATACAGGGCACATGAGGTCGGTTTTATCTTCCAGTTCTATAATCTGATTCCAAACTTGACAGCCCTTGAAAATTTAGAACTAATCAGTGATGTGATTGGCCGAAAGATCGATGGAAAATCCATGCTTGATAGGTTGAATCTTACAGAACATTATCATAATTTCCCCTCCGAGTTGTCTGGAGGCGAGCAGCAAAGGGTGTCAATTGCCCGTGCACTAGTTAAGAATCCGAACATGTTGTTATGTGATGAGCCAACAGGAGCGCTTGATTCCAATACTGGCGATATGGTTATAGAATTGCTTTATGATATTTGTCGGGAAAACAAGACCACTGTAATTATCGTAACACATAATGAGGATATCGCATCCCTTGCAGACAAGGTAATACATCTAAAGAACGGTATTATTGAAAGTATCGATACTAAATTAGATGATGGGAACGCCGATTCTATTGATGCTGAAGAGGTTTTAACCTAGGAACTTGGTTTATGGGTTGATAGGTATGTTATATAAAAAATTGATAAGGGATTTGTCTAGTCATAAACTGCAGTTTATAGCTATTTTCCTCATGGTGTTTCTTGCAGTATTTATATATGTTGGAATAGGCTCAGAGGCATTTGGATTTGACCAGGAGGTAAAATCCTACTATAATGAAACAAACATGGCTAATGTATGGCTATATGGCGATAGCTTTAACAGTGTCTCGGTAGACAAGATTAATAATATGTCATCAGTTGAGGGTGTGGAACGTCAGCTGTCCCTGACTGCAAAGGGGGACATGAGCTATGATCCCGATGTTGACTTGCGGTTTGTGGAAAACAATAGTGTGGCAAAATATTATCCGATTACAGGTTCCAAGTTGAACCTAAGTGATGAAGATGGTATCTGGTTAGATGATAAGTTTGCAAAGGCACATAACTTGAAGGTAGGAGACGACATAACCCTCAAGTTCAATGGAACCGAGATTACAAAGACAATTAGGGGAATGGGATACTCTCCGGAATATGTGTTTGAGGTACCTACAAAGTCAATAGTCCCTGACTACAGAACCCAGGGTTTCGGATATCTTTCACATGAGGCATTTCCATATGACATACAGTATAATACAATACTTATCAGAACAAATGAGAACACATCAAAGTTCCATGATGACCTGGATGATGTCATGGATGACTACAACACCTTCCTATCCATTGAAAATCATGGAAGCCACAAAACAATCATCTCAGAAATAGACCAACACATGATGATGGCCGACATGTTTCCTATAATATTTGTTGTTGTAGCATTGTTAATACTTCTTACAACAATGGCGCGTATAATAACAAATCAAAGAACAGTGATAGGCACATTGAAGTCATTAGGATTTTCAAATAGAAAGTTGATATTCCATTATCTGTCCTATGCATTGCTACTTACTGTAAGCGGCAGCATACTTGGGTATATCTTAGGTCCATTGTTACTTCCTCAACTCTTCTATCCATCCATGTCCGAATTCTATTCCCTGCCCTATTGGGGACCAGGCTTTGACATAAGCTTTATAGAGGTGCCTATTGCAATCATAGTATTGTCAGTTCTGTTTGCGCTGATGGCAGTTTACAGCATTAGCCGTGAATCACCTGCAGATGCACTGGAACCAAAAGCCCCTAAAATATCAAAACTAAGGTTTATCAATAAAACAAGTCTATGGCAGAAACTAAGCTTTAATCTTAAATGGAATATTAGGGATATTAACAGAAGTAAGGTAAGGTCATTTGTAACAGTTGTAGGTATTTTTGGATGTACGGTTCTGCTTATATGTGGATTTGGTATGAATGACGGAATGTATGAACTGGAGCACTGGCAGTTTACAGGCATCAACCATTACAATTCCCAGATCGTCCTGGAGGACAATGCAAGCTCATCACAGATAGACTCAATTGCAGAAAAATATAATGGAACAAAGGTGATGACCTCAAGTATCGAGATTAAACATAATGGCATTGAGAAGACCACTACACTGCAGTCCTATAACGCCACAGGCATCATAACCCCTAACAATCAGTATGAAAATCAAATCCCCTATGACAATAATAGTGTGCTTTTGTCAATTAAATCAGCAGAGCTTTTAGGTGTGGATGTTGGTGACAAGATACAGTGGCATATCTATGGTCAGGACAAATGGGTTAATTCCACTGTTACTGGAATATCAGCAGATCCCTCAACACAGGGATTGGTCATGACACCACATAAACTTGATGAGCTGGGCATTAACTTTACACCTTCAACAGTGGTTAGCTATGATAGGGACATTGATGAAAACCTGACCGGTATAAGTACGGTCAATCATGTTGACGATTTGGAGAGAAGTTGGAATGAGCTGACCGGTGTGTTCTATCTTATTGTTGGAGTATTGTTGGTGTTTTCAATAGTTTTGGCCATTATCATCCTATACAGTTTAGGCATGTTGTCCTTCATCGAATCTGAAAGAAGTTTCGCAACACTAAAGGTCATCGGTTTCAAATCAAAGGCTATCCAGAAGATCTTCTTAACCAAGAACCTGTTCCTATCCATTATAGGATTTGTTATAGGTGTTCCTTTAGGTCTGTATGTCTTAAGACTGATGCTTGATACTGCCGGTGAGAACTATTACTATCCAAACACATATTCACCACTTTCTATAGTGTATTCCTTTGTAATAGTGATTTTTGTTTCACTTGCAGTAAACCTATTGCTGTCTAGACAAATCAGGAGGATCGATATGGTTCAGTCACTAAAGAAGGGTAGGGAGTAGATAAAAAAAGTTTTTATTAATATTAACTTGTAATAATCAAATTTTTATATATTTTTTTCGTTTTTGGGTAAAGTGGTTATTTATATTTAAGATTTAAAAAAAGTTATTAGGGGACATTTATTAATGTCCTTAATTTGATTTTAGTGAATTATTTTATTTTTTTAAGTAAATTTATTTTTTTGGTTTTCTGTCCATCTTTGCTTACTTCTACATTTTGAAATTTTTGATAGTTTACTTTTACTCCATCGTCTAAGTCTATTTCTATTTTTTGATTTGCTACATGTGCTAATATTTCATCATATTCTTTTATTTCTTCTAATTGTTTAATGAGTTTATTTTTGGATTTTTCTGCATCTTTTATTTCTGATTTTATATCAGAATTTTCTATTATGTTGTTGCAGTTGTTTAGGTTTTCTTCTATTGCTTTTTGTGTTTTGTGAAGGTAATCTGTTCTTACTCTTGCTACTAATCCTGAATCATATCTTTGCATGTATATTAAGCATTTGAATCCATCTTGTTTTCCACTATCAAATTGCCAGTATATTGGACATTTTTGGTATGTTTTTACATGATCTTTGAAGAAGTCTTTAAGGAAATAGTTTCTTATTATTTCACGACTTGATTTACCTTTCTTGTTTAATGCTCCTGCTATAAAATCAAGGTTTTCTTCTAATGTTTCCTCTCCAAAACATATTTTAACGAATTCTACAAATCGTCCTACAATATCATCTTCAAAGTATTCAGTATCTAAAATAGGGATAATATTATCATTATCAGGAATAAATTTATGGTATTTATCTAAATCAAATTCTCCTCCTGCGAATATTAATCCTTCTTCGCCAAGTGAATATCTACCAAACATACATCCAACAGCATATGAAATAAAAGATTTAATATTTGATTTATAATCTGCTAGAGATACTGAAACATATTTGTCCTCGACATTACAGTCAATGTCAACATCATAGATGGTTGCAAAAATTTCATTTAACTTATTTTCGGATGATTTTAATTTATTAAATTGTTCTTTTTTGTATATTGTCCATTCTTTAAAACTATTTTCAATTAAATTACATTTATATTTTAATAAAGGATGATTACTAAAATTCCAAGAAGTTTCATAACTATCCCAATCATCTTTACAAATCTTTATATTAATTTTAACTAATTTATCAATTTCTTCTAGTTTGTCTTTACTAAATATTATAGGTAATGAGGAAACATCTCCTACCTCATATGCTAATGTAGGTGCTATTAATTTAATGATATAATTACAAACAGTGGAATTTAAAAAACCTAACATATAATTAAATTTTTTTTCGTCAATAAAAACACAAGGTCCTGCATTATCAAATATGAATCCTTTTGGAAAATATCTGAATGATATATTTCCACTTGAAACCATTGACCAACTAATTTGTTTATGAAAATAAAACTTTGAATTTGAAATAGCTGATTTTCGTTTACCTTTTTTATCCCTATAGTTTCTTAATTCAAAACCATTATTTTCCCAATTTACTATATAATATTGATTACCATACCATTTACGGTATTTGCCTCCTTTATTGGTAGGAAACCATTTAAAATTTTTTTCTACTGATTCTTCACAGGAATTACATTTAAAATTAATCTTTTTGTAATTTACTTCGAACCACATTCTTAAAAATCTTTTGTTATTTCCAGTCATTAATCCTCTTTTAGCATAACCAATATCTCCAAGTTTTTTATTTTTAAAAATATTGTTTAATTTTTCTCCTTCTGAGTATATTATTGGGCTTCCTGGAATTTGATTAAATTTTGAAGATTTATGATAAAATTTGTTTTTGTCATTGAAAAGTACAGGATTATCAATAATTTCTAAAACTTTATTTTTCTGGACTTCCATTCCACCAGTAAATTCTGAAAGTTTTAAATATGTGCCTTTATAATTTTTATTATAATTATTACAAAAAACAAAAGTACATATTGGCACTGTAGCTTCTTTAAACGCAGAATATTCTAATTGAATTAAAGAGGATATATTTTTATTGTTTATAATATATTTTCTTAATTTTTCATAAGAACTGATAAACATCCATACAAAAGGAGTCATTAAAGCAGAGTATCCGTTTTCTTTACAGAAATCAAAATTTCTATAAATGAACATTGAAAATAGATCTTTAGAATAATCCTTATAATATTTTTTTGAGAATTCTTTTAAAGTTTTGTCAAATTTATTCATGTAAGGAGGATTAGTTACAACAATATCATATTTTTGAGCAAGAATTTCTCCTTGATAAACTAAAGGAAATATTTCATTTTTAATTATATTTTTATAGTGTTCTGTTTGGAGATTCCTTTTCATAGAATTTATAAATTCATTTAATGAAATTTTAATTTTCTCAAAATTAATATTTTCAATTTGAATAAGTGATCCAAATTCCTTTGCATTATCAAAAACATTTATTAAATATTTTAAAGATTCAAATAATTCTTCATCACTCTCTTTAATTTCTGTAAGTAAATTTTCGGGGATATTATTTGGTTCTCTTATCTCAAATACATCAGGTTTAATTCCTTTTTTAAATATTTTTCTATCATATTTTCTGGATTTCATCATTATAGCAAAATAAGATAATTGATATGCTCTTTTATCAATATCTAAACCATATAAATTGTTTTTTATGATTAATTCCGGAATTTCATTATCAATATAACCCAATTCTTTATATATTTCAAAAAATATGTCAAATGCATATACTAAAATATGCGCGGAACCCATACATGGATCAAAAAATTTTACTTCATTAATCTTTATATTGTTTCGTCTAGTTTCTTTAAAAAAATCATAAACATCATTACTTTGCTCTGCTTCATCTAGATAAAATTCTAAATAATTATTTAGGTTGGTATTCTGATTTCTTTCAATCCAATATTTCCCTAATGAATTATCTACCATATATTTTACAATCCAATCAGGGGTGAATAATTGAGTAGCTGCAGGTATATCTTGTTTTTTAATGTTACCTCTTTTAATATTGATAACTTTATCTTTTTTTTCTGAGTTGTAAAAATATAAATAATCCATATTTTAGTCAAAAAAAATAAATAGATGTACAACAAAAAAATATATAATTAACAAACATTGGTGGGTTTTATGGATAAGAAAGCACTTAAAACTTTTTCAATCGAAGCTAGAAAAAATCTTATTGAAAATACAATATATAAATTAAGTTTAATAGGTATTACAAAAGAAAATTCTCATGGAGAACCAATTAGTAAATCAGAAGGAATTGAAGTATATAAAGTTTCAGAATTTAATAATTATACCATATATGATGATGATATAATTAAAAGAAAAAACCTTATTAAAGAAATTGACAGTAAGGGTTTTGAGAATGTAGTTGAAGAAGTAGCATACACCTGGTTTAATAGGATAATTGCAATTCGATTTATGGAGGTTAATAATTATTTACCAACTAAAACACGTGTTTTATCTAGTGAAACCCCAAATAAAATAGAACCAGATATTATAAAATATGCATTAGATTTAGATTTAGATTATTCAGATGAAGACAAAGAATTAATTATTAAATTAAAAGATGAAAATGAACTTGATGAATTATTCCGTTTCTTATTCATAAAACAGTGCAATAAACTAAATGACATATTACCTGGATTATTTGAAAAAACTAATGATTACTTTGAATTATCATTAAATATTTCATTTACTGATGAAAATGGTGTTGTAAGACAGTTAATAGATAATATTCCAGAGGAAGACTTTAAAAACCAAGTAGAAATCATAGGTTGGCTATACCAATTCTACAACTCAGAACTTAAAGATAAAATATTTGCAGATTTGAAAAAGAAGATTAAAATTACAAAAGAAAGGATTCCTGCAGCCACTCAACTATTCACCCCTGATTGGATAGTAAAATATATGGTTGAAAACTCCCTTGGACGATTATGGCTTGAAGGACATCCAGATAGTGATTTAAAATATAAATGGAAATATTACGTTGAAGAAGCAGATCAAGATGAAGAAGTTAATCTAAAACTAGTAGAAATTAGAAAGGAATCTGAAAAACTTAAACCTGAAGATGTTAAGATTATTGATCCATGTATGGGGTCAGGACACATACTCATTTATGTTTTTGAGGTATTAATGCAAATATATATCTCAGAAGGATACACAGAAAAGGACGCGACAATATCAATTTTAAAAAATAACCTTTACGGTTTAGATATAGATGATAGAGCTTATCAATTAGCATACTTTTCAATAATGATGAAAGCAAGAAGTTACAATAGAAAAATACTAAAACAAGACATAAAACCACTTGTCTATTCAATAAAGGAATCTAATAATATTTCTGAAGAATTTATAGATTTATGTATTTCTTATAAACCTGAAATTGAACAAGATTTATTAGACATTATTAAAGATTTTAAAGATGCAAAAGAATATGGTAGTATTTTAAAATGTAATAATTATAATATGAGTGAATTATATGATGTGTTAAATAATTTTAAGAATAATAATTTAAACAAATATAAGTATATTAATGAATTAAAATTGTTAAAAAACATATTTAATCAAAATCAAATATTGTCGAATAAATATAACATTGTAATAACCAATCCTCCATATATGGGTAGTAAAGGAATGGATCAGAATTTAAATAAATTTTTAAAGTCTAATTATCCTAATTCTAAGTCTGATTTATTTGCAGTTTTTATAGAAAAATGTCATGATTTAACTAAGAATAATAATTTTTTCTCAATGATTACACAACAATCTTTCATGTTCTTATCCACATTTGAAAATTTACGTAAAGAAATAATCGAGAATAATACCATAATTAATATGGCTCATTTAGGTGCACATGCTTTTGATGAAATTGGTGGTGAGGTTGTACAAGCAACTACATTTGTTCTAAGAAAAAATCAATTGGAAAATTATAATTCTACATTTCATAGATTGGTTAATTACAATTCAGAAAAGGAGAAAGAATCTGAGTTTTTCAATGACAAAAACAAGTTTTATTCAACATCATCAAAATTTAATCAAATACCTGGAACACCTATTGCATATTGGGTTACGGATAATTTGATTAAATGTTTTAATAATACAAAACTAGAATCAATTGCCGATGTTAAACAAGGACTTGCAACAGCAGATAATAAAAGATTCTTAAGATATTGGTTTGAGGTCGATAATAATAAAATTAGTTTTTCTACAAAAACATGCAAAGAATCTGAAGATAATGGTTACAAATGGTTCCCTTATAACAAAGGTGGAAATTTCCATAAATGGTGGGGAAATCAAGATTATGTAATAAACTGGGAAAATAATGGTTATGAAATAAAAAATTTTAAAAAATCTGTTATTAGAAATTCTCGGTTTTATTTCAAAGAATCACTAAGTTGGTCCAGCGTAAGTAGTAATAATATTGCTTTTAGATTTTATCCTAAAGGTTTCCTTTTTGATTCAAAAGGATGTTCTTTATTCTTAAATAACGATAAAATTTCTAAAAACTACCTATTTGGATTTTTAAATTCAAACACTACACAACAAATATTAAATATACTTGCTCCTACGATAGATTATAATGTAGGTGATATTTTAGTACTACCATTAATATTCAATAAATTTTATGAAAATCAGATTAATGAATTAGTTGAAAGTAATATATTTATTTGTAAAGAGGATTGGGATAGTTATGAAACTTCTTGGAATTTTAACAAACATCCTCTATTAAATTATAATAGTAATTTAATTGAAAATAATTATAATAAATTGGTTGATTATAAAAATTCACAATTTAACTTATTAAAATCAAATGAAACAGAATTAAACAAGATTTTTGCTAAAATTTACAATGTTAATGTTGATTGCTCTGTAGAAGATAAATATGTTTCTGTATCATTAGCAGATTACGAAACAGACATTAAAT
>Ga0214925_100049_pt1 | contig 122323 bp, 109 predicted proteins | sample Stichaenrichment_FD_168299 | JGI IMG/M metagenome (GOLD analysis project Ga0214925, IMG submission 168299) | Xylose enriched microbial communities from anaerobic bioreactor in Madison, Wisconsin, United States - 63SRT | ecosystem: Engineered > Bioreactor > Anaerobic > Unclassified | place: USA... | reverse complement strand
GGACACTTTCGTGTCCGTTTCGGATCAAAAGAAATTTTCCATCGAATACTTGTCGATCGTTCAAACAAAATATAAAACTTCATTTGAATTTTCGAGGATGTGTTTTACTGTTCAGTTGTCAATGTTCTTTGTGTTGCTTTGTCGCTCTATCTCGGCGACAAGTGATACTTTATCACCCCTGCAGCTCTATGTCAACAGGAAATTGTATTTTTTTTATGAAAATTTCAATTTCCAAAAATCCGTGGATTTCTTCACTTATTCAGGGTAAAGTGTCACTTGCCCTTGAAGTTTTCCTAAATGTGTCTACAATTCAGATTTCTTTAGTGACCTTACTCAAGATTCAGTTTTCTATCGAGAATCACCCATGTAATCACGCCGTAGAGTGCGATTTCTGCCGCGAACAGTACCAGGATCACCGCTTCTGTTCCACCCGCGATCATAGCACGGTTCAGGTCCGGATAGCTTCCAACCGCAAAGGCGCCTGTGCCTGCAAGTCCCAGAAAAATCGAGTTCAATATTTCCAGCCCTATGAATGCCAGCAGGGATCCCAGAATCCTGTGCTCTGTCCACAGATGCCCGATCGCAATTGCTGCGTAGATACAGACAATGGTTGCTGCCACAGCTGCGATTACAATCAGGACGCCAACCACAATATTGCCCGCATACTTCAACAATGAAGCAGATACTTCTGCTCCGACCACCTTGAAGTCCGCCTCTTGTGCTCCTTTCCAGAACCCTGGGTACATGCACACAGGAATTACACACGCGATCAGTGCCACAACAGTACTGAAAATGCTCCATAAAACGGTTGATATCACTTTAGCCCAAATCAGATTGCCAGTACTTGTGGGCAGCGAAAACATCAGATATCCCTCCCGCCCAAGAAGATTTGTATAAAACCGCCCGATTGAAAGCAGACCCACAACAATGAACACCGCTGCAATCATCAATCCAAGGATAAGGGTCAGTACTGTACTTCCTGCACTTTGGTCCGACCCTGAAAAAATTCTGAAATCAATGCCAAGGATGAATGCTACTGCCAGAATTGCCGCATAAACAGGAAGAAGAATTCTTCCAAACGCCTTCATTTCATAACCAATCAGCTTGCTCAGCATGCAAATACCTCCCTGAAATAATCATCAATGCTTCTTCCCGTTTCCGCCCTTAGATCGTCAGCATTTCTGTGCAGCAGAATCTTTCCTTCTTTTAGAAATACGACCTCATCCAGGATCGGTTCAATGTCCGTGATCAGATGTGTAGAAATAAAAACAAGACCATCCTCATTATAGTTTTCCAGGATCGTATGAATAATGTAGTCACGCGCCGCAGGATCCACACCGGCAAGCGGCTCATCCAACAGATACACCTCTGCCTTGCGGCTCATGCACAGCACGAGCTGTACCTTTTCTCTGGTTCCCTTTGACATATGCTTCAGTTTTCCAGAAAAATCAATATTGAGCTGCCGCATCAGATTCTCCGCCTTTGTTCTGTCAAAATCATCATAAAAAGTCTGATAAAAATCCAGAAGTTCTCCGGCTCTCATCCAGTCTGGCAGAAAATCCCGGTCCGGAAGATAGGAAATAAGCCCCTTTGTCTCTTTTCCAGGTCTCTTTCCATGGATTGTGATCTCGCCCGATGTTGGTGTCAGAAGCCGTTCAATCAGCTTGATCAGCGTAGTCTTTCCGCTCCCATTCGGTCCGGCAAGACCAATGATCCGCTGATTTTCCAGGGACAGATTGATGCCATTCAGGCATGTCTTCCGCCCGTATTTTTTTACAAGATCTTTGCATTCTATCTCTATCACGTTATTATCCTCCTATAACTGCTGACATACGATGTCTCATCACAGCTTCTGGTCATCCTGTGAAGTCTTTTCCGGTGTCTTCCACCCGCTGACCTCTGCAATAATCTCATCCCTTGTCAGGCCTAGACTCGTGAGCTGTGTGAATAATTCACCTACATATTTCTCGCTAAGCTTTTTTCGCAATTCCTTCATGATCTCTGCATCCTCCGTCACATATCTTCCGCTTGTCCTTCGTGCATACAGAAGCCCTTCCTGCTCCAGCGCAGTTAATGCCCGCTGCATTGTATTCGGGTTTACCCCGGCATTTGCAGCAAGCTCTCTGACTGGTGGAATCTTGCTGCCCGGCGGAAGAGCCCCGCTCGCAATCCGGACTTTCATTTCGTCCAAAATCTGAAGATAGATCGGAATTCCATTCCTGAATTCCCAGGCCATAAAATGTATCCTCCTCTGATCTGCCAGGCATGCATCCGAACGCACGGTTCCCGCCTGGTTTTTTCAGTTCATCATAACCATAGCGCATTTGGTCGTATCAATGCATTAATCATTTAATACAATAAGACAATAGCACGTGTTCTTACTTGTGTCAATAGCTTAATACAATAAAGCACTTATTTTTTGCGAATGTTTACGCAAAAAAAGACCCAGAACCTTTGCAATCACAAAAGCTCTGAGTCTTTTCGTTCTGCGGAAGATGGGACTTGAACCCACACGGTATAAATACCACAAGATCCTTAGTCTTGCTCGTCTGCCAATTCCGACACTTCCGCATACATATTTAATTGCTGCCTTCGAAGAATACCGCCGACAACAGATATTATAATAGCACCTGTCCGGATGCTCGTCAACTATAAATTTGCAGATTTGCAAATTTTTCTGAGCCATAAATGATAATGTCCTGATGTAACGCAAATGAAAATGTCCCGCTTATGGAAAAATTCATTATTTCTGAATTCTATCAGACAGGAGGGCCAGGCAGACTTTTTCTTTATACCGTTGCTGCAGCCCTTTCCGGCTTGCGCACCATCAGATACCACACAACCTGACTGATGATCAGCGCGACCAGAAATCCGCAGATGACATCAGAGGGATAATGGACACCCAGATACAATCTTGAATATGCGACAAGGGAGGCCAGCACCACAAGCGGGATCCCCGCCTTTTTGGGCAGCATGTGCAGTGCCACAAGTGCCACAGCAAAGCTGTTCGCTGTGTGTCCGGACGGGAAGGAATAATCGGTAGGAAGCTTTCCGATCGGATTCAGAAAGTCAAAGGCGTTAAAGGGTCTTACGCGGGCGATCACCAGCTTCATCACAAGGTTTACAAGAACCGCCTCAATCGATAGTGAAACGGCGCATACCTTTCCGACATTTCTGGTCTTCCGGAACAACAGGAACAGAACAGTCAGAACAACCCATCCAAAAAAGCCGAAGGCACTCACACACTTCATAATCGGCGTCAGCCAGTCAAAGCGCAGATGATCCCGTATAAAAACCAGGATTGCAACATCCATATCCGTTATTGATGAAAGCAATGTAATATATCTCCTTTCCTGGGAAAAAAGCCTCCCCAAATTATTCCGTACGTTAAGTCATTCCATACGCTAAGTCATTTCGTACATTAAGTCATTCCGTACGTTAAGATGCGTCTTTTGCAAAGAAACCCTTGCAAAAAATACAGACATATAAGAAAGAACGGCTCGCAGAAAACGTATCCCCGAAACATGACAGACAAGAGCATCAAATAATCTTAAGGATATCATGGATCGTTATATAGACGATAAACGCCATCAGCGCCATGAGACCATAAAAGTTGATATTTTCCTCGATCTTCCGGTTTACCGGCTTTTTGCGGATTGCCTCTATGAGCATCATCAGCAGTCTGCCTCCGTCCAGTGCGGGGAGCGGAATCAGATTCATAAAGCCAAGGGAGACAGAGATCATGGACATTACGCTGGCAAGCGTCAGCAATGCAGCACCGGTTGAAGCCGAAGATGCTGCCTCGCTGTATGTGTCTCCCACCGTCTTGACAATGCCAACCGGGCCGGACATATCGTTAATTCCAAAGGTTCCGTTCAGCATTCCCGCAATCGACTTCCAGGACATCTTGATCCAGAACGCCACCTCGCGGAAGGAATAGCCGATCACGCCGAAAAATCCCTGCTTTACTCTCGCCATGTTGTACGAAAAACTCAGCGAAGCGATTGTCGTTTTTTCCGGTGTCAGCTGTACCGTGGACTGCTTTCCGTCCCGTTCAATAGTAATCTCTATCTGCGAACCGTCCAGAGGATGGGCCTGCAGGTACTCCGTCATATCATCTGCCGTCCTGATCTCGGTGCCATTGATTGCTGTAATGACATCTCCCATCTGCAGACCGGCTTTTTTCGCCGCAGTTCCTTTATTCACCATCGTGAGCTGAATGCCGCTCGCATCCGAAGTCTCATCCCAGTGTATGCCCAGCAGGTATTTTGTCTCACTGGCAGGCGTATAACGGATCCGGACGTTCTGTCCGTCCCGGTTTACAACAAGCGATACAGAATCCGTCGGAACTTCAGAAAGCAGAAGGTCCATATAGAAATCCCGGGAATTCATAATCCATTCGCCGTTATAGGATTCAATGATATCTCCTGTCTGCAGTCCGGCTGCCGCCTCCGGTGACGAAGCTGGCACATCCTCCACGATAACCGGATCTGCGCCTGAGACGCCCACAATAACCAGTGAAATCAGCAGCGCCAGGATAAAGTTAAAAACCGGTCCTGCCGCCACGACCAGTGCCCTTCTCCACACCGGCGCCCCGACAAAGCTTCCGGGAACCGCCTCTCCGTCATCCTCATTGAGCATGGAACAGGAGCCTCCAAAGGGAAGCGCCCGCCACGCAAAAACGGTGCCGCTCTTTTTGCTTTTAAAAGAGAGGATCTTCGGCCCCATTCCGATTGCAAATTCCTCTACGACAATATGGTTCTTCCTCGCCAGGAGGAAATGGCCAAACTCGTGAAAAAGTACCACAAGGCCCAGCACCAGAATTCCGATTACATATTTCAATATTGTTCACCCAAATGCAGATCCCAGGCAGGTTTTACGCTATAAAAATAAGCAGTCTTACCTCTCTGCGATCCGCTGTAAAATGCTGTGGTCTGTCTGATTCAGGTATAATCCGCTTCAGGCATAGTCCCGCCGGATCCGGCCGCGAACCTCTGCCTCAACCGCCAGAATCTGCTCCAGATCTGGCATTTCAATACAATGATGTGCATCCATCGATGCCTCAATCAGACGATAGATATCCAGAAAACCGATTTTATAGTTCAGAAACAAGGCCACTGCCTCTTCATTTGCCGCATTGAATACTGTCGGCATGGAACCGCCCTCCCGGGCCGCACGAATGGCGAGCGGAAGTCCCCTGAACGTCTCCATATCGGGCTGATCAATCTCTATGGAATGCAGTCTTGTGAAATCAAGACGCTCTCCCGGCAGATACCTTCTGTGCGGATAGTATAATGCATACTGAATCGGCAGACGCATGTCGGGTGCCCCCAGCTGTGCCATCACCGCACCATCCTCGAATTCCACCATGGAATGAATGATGCTCTGCGGCTGCACAACAACCTGAATACGATCAAGCGGCACATCGAACAGCCACCGGGCCTCCATGACCTCCAGTCCCTTATTTACCAGAGTCGCGGAATCGATCGTGATTTTTCTGCCCATGGACCAGGTCGGATGCTTCAAAGCGTCCTCCGGTCGCACGCCGGCAAGATCCTCAGTCTTCCATCCACGGAAAGGTCCTCCTGATGCCGTGATCAGCAGTTTATGTACCTGTCTTCTGTCTTCCCCATGAAGACACTGAAAAATCGCGCTGTGCTCGCTGTCCACAGGGAGAATCCGGACGCCGTTCTTTTCTGCCGCAGGCATGATCAGATGGCCGGCAGTGACCAGCGTTTCTTTATTGGCAAGAGCAATATCCTTACCGGCCCCGATTGCCGCAAGCGTCGGACGAATGCCGATCATTCCCACAATGGCTGTAACCAGAATCTCCGCCTCCGGCATCGCTGCCAGCTCCAGAAGCCCTTCCATCCCGGCACTGACACGTGTATCTGTGTCGCGGATTCTCGCCTTCAGATCCTCCGCTGCGCTCTCATCATATAATACGGCTAGCTTCGGATGGAATTCACGTACCTGTTCTTCTATTTTCTGTACATTCTTCCCCGCTGCGATTCCAACCACCTGAAGGTCTTGATTGTTCCTGACCACATCGAGGGTCTGTGTACCGATAGATCCGGTCGAACCAAGAATTGCAATTTTCTTCATAACAGTCCTCTCCCCTGTCATGCATCGCAGATGCATCCGGTATTCTCAATCATCCACGCCATCCTCCGCGGTACACTTCCAGCGAATTTCATTATTATTTATAACTTAATTTTGTGCCCATGCATGCTTACCGAAGCATATAAATTTACATCAGGCTCACTTGACCAGCGTAAGTGCCAGAAAATATATAATCGGCGCCGTAAAAATCACACTGTCAAAGCGGTCCATCACGCCGCCGTGCCCCGGAATCAGATTGCCATAATCCTTTATCCCGGCATTTCTCTTGATTGCGGAAGCAGACAGGTCGCCAACCATGGAAATCAGTCCTCCAATCAGGCAAATCACCATGTATTCCAGTACCGGTCCTTTTGTGGCAAGCGCATAGATCAGACCCAGCAGCGTCGCCCCTGCAACGCCACCGATTGCGCCCTCTATGGTCTTCTTGGGGCTGAGAACAGGTGCCATCTTGTGCTTTCCGAAAAGTCTTCCCGCACAATATGCACATGTATCGCACCCCCAGGAGCACAGGAAGATCAGCCATACAATGTAGTGTCCATACTCCAGGCTTCTGGTCTGATATACATAGGACAGCATGACACCCACATAGATGACACCGAAGTAGGCTTCCATGATCTGCCTTGCATTATACTTCGGATAGGAAAACACATATACAAACATCAGCATGACAAGCGCACACAAGATGATGAAGAGCTGATAACTGCCCCACATATAGATCAGGCTCAGATAATAGAGCACTACTGAGATATATCCGATCAGTTCCAGCAGATCGACACTCCTGCCCTCCTTTTTGTGGATGCCAAGTGCGCGGTACAGCTCAAATGTTCCGATGAGCGACAGCACAAGCGAAACGAGGTACAGAACCCATCCTCCCGCAGTAATACTCATCAGCGCAATCAGCACAAGAATAACGCCGCTGACCAGCCTTGTGAGAAATGAATTGGTTGTCTTTCTTGTCAGGTACTGAACCACAAGCATGACAAGTACCCCTACCAGACCAATGATGTAAAACATCTCATTGTTCCTCCTGTTTGATATGACTTATTCTATTTTGCGTTGCCGAATCTCCGGTCGCGGCTGTTGTACTTCTCAATCGCACGGATCAGGTCCTCCTTATGGAAATCCGGCCAGGCAGTATCTGTAAAATAGAATTCTGTATAGGCCAGCTGCCATAGAAGAAAATTGGAAATCCGCTGTTCACCGCTTGTGCGGATCAGAAGATCGGGGTCCGGGATTCCTGCCGTATCCAGATAGCGTTCAAAAATCTCGCCAGTCACCCTTCCCTCCGGCAATTTTCCACTTCTCGCATCATCAGCAAGCTTTGTAACCGCGCGCTCAATCTCATCGCGCCCGCCATAGTTCAGGGCAATCTGGAAGAACATCTTGTCATAATCCTTCGAGATCTCTTCCACCTCGCGGATTTCTTCCTGAATATCCGGAGCCAGCGCAGAAGTATCTCCGATGATCCTCACACGCATCTGGTTCTTTCTCGCCTTCGCCATAACCCTGCGCAGATATTTGCGGAAAAGGTTCATCAGTACCTGCACCTCATCCGCCGAGCGTTTCCAGTTTTCTGTGGAAAACGCATATACTGTGAGATACTTCACACCCATCTCACAGATAATATCGCACATCTTTTCCAGGTTATTGCAGCCAACAACATGACCATAGCTTCTGGGCATCCCCCTGCGCTTTGCCCATCTTCCATTTCCATCCAGAATAATAGCAATATGATTCGGAACCTTCAGTTTTCCATTCTGTCCCGCCTCACTCATAAAACCCGTCCTTCCCGCGTCCGTCGTTTTGTCAGAAAACGGCCGCAAAGCAGCTGCAGCCATCACACTCTGCTCGGACAATCCGTTAACAGCCACAGCTGGCTCTGAAATAAAAAGAGCCCCCGCATAAAACGCCACTCTGCACATTGCCAAAAAAGATACCCTTCCGTGGCAATACACGTGCTGCGCGTTTCATGCGGCAGCTCCTCCCCCCTCTACAGTTTCTGCAAATCCGCAGCCCGGATCAGACCTTCATAAGCTCTCTGGACTTCTCATCAACAGCCTTGTCAATCTCACGGATTCTCTTGTCCGTAGCCTTCTGCAGCTCATCCTGAAGCTCTGTGATCAGATCCTCAGAAAGATCCTCGGATTTCTCGAGCTTTTTGAAAGCTTCATTTCCATCCCTGCGGATATTGCGGATGGCTACCTTGGCCTCCTCACCCTTCTTCTTTGTCTCCTTTGTGAGCTCCTTACGTCTCTCCTCTGTGAGCTCAGGGAAGATCAGACGGATCACCTTTCCATCCGTACTCGGGTTGATTCCAAGGTCAGATGTCTGAATCGCCTTGATAATCGGCTTCACCATTGATCCCTCCCATGGCTGGATCTGAATAATCCGTGCCTCAGGAACCTGAATATTGGCCACCTGATTCAGCGGCGTCTGGGCTCCATAATAGTCCACGGTAATGCGGTCCAGCACGTGCGGGTTCGCGCGTCCGGCACGGATCGCGCCGAGCTCACTGGAAAGGTTGGCGAGTGTCTTCTCCATTTTGGCATCGTAAGCCTTTACTCTCTCATTCATTGCAAAAACCTCCCTGGTTATTTACACGGTCACTCTGGTTCCCGTGATTTTTCCGTGTGCCGCGTTGACAATGCTGTCCTCACCATCAAGTCCGAACACGACCATCGGCATCTTATTTTCCTTTGCAAGGATGGACGCAGTCATATCCACCACCTGGAGCTGCTTGTCAATGACTTCCTGAATCGTCACAGTGTCATATTTTCTGGCATCAGGATTCTTCTTCGGATCGCTGTCGTAGACACCATCTACAGCCTTCGCCAGCAGAAGCGCATCCGCATCGATCTCAATCGCACGCAGTACAGCTGTAGTATCCGTGGAGAAATACGGGCTTCCTGTGCCGCCTCCGAAAAACACAACCATATTGTGCGCAAAATACTTATTGCTCCTGTCCTTTGAAAAGAGCTTTGTAATGCCGCCGACCTCAAATGGCGTAAGCACAGATGTCATCATGCCCTGAGAGCGGAAAATCTCTGACACATAGATGCAGTTCATGACGGTTGCAAGCATCCCGATTTCATCAGCCTTGGTGCGGTCGATGTTCCGGCTGGAACGGCCTCTCCAGAAGTTTCCGCCTCCAATGACGATTCCGATCTGATATCCTTCGTCCACAAGCTTCTTCACCTGCTTTGCAACGCCAGTCACAACCCCCTCGTCAAATCCGGTCTTCTTCTCTCCGGCAAGTGCCTCTCCGCTGAGCTTCAGCAATAATCTTTTCATGCGCGATCTCCTTTTATGTTGCGCCCATTATAGTCTTAATAGCGCACCCTCTGCAAATCTGTCCGGCAACTGTAATCATTATAGCATAAAGATTGCCCCTATCACGAAAAAATCACAGCTGGGATACAACAAAGATATCGTAGATCGCCTTGATCGCGGTCTCAAAATCCCGGTTTTCCACACCGACGATAATATTCAGTTCAGAGGAACCCTGGTCAATCATCTTGACATTGACATGTGCATGCGCGAGAGCGGCAAAAATCCTGCCTGCAGTACCGCGGGTCCTCCGCATTCCTCTCCCAACAACCGCAATCAGTGCCAGGTCAGACTCAAGCTCAATCATATCCGGATGTACCGCCCTGTGAAGGCCGGCAATGATCTGCTGCTCATGCTTTTCAAATTCATTCTGGTTTACAAATACAGAAAAAGTATCAATTCCGGAAGGTGTATGCTCGAAGGTCATACCGCAGTCCTCAAATACCTGAAGGACCTTGCGTCCAAAACCAACCTCGGCGTTCATCATTGCCTTCTCGATTGTGACAGAAGCAAACCCCTTCTTGCCGCCGATACCTGTGATCGTGTACTTCGGCTTATTGCAGGTATTCTCCACAACCATAGTGCCAGGGTCCTGCGGACGGTTCGTATTACGCACATTGATCGGAATGCCTTCTTTTCTCAAGGGGAAGACAGCGTCCTCGTGAAGCACCGTGGCGCCCATATAAGAAAGCTCACGCATCTCACGGTATGTGATTGTGCTGATTGTGACAGGGTCCTTGATGATTCTCGGGTCTGCCATCAGGAATCCGGATACATCCGTCCAGTTCTCATACAGATCTGCGTGTACAGCCTTCGCCACCAGTGACCCCGTGATGTCAGAGCCTCCTCTTGAGAAGGTCTCGATAGTCCCATCCGGCTTTGCGCCATAGAAGCCCGGAACCACAGCGTGCTCCAGGGGTTCAAGAATCGCGCCCATCTGTTTGTCCGTGCGGATTGCGTCAAATTTGCCATCCTCATCAAAGGCCACAACCTTCGTTGCATCTACAAATGTAAAGCCGAGGTATTCTGCCATCACGATGCCGTTCAGGTACTCACCGCGGGAAGCCGCATAGTCGACGCCGATCTTGTTTTCAAAGTTCTGGGAGATAACAGAAAATTCATCGTCCAGATTCAGGTCCAGTCCCAGACCCTGGATAATTTCATCATAGCGGTCACGGATATTCTGGAGGATTCCGGAAAAATCCTTGCCCTCCTCTGCCTGATGGTAGCATGCATACAGCATGTCCGTAACCTTGGTGTCGTTACTGAAACGCCTGCCCGGCGCAGAGGGTACTACGTAGCGTCTTCCCGCGTCTGCACGGATGATATCTCCGACCTTTTTGAACTGGTCTGCATTTGCAAGGGAACTGCCACCGAATTTCACCACTTTTTTCATGTTATTTTCCATCCTTCAAAAATATGTGTCTGATATAAGAAATCGTTACGTCTTCGCCTTTGTCCGCAAGCATACCGAGCAGCAGGTCCAGCTGCTGCTTCACAGTATCGTCCACAAACCAGAGCTTGTCCCGGCTCTTCATCCAGTACTCATAAGGCGAGCGGTCTGTATACTTTCCGCCCAGATATACCCTGGATGCACTGATCCTGTCCGCTACCATTTCCGCTACATATCTTCGCGGAATTGGCACACCTTTGATGATTGTATCACAGTTTATTCCATAGTCAATCCAGTATTCAAAGTGATGCTTGTTGCGCCCCTTATGGTGCAGCCACGAAAGAGAAACCCCTGTGGCCTCCCTCTCCGCATTATTCGGGCTCCTGTTTCCCTGCCAGTACCGTGCCCCCTGCATGAACTCTGTCGGGGAATACTTGGAGAGATCATGCGCCAGCCCCTGTCTGTACAGTCCCATACGGAAGCAGTAGTACATTACAAGGCCTTTATGATGTGTAATCGTTTTGAAATGCTGCCAGGCATAGTTTTTCATTTTCCGTGCACCGCCATAAGGATTTTTACACTTCTGGGTTCCGCCTCAATCGTCTTTGTATCCGGGACGATTTCTTCCTCCTGTCCATCCTCCAGAAACGGCTTCTCCCTGGACGTATCCGCTTTGAGCACCCATCTGCACCCGTCAGGCAGATCGGGAAGCGCAAACTTCTGGACCATCCAGTACATATTGTAGATGATATAGATCGTATCATCACAGGACCCGTCCTCTCTTACCGCATAACTGCCGCAGTACAGAGCGCCAATGCCGATCCTTGTCTCCCCGGCAGTATGCATCCATGCAACCGCACCGTGATAGGAAAGATCCGGAAAACCGCAGGCCTTATAATCGGTCATGCGCAGAGCACTGGCAGAGTGAAGGACAGGATGCTCTCTTCGGAAACGAATTGCTGTTTTTACAAAGTCCTGCATTTCCCTTGCCGTCCTGGATCTGCTCCAGGTGACCCATCCGGTCCTGTTATCCTGACACCATGCATTGTTATTGCCGTTCTGCGTATTTTCCACTTCATCGCCGGCATAAATCATGGGGCATCCCTGGCTGGTCATCAGCATAAGAAATGCATTCCGCAGCTGATTCCTTCGAAGCTGTCTGACCGATCCCTTTCTGGATGGTCCCTCCTCGCCGCAGTTCCAGGTGAAATTATAACTGGTCCCGTCGTGATTCTGTTCCCCGTTGGCATCATTATGCTTCTCCTCATAGGAAACCATGTCATACATGGTAAATCCGTCCTGGTCCGCGAAATAATTGATGACAGCCTGATCTTCAAAATTTCTTCTGAGAAACCAGCCGACGTCATCCGTGCTGACGTCCAGATCACCCTTCAGGAAACGGCGCATGAGCTGTTCGTACCCCGGATTCATGGAGCCAAGGTTGCGGTATTTTTCCTCTCTTTTCCTGCAGATTGATGTATCAAATCCGGAAGCAATCAGCTTTGTTCTGCAAAGCAGAGGATCAGTCAGAACCGCATGCTTCCATCCTCCCTCCCCTACAAGATGAAAGCCGTCCACCTTGAAATGAAGCCTCCAGTACCGGAGAACATCCGTCACAAGCCTGGCATCCGCTTCAGGAAGAAAATAAAACTCGGGGATGCATTCCAGCCCGGCATGATGCAGGGCATCCACCATTTCCGCGAGCTCCCTGTTCGGGTTCGCTGTCGCACAGTAGGAGGCCTTCGGCGCAAAATACAGGCCTTTCGTATAGCCCCAGTAATTATTGAGCAGGCCGCCTTCCTTTTCCGGCTGCATCACCTGTACATTCTGATCCAGATAGTAAAACTGTTCTGTATCTGTTTCTTCCTCAAATGTATACGGCGGCATCAGGATTAACGATGTCACGCCCAGTTCCTTCAGATAAGGAATGGCATCGATCAGACCAAGGAATGTGCCCGGGTGCCTGATGCCGGGTCTGCCTTTCGTAAATCCTCTGACATGCAGCTTATAGAAGATACAGTCCTCGTAAGGAATACCAAGAGGCTCAGTCTTTGGACGGTCGTACACACACATGGAACAGCGGTATTCCCTCGCACCGGTTTCCTGATTCTGTACAGTTCGAACCGCTCTGGCATAGGGATCCGGCATGATTTTTCCATCGATTCTGTAATTGTATTCATAATCTCCGGAATGCTCCATCTCTACAAAAACGGCACCTGCATTGCCAACCCTGTCCTTTTCCTCCAGCGGAATGATCTGACAGGGAAGGGCATCCCCTGCATGATAAAGCAGAAGTTCTGCCTGACTGCCTTCCGGAATGGTACAGGCGAACAGATTTCCATCCCTTGCCTCATCTGCCCGGAAACTGTACATGCCCAATCTCTCCGGGTCAGACGGTGTTACCTTGAATTCTGTCTTTGCAGCCATAATCCCCCTCCGGTTATCAAATATAATTTAAAGATCCAGATCCAGCTCCACCGGGCAATGGTCAGATCCCATGATATCCGTATGAATCCTGGCATCTTTGATCACATTCTTGAGATCATTTGAGACAAGGAAATAATCAATCCGCCATCCCGCATTCTTCTCTCTTGCCTTGAAACGATACGACCACCAGGAGTATTCCACCTTGTCCGGATACAGCATTCGGTAAGAATCCGTAAAGCCGGCTGCCAGAAGATCCGTCATCTTCTCCCGTTCCTCATCGGTGAATCCGGCATTTCGGCGATTCGTCTTCGGGTTTTTGATATCGATTTCTTCATGAGCGACATTCAGATCTCCGCAGACAACCACACCCTTCTTCTGGTTAAGGCCGCATAGATAAGCCCGGAAATCATCCTCCCACTGCATGCGGTAATCCAGCCGCTTCAGCTCACTCTGCGAATTCGGCGTATAACAGGTGACAAGAAAAAAGCGTTCATATTCCAGTGTTATGACCCTGCCCTCGTGATCATGCGCATCGATGCCGATCCCGCAGGATACGGAAAGAGGTTTTTCCTTCGCGAAAACAGCAGTGCCGGAATATCCCTTCCTATCCGCATAATTCCAGAAGCAGTGATATCCCTCCGGTGCAAAATCAATCTGTCCCTCCTGCAGCTTGCTCTCCTGTATACAGAAAAAATCAGCATCTGCCTCCTGAAAATATTCCTTGAAGCCTTTTCCGACGCAGGCCCTCAGACCGTTTACATTCCAGGAAATGAATTTCATATATACCTCCTCGCCCCGCTAATCCAGCTTTGTGCGATAACGGATCGCCCGAAACGTCTCCAAATTGGGATCTGCAGGTCCGTGCATCGGCATCCGGTTCTTCTTATAACGATTGACAATCTCAAAAATCTCCCGTGTAACCACTTCTCCCGGACAGATCAGTGGAATCCCGGGCGGATAGGGAATAACACTTTCCCCCGCGATTCTGCCAACCGCATCTTCCCATCTGACCAGAACCTTTTCACTGTAAAACGCATCCCGCGGACGCATGGCTACCTGGGGAAGCACTGAAAATGCATGCTGAATATCCGCCTGGCCAATCTGTCCATTCCTCTCCTCGCTTTCGGGAAGCAGCTGATCCGTATCCGTGGACATTTCTGTTTCATCAGTCTGCTGTTCTGCCATGATATTTCGGAGGGTTTCTACAAAACGCCGTATATCATCTCCTGTATTTCCCCATGTCAGCACTGCTACGACATTTTCAAAATCGGCCAGCTCTGTGCTGACCTTTCCCTTTTCATAGAGAAGCCTCTGCAGACGATATCCTGTAATACCGGCTTTTCTGGCAGAAAGCACCACCCGCAGAGGATCCAGCTCCACAGAATCCGGAACCTTATCTGCCGTCAGTACATCCACACAAGGAATCCCTGTCAGTTCTTCCCGCAGAATATCCGCTGCCGCCATCGCCTTATACATCATCTCAGGTCCATGTAATGCCAGACTGTGACGTGCACCGTCCAGCGACCCCATCAAAAGATAATTCGGGCTTGTACTCATAACAAGCTTCAGGCACTCATCCAGTCTCTGCCTTGAGAGAAAGCGGCTCTTCCACTGAAGCATAGAGCTTTGCGTCATGCTGCCACCGGTTTTGTGAATACTCTGCGCCGCAGCATCCGCCCCCGCTGCAATCGCGCCATCAGGCATCTGCTCCGAAAAATACAGATGCGACCCATGCGCCTCATCCACGAGAAGGGGAACACCGTGCCTGTGGCAGATATCCGCAATTTTTCTGATATTCGAGCAGACTCCATAATATGTCGGACTCACAAGAAACACGGCTTTGATTTCCGTATCACGCTCCAGTGCGGCATCTACCTCCTCCGGCATCACCGCTCCCGAAATATTCCAGCCCGGAAGGTCTGATGGATGCATCCAGACCGGGACCGCTCCGCTCAGGATCAGTCCCATCAGTACAGATTTGTGGGCGTTCCTCGGAACAAGAATCTTCTCTCCCGGCATTACGGCTGCCAGAATCATTGCCTCATTCCCGCAGGTGGTGCCATTCACCAGAAACCAGCAATGTCCTGATCCCCAGAGTTCTGCTGCCAGGTCCTGTGCCTCCCTGATCGGCCCTTCGGGCTGATGCAGATCATCCAGGCCTTCTGCCTCTGTCAGATCACTTCTGTATGCCTTCTCTCCAAGCACAGCAAGCGCCCTGGGATCTGCGCCCCGTTCAAAGCGATGGGCGGGAATACGAAAAAAAGCGGGATCCTGACGGCAGAAATTTTCGATTGCGTCTAATATCGGTGTCTTTCTCTGATCCACGTATAATGACTTCCTTTATTCAGTCGGTTCTATACAGTCTGTTCTGACAAGTTCCATACAGTCGTATCTGATAAGTTCCATACAGTTGTATGTGACAAAAAGAGACTGTCACAGGCTCAAGTATACAGCTCATGTGACAGTCCCATCTTAGCATCAATTTTCTGTTAATTCAATCAAATGCCGGAAAGAAACAGCAAAAATCACTGTTTAGTCCACAGAAATTTCATGAACCCAGCCTTCCGGTCCTGCAATCTCGCCATCCTGAATACCGGTCAGTGTGTTGCGCAGCTTTGTGAGCACCGGTCCCATCTTCTCCATTCCGCTGGGGATGTTGATGATTTTTCCGTGGTCATTGATCTGGCCAACCGGGCTGATGACAGCAGCGGTTCCGCAAAGACCCATCTCTTCAAACTCCGGTACCTCGCTGAACATTACCGGTCTGTGCTCTACCTTCATACCGAGCATATGCTCTGCGATGTAGCAGAGTGAGCGGCGGGTAATGGAGGGCAGAATGGAATCTGACTTCGGCGTTACAAGCGTCTTTCCATGATCCTTGATGAAAATCACATTTGCACCGCCAGTCTCCTCAACCTTCGTTCTGGTCGCCGGGTCAAGGTACAGGTTCTCATTGAATCCCTCTCTGTGTGCCTCCATGATCGGATGCAGGCTCATCGCGTAGTTCAGACCAGCCTTGATACCGCCGGTTCCATGGGGCGCCGCACGGTCAAAATCAGGAATACGGATGACAACAGGCTTTGCACCGCCCTTGAAATACGGACCTACCGGTGTCACCAGAATGCGGAACATATATTCCTCTGCAGGCTTAACACCAATAACAGCATTGTATCCGAACATGTACGGACGAATGTAAAGCGTTGCACCGGAGCCATAGGGTGGAACCCAGTCTGCATTGGCTTTCACAACCTGCTCAACAGCATCTACAAAGCGATCAACCGGGAATGGCGGCATCTCCAGACGCTTGCAGGAATCAAACATACGCTGTGCATTCATATCCGGGCGGAAGCAGACCACCTTATTATCCTTTGTCCTGTATGCCTTGAGTCCCTCAAAGCAGGACTGGGAATACTGCAGAACCGCGGCACACTCGCTCATGGTGACCGTATGGTCCTTCGTCAGCTTTCCTTCGTCCCATTTCCCGTCCCTGTACATGGACACATAGCTGTAATCTGTCTCTCTGTAATTAAAATCCAGGCTTCCCCAGTCAATATCTTTTGTAGCCATTGATTTTTCCTCCTAAGAATAGTCTGTTGCTATTATACACCAAAATTTCATTTTGCAAACAGAAAAAGCAAAATGTTTACCGTACACAGGTGTCATCGGGAAATAATATTCATTCCGTGCCTTCTCTCTCATCCTTCATGATCCGGGAAATCTCAGCACTCATTTCCAGAAACTGCAGCATCCTGTCATGCCCGAAGCGGTTTACAACCTTGAAGGTGAAATCCTCCACCCTCTTCTCATTGTCCTCCAGCATATCCAGACCGCGTTTTGTAATATTTACATATGTCCCCTTTGTGCCCTTGCCGTCAAAGGTCCAGGTTATAAAACCGCGGTTTTTCAGTGTCTCTGCGATATGCGAGGTCTCATTGATCGGAAGCTCAAGCTTATCTGCCAGGACATTCAGGTACATCTTCTTCTCTGATTCCGGCAGTTCCTTTACATAATCCCTGATGATATGAAGTGCCAGATACTCTGGCATTTTCAGATTGTGTAAAAACTTCTGGTTCTGCTCTTTTCCCAGAATATACCTGGAATAGATCAGCTGCTCTGTCAGGTCCCGCAGCTCATCCACACTAATGTTTGACAGAACAGGATCCCCTCCTGTTTTATGCATGCCATTTTTCAGATCATTCTCCATATCGGTATTATCTCCTTTCTGTTACCAGATCATCACACTGCACTTCCGCCTGCGAAGGTCCAATGTGTATTCCGGCAGAACTGGTTTAAGCATAACATAAAAAACGGAAGTCCTCCACATGGAAATGAAGGGCTTCCGGAACACATTTACATCAGATATTCAATTATTCATCCAGCTTTGTGATCTTGCCGGCCCTTGCCTCTACCTGTGCTTTCTGAATATCTGCAGGAGCCTGTTCATATCTGGCAAACTCGTAGGAGAATTCACCTGCACCGCCCGTCATTGAACGAAGTGTATTGGAATAACCCTTCAGCTCCAGCTGCGGCACCTCGGCTTCTACCTCGGTCATTCCCTTTCCGACTGGTGTCATGCCGAGCACGCGGCCGCGCCTCTTGTTCAGATCGCCCATGATATCACCGGTAAAGGATTCCGGCGCAGTGACCTTCAGGTCCACAACGGGCTCGAGAAGAACCGGATCTGCTTTCATAAAGCCATCCTTGAAGGCCATGATCGTCGCAGTTTTGAAGGCCATCTCCGAGGAATCAACCGGATGATAGGAGCCATCATACAGAACCGCCTTGACGCCGACAACCGGATATGCCGCAAGGGGACCGGACTGGACGGATTCTGCAAGTCCTTTCTCCACAGCCGGGAAGTAGTTCTTCGGAACAGAACCGCCCACAACCTCTTCTTCAAACACATACGGTGTATTCAGATCACCCGAGGGTTCAAAGCGCATCTTGACGTGGCCATACTGTCCATGTCCGCCGGACTGCTTCTTGTACTTTGCATCCACATCGGATTTCTTCCGGATTGTCTCACGGAATGCCACCTTTGGATCGGAAAGTTCGATATCGACCTTGTATCTGTCCTTCAGCTTCGCCGCAATCACCTCGATATGCTGCTCACCGATGCCATAGATCAGGGACTGGTGGTTGGCGGAGTCATTGACCACCTTCATCGTAAGGTCCTCCAGCTGCAGGCGGGACAGTCCCTGTGCAATCTTGTCCACGTCGTTCTTATTCAGCGCCTTGTACCTTCTGGCTGTATAGGGTTTGGAAACCGCAACCGGGCCGTAATCAACCGGACGGTTTCTGGTTGCCAGAGAATCTCCGGTCTTAGCGTCTCCCAGCTTTGCAATGGCACCGATATCGCCTGCATGCAGTTCCGGTACCTCTACGGGCTTGCTTCCCACCATAACATAGAGCTTGCCGATCTTCTCCTCGGAATCCCGGGTCACATTGTATAGCGTATCATTGGCTTTGAGAACACCGGAGCAGACCTTGATCACAGAATACTTGCCAAGGAACGGATCTGCAATGGTCTTCCAGACTGTCGCGCTCTTCGGACCCGTGAAATTATAGTCCGCATTGAAGACATCGTTGCTGCTTCGATCAAGTCCGGCACGTTTTCTCTGTGAGGGGTTCGGGAAATATTCAACGATATCATCCAGCAGAATCTTCACGCCCTGGAGATTAATCGGAGAGCCCATGCATACCGGCACCATATCTCCGGATCCCACGTTCATGGCGAGTGCGGCACCGATTTCTGCAATGGAGAATTCTTCTCCGTTAAAATAACGGTCCATCATTTCTTCACTGGTCTCCGCTACAGATTCGAGCAGAGCATCTCTATATTCAGAGAGGTGGTCCTGCAGGTAATCCGGTACAGGAATCTCCTCTTTTTCATTCTTATTAATGTATCTGCGTCCCTTATTCTTGACAATATTCACATAGCCGATGAACTTCCCGTCCTTGCGGATCGGCATATGCAGGGGCGCAATCTTCTTGCCGTACAGTTCCTGCAGCTTCAGTACAACGTCACGATAGGATACGTCATCAATATCCATATCAGTGACAAAAATCATGCGCGGCAGATTGTAGCGGTCGCAGAGGTCCCATGCTTTCTGTGTTCCTACCTGAACGCCCGCCTTTCCAGAGACCACGACAACAGCAGCATCTGCAGCAGACGCTGCCTCCTCTGCTTCTCCAACGAAATCGAAATAGCCCGGTGTATCCAGCACATTTACCTTGCATTTATTCCATTCAATCGGAACAATGGATGTATTGATTGAGATCTTGCGTTTAATCTCTTCTTTATCATAATCGCTGATTGTATTTCCGTCGTTTACACTTCCCAGACGGCTTGTAATGCCGGAAAGATACGCCATACCTTCTACCAGCGTAGTCTTCCCCGCGCCGCCATGACCAAGTATAACGACGTTTCTGACCCTGTCAGTTCTGAATACCTCCATAACCATTCACCTCCATATATTCAAGTCATACATTCAGGCCTAACGAAAAATAACCCTCGCCGTTCTCAATGTCATGGATATATTTTACTAAAATCATTTGATATTATCAACCTTTTTGTGTCTTTTATCCAATTTATTCCCGGTTGAAGTCTCTAATCATTCGTTAATCTGCTTATTTTCGCACTGATATCTCTGCAAATGTCCGGTTCATTGACTTTTCCCGGCTGATTCAGTAGAATGTATGCGTTGTTTTAGTGCTTTGCCGCGTTGACGTGCGATGACTGTGAGGATTTCTGTTTATGACTTGTATCGGTTTTATCGGCCTTGGTCTGATCGGAGGATCTCTTGCCAGATCTATCCGAAAATTTCATCCGGATTTCCGCCTTGTTGCGTACTCCCACACCCCTTCTACCCTGATCCAGGCCCAGGAGGCCGGCGTCATTGATGATGCTCTGGAGCAGAATGATCCGGGATTCGGTGATTGCGATTTTATCTTTCTGTGCGCACCTGTACAGACCAATATCACCTATTTTCCTTTTCTGAGGTCTGTCATGAAGCCGGACTGTATTCTGACAGATGTAGGCTCTGTCAAGGGCGAGACGACCGATGCCGCCATCAGGGCCGGTCTTTCCACCCGTTTTATCGGCGGACACCCTATGGCCGGTACGGAAAAAACAGGCTTTTCCAATTCCTCAGACTACCTGCTGGAAAACGCTTATTATTTCATCACGACAAACAGCGAAACCAGCCCGGAGATGGTCAGACGATATTCTGACCTGATCTCCTCCATCCGCGCTCTTCCCATTGTGGTCTCCGCTGCAGAGCACGACTATATCGTAGCTGGTGTCAGCCATCTGGAGCATATCGTCGCATCCTCGCTTGTGAACACCGTAAAGAGCATTGATACAGCGGATGAAAAAATGAAGCTTGTGGCGGCAGGCGGCTTCCGGGACATCACACGGATCGCATCCTCATCGCCAGTGATGTGGCAGCAGATCTGTCTGACAAACCGGGATGAAATTCTGAAGGTCCTGGACCGCTATATGCACTTTCTTTCCGACTTCCGCACGATGATTGAACAGCAGGATTCGGACGGGCTGTACCGGACCTTCTCTTCTTCAAAGGATTACCGTGATTCTATCGACGATATTCGCAGCGGAGCTGTTCCAAGGCAGTATCTGCTCTATGTGGATATCTATGATGAGCCCGGCGGCATCGCGACGATCACCACTCTGCTCGCAATGAACCGGATCAGTATCAAGAATATTGGCATTATTCACAACCGGGAATTTGAGGAAGGCGTGCTGCGGATTGAATTCTATAATGAAGAATCCCGACGCGCCGCCGAGGATATATTGAAGAAAAGAAACTACAATGTACGCAAAAAAGTCTGATCATCTATCATTTGCATATATTAAAGTTATAACAAGAGTGTCTTTTTTCGGTTTTTATATCGCATCCCAAATGGATATATGAAAGGACAGTATCATGAAATTCTACCCGACTGACAAACCACTTCACGGACAGCTGGATATTCCGGGAGACAAATCCATTTCACACCGTGCTGTCATGTTCGGCAGCATCGCAAACGGAACAACAGAAATCACCCATTTTCTTCCAGGCGCAGACTGCCTGTCAACAATCTCCTGCTTTCGTAAGATGGGCATTGATATCGAAACCGATCCTGTTCAAAAGGACCATGTAATCGTTCACGGAAAGGGACTGCATGGGCTAAGCGCACCGGACACCATTCTGGACTGTGGAAATTCCGGAACAACGACGCGTCTGCTGGCCGGCATTCTCGCTGGTCAGGATTTCCCGTGTACACTCACCGGAGATGAATCCATACAGAAACGGCCCATGCACCGGATTATAGAGCCTCTGAGCCAGATGGGCGCCTGCATCACAAGTGAACGGGATAATGGCTGTGCGCCTCTGCAGATCATCGGGCAGCCTCTGCACGGTATCACCTACCACACACCCGTTGCATCTGCGCAGGTCAAATCCTCTATTCTGCTCGCAGGTCTCTACGCTGATTCCGCTACGACCGTGATTGAGCCGGCGCTGTCCAGAAACCACACCGAGATCATGCTGCGGCATTTCGGGGCAGATCTCACATCCGAGGATCTGAAGGCAACCATTCACCCGGGCAGTGTCCTGGAAGGAACCTCTGTCCGCGTGCCCGGTGATATTTCATCAGCGGCTTATTTTCTGGCAGCTGCCTGCATGATCCCCGGTTCCGAAATTGTACTGCGCCATGTTGGAACGAATCCTACAAGGGACGGTATCCTCCGCGTAATTCAGAGTATGGGAGGCACAATTACGTACCGGAAGCTCTCAGCCGCAGGCGGTGAACCTACTGCAGATCTTGAGGTACGGTACACACCGCTGCACGGCACCGTAATCGAGGGAAGCCTGATACCCACTCTGATCGACGAACTGCCAGTCATCGCTGTCCTTGCTTCTACTGCCGAAGGACAGACCGTCATCCGCAATGCAGAGGAACTGAAGGTCAAGGAATCCAACCGCCTCGATATTATGGTAGAAAATCTATCCCGGATGGGTGTATCCGTGACCGGCACCGATGACGGCATGATCATTGACGGAGGAAGGCCCCTGCACGGCGCCATCCTTGACAGTCATCAGGACCACAGAATTGCCATGTCCTTTGCAATTGCCGCTCTTGTGGCAGAAGGGGAAACAGAGATCCAGCATGCGGAATGCGTCGATATCTCCTATCCAGCGTTTTACCAGGATCTGAAATCTCTGCTGGCATAATCAGATTGACAATCAACGCATCTGCACGGGAGACGGCTGCGTGCCATGAATCCTGGCAGATGTATTTTTTTGTCATTTTTGTGAGTTTTTTGTACATTTTTCAAATATCATTCCTATTTCCCCGGAATAACTGTTATAATGAACAGTGATGACCAGAGCAATATTTTTTCTTTTTGTAAAAATGCACATTTTCAGGGAGGTTAGCGCAATGATTATACATAATGTCAATGATGCATCCTTTCGTCCATATGGCCGAATCATTCATGACATTGACGCCTCCGGCATCATGGAGGCTCTGAAAAAAACAGAATGCCCGGATGACCATACCATTTATGTTGCTTCTGACCCGAATCTCGAGAATACAGAATCCGGCAGGGAAATGCAGCAGAAGGTATATGGGGAACTTCCGGTTCAGATCGGTTACTGCAATGGATATAATGTCTGTCTGAATGCGCTGGAGTATCACCGTTCTTCAGAAATCAATATTGCCGAAAACGATCTGATTCTTCTGCTTGGCAGACAGCAGGACATCACCGATGATTTCCATTATGACACCGCCAGGGTGGAGGCATTTCTCGTCCCCGCGGGCACAGTGATTGAAGTCTATGCTACAACGCTTCACTATGCACCCTGCAGCGTGGCAGGCAAACCGTTCCGCTGTGTCGTTGTTCTTCCGGCAGGTACAAACACGGCACTCACAGCGGCTCATGGCAGCAAAGGCGAGGACCGTCTGCTCGCCGCAGTCAATAAATGGCTCATTGCACACGAAGACGCAAAGATCGAGGGCGCCTTTAACGGACTGACCGGTGAAAATCTGCGGGTGGACTGAGCAGCGCTCTTTGCAGGCACAGGTAATCTGCCGGATAACAGACAGATCACCACATGGGCCGGAACCCAGAATTAGTCTGGGCAGCCTGTTCGCAATTTAACGATTATCTTTTAATGATTATCCATGGAGGTAAAGAAAATGAATAATATTCCAGTTGTAAAAATCGGCATTGTCGGCGTCAGCCGTGACTGCTTCCCTGCCAGCCTTACACTTGACCGCCGCAAGGCACTTGTCGAGGCTTATACGGCAAAATATAACGCAGCAGATATCTACGAATGTCCGATCACCATCATCGAAAGCGAAACGGACATGATGAATGCGCTCAAGGACGTAAAGGATGCCGGATGCAACGCGCTGTGCATCTTCCTTGGCAATTTCGGCCCGGAGATCGCAGAAACCATGCTGGCAAAGTACTTTGACGGTCCGGTCATGTTCTGTGCGGCAGCCGAGGAAACCCAGAACAACCTGAAGGGCGGCCGCGGGGACGCATACTGCGGTATGCTGAATGCCAGCTACAATCTGGCCCTGCGCAACGTGAAAGCTTATATCCCGGATTCCCCGGTCGGAGATGCAGAGGATCTTGCCGACAGGATTCACGAATTCCTGCCAATCGCAAGAGTATCAATCGGACTGAACAATCTGAAAATCATTTCCTTCGGACCGAGACCCTCCAATTTCCTTGCCTGCAATGCGCCAATCAAGCAACTTTACAATCTGAATGTTGAGATCGAAGAGGAATCCGAGCTCGATCTCTATGAGTCCTATACCAAGCATGCGGATGATGAAAGAATCCCTTCTGTTGTAGAGGATATGGCAAAGGAAATGGGATATACAGAGGCAAACAGACCTGCCATGCTTCCCAAGCTCGCACAGTATGAGCTGACGCTTCTCGACTGGGCTGAGTCCCATAAGGGATGCAAGGAATATGTGGCACTCACCACAAAGTGCTGGCCTGCATTCCAGGATATATTCCGCTTTGTACCCTGCTACGTCAACAGCCGTCTGATGAAGCGCGGCATACCTGTCAGCTGCGAGGTAGATATCTATGGTACCCTTTCCGAGTACATCGGTCTCTGCCTGAGCCAGGATGAAGTAACCCTGCTTGACATCAACAACTCCGTTCCAAAGGATATGTACAAGGAAAGCATTGAGGGCAAATTCAATTATAACTGGAAGTTCAGTGATACCTTCATGGGCTTCCACTGCGGCAATACCTGCTCCAATAAGCTGACAAATCCGCATCTTGCCTACCAGGCAATCATGGCCAACACCCATCCGAAGGAGTGGTGCGATGGCACCATCGAGGGCGATATTGTTCCCGGTGACATCACCTTCTACCGTCTGCAGTCAACTGCGGACAATAAGCTTCGCGCATATGTTGCTCAGGGCGAGGTTCTTCCGGTTGCAACAAGGTCCTTCGGATCCATCGGCGTCTTCGCGATCCCGGAGATGGGCCGTTTCTATCGTCACTGGCTGATTGAGAAGAATTTCCCGCACCATGGTGCAGTAATGTTCGGGCACTATGGGAAGACTCTCTATGATACACTGAAGTTCATCGGTGTACCGGTTGAAGAGATCGGCTACAATCATCCGGCAGGCGATCGTTACGCAGATGAAAACCCATTTGCATAAACGCTTTGAAAAGCCCGGCCAGTCCCGCCGCACACAGCAAAATGTGTCAGGGCCCGGCCGGGCTTTTTACAGTAAGACACCTTACAGAAAACCAGGAGGAAATACTATGTATTTTATAGGTATCGACCTTGGAACATCAGCTGTCAAGCTCCTGCTGATGGATTCCGAGGGAAACATCATCAATATTGTAAGCCGGGAGTATCCACTTTATTTTCCGCATCCCGGATGGTCTGAGCAGAATCCGGAAGACTGGTACCGTGAATCCATGGAAGGCATGCGGCAACTCACCGACGGTATTGACCGCACAAAAATCGCAGGCATCAGCTTCGGCGGACAGATGCACGGTCTCGTCATGCTGGATGACAGCGACCAGGTCATCCGTCCCGCAATTCTCTGGAATGACGGCCGCACCCAGGAAGAAACCAACTACCTGAACCACACCATTGGTGAGGATAAGCTCGCTGCATACACTGCAAATATTGCATTCGCAGGTTTTACAGCGCCGAAAATCCTGTGGGTCCGCAAACATGAGCCGGACAATTTCCACAGAATCAGCAAGATCATGCTGCCAAAGGATTATCTGGCCTATATGCTCTCCGGCAGCTTCTGCACGGATCTTTCCGATGCATCGGGTATGCTTCTTGTCGATGTGAAAAACAGATGCTGGTCAAAGGAGATGCCGGAAATCTGCCAGATCAAAGAATCCCAGCTTCCGAAGCTGTATGAAAGCTACGATGTCGTCGGCACCCTGAAAGCTTCTGTCGCCGATGAGCTCGGCTTCCCGCACGATGTAAAAATCATTGCAGGTGCAGGTGATAATGCAGCATCCGCAGTCGGCACCGGAACGGTAGGCAATGAGATGTGCAATCTGTCCCTTGGCACCTCCGGTACACTCTTTATTTCAAGCAGCCGTTTTGTGGATACACCGAACCATGCACTGCATTCCTTCTGCCACGCAGACGGCCACTATCATCTGATGGGATGCATGCTCAGCGCGGCTTCCTGCAACAAGTGGTGGAATGAGGAGATTCTGCTCACAAAAGATTATGCAAAGGAGCAGGCATCCATTGCACACCTTGGAGAAAATGACGTCTTCTATCTTCCCTATCTGATGGGTGAGCGCTCACCGCACAATGATCCGTCATGCAAGGCTGCATTTATCGGCATGCGCATGGACACGACAAGAAGTGAGATGACACAGGCTGTTCTGGAGGGTGTAGCCTTCGGACTTCGGGATTCCCTGGAAATTGCAAGAAATCTCGGGCTGCATGTGACCCGCTCCAAGATTGTCGGCGGAGGTGCAAAGTCAAAGCTCTGGATGAAGATCTGCGCAAATGTCATGAATCTGACACTTGACGTACCCGCAGTACAGGAAGGTCCATCGCTTGGCGGCGCAATGCTTGCCGCTGTCGGATGTGGCGTCTTCTCTTCCGTTGAGGAGGCGGCCGCAAAGATCATCCGGATTACAGACAGCATTCAGCCGGATCCGGTCCTTACAGAGAAATATGAAGAAAAGTACCAGAAATTCAGGAAGTATTATCCAGCGCTGAAGGGGCTTTTCTAATAAGTCAAAAAGCGGATGCTCTGAATGAAATAGTTCATTCAAAGCACCCGCTTTTTATCTCTAAAAATTCATTTAATCACAAGCTTGTTCTGCCGATCAGAAAGCCTTTTCTTATGCCTTCTTTGCAAGCTCTGCCTTGATATCTGCAGTCAGCTTCGGAACGATCTTGTTCAGATCTCCGACAATGCCGATATCCGCCACATCAAAGATCGGTGCGGACTCGTCCTTGTTGATCGCGATAATCAGGTCGGAATCCTCCATGCCGGCAACGTGCTGGATGGCACCGGAAATACCGATGGCGAAGTAGATCTGCGGACGTACGGTCTTGCCGGTCTGTCCTACCTGCAGGTCCTTCGGTACCCATCCGTTATCTACAGCGGCACGGGAGGAGGAAACCTCTCCGCCGAGGACATCTGCAAGGTCCTTCAGGATCTTGAAGTTCTCTGCGGATCCGACGCCACGGCCTCCGGATACCAGGATCTTTGCTTTCTGGATATCGACTGTCTCTGTGACCTTCTTGACAACCTTCTCGATTGTAACGTATCTGTCGTTCGGTGTGAAGCCCGGGTTATATTCAATAACCTCAGCCTTTGCACCCTTGACCGGCGTGATCTTCTGCATAACACCGGGACGTACCGTTGACATCTGCGGTCTGTTGTCCGGGCAGGCGATGGTGGCGATGGTGTTGCCGCCAAATGCCGGACGGGTCATGAGCAGCTGGTTGTGCTTCTGCTCCTGGTTCGGCTTCGGCTGCAGCGGGAAGTCCCCGATGTCCAGGGATGTGCAGTCTGCGGTCAGTCCGGTATGTACACGGGCGGAAACGGTCGGGCCAAGGTCACGTCCGATGGCAGTTGCGCCTACCAGTACGATCTCCGGCTTGTATTTCTCGATCACGGATGCCAGTGCGTGCGCATACGGCTCCGTGCGGTATTCCTTCAGCTCCGGGTCATCGACAACGATGACTCTGTCAGCTCCGTACTCTGCCAGCTCATCTGTCAGATTTCCTACCTGATAGCCCAGCAGGACTGCTGTAACCTGTGTGTTAAGGGGCTTTGCCAGGTCTTTTGCCTTTCCGAGCAATTCGAAGGCAATGTTGTCAATATGGTTATCTACCTGCTGTGCATAGATAAATACACCTTTGTAATCTTCTAAACTCATCTTCTTCACCGCCTTCATCAAATATAATGTTTCTTAGCAAGTTCCTCGCAGATGACCGCTGCACCTGCGTCTGCGTCGATATCCTTGAACAGGGTGCCTGCGCCCTTGCGGACCTTGTCAGAGGCCTTCGCGATCTTTGTCGGGGAGCCTGCGAGTCCGCAGTCCTCGTCCTTCAGTGTGGTCAGGTCATCACGGTTGTAGGTGGTGATCTCCGCGTCCACAGCGTCCCAGATGCCTGCCGGTGTCATGTAACGGGGCGTGTTCAGCTCGGAAAGGGCTGTAATCAGGCAGGGCATCTTTGCCTTCAGTACATGATATCTGTCATCGAACTGACGCTCAACCTCTACCGTCTTCTCTGCCTCATTTACCTTGATCGCCTGTGCGTAGGAAATAACCGGGATGCCGAGGTGCTCCGCGATCTGCGGTCCTACCTGTGCGGTATCACCGTCGATAGCCTGACGGCCTGTGATGATCAGGTCATAATCTCCCAGCTTCCGGATGCCGGCTGCAATCGTGGAAGAGGTTGCCCAGGTATCTGCTCCGCCGAGTCTGCGGTCTGTCAGCAGCACACCCTTGTCCGCGCCCATGGCGATGGCCTCGCGGAGCACGTCCGTTGCCTTCGGAAGTCCCATGGTCAGAACGGTGACCTCTGCGCCTGTCTCATCCTTGATCCGAAGTGCTGCTTCCAGTCCGGCCTTGTCATCCGGGTTCATGATTGCGAGCATTGCCGCACGGTCCAGTGTGCCATCCGGTTTGAATTTGACACCGCCCGCTGTATCCGGCACCTGTTTAATACAAACAATAATCTTCACGGTACATTCCTCCTGTTATTTCAGTAAGTTCGCAGAAATAACCATACGCATAACTTCTGCAGTTCCCTCATAAATCTCTGTGATCTTCGCGTCACGCATCATACGCTCTACATCATACTCTCTGATGTATCCGTAGCCGCCGTGGAGCTGTACGCACTTCGTCGTTACATCCATGGCTGTCTCGGCAGCGAAGAGCTTTGCCTCTGCTGCTTCCACGCTGTAGGTGGACGCCGGTGAGAATCCGGCTGCATCCTTTGCGCATGCTGCCTTATAGACGAGCAGCTGCGCCGCGTCGCACTCTGTCTTCAGGTTTGCCAGCTGGAACTGGGTATTCTGGAACTGGGCGATGGAACGGCCGAACTGCTTTCTCTCCTTTGTGTAGGCAACGGTCAGGTCCAGTGCGCCCTCTGCAAGACCGAGGGCCTGGGTTGCAATACCGATACGGCCGCCATCCAGTGTATGCATGGCAATGCCGAAGCCCTTGCCCTTGGCACCGAGGATGTTGTCCTTCGGAATGCGGCAGTCCTGGAAGATCAGCTCATAGGTGGCGGATCCGCGGATACCCATCTTCTTCTCTTTTGTACCGAAGGTGAAGCCCGGTGTGCCCTTCTCGACGATGAATGCGGAGATCTCCTTCTGCTTTCTGCCGCGCTTCTCAACAGTACCGGTAACAGCGATGATGATGTAGACATCTGCCTCCTTACCGTTGGTGATGAAGCACTTGGACCCGTTCAGGACCCACTCGTCCCCGTCAAGAACAGCCTTGGTCTGCTGTCCCTGGGCATCTGTACCTGCGCCGGGCTCTGTCAGACCGAAGGCACCGAGCCACTCGCCCTTTGCAAGCTTCGGAATGTATTTCTGCTTCTGTGCCTCTGTACCGAAGGTCATGATCGGGTCAATGCACAGGGAGGTATGTGCAGAAAGTGCTACAGCTGTTGTGCCGCAGACCTTTGCGATCTCCTCCATGCAGAGCACATAGGTGAGCTCGTCGCACCCCTGGCCGCCGTACTCTCTGGGTACCGTGATGCCCATCAGTCCATACTTTGCCATCTTTTCGATGGTCTCACGCGGGAATCTCTCTTCCTCGTCAATTTCCTGCGCGAGGGGCTTTACTTCATTCTGCGCGAAGTCTCTGAAAAGGGACCGCGCCATTTCATGTTTTTTGTCTAACGTGAAATCCATGTCTGAACCTCCAAATTTATAAGGTATTTCTATATATCCTGCCTGATATCAATGATACCGGTTACTTTCTGTCAGTCGGAACCTTTCCGCCATTGGAGTAATCATAGAAGCCGATGCCTGTCTTGCAGCCGAGCTTCTTGCCTCTTACCATCTTGCGAAGCAGCGGGCATGCACGATACTTGGAATCGCCGGTCTCCTTGTAGATGACATCCATGATTGCAAGGACAATATCCAGACCAATATAATCGCCAAGCTCGAGCGGTCCCATCGGATGGTTGCATCCCAGCTTCATAGCGGTATCAATACCCTCAATATCAGATACACCTGCAGCATATACGCAGATACCTTCATTGATCATCGGCACAAGAATACGGTTTACAACAAAGCCGGCAGCCTCATTTACCTGAACAGGTGTCTTTCCAAGCTTTACGGCGATGTCCTTTACCTTTTCAACGATCTCATCCGGTGTGTTGAGTCCTGCAATAACCTCTACCAGCTTCATAACCGGAGCCGGATTGAAGAAATGCATGCCGATTACCGGCTTTGCAAGACCGGAACCGATCTCGGTAATGGAAAGAGAGGAAGTGTTTGTTGCATAGATGCAGTCAGGATTCTTTACGATATTCTCCTGCAGGTCCTTGAAGCAGTTCTTCTTGATGGTCATATCCTCAAGTGCAGCTTCCACAATCAGGTCTGCATCGGTGCAGATTGCATTCAGTCCGGTCTGAATCTTGCCAAGGATACCATCCTCAACGGACTGATCGATCTTGCCGCGGGCAACTCTCTTATCCAGGCCCTTCTTGATCTTTGCGAAGCCACCATCAGCGAACTCCTGCTTGATATCGCAGAGATAAACCTTGTCTACTGCATCACACTGCGCAAAAGCCTGCGCAATACCGGATCCCATTGTTCCAGCGCCGATAATACCAACCTTCATACTAATACCTCCTGCGTTTATATTTTTAACTTTATGCAATAAGAATTATTTGTTCTGGAAAGCGACGTGCTTTACCTTTTTCGGATCATCCTTTTTGCGAAGGAAATTCGCCATACCTTCCTTCTGGTCCTCAGAAGCGAAGCATGAGCCAAAGAGCTTCTCCTCAATTACAAGCGCATCATCAATCTTTTCCTGAAGTCCCTCATTGATAGCCTTCTTGCATGCTCTGACAGCGATCGGCGCATTGCCCGCAATAACAGAGGCAAGCTTCTTCGCCGTCGGCATCAGCTCTTCCTGTGAAACGACCTGGTTCACAAGACCAATCCTATATGCCTCATCCGCCTTGATATTTCTGGCTGTATAAATGAGCTGCTTCGCCATACCCGGTCCTACCAGACGGGCAAGTCTCTGGGTACCGCCGAATCCTGGCGTAATGCCCAGTCCTGCTTCCGGCTGACCGAAAACAGCATTTTCAGAGCAGATTCTGAAATCACAGCTCATAGCGATTTCATTTCCCCCGCCAAGCGCAAATCCATTGACCGCCGCAATGACCGGAATCGGAAGTGTCTCAATCTTACGGAAGATATCGTTCCCCTTCTTTCCGAAGGCCTCTCCTTCCTCAACTGTCAGTGTGCTCATCTCACCAATATCGGCGCCTGCAACAAAGGATTTGTCTCCTGCACCTGTGATAATCAGGCAGCGGATTGTGTCAAGATCAATCCCGTCGATTACCTTTTCCAGATCATCAAGGACCTCACTGTTCAGTGCATTGAGGGCCTTCGGCCGGTCAATCGTCGCAATCGCAACCGCTCCATCGGTTTCATATGTAACGTATGCCATAATATGCTCCTTTTCCCTTCTACATTCATCAGAACGCATATCCGGAACCCGCAGGCCGTGCCATCGCTCAGATCAGATCTGTCATATTCATAAGACCCTCTGACTGAGTTCTCCGGAAGTGCCGTTTCTGTGATATTCCGGATAATATACAGGAGCCGGAACAGACCTGTATACCTGTATATACAAGGGATTCCATTCCAGCTCCTGTTCTCAGATATCGTTAGTCCTCGTATCTCTCTACAGCTGTAGCGCAGCCCATGCCGCCACCGATGCAAAGTGTAGCAAGACCCTTCTTTGCTTTTCTCTTCTCCATTTCATAGAGCAGTGTGACAAGAATTCTTGTACCAGAGCATCCTACCGGATGTCCAAGAGCAATTGCGCCTCCGTTTACATTCAGCTTCTCCGGATCAAATCCAAGCTCCTTGGCAACTGCAAGAGACTGTGTAGCAAATGCCTCATTGGCCTCATACAGATCAAAGTCTGCAACGGTCATACCGGTCTTCGCGAGAAGCTTTCTGGTTGCAACGATCGGTCCAACACCCATGATGGACGGATCTACGCCGCCAAGTGCTCCTGCAATCCATGTAGCCATCGGCTTAACACCCAGCTCCTTGGCCTTGGACTCGGACATCAGAATCACGGCAGCAGCACCATCGTTGATACCGGATGCATTACCTGCTGTTACAACGCCGTCCTTCTTGAATGCGGGACGAAGCTTTGCAAGTGTCTCTACGGTTGTGCCAGGACGCGGTCCCTCATCTGTATCAACGATCGTAACCTTGCCCTTGCGGCCCTTAACCTCAACCGGAACGATCTCGTCCTTGAATCTGCCCTCTTCGATTGCCTTGCATGCCTTCTGCTGGGACTTCGCGGAGAACTCATCGAGCTCCTCACGTGTCAAACCATATTTCTCGGCAACGTTCTCAGCAGTGATGCCCATATGATAGTTATAGAAAGCATCTGTCAGTGCATCATGTGTCATGGAGTCAACGAGGGTTGCATCACCCATTCTGTATCCATAACGTCCGTTCTGCAGAAGGAACGGAGCCTTGGACATGCTCTCCATACCACCTGCAACAACGATATCCGCCTCTCCAAGGCGAATCTGATCAGCAGCCATGTTGACTGCTGCAAGTCCGGATCCGCAGAGGATGTTCACGGTCATAGCCGGAACTTCAACCGGAATGCCTGCATTTACGGATGACTGACGTGCAACGTTCTGTCCCTGACCTGCCTGAAGAACGCAGCCCATGTAAACCATGTCTACCTTATCAGCCGGAACGCCGGAACGCTTCAGTGCTTCCTTGATGACAATTGTTCCAAGATCTGCAACCGGAATTGTACTGAGCTCTCCGCCCATTTTACCGATTGCGGTACGGCAAGCGCCTGCAATAACAACTTTCTCAGCCATTCTATAAGCCTCCTTAAATAATTTGATGATATAAAAGTTAGTCTGTTAATTTTTCTGTCGATATTCCTATCATAACTCTAATCTGTACTCTTGTCAAATATTTATCAATCTTTTTTGTGAAATCTTTAACCAAATCTTTACCCGGAAATCAGAAGTTAACCCCGTTTATTGGACCTTCTCCAGATATGCATCTTCTCTGCTTCCTTAATCAAGTCGTCACGAACTTTCGGATGGGCGATATTGATCAGTCCTTCCGCCCTCTGCCACATGGAGAGTCCCTTCAGGCAAAGCTTGCCATACTCTGTGACAATGTACATCGTATTGGCACGCGTATCGGTCACCACGCTGCCCGGGGTCAGGGTCGGGCGGATCCGGCTGCAGATCTCTCCGGTCTTCTTGTCCTTGAAGGAAGAAGAAAGACAGATAAAGCTCTTGCCGCCCTTCGACTTATAAGCGCCAAGCACAAAATCAAGCTGTCCGCCGGCGCCGGAGATGTTCTTGATTCCAGCACTTTCCGCATTCACCTGTCCATACAGGTCCACATCCACAGCATTGTTAATGGAAATAAAGTTGTCCAGCGCGCCGATGGTGTCAATGCCATTTACGTATTCTACCGAGGCTGCCATGCACTCCGGGTTCTTATCCAGATAATCGTACATTTTCTTCGTTCCGGCGCCAAAGGCATATACCTGCATGCCCCGGTCAATGTTCTTTCTTGCTCCGGTGATCTTCCCGGCCTCTGCCATATCCACGAAGGCATCTACATACATCTCTGTATGAATGCCGAGATCCTTCAGGTCGCTCTCCGCAATCATCTTTCCAATTGCGTTCGGCATGCCTCCAATTCCAAGCTGCAGGCAGGCTCCATCGCAGATCTCAGGAACGACAAGCTTTGCGACTGCCTTATCTACCTCGCTTGCCTCGCCACCGGCAGGGATCTCATCCAGGGAAGGATTGTCCCCCTCAACAACCATATCCACCTGATCAATGTGCACATAGTTATCCCTGGTGCCAAAGCAAACAGGCATATTCTTGTTCACTTCCGCAATAACAATATCCGCCTTCTCAACAACGGCCGTCATATGGCTTGCATTTGGGCCAAAATTGAAAAAGCCATGCTTATCCATGGGTGAAACCTGGAAAATTGCCACGTGCAGAGGTGTCGTGCTCTCCCTATATAGACGGGGAAGCTCCGAATACTTCAGAGGATTGTAAAAGCAGAACCCCTTGGATACAGAATGACGCTCCACCGGGTTCATATGCCAGCTGTTCCAGGTGAAATGCTCTGCAGGATCTTCAATGCCAAAAATGGCCGGTGCGTGGCACAGTATTCCGCCACGAATATTCACATCATGAAGCTCCGGCATTCTTTTGGCAAGAGCCTGGTCTACCGCCATTGTCGTTCCTGTGCACCACCCGTAATCAATCCAGTCACCGCTATTAATCACGGAAGCAGCCTTTTCGGCTGTTACCAGCTTTTCCTTGTATTTTTTTCTGTAATTCATCAGAATATTCCTCCAGTTCTCTCAATACATCCAGTCTATCCAATCTCTTTCATCTATTCATCCATAATCGTTCTCAAATAACCTTCTTTTCGCGTCATCTCCCTATCCGCGAAGCGCTGGTCCAGCGCACTGGTTCTTGTTCGCAGATACAAGTACCAGCTTATCCCAGTATACTAAAATTATGACATTTTCGGCAACCTCTTTTTATTTTACCATTTTAGTCAAAAATGTAAAATTGTTTCTGATTTTTCCATCGTGACGCAGAACGGAGTACAGGTCATTTCGCCTTCAAATCTTAAACTTTTTGTAAAATAGCAGAATACTTTCGCGAGCATCTGTTCTTTCTGAGTTGAAAAAGCTATACTGATATAAAATCTGTATCGATAATTGCTCTGACTGCTGATGGATGACCGCAGTGCTGAGCAAATAATTCTTTATTCCAGGAATAACAGGAGGTACTCTTATGAGAGAGATTCTCATTTCTACAGAAAGCGGTTCGGATCTTCCGGATTCGCTTGTACAAAAATATCAGGTACATGTTGCACCCATGCATATTATTATGAACGGAGAATCTCTGGATGACGGGTGTTTCCCCATTGACCGTGTCTTTGATTACTTTGACGAGACCGGACGGATCCCCACAACCTCGGCAGTGAATGAAGGTGAATATATTGATTTCTTTCATAAACTCCAGGCTGATCACCCCGGATGCGTGATTTATCATTTTGCCTATTCAGCAGCAGCCTCCAGTACCTATGATCACGCGAAGCTCGCCCTTGAGGATGAAGGTTTTCAGGACATCTATCTGATCGATACAAAATCTGTCTCCGGCGGATGTACCGCCTATATTTCCGAAGCTTACAAGCTGATTCAGGAGCGCAGGAATTCTGTTTCGGATTATCAGGCGCTTGCAGATGAGCTGCAGGCCATTGCTGATCACATTGAATGTCAGTTTATTCCCGCCACTCTCGCTTATCTGCGCGCCGGCGGCAGAGTCTCCAATGCCTCCTACATTGCCGCAAACATCCTGAATCTGAAGCCGCTTATCGAAATCGATCAGGACGGCCGCCTGATCGCAACGAAGAAATACCGGGGTTCCATGCGGAGGATTGTGGATAAATTCTATCGGGACTTTCTTGACAGATATGACTGCAAAAAGGATACACTCTATCTCATGTACGGCAAGGGTCTTTCACAGGAAGTGCTGGACCGCATGATGGAAATCGCCCTGGAAAACGGTTTCCGCGATACCCAGTACGTGATGACCGGCTGTACCATTTCCTGCCATGGCGGCAAGGGAGCCATGGGCATTGCTGCTGTCACGAAATGAATACCACGAAATAAATACTGTAATCATAATAAATACTGTAATCCTTAATATAAAAAAGCCCATACAGCGCACGGGAGAGATACAGCATGCTCCCGTGAACCGTATGGGTTTTTCTTTACAGGATAATCATTACAAGATAATCATTGCATCGCCGAAACTAAAGAACCGGTATTTTTCCTTCACGGCAATTTTATAAGCGTTCATGATGTTTTCTTTTCCGGCAAACGCTGATACCAGCATAATCAGAGTTGACTCCGGCAGATGGAAATTGGTAATCAGGCCATCCATAATCTTGAAGTGATAACCCGGGTATATAAAGATACTGGTCCACGCACTACCCGGCTGCAGAATGCCATTTTCATCCGTTGCGGATTCCAGGGTCCTGCAGCTGGTGGTACCGACGCAGATCACCCGGCCGCCACTCGCCTTCGTATCATTGATGATCTTCGCCTGGTCCGGTTCAACAATATACATCTCCGAGTGCATCTTGTGCTTCGTGACATCCTCAACCTTCACCGGGCGGAAGGTGCCAAGTCCGACATGCAGGGTGACATGCGCAATTTTGACGCCCTTGTCCTGAATCTGCTGCAGCAGTTCCTTTGTGAAATGAAGACCTGCCGTCGGGGCGGCCGCGGACCCATCGTTCTTTGCATAGACGGTATTGTACCTGCTGCGATCCTTCAGCTTGTGCTTGATGTAGGGAGGCAGCGGCATTTCGCCAAGTCTGTCCAGAATTTCCTCGAAGATTCCATCATAATGGAACTGAATAAACCGGTTCCCGTCCTCTGTGACGTCGACGACGGTCCCCGTCAGAATCCCCTCGTGTCCAAAGACCAGCTCTGTGCCAATCTTGCATTTTTTCCCCGGGCGGACCAGTGTTTCCCAGATATTGTCCTTCTTCCTCGTCAGAAGCAGAACCTCAATCACTGCGCCGGTATCTTTTTTGGTTCCATAGAGACGGGCAGGAATCACCTTCGTGTCATTGATCACCAGACAGTCTTTGTCCGTCAGATGATCGATCACCTGCGTGAAATGTTCATGCTGTACCTCGCCTGTCTCTCTGTTCAAATACATCAGTCTGGAGGCGCTCCTGTCTTCCAGCGGATCCTGCGCAATCAGCTCCTGTGGAAGGTCATAATAAAAATCACTTGTTTTCATTGGCATGTTTTTCCGTCTCCTCCCCATCTGCAATCTCTGAAGGGCTTTTATAAAAACTATGATAATACTTCTTCGGATAGAATACCTGGTCGGATGCTTCCAGCACTCCCTTTCCATTCTTCACATCAACAATGCTGACCGCACAATTCATCGGCACACCGCCGTGCCAGAAGTCAGTGGTATCCTCGTAGACATTGTGCAGAAACGCACGAATTGCGCATCCATGTGTGGACACCAGAACGGTTTTGTCCTGCAGGTCCGGATTGTGTATCAATTCCTGATAGAAATCACGGGTCCTGTTCAGCACATCCTGGATGCTCTCGCCTCCTGCAGGCGGCACATAGTGATAGGCATCCTCCTGAAACCGGACGTACTCCTGCATCGGTATCTGCATCCTGTCCGGATGATTTGCATCGCAGCAGAGTCCTTCCCAGACCCCGAACCCGATTTCCTGAATTCTCGCATCCTCAATGATCGGGATCTTCCGTTCTCCAACGATGATTTTCGCAGTATGCACAGCCCGTATCAACGGGCTGGTATAACAGACAGAGAAGGGAACATCCTTCAATGCCTTTGAAGTCATTTCTGCAAGCAGAACGCCCTCCTGGTCCAGATCACTTCCATGCTGTCCCTGAAGTCTCCTCGACTTGTTCCAGGAGGTCTCTCCATGCCGGATTGCATATATTTTCATTACCTTATTTCCTCATTTTAACATTCCGGATTAATCTATGGTATTTGCGTTGACCAAATCCAGATATTCTCAATCTTCTCAAATACCTGAATTTATACCAGACGCCGATATTTATACTGACGCATCTGCATACACATAAATCCGATAAAACAAATTAAATATTTGCCATACGAAAATCCGCTGCAGGTGCAGCGGATTTTATTGTCACTGACGAAGCTCGATACCTAGACCGGATAATCCGTTCAGTATCTTCTTCATGGCAGCAGTTATATCTGTCTCTTCCAGTGTCTTGTCCTTGGACCGGAAGGTCAGGGAATAGGCCATGGACTTATGTCCCGCCTCGACCTGCTCGCCCTCATATATATCAAACAGCTTCAGGTCCTCGAGAATCTTTCCACCCCTCTGCCGGATCATGCGCTCAATCACAGCAGCCTCAATTTCCTTTGGCACAACCATCGAGAGATCACGTGTCACCGCCGGGAACTTTGCAATTCCCTTGAATTTGCGGTCAAAGGACGCGAACGGAAGGACGGAAGGCAGATCCAGCACCGCTACATAGGTGCGCTCACCGATGCTGTAATTCTTCTGTACAATAGGATGGACCTCACCTAAATACCCGATCACATTGCCGTCATATCTGATCAGCGCCTGGCGTCCCGGATGCAGGAAGGGCTTGCCCGCTTTTGCGTCATATTCCACAAGATCATGCATACCGACCTGACCAAGAAACTCTTCTACGACACCCTTCATGTCATAGAAATCTCCTTTTCCATAGAAGCCGAGGGTGAACTGCATTCTTTCATCCGGCAGCTCTGTAAGCGGCAGAGCCTTCGGAATATAGATGTTTCCAAGCTCATACAGACGCACGTCCTTATTCCTGCGGTTGTAGTTGGTGGAAAGAGATGTCAGCATTCCGTTCAGGGATGTTGTCCGCATAATGGAAAAATCCTCACCAAGCGGATTGGATATCTCAATCGCCTTTCTTGCCGGATCGTCCTCCGGAATCAGCAGCCTGTCAAAGGCCCTCGGGCTCTCGAAGGAATAGCACATGCCCTGTGAAAAGCCGCAATACTCCGCAACATCCCTTGCCTTCGCTTCTACCCGGTTCTTGAAGGAAATCTTTCCGGTGGTAGCTTCTCCGGTAGGAAGGGTTGTCGGGATATTGTTGTAACCGTAAAATCTCGCAACCTCCTCTGCCAGATCACAGGTTCTGTGGATGTCCTGGCGGAAGGTGGGTGCAACAATTTCATTGGTGTCCTTGTCGTAGCGCAGCTCCACGGATGCCAGATAATTCAGCTGTTCTTCCGCTGTAAGATCTGTGCCAAGAAGCCGGTTGATTCTCTCCGGCTCAAAGGGCACTCTGGACTCCTCCCGCTTTACGGGATAAATATCCACCGCGCCTCCGACAACCTCACCGGCTCCGAATTCCTCAATCAGCATGCAGGCACGGTTCATAGCCTCCATCGCCGTATTCGGGTCCAGGCCCTTGTCAAACTTTCTGGATGCATCCGTCTGATGGCCCAGTTTCTTCGAGGAAAGACGGATGTTGGTGCCATCGAAGCAGGCAGCCTCAAACAGCATCGTATGCACATTGTCCGTGATCATGGAGTTTTCGCCACCCATAATACCGGCAAGGCCTACAGCCTTTTCCTCGTCCCGGATCGTCAGGATGGAGGAATCCAGTGTGTATTCTTTGCCATCAAGCGTGGTGAACTTCTCCCCATCGTCTGCTCGTCTTACGATGATATGTCTGCCGGAAATCGTATCCAGATCATAGGCATGCATCGGCTGTCCGTACTCTTCCATCACAAAGTTTGTGATATCCACTACGTTGTTGATCGGCCGGATTCCATTGGAGGCAAGGCATCTCTGCATCCACTTCGGAGAAGGTGCAAGATGGATGTTCTTCACAACTCTTGCTGTGTAACGGGGGCACAGATCGCTGTCCTCTACTGTCACCTTTACATAGTCATTGACATCTTCCTGATTTCCTGTTTCCCTGATCACCGGCGGGCAGAACTTCTTGTGGAAGGTAGCTGCAGCCTCACGCGCAATACCAATTACGCTGTAGCAGTCCACACGGTTAGAAGTAATTTCATACTCAAAATTCACATCATGCAGCCCGAGGGCGGCAATCGCATCATCACCAGGCTTTACACCGTCTTCAGGAGAAAATTCATAGATGCCGTTCTCCGGTGCCTCCGGATAAAATTCTCTCGAACTGCCAAGCTCTTCAATAGAGCACATCATGCCATGAGACGGAACACCGCGAAGGTTCCCATCCTTGATTTCTATTCCATTTTCAGGAAGAGCACTTCCATCATGTCCCCCGGCAACTTTTCCGCCCGGCAGAACCACCGGTGTGAGCATTCCCTCGTGTGCATTCGGAGCGCCGGTTACGATCTGAATCGTATCTGTTCCAATATCCACCTGACAGATTACCAGATGATCTGCATCCGGATGCTTTGCGATGGATTTGATCTGCCCAACGACAATGTTCTTCAGATTTTTGTCCAGTACTGTATAGGTCTCGCCCTTTGTTCCGGAAAGTGTCATTCCGTCAAAATATTCCTGCGGTGTGACATCCAGATCCGGCACATATGTCTTTATCCATGAATAAGAAGTATTCATCTGTCTCTCTCCTTGCTTTCAAGCTTTCACGTCAGAACTGTTTCAGGAACCGTGCATCATTCTCATAGAGCAGGCGCATATCATCAATCTCATATTTGAGAAGCGCAATACGCTCAAGACCGATTCCAAACGCAAAGCCTGTATATTCGTCCGGATCAATGCCGCACATTTCCAGAACATGCGGATGCACCATTCCGCAGCCGAGGATTTCAATCCATCCCTCCCCCTTGCAGAATCGGCAGCCCTTGCCGCCGCACTTGAAGCAGCTGACATCCATCTCTGCACTGGGCTCGGTAAACGGAAAATGGTGCGGGCGGAATTTTGTCTTTGTATCCGGTCCGAAAATTTCCTTTGCGAACTCCTCCAGCGTTCCCTTCAGATCTGCAAAAGTAATATTCTTGTCGATCACGAGTCCCTCTACCTGATGGAAGGAAGGAGAGTGAGTAGCATCGACTTCATCTGCGCGGAATACCCTTCCCGGCGAAATCATACGGATTGGCAGATTTCCCTGTTCCATTCTTCTGGCCTGTACCGGTGAGGTCTGTGTACGGAGCACAATGTCCTTCGTGATATAGAAGGTGTCCTGTTCGTCCTTTGCCGGATGATTCGGCGGAATGTTAAGCTTCGTAAAGTTGTATTCATCGTACTCAACTTCCGGGCCCTCAATGACCTCATATCCCATCCCGACAAAGATTCTCTCCATCTCCTCGAGCGCGATGGTATTCGGATGGCGATGCCCGATATCTGCCTTTCTGGCAGGCAGGGTCACATCGATGGTTTCCTGTTTCATGCGAAGATTCATCTGTTCCAGCTCGATCTTCTGCTTCGTCTCCTCCAGCCTGGCTGAAATAGTGTCTCTTGCCTCATTGACAAGCTGTCCGATCTTCGGACGGTCCTCCGGCGCCACGTCCTTCATGGACTTCATCAGATTCTTCAATTCACCCTTTTTGCCAAGCACATCGACACGGATTTCATTCAGCCTGTCTGCGGTATGAACATTCTGCAGGCTTTCCAGTGTCCTGCTGACGATGGACTCCAGCTTGTCCTTCATGCTTACATCACTCATGATTCTGTTTTCCCTTTCTTCCTTTACTGCCACTGCACAACTGCTATTCCGGTATTCGGGGGATGGTGGCTGCCGCCTTCAGGAGGCAGCTGCTGCGGCAGCGGCATTCATCGTATCTTCCGACGCCACACAAAAAGCCCCGTCCCGGCATAGGGACGAGGCATAATTTCTCGCGGTACCACCCTGATTCCCATCTTTTCAACAGCATTCAGGTCTGCCCTGCCAGCCGGAAAAAACGGACACTCATTTCTGCTGTAACGTGCAGACACGTCAGTTCCTACTGACCAGTTTCACTCATACCCGTCTGCAGCCGGATCATGATACCTCTTACAGCGGAACTGCAATCAGACTGGATACGGGCGCAAATGCAATATACCGAAAAAACCGGGCACTGGTGTTCAGAAGAGAAGCTCAGACGCGAAATTCTGAAAATACCGGAGCCCAGGAAGACTTACAGCCAGTGGCCCTCCCTCTCTGACGGACGATAGATTCATAGAAACGTCTTCATGGCTTTTAACTGGTAGTAATTCTAGCTTCTTCTCTCAGAGGTGTCAAGCACGAATCCCAAAGAGGAGGCATTCTTAAAAAAAGGAAAAATTGTATACCTGCGAAATTGAAGAACCGTAGTACTGCTCGCTTGTCAAAACCCTGAGAATTTTAAGACAATTTTACAAACGCTTACCTTTTGATCCAATATCATTAAATATAATATGTATCGCGTAAACGAAAAGGGAGGAGAGCTTTCGCTCTCCTCCGGCCCGAAATGTCGTTCCTGCCATTTGACTCCTAGAAAAATCTCTAGGTGGGCAACCGCAAACGTACTTTTGCCTTCCCCTGCAAACGGAGGCCTGACAGCCATACATTGATATAGGAATCCCGTTTTAAAGTAAATGTAGGTTCATAATAGACAGGGCATCGATCACCCCAGGAAAATGCTTCTCTGTATTTATGTAAATTATAATAGATTATCTGTGCTTTTTCAATTCCAAATTTTATATGGAATTTACAACGGGAATTCCGTCTCAGCTCTTCTTCAGGTCCTGCAGACTCACTTCTATTTTCTGTTCATAATCCGCTGCATTTTTCTCGCCCTGTTCGATCTTCTCAAAGAGATCCGCATACTCGAAGGGAGGATTTTCTCTGTTCTCCCGATAGTACAGAGAGCCAAGCTCCGCATAGACGTCCTTCAGCTTTGCCTTCTCCATCTCAAGCCTGGCCTTGGTAGACGCAGCACTGCCGAGATCCTGTGCGCCTTTACCGATCCTGGTCCCAAGCTCTTTCGCAGAATCCTTCAGTTCTCCAAGCTTCTCATCAAATGACATTACCGCGTCAGACTCCTTTCCGCTGCCTCTACAACATGGCTGACCAGTACAGAGGTTGTCACACTGCCAACACCACCCGGAACAGGTGTAATGGCATCTACAATCGGTTCAACCTTGTCATAGGAGACATCTCCGCACAATTTTCCCTCGTCATTTACATTGATGCCCACATCAATCACGACCTGACCGGCTTTTACAAAGCTGTCATCCACTACATCACGATGACCGGCAGCAACGACAAGTATATCCGCTTCTCTGGCTTCTGCAGCCATATCCTTCGTCTTTGTATGACAAATGGTGACCGTTGCATTTTCCTTGAGCAGCATCATGGCAACCGGTTTTCCTATCACAAGGCTTCTTCCGATGACCACTGCCTTCTTGCCCTTAAGATCATACTGATAATGTCTGAGAATCTCCATCACTGCCTGGGCTGTGCATGGCGGAAAGCCCTTTTTCTGTCCGGTATAGACACCGACCATAGACCCGTCCGTGATACCGTCAATGTCCTTCTCCGGATCAAGGGCCGCGATAACAGCCTTCTCATCAAGCGTCTTGGGAAGAGGGCGGAAAATCAGAACACCATGGATGGATGCATCCTGATTCACCTGATCTATCGCTTTCATCAGCTCTTCCTGGGAGACATTCTCCGGAAATACAAATTTCCTGTACGCAACGCCAAGCTTTTCACAGCGCTTTGTCGCGCCGCGCTCATAGGACAGGTCCGCATCCTTCTCTCCCACACGAATGATACCCAGTGTTGGTGTAACGCCCTTGCTCTTCAGCGCTTCTACTCTGTCAATAATCTGCTGGTTCAGATCCGCATTAACTTCCTTGCCTAATAATTGTTTTGCCATAACTGTCAATCTCTCTTTCCGCTTTCTCTGAGACAACATGAGGTTTTCATATATTCACCCTCAAATAACATCTCTTCACATCTCTAAGTTTACTTCCAGCTGTCCAGATTTTAAAGAGGATATTCAGCCTTTTTGTCCGGGATTCAGTTTGTCGAATACTTCTTTGTAGATCTGGTCAGCAAGCGCACAATAGGTATCCAGCATCTCATCGCATTCACTGTTCAGCTTCACGGCATAGTCCCTGTCCTTCATAGACTTTGTATTGATGTAAATATTGAGACTTGCCCCCCGCAGTGCTGCACTGCTCAGCGCTGCGGCTACACCGGCATCACTGACTGCAAGTACAGAACCCTTTGTCTGGAAAACCCGGATTGTTGAAATCACACGGCAGATGGTCCGCATGATATGCATCGGGGCCTCACAGGCATTTCTCAATGCCTCTTCCATCACCTCCGCCTTGTGCTCTTTCTCCGCAGGTGTTGTCTGGGGAAGACCATAGGCGGCGGCAAGCGGTGCAAAGGACCTGGCATCTTCCTCCACGCATGCAAGCAGCTCTGCCTGAAGTGCGGTGACTGCTTTCATCTGGGCGAGAATTTCTTCCTCAACATCCTTATACTTCTTCTTGCCCACGGTCAGATTCCCTACCATGTTGCATAAGGCAGCCCCCAGCGCCCCAACAAGCGCCGATGCTCCGCCACCGCCAGGAACCGGGTCCCTGGATGAAAGCCTGTCCGCAAATTCCGTACAGGAAAGATCCGCAAAATGATATACCGGTACATCCTCTGCCGCCTGGTTTTTCTCCTTTGTATCACTCACTGCAGTTTTCTCCTTTTTTAATTTTAAAGTTTTTATATAATTTAGAAATGCCTGCGGAAAAGCCGCTGTAAAACAGCCACGATACCGCAGGCACAACTCTGAGAAACGGATCTGTACAAAATGGTATATCATGTTCAGATCCGTCACATGTATTGCTTTTAGAAACAGGGATTAGAACAGTCCCGTGATCTTTCCATCCTCATCCACATCAATATCCATTGCTGCCGGATGCTTCGGAAGACCTGGCATCGTACTGATTTCACCTGTAAGCGCTACAATAAATCCTGCGCCGGCAGAGATCTTCAGATTGCGTACGGTAACCACAAACCCGCTTGGCGCACCGAGCCTTGTCGGATCGTCTGTCAGACTGTACTGTGTCTTTGCAACACAGATCGGAACATTGCTGTATCCGGCATCCTCCAGCTTCTTCAGCTGTTTTCTGGCATTTGCGGTAAATTCCACATGATCCCCGCCATAAACCTTCTGTACGATCGCGTTGAGCTTATCCTCAATGGAGGTTCCCTCGAGCTCATAGCTGTAGGTGAAGGTGGAATTATCCTGATCGCAGAGTCTGATTACCTCCTTTGCCAGGTCAATACCGCCTTCTCCTCCCTTAGCCCATACCTCGGACAGACATACATTGACACCGAGCTCCTTGCACTTCTTCTCGACAAGAGCCAGCTCAGCCTTTGTATCTGTCGGGAATGCATTGATAGCAACGACACAGGGCAGGTGGTATACGTTCTTGATGTTGCTCACGTGCTTGAGCAGATTCGGAAGACCCTTTTCCAGTGCCTCCAGATTCTCCGCATTGAGATCTGCCTTTGCGACCCCGCCGTTGTATTTCAGTGCACGAACGGTTGCCACAATTACAACTGCATTCGGTTTGAGGCCTGCGAAGCGGCACTTGATATCCAGGAATTTCTCTGCACCGAGGTCCGCGCCAAAGCCGGCCTCTGTCACACAGTAATCACCGAGCTTCAGTGCTGTGCGTGTCGCAATAATCGAATTGCAGCCGTGAGCGATATTTGCAAATGGGCCGCCATGTACGAGCACCGGTGTATGCTCCAAGGTCTGTACCAGGTTCGGTTTGATCGCATCCTTCAGAAGTGCGGTCATTGCGCCTGCAGCGCCGAGGTCTCCGGCTGTCACCGGCTTCTCCTCGGAAGCCTTTCCATAGGTATATCCTACAATCAGCTTGGACAGTCTCTGCTTGAGGTCCATGAGGTCCTTTGCCAGGCAGAAGGTTGCCATTACCTCAGAAGCAACTGTGATATCAAATCCATCAGAGCGCGGCACGCCATCCATTCTGGTTCCAAGACCATCAATCACGTTTCGCAGCTGGCGGTCATTCATATCCACGCAGCGTCTCCAGATTACCTTTCTGGGGTCGATATTGAATGGATTGCCCTGCTGAATGGAATTGTCTACCATTGCGGCAAGAAGGTTATTGGCTGCTCCAATCGCATGCATATCGCCTGTGAAATGAAGGTTGATATCCTCCATCGGTACAACCTGTGCATAGCCGCCGCCTGCAGCACCGCCCTTCACACCGAATACCGGACCCATAGATGGTTCACGAATAGCACCTACCGGATGCTTGCCAAGTCTGGACAAGGCATCAATCAGGCCAATCGACGTGGTTGTCTTTCCTTCTCCCGCAGGAGTCGGGTTAATGGCTGTAACCAGAACCAGCTTTCCGTCCGGTTTGTCCAGCTTGTCCATCAGCTTGTCGGAAATCTTTGCCTTGTACTTGCCGTAGTACTCAAGATACTCCTCATCAATTCCCGCCTTCTCAGCGACTTTTGCAATCGGATCCATTACACATTCCTGTGCGATCTCAATATCTGATTTGTAACCCATGCTTCCTTGTCCTCCTTTTTGACAGCATCTCATATACTATACTGTACCTGTGAATATTCTAACATACTTTATAATACACATCCAGTTTATTTTTCTCATTTTATCTGTATATTTCCATTTATTTCTGATATGTTGGTATTCTATAATATTATATCTGAATTTTTATTCCTGCATCTATTTTCTGTAAGAAAACCTGTCCTTATTTTTTGTGCAGCACCTCCCAAAAAAGAAGGGGTTCTGCCCAAACAGTCAGAGCAGAACCCCTTAATCTTTGTACAATCTATCCAAACTTTATGTGAAATAAATCACAATTTGAAAAAAACCTTTTGTGTGCAAATTTTTTATAATTACAGATACAATACAACTGTCTCTGACCCGGTTTCCCTACCAGGAGAGGACAAACTTCAGGTACGAAGCTTTACAGACGGGAACAGGCTGTTGTCCGTATGCGGAAGGAAGCAGCAGGCGACAAATTCATCCATATAAGTATTCACAGTCGAGAGCTCCATATAGGTCATATTCTGCGCAAGCGCATAAACCTTCCGTTCTGCGGCCCCTGACAGGAGCATGGTATACGCTCCCGTAAGAGAGGAATTACCGATATAGTGGAATTTCTCCAGCGGTATATCCGGGAACATGCCGATTGTAACCGCATTTTTCATATTGATGCCGCTTCCAATGCCGCCGGCGACATATACATCATCAATCACTTCCACCGGGAGCTCCAGCTGACGAAGCATCGTACGGATCGCAGAAAAAATCGCTCCCTTTGCACGGATAAAATTGTCGATATCAACCTCTGTAATCTCAATGTCCTTGACGCTGTCTGCATCCTTCTCAAAGGCAATGACATAGCTGCCCATTCCGTATTTGTCATGACGGATTCTCTCCCCTTCACGGACAAACTTCCCCTTCGGATTGATGATACCGTTCACATACAGCTCCGCAATGGTGTCAATCAGACCGGAGCCGCAAAGTCCGACCGGTTTCTGCCCCTTCCCGCCAATGATGCTCAGTGTGGGTTCCATCGTTTCCTTATCAATTTTGATGGCATCGATTGCGCCGTCTGTGGCACGCATGCCGCAGCTGATATCGCCGCCCTCAAATGCAGGACCCGCTGAGCAGGCGCAGCTCACCAGAAAATCCGAGTTGCCAAATACCAGCTCACCGTTTGTTCCCAGATCGATAAACAGAGACATCTCCGGGCGGTTCCAGATCATACTGATAAAAGCTCCTGCTGTGATATCCCCTCCGACATAGCTTCCGATATTTGGCGCAAGAATGATATGCGCGTCCGGATGCACTGCAATGCCGATATCAGATGCAAAAAGTGAATTGGTCTTGAAAAAGGTCGGTATATAGGGCTCCTTACGGATCGGATCTGCGTCCACACCAAACAGAAGATGGTTCATTGTCGTATTGCCCGCAACGGCCATTCTGTAAATATGGCTTGCGGGGAACTTCGCCGCCCTGCAGATCTCCTGAATCATCGGATTGATCGTCTCCTTGATGATAGCGTCCTGCAGCCTTTTTCCACCGCCCGGCTTCTGTGATTCAATGATTCGGTTGATGACGTCTGCTCCATAACGGATCTGCCCGTTTCCTGAAGATGCTTTGCCGAGAATCTCACCGGTTTTCATATTCAGCAGCACCGCAGACACCGTTGTGGTGCCGATATCGACAGCCAGTCCACCGATGACTACATCCATGGCAGCGGGAAGCATGTCATATACAAAAACATTGGTGGTTGTTGTACGCACAACGCATTTTACATGAAAATCACACTTGCGCAGAATATGTGCCATTTTTCGCATTACGGAATATGGGAGGGTCACCTTCGCAATGCCGGTCTTGCTCTGGATCGCACGGGTGACTCTCTCATTGTCCGGCATGGTGTCATCCAGTGAAGGCGCCGTCATCTGGAGCTCAATGACATCCATATTATTTGTGAATGAAAACCCTGCAGCCTTAACGCTGTCGGTAGCATCCCTGAATATCTTCAGCTCTTCCGGAGAGCTCAGGTCAGCGACTTTCATTCTTGACTTGTAAGCCGAAGCAATGTCCGGTACCTCAACCGTAACATCGCCAATCACCTTGCTGGCACACGCCAGCCTCCACCCGGCGGCATAATCCTCATCTGTGATATGCCTTGTCTGCTTTGCATCCACAGATCCTGACAGTATTTTTACCCGGCATTTTCCGCAGGATGCATTACCTGAACAGGGAGCATCGATGGCAACATTGCTCTTCTGCGCAATGGAGAGGAGGGTTTCACCATCATTTGCAAATGCTTCCGTTTTATTGCCCTCTTCTGATACAAACGTAATCTTGTACATAGCTTTCCTCCTGTTTTCCCGCAATGATAGTAGAGGGAGTCCGCACACCCCTGGACCCAGTACCTGGCATCCTGTTCCTGCATCATCCTGAAAAGAAATGCTTTAATCTTCCCATCAGAAAAAGATGCATTTATATCGTAAAATATCCCTATAAAAAATCCGTATAAATGGAAAGAACCCCGGGAAGTATGCTTCCCGGAGCTCCTGTTTCCGAAATTCTGCTTTACAGCTCCAGATAAGAATCTGCGTACAGTGTATTTCCCTTGAATACGTCACAGGACTTGATAGTCTCCATCAGTCTCTTGTCACAGGGATTGACAATTGCAGAGGTAAGGCCCTGCATCATTGCCATAGCTACAAGCGCAGAATCCATGATCGGGCGGATCTCCTTCGGCATTCCGTTGGAGTTATTGGAAAGACCACCGGTAGAATTCAGTCCCATATCAGAGAACATCTTGATGCACTCAAGAACCTCCATCTGCTTGTCCTGCATGCCCTTTACTACAACGAACAGCGGGTCAAACCAGAGATCCTCAGCCTCCATGCCGAGCTCCATGCCATGCTCAAGCATGTTCTGGCAATGCATCATACGCTCATCATTGTCAGCTGCGATCGGTCCGTTGGAGCACAGTGCAATTACAATCGCATCATTTGCTGCCGCAAGATCGATATTGCTCATACGGTCACCGGCATCTGCGGAGTTGATAATCGGTTTTCCCTTGGAACGGTTGTAAACAGAAATACCAGCTTCAATCGCTGCCTTGTTGGAGGTATCCAGTGCAAGCGGTACATTATCAAAATTACTCTGGATCAGTTCAACTGCCCATTTCATACGCTCCGGTCCATCGCTCTCTGCAGGTCCGATATTTACATCAAGATAGGTAGCGCCTGCATCCAGCTGTTCCTTTGCACGCTTCAGGATAGCTTCCGGCTCCCTGTTGTCCATAGCTTTGCGGATCGCAGGGGAAATGCAATGGATTCGTTCACCGATTGTAATAAATTTTGCCATTTTTTATCTCCTTTTTTTATATAGATTTTCAGCAACGGCGCCGGCCCTTGCAGGACACTGCCTGTTACTCCGGAGGAGAGACTCAGATCTCTCCGTTTGCCTTCATATCCTTCAGGAATTTCACAAGCTGTACAGCCTCAAGCGGTGCTACAACAATCTTCCAGCCCGGAAGCTTGTTCTCAAGGTCGCCCTTCAGAACCGCAACCTTACCAGGAATGATCAGTGTACGATTCTTGATCTTGCTCTCTACATTCTCCTGTACATACTTGGAAATTGATGTAGCAGAAAGCTTTCCTGCAGCCCAGGATGTCAGAACGGAAAGTCCGCCTGCATCAGAGATAATCAGATTGCAGGGCACACCGGAGCGCTCGAGCTCTCCGGAAACCAGGAAGTAGGTAAGAGCAAAATCAACAGTTGTCAGGCATACAGAATTCTCGTCTGCACCATTGATCGGATAAATGCCAGGCGCAACCTTCATTGGCTTCTGCGGATCTGTGAACAGATTCTGACGAAGTCCGTACAGCGGAAGGGCCATTGCATAATCCATCTTGTCTACGACAATAATGGAACCATACTTCAGTGTGAAGAGGGCTGCCAGCGACTGCTGCATCTCTCTGTCATCTGTGAGCTTGTTGACATTTACGATAGACGGATAGCCGAAGCTGCGCTCTCCATCAGACAGAGCTGCACGTCTGATCACAACAGCAGCTTCAAACGTAGCCTTGATGGAATCCATCGTAACGTCAAGAATCAGATTCTTGTTACCGAGCTTCTCGATCTTCTGAACCGTGTCATAGAGGTCCTCAATGCTTGCTCCGCTAACGCCAAGCACAACTCCCGCATCGGATGCCAGCTTGCAGAATGCCTCATAATTGGAAGCATCGGCACCATTCAGAACAGGCTTAGTATCCTTCACTGCATCGAGTGCAGCCTTTGCGGCAGCCTCATCCTTTACAGAAAGGATAACCGGACGAATAGCCGCAGCCTTCTTTGCAACCTCAGCATAACGCTCCGGTGTAGTGTCCTTGCCGAAGTTCACATTGATCATCTCTGTATACATACGCTCGTTAATACGATCGTAGTCGACAACCTTGACCTGTGCCAGTCTGTCATCGATCTCTGCATCATCCATGCATGTGCAGATATTTGCAGCATATACAGTCTTGTTTACAAATGTTTTCTCATGTCTGTACAGAACAGTCTCACCGCCGAGTGTATGCTCATTGTCACCGGTGCCGACCTTGATTGTCTTCATTGGCGGAGCCGTTGCCTCAGAGAGCTGCTCCAGCGCCTCTGCAGACATATGCGGGCACTCGCTGATCTGCTTTGCGCCCTGTGCTACCTTCATGGAGAAAGCCATGCAGGTCGGGCATCCGCATTCCTTACAGTTTTTCTTCGGGGTCAGTTTGAAAATCTGAATACCATTTAATGCCATAATTCTTTATCCTCCTCTGCTCTCTCAGACTAATTCCTGAATTAATTTGGAAATTGTTTTAACAGATTCCGGATGTTTCAAAATTACAGCATCAGAGCCGGATACAAGACAGGCTGTAGCCGTCTGGACCTCCATGGAAATTCCACGGGCCTCTACCGGTCCCCATCCTTCCTCAGCATCTTCCTCAGCGGCTGTAGATTCCTTGACAACCCATGTCTCAGATGCAACCGGTGTGATAATCGGCATCTGAAGCATCTTGTCATCCTGACCAAGTGCGGCAGCACGTACACGATCAAAGGTTGAAATCGTATAGTCAAAGCCGTATCCCACAGCAGCAGATCCTGTATTCATAACAATGCTGGAAGCCGGAACACCAAGCTGTGTCATAACGACATTCAGCTGCTTTGCAAGGTTGATATCTACTGCAGATTCAGCGCCAACCTTCTGACCATAGGCAAGGCCTGCCGCAGCACCAATCGCCTTGTAATTCTCTTCCTTTGCGGACATAACGACAATGTTTCTGCCCTGAAGTGCGCCAGCAACCTTTGCGAGAAGCTCCGCGTCCTTCTCGACATTTTTGCAGCCTTCTACAACAAGCGGTGTATCGATGGCCTCTGCCACCTCTTTGGCAACCGCAACCAGATCTTCCACAGACTTATTTGCTCCGTTCGGATCTCCGCCGGCCAAACGAAGTACTACGAAATCTCCACCAGGCATCTGCGCTGCCTTCTTCGCGATTTCGCCGATGGTATTGCAGCCGGCATAGTATGCTTTTACGCCTTCCGGCTCTCCATCCAGTCCAAGGTCTGTAATCTCAACACCAATCTTGGGACCAGCGCCAAGGGATCCGTCAAAACTGTAGAAGGGGAAGGTATTCTCTCCGCCAATTTTGATAGCCTTGTCGCCTGTTCCGATTTCAACCTCATTAATTGAGGCATTAAATTTGTGTGCTTTACGGTTAAACGGCATTTCTCTTGTTCCTCCTAAGCGGGTAAAAATAATATATTGCCAGGCATACTGTTACAGCATGCCTGTCTGCTGCATCAACCCCCTGATACACAGCCGACCTCCGAAAGTAAAATATGCGGAGGATGGCTGTGTATTTCAGGAATTTATACCTTACATCATCGGATCCATGGTCAGAGCCGGATGACCCTTCTCTGTCAGCCATGCAACCAGCTCTTCCGGATCAGTAGTGATGGTTTCATCACAGATCATATCTGAGAAGTTATCAATGCCATAGAGTTCCTTCGCTGTCTTGTTCACAGCTTCCGCAACCTGATCCTTCAGATCCTTCGGCATCCATACAATTCTCGCGATACCACCCTCTGCCTTCATGAACTTCTTGGAAGAGATGAAGAGCTTGCCATGACCCATGAATCCAGGCGTCTGAACACCGCCGCCTGTCATGGAAGCCAGCTCAGAGAATGTCATTCCAAGAGGTGTCTGTCCGGCGTATTCACGGTTTGCAATGCATACGCCGTTGGAGAACGGCTCAACACCGCAAATGCACTCGAAGCATCCGCAGGAGGTCATCGGCTTCTCCATGATGGAGTACAGGGATACATCATCCAGTGCACCCTGAGAGAACTTCTTGACTGCCTCATTGACATCCTCATATTCTCCGATCCGCTCATCAATCGGGCGCTCCTTGGTAACAACCTGGCACGGTCCGTTCGGATCCAGCTCATGAGTAGCCTTCGCGTCAAACCAGGAAACAGCTCCGCACAGTCCAAGACGCTCCGGTGTAACGATACATACATGGCTCGGGGAGAATGCCTGGCACATGATGCAGCTGTAATAAACGTCAACAGCCTCATCTGTCATGCTTGCAAGTCTCTCATCACGTTTGTCAAAAATCGGAACTGCAATATCATGACGGATATGTGTGCAGTCCTCCGGTTTCGTATAGATCTTTACCTGACACTTGTCAACAACTGCGGCGAACTCATTCTTGATCTGGGTGTAGAGAACCTCTGCGAGATCCTTTGCACGGAATCCGGCATTGAAGGTATCCTTGCTGATACGGATACGGATCATATCACGCTGACCTGTGTGCATCAGACCCTCGATGCAGTTGAGGTAAGAATGGAATTTACGCTCGAATACAGGCTCAAAGTCAGCCTGCATGTTCTTGCCTGCCACCTCTACGACATAGGCGATGGACTGCTTGCTGCCAACCGGGAACTCATCGAAATCAGGTCCAATCAGCTCAAACGAATGGTCCTCAATCTCTGAAGGATCCTTCATATGTACAAGCTCACAGCAGTCTACACGGGAACCATCAAACTCAACCTGCATATCGCCGCGACGTACAATCTCTCCTTCAAATGCAGATCCGAAGGAAACCGGGATGTCTACCTTTGTGATCTTGATCTTGATATTTCTGGCCTCAAGAGAAGCTGCATTCATCTTCTCAACCGGAACATTCGGGATCAGGCACTCCGGTACTGCAAAGGTGTCCTCATTTGTAATAACTGGGAATCCAAGTGCAATGGCACCAGCGCCTGCAGCGACAATCACCTCATTGAGCGGTGCAAATGCATTGACAAATGCCGGTACGCGCTCCTTGGTGTATGCCATCAGACCAGCTGCATCACCAGGTTTGATGTTGCCGAAAATCAGAGCAGCACGAATTGCAACTGATACAACATGGGCAACAGCTGTGATGTCTTTGCCAAGCGGAATGACACGGACATTTGCGCCCATCTTTACCTTCTGCTCGATACACTGGTCAATGATTCCGCCCACAAGGGTAACCAGCTGTCCCTGCTCCTGGTAGGATTTTACAAGAGCAGCGCCCTCTTCTGCAGTCGGAGCAGCTCCAATGATAACCGGAACACCCGGGATATCACCTGTAACCAGCGGAACACCCAGCTCACGGATGACCGGATCCGGCAGATGTCCTGTATATGGAGCCTCATAAGGTGTATCGTTATCGATGTACTTCAGAACCTCGATAAACTCGGCAAGCAGTGCGGTTGCAACGCCGGACATCAGTGCATCGTTCAGCTTTGCCTCCCTTGTCATAAGCGTCTTGACAACAGCAAGTGCGTCCTTCAGCTCACCCAGTGTACCTACCTTTGTTCCGGTAACTGCATAGTAGCAAGGAATGCTGTATGCGGTGCCTGGAAAACCTACCTTCTTGTCTGCGCCATACTTTGCGATGGCATCGTCTACGGCTTTTTCGGTTAAACCGTAAACAGCGTCATTTCCCTGAAAAATCACATCAAATAGTGTCATTTTTCCACCTCCGCGTTTTTTATTTGATCTATTTTTTCTTTAATAGAACGCACTTCTTCAAGGAGCTGCCTGCTGTAATCATAGGGAGAGCAGCCCTGTCTGTCCGCATCCATAATATCCGTATTGTAATGGATAAATCCCAGAAGATGTTCTTCCGGAATACGGGCACGGACAAATTCCTCATCTTTCTGATCCCGGATTTTGTTTGCCACCACATTCACATCATTGATGCCAAGCTGGGCGGCAAGCCTTTTTACGTTTCTGTAGGTCTGAATACTCCTGGCTCCTGGCTCTATCACGACAATAAACTGATCCATTCCCTTTGTCGTTCCTCTTGCCAGATGCTCCAGTCCGGCTTCCATATCCATGATCACCACATCATTGCTTCGAAGCATGAGATGGTGAATCAGCCTGCGAAGCAGAACGTGCTCCGGGCAGACACATCCGCGGCCTGCTGTATCCACGGTTCCGAGCAGCAGCAGCTTTACGCCGTTCTTTTCCCTGGCATATTTATCGGGAAGGTCATCGACCTTCGGGTTCAGCTTGTACATATTGGTGATCTCGTCCAGATCTGTCCGCTCCTTGATCAGCTCACGCATCTTGGTGATCGGCACAATCTGATCGAGCTCTTCCTCAGAGAAGCCCAGTGCCAGTCCCAGGTTCGCGTCGGGGTCCACATCCACCGCCAGCACACTGTCGCCATCATTTGCATACATTCTGGCAAGCGTAGCCGCAAATGTAGTCTTACCGACACCACCCTTTCCGGTGACCGCAATTTTCATAAAACAAAGCCTCCAAAAGCCTTCCATGCACAGATGCCCCCTTTTCCGTCCGGTGGATACATCCATCATCCTCTGCAACGGTCAGTGGGCACCTCGTGCACTGTTATGATATATTATAACGCATTTTCACTCAGATTCCGAGTGCTTTTCTCTTTTCTTCGATTCTTTCTATCATGGCATCGCCGAGTTTGTCGATATCCGGCTCGAATGTATAAGCAGCCTCTACCCAGTCACGGATTCCGCCTGTAAGAAGGTCTGTAATCTGATCTGATCCAGAAACGCCAGGCTCTACGCCAAGGAAGGTATCTATTCCGGTTGCGACTACATAGTTGCCGATAGATACAGCCTTTTCAGACATCCACTCAGGTGCGCATCCTACTACAGGAAGCTGGGAGATATTGCAGCCAGCCTGCTTTGCGAGATCGGAAACCAGTACGCACATACGGCTGATATCTACGCAGGACCCCATATGCAGTACTGGCGGAATATCTGCCAGCTCACATACAGTCTTAAGACCCGTTCCGCAGATTTCCTTCGCATCCTTATCCATAAGGCCGACTCTTGCCGCAGCCTGTGCAGAACATCCGGACGCAACGATCAGAATATCGTTTTCAATCAGCTTCTTCATCAGACCGATATGTGCAGTATCCGGACGAACCCGCGGGTTATTACACCCAACCATGGCAACGCAGCCACGGATGACACCGGACTTGATGCAGTCAACCAGCGGCTGAAGTGTATCCAGCTGATCAACCTGGGAATTTGTAACAACATTCAGCTGCTTCTTGATTGCCTCGACAGAGTAGCCTACCGTTGCCTTTGTCTTCAGCTGCGGGATATGTACAAGCTCCGGTTTTCTGTTCTTGAAGTTCTTTACTGCTGTCTCGACAATCAGCTTTGCCTGCTTGTCGGCATCATCCACATCGAACTCGATGAAATCAGAATCTGGCATTCTGGCAATCGGTGAAGTTGTGATGAACTTTGTATGGAAGCATTTGGACAGCGGTCCAAGTGCCGGGAAGATACACTGTACGTCTACGACAATTGCCTCACATGCACCAGTCAGAACGACATTCTCCTGCTGCAGGAAATTACCGGCCATCGGAACGCCGCGGCGCATCGCCACTTCATTTGATGTACAGCAGACACCGGATACGGTGATGCCCTTTGCGCCAACGCTCTTCGCCAGCTCGATCATTTCCGGGTCCTCAGCATAATCGCAGACAAGCTCAGAGAGGGCCGGATCATGACCATGTACGACAATATTTACATTTTCCTCGACCATAACACCAAGGTTTGCCGTGGTGTCAACCGGCTTCGGTGTTCCGAACAGCACATCCGAGAACTCGGTGCCTGCCATGGAACCGCCCCATCCATCAGACATACCTGCACGAAGGGACTGACGGATCAGTGCCTCCGGAAGGGAGGAGTTGCCCATATGCGTCATATGCATGGAGCAGGAAATCTCACGGTCGATTGCACGCGGCTCGATCTCCGCCTTCTTCCAGAGTTCTCTGGTGTGCTCCGGTGCACGAGAAAGCCATCTCTGTACGCCGAATACCTTTCCGTACTCCTCCATCGCCATATATGCAACTTCATGGGCAAGATCATAGATGTCCTTACCCTCGGTCTCAACGCTCCACTCCTTTGCAATGCGGATCAGCTTCTCAGGATCCTTGACAGTGTACGGGCCTTCCGGTTTTGTATGATACAGCGTATTGCAGATAGAACGGCCATGGTCAGAATGGGTTGCAGCGCCTCCGGCTACAAAGCGAAGGAAATTTCTTCCTACAATGCCATGTGCATCACAACCACAGATTCCACGCGGTGCCTTCGGTGTAATACGACATGGTCCCATGCGGCAGATACGGCAGCAGATGCCCTTCTCACCAAATCCGCAGTGCGGGGTCTGATTCTTCAGTCTGGCCTGATAGGAATCCGCTCCTACCTTCGCGCCAGTTTCCAGCAGGCGATTGGTCGCCGCCTCAAGTTCTTCGATCGAATAAGATCTAAAAGCCATGCTTTTGTCCTCCTCAAAAGTAGTATGGTTTTGTAGTTACATCAAAAAACAATGTTAATATGTTGCAAAATAATATCTATGTCATAAAAATCTATGCCATATAATATTCACAAGAAATCAAAGGCCAAGCTTGCGGATCGCATCCATCAGGGCCTTTCTTACCGGAGAATCCTCCGGAAGATCTACAGATGGTTTCCCGTCGCAGTCAAACTCGTATACCGTATCATCCGCCGGGACCACAGCGAGCAGTTCCAGTCCCTGCTTCTCGATCTCCTCCTTTGTGCCGGCGTTCAGCTTTCCGCCCGGGGCACGGTTGACAATCAGACCGATTCTCTGTGGATTCAGCTTGCACTCCGCAATCAGGTCCTTGATTCTGCCGGCCGCCTGTACGCCTCTCCTGGAACAGTCGCTGACAAGAATCGCGGTCTCCATGCTGGGAAGAATTCCTCTGCTGATGTGCTCCAGACCGGCTTCATTATCCACGACGATGTACGGATAATTTGCCTGCAGCTTCTGAAGCTGCGCCTGCAGCAGGCCATTGACGTAGCAGTAACACCCCTTTCCCTGCGTGCGGCCCATGACCAGAAGATCAAAATCATCCTCCTCGGTCAATGCGCCCTGCAGACGGAACTGTGCATAATCAGCCTTGCTCATTCCTGCCGGAATCTTGCTTCCGAGCTCCTCTGCATGGTTAATCTCTTCCCGGATTTCCCCCAGTGTCGGCGGTGCCTCTACTCCAATGACCTCATTGAGGTTTGAGTTTGCATCCGCATCTACCGCAAGCACCGGGCCCTTTCCGCCCTTGCACAGATACTGAATTAAAAGGGCTGTCAGCGTTGTCTTTCCCACGCCGCCTTTGCCTGCCACAGCAATTACATGTGCCAATGGTACATACACCTCCTGTTTTATCTGATGTCTTCAGTCACAGACCAGCATTACCTTGCTTGCCGCAAGATCGACCCATTTGATTTTACCCTGGATTCTTGTCTGCTCTCCGACGATATCTTCTACGATCACAAAATCTCCGTCCACGTCGATTCGGGCCGTATTCTCCATGATCACCGTATTGTCACTTTCCTTGTATACCGTTGCAAGACACATTCAAATCACTCCTTTTTGGTGTCTGCCGCAGCAGCGCGTTCCTTTAGCTGCTCCTTATACAGCGTAAGCGCAACGTTCAGATACATATTGCCCTTCTGATACTCGGTAACACCCTTCCGGATCTGCTCCGCAGCCTCTGTAAGTCCCTGTTTTTCCAGACCGTCTGCCATCTTGTCCGCCTCTGCCGCATGCTGTGCATTATGCTGAACCATGTAACTGAGCAGTGCAAACGTCTGGTCCTTGCACTTTCCGCCTTCAGGATCACAGCTTGCACATGCGTTGTCACAGGACGCGGCAGCTTCTTCATGAGCATGATGATCATGACCGCCATGTGGAATCAGGTTTCCGTTTTCATCTCTTAATATATGCATGAAAAACCTCCGGTTATACAATAAAATATGCAGAATTCACAATTCTGATATTCTTTTCACAATCACTATAATTATATACGCGACACTGGAAAATATCAATAGAAGCATCCCCGCTCCAGAAGCGTTTTTTGTATAGATTGTACGTAAAATCCTTTTGAGGAAGATAACAATTCAAATAATTCTGCCATGTTTTTGTGCGCATATGCACAAGTAATGTTTGGCTTCCAGAAGCCTGTTTTGTCTGTTTTGGATACTTCGGGCATCAGTCTGATACCCGAAAAAAAAGTTGCACATTCATTGGCTCGCATTTTAATGCAAAGTGCACAATCTCAATCCCGTCGAAGGAAAAATTGTATTTTTCATCGTACAATAGCAGAAACCCTCTGCCGCCCAGCAGGTCATCGTTCAGATATGACGTCCCGCAGATCGTCCTTTCAGGTATGACGCCCCGCAGATCGTCCTCTCAGATTTGCAAAATCCAAACGCATGTATTATCATGAGAAAAATATCCGCATTGTTAATGTTTTCTATACATTTCCGCATTCTTACCTGTACTATAATTTTTCTATACATGTACCGGGTTCGCTGTCTGTATGGAGGTATTGATCTTGAACGAGGAACAAAAGCAGCAGAATATCCCTTCGGTCCAGCTGCACGACGGCAATTCCATGCCTCTGCTGGGACTGGGCGTATATAAGACCACTGACCAGGACGATATGCGCACCGCGGTGGATGCCGCGTATCAATGCGGCTACCGTCTCTTTGACACAGCATCTGTATATGGAAATGAAGACCTTCTCGGAAATGCAGTTGCAGAGCTTGGCATACCCCGTAATGAAATCTTTCTGACCTCAAAGGTCTGGAACAATGCGCAGAGGCTGAACGATGTCACAGGTGCTTTCGAGCGCTCACTAAAACGGCTCCGCACAGATTATGTCGATCTCTACCTGATTCACTGGCCGGTTCCCGGCTGCTTCCGGCAGAGCTGGAAGCAGCTCGTCCGTCTGAAGGAGTCCGGTGCAGCCCGTTCCATCGGTGTGAGCAACTTCTCTCCAGCCCAGATAGAAGTGCTGGAATCCGAAACCGGCGTTATCCCGGCAGTCAATCAGATTGAATGTCACCCCTTATGGAACCAGGAGGAGACTGTTTCCTACTGCCAGTCACACGGTATTCAGGTACAGGCATATGCGCCGCTGGCCAGAGGTGCCTATCTTGACCGGGAAATTCTGATTCAGATTGGCAATAAGTACGGGAAATCGGCTGCCCAGGTCGGTCTGCGCTGGCTGATGCAGCGAAAAATCGGAGCGATACCGAAATCTGTACATCCGGCCCGCATTAATGAAAATGCAGACATCTTTGACTTTTCGCTCACAGACGCGGAGATGGCCGCCATCCATGCACTGGATGAAGGGCTGCGCACCGCACATGTACCGCAGGACCTCGTCGATACCGACTGGGCCACGGTTCTCGCATAACCGTTAAAAAAGTCGTTAAAAAGTACATCTCATACATATACATATTTCATTATCATGTACTTTTGTTCGCAGGAAAACGAGAGGGGACTGCCGCATAAACGGCAGTCCCCTCTCGTTCTTTTTATCTCTCTTTATTTCTCTCTATCGCTCTATTTTTCTCTATCGCAATCTCTTAATGAGCTGCGATACCCCTGTGCGTTTATCTCCACTCCTCAATCTCATCCTTGCCGTCCCGCTGCATCAGTTCATTGACACCATCGCGGGCAGGCTTTCCATCGAAGAGCACAGCATTTACCTCATTGACGATCGGCATATCCACATGATATTTCTCAGCCAGCATTTTTCCTGCCTTTGCTGAATAAACGCCCTCGACCACCTGGTGTACCTCCCGCATCGCATCCTCCATCGAGTATCCTTTTCCCATCAGATAACCCGCCTTTCGGTTCCGGCTGTGCCGGCTGGCACAGGTAACAATCAGATCACCGATACCGGACAGGCCATACAGCGTACGGATATGAATACCCATCGCGCTGCCAAGTCTGGCCAGTTCCGCGCTGCCCCTTGTAATCAATGCCGCTTTTGTATTGTCGCCGTACCCGAGACCATCCGCAATACCTGCGGCAAGTGCCATCACATTCTTCAGCGCAGCGCCCAGCTGAATGCCCTTCATGTCCGAGCTTGTATACACCCGGAAAACGGGGGACATAAAAATTGCCTGTACCCGCTCTGCGGTTTCTCTGCTGTGCGCACCCGTAACGATGGCTGTGGGCAGCCCCTTTCCGACCTCCTCAGCATGGCTGGGTCCGGAGAGCACGGCTACGTCTGCCTGCGGGATCTCCTGTTCGATAATCTCGCTCATCGTCATCAGTGTGTTCTCTTCGATTCCCTTTGCCACGCTGACGATCAGCTGTCCGGCAGGCACGAGGTCCTTCATTTTCCGCGCAGTGCTTCTTACAACCGGCGAGGGAACTGCAAGCACGAGTAAATCCTTTCCCTTGCATGCTTCCCCAAGATCGGTTGTGTAGATGACAGAGTCCGGAAGAATCACCCCTGGAAGCTTGTCCGTATTCTGATGTTTTTTTACATACATCTCCCTTTCTTCCGGTCTGTAGGACCATAATGTCAATGCATGTCCATTGTTACAGAGCAGCCAGGTCAGCGCTGTTCCCCAGCTTCCGGAACCGATTACACTGATGTTTGCCATTACCTTAACCCTCCTGCATACATTATGAAATCTCTCTGTATCACAATAATTACTGCGTGTAAATATCCGGCCCCGCTCTTAAAGATTGGTCAGGCTTTGCTCTTTCTTCACTGATCCGAAGGATGTCTGGAGCTCAGATAGGTCTTCCGCTCACATCCGGAAGCCAGACGCCTGATATTGCCCCGGTGCTGAAAATAAGCAAGTCCGGTAAGCACCGCCACAATCACACACATTTCCACCGATCTTGCGCTGGTCAGCGGATAACGCCCCGCTGCGCTGAATACGCACAGAAATACAAGAAACTCGGTTGACAGTGACAGTGAACTCAGCGAGACATAGTGGGTTGCGAAGAAGATGCCGAAAAACAGTATGATGCCCACAACGATCATCGGCCAGTCCCCGAAGGCAATCACCATGCCCGCAGTTGCGGCAATGCCCTTCCCGCCCCTGAACTTCATATAGAACGGGTAGTCATGTCCAAGAATGACACCCGCAGCAGTCCAGATTTTCAACAACGGGAAAAGTTCAGGAGAGGATCCCCGGAACAGCAGCCAGGTTAGAATCACCGCCAGAATACATTTGGAAACATCACCGACCATCGTCAGAAGTCCGGCTTTCGTACCAAGCGTGCGCAGCGCATTCGTCGTACCTGCATTTCCGCTTCCCATTGTGCGGATGTCAACACCCTTCGCCTTCCCAATAAAATAAGATGTCTGAAACAGACCGAATCCATAACCGATTAACAGACAGCATGCCCGTGCAAACATCGTTCAAGATTCCTCCTTCTCCTGCCGCTCTCTTATAATAAAGTGAATCGCAGTCCCCCTGAAGCCAAAAGCATCCCGTACTCTGTTCTCCAGATATCTCTGATAAGAAAAATGCATCAGTTTCTTTTCATTCACGAAGATTACAAAGGTCGGCGGTTTGACTGCAACCTGCGTCATGTAGAAGACCTTCAGCCTCCTGCCCTTGTCTGAGGGCGGCTGCTGCATTGCGAGCGCTTCAGTAAGAATATCATTCAGGACACCGGTCTGGACACGCAGTGTCTGGGATTCCAGAATTTCATCGATGGTATCAAACAGCTTGGGCAGTCTCTGTCCGGTCTTTGCAGAAATAAAGATGATCTCAGCATAGTAGGCAAAGGAAAGGGTATTTCTCACCTTGGTGGTGAATTCCTTCATGGATTTGTCATCCTTTTCGACTGCGTCCCATTTATTGACTGCAACGATCAGCCCCTTGCCTCTCTCGTGGGCAATGCCCGCGATCTTGGCATCCTGTTCCGTAATACCCTCTTTCGCATCAATCACGATCACCGCAATATCGCATCGTTCGACGGCAGAAACCGTGCGGATGATGCTGTACCGCTCCAGGTCCTCTTTGATTTTGCTCTTTCTGCGAAGGCCCGCCGTATCTATAAAGGTATAATTTCTGCCGTTTCTGGATATCACAGTGTCCACCGCATCTCTTGTGGTACCCGCTATATCTGAGACAATAACACGATTGCCGCCCAGCAGTTTGTTGATGATGGATGACTTCCCGACATTCGGTTTGCCCACAATCGCAATCCTTGGATTCGTATCATCCTCCTCATTCGCTGCATCCTCCGGGAATTTTGCAATGACGGCATCCAGAAGATCGCCAAGACCCTGTTTCCCCTCTGCAGAAATCGGATAGGGATCCCCAATACCCAGATTGTAAAATTCATAGACATCCATCTGCTGGGATTTGTAGTGATCCACCTTGTTGACCGCCAGCACGACCGGCTTTCCGCTCTTCCGCAGCATGCTGGCAACCTGAAAGTCCGCATCAACCAGTCCCTGACGGACATCTGTCATAAAGATGATGACGTCCGCGGTATCCATGGCGATAACTGCCTGCTCCCGCATCTGGGAAAGGATGATATCGCTGCTGTCCGGCTCAATACCGCCGGTATCAATCAGCGTAAAATCATGAGTCAGCCAGCTGACATCCGCATAGATGCGGTCCCTGGTCACACCGGGCGTGTCCTTCACGATGGATATCCTCTCACCGGCAAGCGCATTAAATAATGTAGACTTTCCTACGTTAGGTCGTCCCACAACCGCTACAATCGGTTTGCTCATACATCTGTCTCCTTTTATGTGTAGTACCTTTCTTTTCTCCAAGGACTGCCAGGCATAAATCCCTGCCCTCCGTGTCCACCACTTCCACAGGAACCTTGAGCTCCATGATCACCCGCTCCACTGTGATGTCATCCAGAAAAACATTCTCACCGGACCGAAGCATATTGCACGGAATCAGCAGCTCTTCTCCCAGATTCTTTCCCTTTAGCTGCCGGATCAGGTCCGTACCCGTCACAAGCCCGGATACAGTAATCCTTTCGCCAAAAAAGTCATTCCGGATCGGCACGACCTGCACATGCACATTGGGATATTTGGTCTGTATCAGATCACAGAGCCTGCGAATGGTATCTGCGGGGAGCAGGCCGGTTGCAATGGTAACATCACGCTTGCGGTCATCTCCTTCCCGGTCTTTCAGTTCCTCCCTGACCTCCGTATCCAGAAGCCGCAGCATTCCCACGCCATTTTCCAGCTGGGGATAATCGTCATAGCGCGTCTCCTCCGGAATATCTCTCTGGGCAAGCAGATACCATTCATCCGAGGCGTGAATAAAATGGACACCATAACGGGGGAAAAGCTTCTTCTGCCAGGCCTCAATACAGTCGATCACCTTTTCCGCGTCTTCCTTATTAAAAGGCTCAAGGGGATACAGTCCATCGCGGAAACGTGAAAGCCCGACCGGTACAACCGATACACTTCGCAGCGCAGGCAGATATTGCGTCAGGTCCCGTATAGTGCGTTCCAGCTCCTGACCATCATTCAGATTCTTGCACAGCACGATCTGACCGTTCAGGATAATGCCGGCATCTGCCAGCTTCCTGACCTTTGGAAACACATCCCCGGCAAACCGGTTATGAAGCATCATCCTGCGCAATTCCGGATTCGTTGTCTGAAAGGAAATATTTATCGGTTCCATCCGATAACGGATAATCCGGTCGATATCATGATCGCTCATATTGGTCAGCGTCACATAATTTCCCTGCAGGAAGGACAGACGCGAATCATCATCCTTGAAGTAAAGGGTCTTGCGCATTCCCTTCGGCATCTGATCAATGAAACAGAAGACACAGTGATTGCTGCAGGATTTATAATCATCCATCAGACTGTTCTCAAATTCCACGCCGAGATCCTCATCCGGGTCCTTTTCGATCTCAAGCTCCCACTGCTCTCCGGTATCCTTCTTCTGCAGCAATACCACCACATTACTGTCATCGAGCAGAAACTGATAATCAAAAATATCCTCCACAGCCTGTCCGTTGATCTGCAGGATGGCATCACCGGGTTCTATTCCCATTTCCTCCGTAATACTGCCAGGCGTGATCCTGCTGATAATATGTGCATTTTCTCCCATTTTTATTCTCCGTTCATCCTACAAATAATATCAAATCCATCTTTAAAAAGCAACTTGATGGACGTCCTTCCAAATTCACGCCAAACGGGGCATAGCGCATTGACACCACTTTTTTTCAATGCTAATATGGTTCTGCGAATGTCGGCGGACATCCCGCCCGCCAGGATTTCTGTATTTCGTGACACCGAAATGCAGCACAGATTTTATCGATTATTTTTTCCGGAGGCTTTCATGGCTAATACAAAATATCTGGTCCATGCATCTGCAGTTGCGCCCCTGAAGCTGATCGCTCTGCCAGGATGTGAAGAGATGGCGAAAACCATCAACAAGTATCTGGTTCAGTTCCGACAGGAGATTTCCGAACAGAACAGTGCCAAAAAAGATTCCTATGGATATGCAACTGACAACTATATCATCAATGTAGATCTTCCCCGTTTCGGAAGCGGCGAGGGAAAAGGTGTCATCAATGAATCCATTCGTGGTGTCGACCTGTTTATTCTGGTTGATGTGTGCAACTACAGTGTTACCTACAGCGAATTCGGGTGCACGAATCATATGAGCCCGGATGATCATTTCCAGAACCTGAAGCGTGTCATTGCTGCTGCAAACGGAAAGGCACACCGAATCAGTGTCATTATGCCCTTCCTGTATGAGGGCCGGCAACACAAGCGTACCGGGAGAGAATCCCTTGACTGCGCCCTTGCTCTGCAGGAGCTCGTGGATTATGGCGTGACCAATATCCTGACCTTCGACGCGCACGACCCGAGAGTCATGAATTCCATTCCGCTTCATGGATTTGACAATTTCTTTCCGACCTATCAGTTCCTCAAAGCCCTGCTGAAGACAGAATCGGATCTTCAGATCTCCAATGAGCATCTGATGATCATCTCTCCTGACGAAGGTGCCATGTCCAGAGCAATCTACTTCTCAAACGTACTTGGTGTAGATATGGGCATGTTCTACAAACGGCGTGACTATTCCAGAATCGTCAATGGAAAGAACCCGATTGTAGCGCATGAGTTCCTGGGTGACTCCGTAGAGGGAAAAGACTGTATCGTCATCGACGATATGATTTCGTCCGGCGGCAGCATGCTCGATGTAGCAGCCCAGCTGAAGAGCCGCGGTGCAAGGAATGTATATGTATGCTGTACATTCGGACTGTTTACGGATGGGCTTTCCAAGTTCGATGAATATTATGAAAAGGGCATGATCAAGAAGGTCATTACCACCAACCTGATCTATCAGACGCCCGAACTGCTCTCCCGTCCATGGTATTCCACGGCAAAGATGGGAAAATACGTTGCCAGCATCATCGATACCCTAAATCACGACGTATCCATCAACAAGGTTCGTGACAACACCCTGAAAATCAATAAGCTGCTGAAGCGCCACAGTTAAGGCGGAAGGCAGTATAAAAAGTCTGAATAAGGTCTGAATAACAGGCGGCAGTTTGTTGAAAAACTGCCGCCTGTTTTCTTATCTCTGCTTCCCGGTTTTTCCTATCCATAATATGGAAATGCGTTGGCATGATGCCGCAGCTGGTCTCCTTCAATGGCAATGACGTCAAACCTGCAGGGCATATCCCAGGGTATTCTGTACTGCAGCCGGAAGTAATCTGCCACACGGCAGATTGTCTGCTGCTTCCGGGCGTGCACTGCCTCTTCCGGCAGCCCGGTTCCTGTACTTCTCCGGTACTTTACCTCCACAAAGACCAGGCAATGCTGTTCCCGTGCTTCATCCCGCGCAATCAGGTCAATCTCGCCCATCCGGCAGCGGAAGTTCTGCCGTAGAATTACATAGCCATGATCTTCCAGATATCTGGCGGCCATCGTCTCATACCTTGCACCGGTTCTTCTCTTATTCATAGGCAGTCTGAATCTTTCCATGCAGTGGCATTTTGCTATTTTCGTTTGCAACTGTTTGTTGTGATTCGCATACAGTCCTGCACATACGGTCCTGTTCATGACGCACGCAAAGACGCTTTTTCTTGTTCATGCACAGCCAGTTATAATGGTTCACGCATGCATGGATCTGCCTGCATCCACAAAGTGCCCGATAAAGCTTCTTCTGTGTATCGGACAGGGACCGTATTCCTTCAGTGCAGCGATGTGCTCAGCCGTCCCGTAACCCTTGTTTTTTGCAAAGTGGTACTCTGGAAATCTCCGGTCATACTCCACCATCAGATGGTCCCTGGTCACCTTCGCCATAATGCTTGCAGCAGCAATACTCTGGCTCTTTGCATCTCCCTTGATGATCGAGACCTGCTTTACACCAATGTCCGGTATATGTACGGCATCCACCAGAAGCAGGTCCGGATTCACCTTCAGTTTCGACACGGCCTCACGCATCGCCTCATAGGTTGCCTGGAGAATATTGATCTCGTCAATACGCTCCGGCGGATCCGCCCCGATTCCAACCGCAACCGCCTCTCTGGATATCACATCAAAGAGCACCTCTCTCCTTTTCTCCGTGAGCTTCTTGGAATCATTGATATACGGAATTCGCAGGTCTTTGGGCAAAATCACGGCGCCGGCCATCACCGGCCCTGCGAGCGGCCCTCTGCCAACCTCGTCGATGCCACAGATAAAGACACAATCCGGATATTTCTTCTCGAATTCGCAGAGTGCTTCCACCCGGGCCATCTCTTTCTGCAGCTTCTCTTCCCGTCTGTGCTCGGCCTCTTCTCTTTTAGTCATTGCGCGTCTCCCCCATCCGGCACTTCAAGCGTAATTCTTCCGATTACACCCCGCCGGAATTCGTCCAGCAGTATCCCTGCTGCTTTTTCATAAGAAATTCCGCTGCCCTGTGTCAGTGCATTCCTGCTGACTGCGATATCTCCGAGCACCTTTACCGGATCCTCTGATTCAGCAACATGATAACGTTCTTCCAGAAGACCCGGATATTCCCTTTCCAGAAAACGGATCAGCTCCAGCGAGAGCTCCTCTGTCTGTACAACTTCATCACTGACCGAGCCGATCATCGCAAGGCGGATTCCTGCCTGAGGGTCATCAAAACGGGGCCAGAGAATACCCGGTGTATCCAGAAGGTCGAGTTCCCTGCTCAGGTGTATCCACTGCTTTCCCTTTGTAACGCCAGGCCTGTTTCCTGTTTTTGCGGAAGCCCTTCCCGCAATGGAATTGATAAAGGTGGATTTTCCCACATTCGGAATACCGGCAACCATCGCCTTGATCGTGCGGTTCCGGATGCCTCTGCGGCGGTCTCTCTCTATCTTTTCTCTGCAGGCTTCGCGAATCAGAGGCTGCACCTGCTTCAGCGTCGCCCTGTTTCTGGAATCAGCAAGGAGGACCTGGGCACCCTGTGCCTGATAATAATTCATCCACAGTCTGTTTTTTCTTTCATCTGCCAGATCCGCTTTGTTCAGGACAATCAGCCGGGCTTTCTGCGCACCCATAGACATGATATCCGGATTTCTTCCGGAGCAGGGAGTTCTCGCGTCGATCAGCTCGATGATGATGTCGATCAGCTTCAGGTCCTCCTGCATCTGTCGCCTGGCTTTGGTCATGTGACCCGGATACCACTGAATCTCCATGGTTTTATACCTCCTGTCTGTGCCGCAGGCTTTCCTTTTTACTGTATAAACTGCGGATTGCTTCGCGTGCGACGAGCCTGCGTTTTCATAGAATTATCCTTTTTACTGGATAAGCTACGGATTGCTTCGGTGCTGCGCACCTTCCGCAATCCTACAGGTATTCGCATTCCGCTCTACCGAGCTTCATGCTCATACCTGTTGCCTTCGAAAGCATATCCAGTCTCTTACGCGCGCTTCGCGTGCGACGAGCCTGCGTTTTCATAGAATTTTCCTTTTTACTGCATAAGCTTCGGATTGCTCCGCTGCTTCGCAGCTCCCGCAATCCTACAGGTATTCGCACTTTTCGTCCCGCTTCGCGTGACCCGTGCTCATACCTGTTGCCCTCGAAAGCCCAGCCGGTCCCTTTCACACGCTTCGCGTGTGTCGGGCCTTGCTGGGTTTTCGAGGAGCTTATACAGTAAAAAGGGAGGTCCCGTTGTGAGACCTCCCTGCATGTTCGAAATGGATTATTTAACCAGTGCTTTGACCTTCGCAGCCTTACCGGAACGATTTCTGAGGTAATTCAGCTTTGCACGTCTTACCTTACCCTGACGAACAACCTCAACCTTCTCAACAAGCGGAGAATGCAGCGGCCATGTCTTCTCTACACCGATACCATTGGAGGTCTTTCTGACGGTGAATGTAGCGCGGTTGCTTCCGCCCTGCTTCTTCAGAACAACGCCTTCAAAAACCTGAATTCTCTCACGGTTTCCCTCTTTGATCTTTCCGTATACTTTTACGGTATCTCCAACACGGAACTCCGGAACTTCCTTCTTCAGCTGTGCTTCTTCGATCTTCTGAATAATCTCGTTCATTTCTATCTCTCCTTAAAATATATGCAAAATGGATGTTCATACCACCGATAAACGTGACAGCGGACCATCATCCGGGGCCTTCTTTCCTGCCCGCAGACTTAAGTAGTATACACTATGCTTATCTGAAATGCAAGATTTTTTCGCGGATCTTCAGCGCAGTTTTCTGAAGCAGTTCCTCATCACAAAAGGCTGCTTCCGTGACGTGACCAATCACCTGAAATCCCCGCCCCTGAAGGAATGCTTCCGCCTCCTGCATCTCCTGCTCATTTCCACAGAGAACAGCGGGTGTGTCCTCACCGTAAAGTCCCCGGAAGCGTTCCTCAAAACGCACCGCCGGATCATACCCGGAAGCATTTTCTCCTGTATCCGGCTTTTCCAGATCCCGGTCATCCTGCCCGCAGGTCCCCGGCATAACCAGCAGGAGCAGATTACCGGGCCGCATCCGGAATCTGGTCTTCTGCAGCTTCCTTCGATTGTAATCCATGTAGCTGCCATAACGGGACAGGCGCTCCGTCAGAAGTCTTCCCCGCTCTGCAGTTTCTTCCCCTCCGTAGGTAAGGCAGACAACCTGATAACTGTTTCTGAGCAGGTCTGGTCTGCGTTCCCTGGTGCGCTGCAGAGATTCCTCATGACGCCAGTCCTCGATCCTCCTGTGGTCGCCGGAGAGCAGCACAGGCGGAACCGGTCTGCCATGCCATACCTCAGGACGGGTATACTGAGGATATTCCAGCAGATTGTCCTGCAGAGATTCAAACTGCGAGGATTCCTCATTAGACAAAACGCCGGGAACAAAACGGGAAACGGCATCAATCAGGACGCAGGCCCCAAGCTCTCCGCCTGTCAGCACATAGTCTCCGATCGAGATATAATCTGTTACGGTTTCCTGCAGGACCCTCTCATCAATACCCTCGTAATGACCACACAGAATAATCAGATCATCCTCTGTCGCCAGAGACTCTACCATGGTCTGGTCCAGGACCCTCGCCTGCGGTGTCATGTACACCACCCGCGGTTTTCTTCCGATTTTTTCTTCTACAGACTGTACCGCACGGAAAACCGGCTCAGGCTCCATCACCATGCCGGCTCCGCCGCCATAGGGATAATCATCCACCCGCATGGTCTTTCTCGTGGAAAAATCACGAATATTCACGGTTTCCACGGAGATGCTGCCTTTCTTAACGGCACGGCCCGTGATACTGGTGCCGACAACATTCTGTATCATCTCCGGAAACAATGTCAGTACATAAAAGTTCAAAACAGATACCTCAAAAACGCCGACAGCCACTCCGTTTCATCATGATTACCTGAAACGGAAGATGGATGCCACCTGCGTCGGGACAGTGGACGAAGAGGAAGAAACCGATCCTCCCTGCAGCTGTTTCAGATAATTTTCGATCTGCTGCATAAACGCAGGGTCCTGCATCAGCATTGCTACCTTGATAAATATAATCACATATATAACCAGCAGCACAATGCTGATGACCAGAGCGGCTATCGCCATTTCTCTGCCCTTATACTGGCCGGGATTTTTCTTCATCTGCTGCAGTGCCATCACCGCAAACACAATACCCAGCACAGACGGTATACAATACAGGCTGTTCAGAAAAACAGAGATCACCGCCATCGTAATGGCTGCAACCGCAAAATTATTGGTTCTTGGCGGATATCCCTGCCCGCCGAACGAACTGCCAGACGGATTGTTCCAGTTGTAATACAGACCGCCGTTATTTCCACGGTTATAACCCTGATCGTTCCCACGGTCATAGGAGCCGTCCCGGAATACAGGCCCATTCTGCGTGTTCCAGCTGCTCCAGCCATTCCCATGATTGTCGCTGCTTCCGCTGTCTCCCGGATTTTTTTCCTGTGTCCCGGAATCAAGGTCTGTCAGCGGATGCCACTTTCCCTGGAACCAGTATCCCGTTGCCTGCTCAGAGGAATCCGTATTTCCCTGGTTCTGATTCTGTGCGGAGCCATTTTCTCCATGAACACCTTGACCACCGTTTTCTACATTGGCTGTATCTGACGCTTTCTTCGCTCTTGCCTTCTCACGGTCCGCCTCTTCGGGGTCCCAGGGAATATCAAACTTTTCCTTTGGCTGGTCCGATTCAGTCCCAACAGATGAATGATCCGTTTTATTTTCAGCGGACTGCTCCCCCTGTGCATGCTGATCCGGGAGAACATCCCATGGCATCCTTTCCGGCTGATCATCCTTCCGGTTCTGATCTCCGTTGTCCGATGATTCCGGATACATCCTGCTGTCCGCTGCATCTGATCCTGTCCGGTCTGCCGCATCTGATCCCGATGTAACTGGCGCTGGCCGGTCTGCCGCATCTGATCCCGATGTAACTGGCACGGACTGGTCTGCTGTATCTGATCCTGACGAGTCTGCAGCCTTGCTCCCTGCAGCGTGCTCCTGCCAGTCTTCCGCCGGCCAACCGCAGTTGCTGCAGGCTTTTGCGTCATCAGGCATGTCCGCACCGCAATGTACACATTTTTTCAATTTGCATATACCTCTCTGTTCTTAGCACCCCGCCCTGTTCCAAACATACCGCCGATCCTCAGACCAAGATACAGTGCAGATGGACTGTCACACTCCACGATATTACTTTCCGATCAGACCGGGAAGCAGGTGTACGATCATTTCACCCTCCTCCACATCAACTTTCATGATACACGGTTTGATGGCCGGAATCAACACCTCACCATACGCCTCAGTCTGAACAGCATAGACATCATTGGCCCCGGTTTCAATCACATCCTTCAGCGTCCCCAGGACCTCTCCATCCTCCGTTCTGACCGTCATTCCAATGACATCAGCCGTATAGTACTCATTTTCTCCAAGCGGCACACCCTGCTCACGCGGGATCAGAACATCCCAGGACCGGTACCCTTCAGCGTCATTCATGGAGGAAATTCCTTCCAGCTTCAGAATGACCATGTTTTTGAAAAACTTTACCGCAAGAATTTCATGGGTTTCGGATTTATTGCCATTTGTAAGGATTACTTCCTGCAGATCCAGAAAGCGCTGCGGATCGTCTGTGGTCGGATAAACCTTTAATTCCCCGCGTACGCCATGGGTTGTCGTTATCGCGCCGATTTTAAGAAATTTCTCCATGCAAATCTCTCCTGCAATATAGCATTAACAAAGCGTCGCCTCGTACCTTGCACCTCTGATTATCCATCTCCCCATCCCTGCATATGCTTTGTGTGCTGGAAATTTCCTGTGCTGCAGACTGACTTTATACAGCCTGCAGTACAGGCTGTGCATACAGCAGCGTAACCGCCAGGATAATCAAAGGGCCTATATAGAAAAGAGCCGCCGTGTAAGCAGCACCTGAAAAAAATGAGATGCTCCTTAAACGACTGCTCTTTATGCACTACAAGCTGCTCATGCGATTCACTCGATGATCTCAACTGTCACTTTCTTATCGATCCGGGTAGAGGCGGTCTTCACAACGGAACGTATTGCCTTGGCAATCCTCCCCTGTCGTCCGATGACCTTACCCATGTCCGCCGGCGCAACCTTGAGTTCAATTCGAAGGTCATTACCATCTTCGGTCTGCGTGACAACCACTTCATCGGGATTATCCACAAGAGCTTTGGCTATTACCTCAACAAGCTCTTTCACAAAATCCACCTCCGGTATGCCTTTGATTACTTCTGAATGCCAGCAAGCTTAAAGATCTTCTCTACAACAGCTGTCGGCTGTGCACCATTCTTGAGCCACTTCTGTGCAGCTTCCTCATCAACCTTGTATACACTCGGGTCCTTGGTTGGATCATAGGTGCCGATCTCAGCGATAAATCTGCCATCTCTCGGAGACTTTGCATCTGCTACAACGATTCTGTAGAAAGGTGCCTTCTTCTGTCCCATTCTCTTTAAACGAATTTTAACTGCCATTGCTCATTCCTCCATAGAATAAAATTGATTAATTTCTGTAATCCCAAAGGCGTACCGCCCCGATTACGAAAATGACTTATATGAGAACAATTTTCCATATGAACTTCCGGGACCATTCATCCCTGTCTCAGAACGGAAAATTGAAACCTCCCTTGCCAAACATACCACGTCTGCCGCGCTGCTTCATCATGCCGGGCATCTGCTTGATCATCTTCCTTGTCTGATCGAACTGCTTGATGAATCGATTGACCTCACCGATATCTACACCGGCCCCTGCTGCGATCCTGCGTTTGCGGGACAGATTCATCAGATCCGGATTTGCGCGTTCCTTCGGTGTCATGGACCGGACGATTGCTTCCTTTCTTGCAAGCTCCTTCTCGTCGATCATGCCCTCTACATCCTTCATCTTGCTGCCGGTCATTCCCGGCATCATAGACAAGACACTGCTGATGCCGCCCATGTTTTTCATCTGCTCCATACTGGTCAGATAATCATCATAGGTGAACTGTGCCTTGCGGACACGCTGCTCCATCTCCCTGGCTTTTTCTTCATCGACACTGGCCTGCGCCTTCTCGATCAGACTGAGCACATCGCCCATGCCAAGAATCCTGGATGCCATACGGTCCGGATAAAACTGCTGAAGATCCTCCATCTTCTCGCCCATGCCGATATACAGAATCGGCTTTCCGCAGATAGAACGGATAGAAAGCGCCGCACCGCCTCTGGTGTCGCCGTCGAGCTTCGTAAGGATCACGCCGTCAATGCCAACTTTCTCCTCAAAGGTTTTGGCAACATTTACCGCTTCCTGACCGGTCATGGCATCCACAACCAGAATCGAGCAGTCTACCGTGACGGCCTCACGGATCGCCACCAGCTCCTCCATCATGGACTCATCAATCTGAAGACGTCCGGCTGTATCGAGGATGACAACATTATTGCCGTTGCTGCCGGCATGCGCATATGCGGCCTTGGCAATATCCACAGGATTTGCTTTATTGCCCATGGAAAAAACTTCAACGCCCACCTTTGCGCCATTTGTCTGCAGCTGTTCGATGGCACCCGGACGATAAACATCACAGGCTGCCAGCAGAGGCTTGCGCCCCTTTTTCTTCAGCTTGCCGGCGAGCTTTGCTGCGGTAGTGGTCTTGCCTGAGCCCTGCAGACCGATCATCATGATCACGGTGATCTGAGAGGCGGGCTTCAGAGGAAGCTCTGTCGTCTCTGATCCCATCAGGTTGATCAGCTCGTCATTGACAATCTTGACGACCATCTGGCCGGGGTTCAGACCGTTCATCACATCCTGGCCGATTGCCCGTTCCTCCACGGTCTTTGTAAACTTCCGGACAACCTTGAAGTTTACATCCGCTTCCAGAAGAGCCATCTTGACTTCCTTGAGCGCAGCCCGGACATCATCCTCCGTCAGCTTTCCCTTGCCGCGGAGATTCCGGAATACATTCTGAAGTTTGTCGGTTAAGCTCTCAAATGCCATGCTTCACAATTCCTCACATGTAATGTGGCTTCACGCCTGAAGATCCTGAAAACCAAAACCGCGGTTGCAAAATGACAGACATGCAAATAACGCATTCACAGATCCTGCAGGATCGATGACGATATTTCACGTACCTGCTTCATCCGATGCCGCATCTCTTCTATATCTGCGGCTTCTTCCGGATTTTCGGACCCCGTCAGCTTCTGGATCTCTCTGACACTGTCTCTGATCTTCAGGAACTTCTCCACCAGATGCAGTCTCTTCTCGTAATCCTCCAGAATCCGGTCGCAGCGTTTCATCAGATCATGCACGCCCTGACGGCTGATTCCCTCATCCCGGGCTACCTCCGCCGGAGAATAATCATCAAAATTGATCTCTGTATATATTCTCCTCTGATGCTCCGTCAGCAGCTCTCCGTAAAAATCATACAGATAGGATTTTTCAACAAACTCTTCCATCAGCCCTTTACACCGGTCTTCTGCCCCGTTAAAAAAGCGGGCACGTTTTAAACGTACCCGCTAATACTACATGATTCGAGCATGCATGTCAAGTGTTTTCACTTGACAAATCTCAAATTACGTTTTCCATGACAGGCCTGAAATTCAATCTCTGATCACTGTATCGACGGAACCTCCGGCTCTTCCTGGCATCATCTTGTCAGAATCAGATCTCCCGGTCCTCCAGACGGATATATCTTCTGTGATGCCCAACATATTTATATGCCGGACGGATGATCTTTCCACCGTTGACCATCTCTTCGATCCGGTGCGCAGACCAGCCGGAGATACGGGCAATCGCGAAAAGAGGGGTAAACAGCTCCCGCGGGAAATCCAGCATGGAATACACAAATCCGCTGTAAAAATCCACATTGGCGCAGATCGGCTTTACGAGACGGCGCTTGCGGACCATACATTCCTTTCCGATCCTCTCCACATTTTCATAGAGGCGGAATTCATCCTCCATATTCTTCTCGATGGAGAGCTTTTTCGCATACTCCTTCAGAATGACGCAGCGGGGATCCGAGAGCGTATAGACCGCATGTCCCATTCCATAGATCAGCCCCGCATGATCGAAGGCCTCACGGTCCAGAATTTTGTCCAGATAGGAGCAGATTTCGTCCTCGTTGTCCCAGTTGTGGACATTTTCCTTGATGTCCTCGAACATCTGCAGTACTTTGAGATTCGCGCCGCCGTGCTTGGGACCCTTGAGAGATCCGAGGGACGCGGCAACCGCGGAATAGCTGTCTGTTCCTGTGGAGGATACCACGTGGGTTGTAAAGGTGGAGTTGTTGCCGCCGCCGTGCTCCGCATGGAGAATCAGCGCCGTATCCAGTACCTTTGCCTCCAGCTGTGTATACTGTCCGTCCGGATGGAGCATCTGCAGCAGGTTCTCCGCCAGGGAAAGCTCCGGCTTCGGATTCCGGATGATCAGGTTCTGTCCCACATGATAGTGTCTGTGCGTATGATAGCTGTAAACCGCAAGCAGCGGCATCTTGGCAATCATAGACAGTGCCTGGCGCAGGACATTGGGAATGGAGATGTCATCCGCGTGGGGATCATAGGAATAAAGTGTCAGAATACACTTCTGCAGGGAATTCATCATGTTGTAGCTTGGTGCCTTCATAATGACATCCCTGGTGAATTCCTTGGGCAGTTCACGGTAGCTGCTGAGAATCTCAATGAAATCCTTCAGCTGCTTCTCTGTCGGAAGAGATCCGAACAGCAGAAGGTAGGTAACCTCCTCGAAACCGAAACGGCGGTTTTTCATGCCGCCCACAAGGTCATCTATATTGTAGCCCTGGTAGTAGAGCCGTCCTTCGGAAGGAACACTCTCACCCTCATCATTGAGCGACGTACCCATAACATCGGAGATTTCTGTAAGTCCCGTCAGAACACCCTTTCCGGTATTATCACGGAGTCCCCTCTTTACGTCATATTCCTGATACAGGCTCAGATCGATCTTTCCTGACCTGCGGCTGAACTCAACCAGCTCTTTTACTTTGGCATCCTGCTCTGTTGCTGTAAGGCTCATGAACAACTCTCCTTCCTGAGAGGATCGGACAAATTCCGTCACCTCCCGGCAAATTGTAAAAAAGCGATTAACCCATGGCACCTCTGCCACAATTAATCGCTTCATAAAGCCGGAAGTCGGATTCGAACCGATGACCCCTTCATTACGAGTGAAGTGCTCTACCTGCTGAGCTATTCCGGCACGTGCACGCTGAAGTGGCACAACCACTATTATACATAAATTGAAACAAAATTCAACTGGGAATTTCTGAAGGACGCATAAAGTGGGAATTTCTGAAGACCGAAGAAAAACGCATGGCCAGTACGCATATATAGTTTTCAAAAATATACACTCGTGCAATATGTCTGTCTTTCACGGCAGACTAAAAGAAACACAGGAGAAAACTATATGCCACTTTCTCCTGTGTATTCCGGTCAAAAGATATAAAGAGCTCACAGCAATCTTATGAAGCAGTGCACATTTCCGGAATGCATTTATCAAAATTCATTCCAGCTCAAACGCTCCGGTATAAAGCTGATAGTACACGCCCTTCTGCGCAATCAGCTGATCATGGGTACCCCGCTCGATGATGTGGCCGTGGTCCAGAACCATGATCGCATCGCTGTTTCTTACAGTGGAAAGCCTGTGGGCAATGACAAAGACGGTCCTGCCCTTCATCAGATTGTCCATGCCCTGCTGTACCAGTGCCTCCGTTCTCGTATCGATCGATGATGTGGCCTCATCCAGAATCATGACCGGCGGATCTGCCACCGCTGCCCTGGCGATAGAAATCAGCTGACGCTGTCCCTGGGACAGCTGGGCGCCGTTCGCCGTCAGCATCGTATCATACCCGTCCGGGAGTCTTGTGATAAAGTCATCCGCATTGGCAAGCTTTGCCGCCGCGATGCACTCCTCATCCGTCGCATCAAGGCGTCCGTAACGGATATTGTCCATGACTGTTCCGGTAAAAAGGTTCACGTCCTGCAGAACAATACCGAGAGAACGCCGCAGGTCCGGCTTTCGGATCTTGTTGATATTGATGCCGTCATAGCGGATTTTTCCATCCGGAATGTCATAGAACCGGTTCAGCAGGTTGGTAATGGTCGTCTTGCCCGCACCGGTAGCACCTACAAAGGCAATTTTCTGTCCGGGCTTTGCGTACAGGGAAATATCATACAATACCTGTTTGTCCGGTGTGTAACCGAAGTCCACATCCTCAAGCTGGATATCGCCCTTCAGCGGCACATAGGTCGTTGTGCCATCCGCCTTGTGGAAATGCTTCCATGCCCAGAGATTTGTCTTTTCCTTCGTCTCGACAAGATCACCATCTGCATTCTTCTTGCAGTTTACAAGGGTTACATAGCCCTGGTCCTGCTCCGGCTCCTGATCAATCAGCTCGAAGACACGCTCTGCTCCGGCAATGCCCATGGCGATCAGTGGCGCCTGCATGGAGATCTGCCCGATGGTCTGTGACAGCTGCCTTGCCATTCCCAGATAGGAAATGATGATACCAGCAGTCATCAGGCCGATACCGGAAAGTCCGACATTTGTGGTCCCCATATAGACCATCACTGCTCCTACAAAGGCAATACATACATACATGAGATTTCCCATATTGGACAGTATCGGCATCAGAACGTTGCCGGCCCGGTTTGCCTCATTGCTGTCCTCAAAGAGCTGTTCGTTGATCTTATTGAAGTCCTTCTTGCTCTGTTCCTCATGGCAGAACACCTTGATCACCCTGGTGCCCTCCATCATCTCCTCCACAAATCCCTCTTCCTTTGCAAGAGAAATCTGCTGCCGCAGCATGTACTTTGAAGAAGCGCCGGCATATTTTTTTGCCACCTGAAGCATGATGACAATGGCCAGGACAACCAGAAGCGAGAGCCAGAAGCTGTAATACAGCATCATAAATGCAATGGCAATAATGGTCAGCGAGGACTGCAGAACCATCGGCATACTCTGTCCGATCATCTGACGGATCGCATCTGTATCATTGGTGTAGGTACTCATGATGTCACCGTGCGCATGGGTGTCAAAATACCGGATCGGAAGAGACTGCATCCGGTCAAACATATCATTGCGGAAGTGCATCAGTGTTCCCTGGGTCACCGTCGCCATTGTCTTTGTATAAATCAGGGTTGCAAGAACGCCTGCGCCATAGATGCAGGCCATGATAATGATCGTTTTCACCAGCTGCGCCCATACTGCAGACAGTCCCGAGCTGATGCCGGGTGTGATGACATTATCAATCAGCCTCTGGAGAAAAAAGGTAGCACCCGTAGAGGAGACACCTGCGATCACGATACAGACTGCCACAAGAATGATCCGCGCCTTATAGTGTGAAAAAATATAGCGCAGCAGACGTCCGGCCGTGCCTTTCTTAACCGGTGCATTTTCCTTCTTTGTATTTTTCGGCATATCAGTTCTCCTCCTTTCTCATAGTCTGTGAATCATAAATTTCCCTGTAGATACCATTTGCAGCAAGAAGCTGCTCATGGTTTCCCTGCTCTGCAATTTTACCACCATCCATGACGATGATGTTGTCGCAGTCCTGCACAGAAGAAATACGCTGTGCGATGATAATTCTTGTGGTATCCGGTATCTCCTCGCGGAAAGCCTTCCGGATCAGCGCATCTGTCTTTGTATCAACGGCAGAGGTAGAATCATCCAGAATAAGGATCTTCGGTTTTTTCAGCAGTGCCCGGGCAATACACAGCCTCTGTTTCTGGCCTCCGGACACGTTAGTGCCTCCCTGTTCAATGTAGGTGTCATATTTTTGCGGGAACTGCTGGATAAACTCATCTGCCTGCGCAAGCTGACAGGCATGTTCGATCTGTTCATCTGTGGCATTTTTGTCTCCCCAGCGCATATTGTCCTTGATGGTCCCGGAAAAAAGAACGTTTTTCTGAAGAACGACTGCTACCTGGTCACGAAGCGTTTCCAGATCATACTTCCGCACGTCTGTGCCACCGACACGGACGACACCCTCCGTTACATCATACAGTCTTGAAATCAGCTGGATCAGCGTGGTCTTGGATGAACCTGTGCCTCCGATAATACCAAGCGAAGAACCGGATGGAATGGTCAGATTCACATCAGACAGCGCAAAACGCTTGCTTCTCTCCGAATATTTGAAGGACACATGATCAAAAACCACAGATCCGTCTGCGATCTTTTCAACTCCGTTCTCCGGAGAGGTCAGTGTACTCTGATACGTCAGCACCTCGGAAATACGCTGTGCGGATTCCTGTGCCATGATAATCAGAACAAACACCATAGAAAGCATCATCATGGCGATCAGGATCTGAATGCCATACGTAATCAGTGAAGAAAGCTGTCCTGTACTTAATGAGGAGCCCCTTGTGCTGATGATGATTTTTGCTCCGAAATAGCTGATCAGTACCATCGTGACGCTGATACTCAGAAACATAGAAGGCGCATTCCATGCAAGAACCTTCTCTGCAAAGGTAAAATCCTTACAGACCTCACCGGACCTCTCATGAAAACGCTTTTTCTCGTAATCCTCTCTTACGAAAGACTTCACGACGCGGATTCCGCCCACATCCTCCTGCACGGAATTGTTCAGCGCATCGTACTTCTTGAATATCCTGACAAAAACCGGATGGATATATGCGGCAATACCGAACAGGACCAGTCCCAGGAAGGGAAGCACGATCAGAAAAATAACGGCCATCCTCGCATTGATTGTAAAGGCCATTACAATGGAAAACAGGATCATCAGCGGCGTACGCACGGCTGTTCGGATGATCATCTGGTACGCGTTCTGCACATTCGTCACATCCGTTGTCATACGGGTCACCAGTGAGGAGGTGGAAAATCTGTCCACATCTGCAAAGGAAAATGACTGGATATTGCCATACATGTCCTGACGAAGATTTTTCGCAAAACCGGAGGAACCCTCCGCCGCTTCAATGGCAGCTCTCCGTCCGCAGTACAAAGACGCCATGGCAAGCACAATCAGAATGGCACCGTCCTGAAATACAGGGGTCAAAGTCGCGCCCTTCATGTGGTCAATCAGGGAAGCCATCACCAGCGGAATGATACATTCCAGAATTACTTCGAATGTAACAAACAGTCCTGACAGCAGTGAGGGCTTTTTATATTCCCTCAGACTTTTCAACAGGGTCTTTATCACCTTTCTCATCCTCTCTTTCCAAAAATATATCTCCTGCGATTTCCTAATGATCATCTCTGCAGCAGTATTCGTCCCAGTCCTGAATATTCTGGTACATCTTCTGCAGAGCGTGCTCTGCGCTTCTGATCTCCTCGTCCGTCATTCCCCGGAAAAGCTGGGCATCCACCTCCAGATGCTGCTGCAGTATATGCTGCTTGTGCCTGTATGCCTTATCTGTAAAGGATACAATCTTATTCCGGTGGTCCTTCGGATCAACAGTGACACGGACAAATCCATTCTTGCGCATTCTGGATACCAGGCCGGCAACGGTCGGATGAGAAACCTCCAGCATGCGCTCCAGTTCCCGCTGGGAGATACTTCCCCCATGGTGTCCGATCACACGGAGTGCCTGGGCCTGCGAAAAAGTAATGCCCCACTCCTTCATCCCTTCACCAGCTTTTGCCTTCAGCCGCAGATTGATCTTCATCAGAAGCGGAGGAATCCGTGATTCATTTCTGTGCCCCTCTGTCTCTGTACCCGCACTCTTCCCCGTCCTCTCCGGCTGCACCCATTCATCATCCTCATTCCCAGGTGTGGAATGTGCAGGCTGCCTCTGTTCTGCTTTGCCTTGTTCTGATGCTTTCCGTTCTGTTTCCAAACTGACCGTCCTTTCCTTATATATACACAGGCTGCCATCTCCACCTGCGAATCAGCTATGCATCATTGCTCAAGCCATATTTGTTTTCGCTGTTGTTTTGGCGCAAACGCAAATGTAGCGTGCTACATTTTATCTGTAGCACGCTACATTTTAATCACTGAAAGCAGATTTGTAAAGACCTGTTTTTGCATATGAGTTGCCATTTTTTGCATCTTGAAAAGCTCAGGCTTTAACCTTCACACCCCTGCTGTCACGCTTCATAAGCCGGATTTTATTCAGTGAAATCTTCTGGTCCCTGTACTCCACATCGAATTCATGGCGGCTGGTAACGAGATATCCCTGTTCAACCGCATCTCCATCCCCAAGCTTCATGGCACGCACGCCCACCGCCGTCTTTTTCTTCTCCGGAATCTCTGAGAGGGAAATTCTTAGAAAATAGCCATCTCTGCTCTGCAGCACGAGGAAATCTCCGCCATCTGCATAACCGATGAAGACGACATTGTCTTCGTCAGTCAGCTTCGTTGCCGCAATGGAACGCCTGCTGACATCAAATTCCTTTCCGTCCGTGACCTTCGCCATACCGCTTTTCGTGACAAAAATCAGCCTGTGACTGGCAACAGCCGTCATCGGAGCGGCAAAAATAACCTGCTCACTTTCGGAAGAGTAGTTACAGAGATTATCAATCGGTGTGCCCTTGTCCCGGAACTTTGTGAACGGAAGATCTCTGACCTTAATCGTATGCATGACACCCTGATCGGTGAAAATGCAGACCTTGTCCGTATTCATACAGTTGAACAGCCAGCGGCTCTCCGCATCCGCCGCCTCCTTGTTGCGCTCATAGACCGGTACGTCAATCGTCCTAGCATAACCGAACCGGTCCATCAGGAACACCAGCTCTGTCTCCTCTTCCTGGGGCTCCTCCAGTACAACAGCCTCGGCATTGGTCAGGAAGGTTCTTCTGGGACGGGCATACTCCCTCCTGATTGATGCCAGGTCATCCAGGATCACATCCGCCATCGTATCATAATCATTCAGGATCTTTTCATACCGGTCGATCTTCGCAAGGGTGTCCTGATTCTCCTTATACAGGGCTTCCAGCTCCAGGCCGATCAGCTTTGCCAGGCGCATGTCCAGAATCGCCTGGGCCTGGCGCTGGGTGAAGCAGAGCTGTTTTGCCTGCTTTTCACTGCCCTTGTGACGGAACCGGATGCCCTCTGTGACGCCCATTGTCAGGCAGTCCTTTGCCATCTTCTGGTTCTTGCTGCCCCGCAGGATCTCAATAATCAGGTCGATGACGTCCACCGCCTTGATGAGGCCTTCCTGGATCTCCTTCTTCTCCACTTCCTTTGCGAGAAGCTTCTGATATTTGCGGGTGGTGATGTCAAACTGAAAGTCCACAAAGTGGTCCAGGATCTTCTTCAGACTCATGGTCTCCGGTCTGCCGTCGGCAACCGCAAGCATGTTTACACCGAAGGTATCCTCGATCCGGGTCTTCTTGTACAGCAGGTTCTTCAGCCGTTCCACATCGGCGCCCTTGCGCAGCTCCAGAACAATGCGGATACCGTCCTTGGAGGACTGGTTGGAAATATCCGAGATCTCCGGCGCCTGCCTGCTTTCCACCAGGTCAGCCACATCCATCAGGAACTTGCCGATGTTCGCGCCGATCATCGTGTAGGGAATCTCGGTCACCACCAGCAGCTGCTTTCCGTTTTTTCCCTTCTCCACCTCAACCTTGCCGCGGATTCTGATTTTTCCTGTTCCGGTCTCATAGATTTCCGCCAGGTCGCTCTGGTTGACGACGATGCCTCCCGTCGGGAAATCCGGTCCCTTTATGTACTTCATCAGCTGTGCCGTGGTAAGCTGATTGTTGCGGATGTATGCCATGGCGGCATCAATCACCTCGCCGAGGTTGTGCGGCGGGATGCTGGTAGCCATGCCAACTGCAATGCCATCGGACCCGTTTACCAGAATATTCGGGATCCGTACCGGCAGGACCTCCGGCTCCTTCTCAGTCTCGTCGAAGTTCGGCACAAAATTGACCACATCCTTGTCCAGGTCCTTCAGATACACCTCCTGGGCGATCTTTGTCAGACGGGCCTCGGTATATCGCATTGCCGCGGCGCCGTCACCCTCAATGGACCCGAAGTTGCCATGACCGTCAACCAGGATCTGTCCCTTCTTGAAATCTTGGGCCATGACAACCAGCGCCTCATAGATCGAGCTGTCACCGTGAGGATGATACTTACCCATCGTATCGCCGACGATACGCGCCGACTTACGATATGCCCGGTCATAGTAGGTACCCAGCTCCATCATGTCATAGAGCACGCGCCGCTGTACAGGCTTGAGTCCGTCCCGCACATCCGGCAGCGCCCTGGCGACAATGACACTCATGGCATAATCAATATATGATTTCTGCATCAGTTCAGAATATTCGGTTCTGATAATCTCTTCCATTTACCTGCTGTCCTTCTCTCTTATACATCCAGCTCCGCATCTGTCGCATGCTCGTAAATAAAGGTCTTTCTGGGCAGAACATTGGTACCCATCAGAATCTCCGTCGTCTCGGAGGCCATGCGGGCATCCTCAATCTCCACCCTCCGCATTCTCCGTGTGTCCGGGTTCAGCGTAGTGTCCCACAGCTGCTGGGGATCCATTTCACCAAGTCCTTTGTACCTCTGCAGGGTGAATTTCTCTCCTGCATGCTTCTTTCTGTATTTTTCCAGTGCCTTGTCATCATACAGATACTCACCCTCTCCCTTTGCAGGAATGGTCTTGTACAGCGGCGGCATGGCGATATAGACATGTCCCTGATAAATCAGCTCCGGCATAAACCGGTAGAAGAGCGTCAGCAGCAGCGTAGAAATGTGCGCGCCATCCACATCAGCATCCGCCATGATGATGATCTTGTCGTAGCGAAGCTTTGTGATATCGAAGTCATTGCCATAGCCCTCGGAAAAACCGCAGCCGAAGGCGTTGATCATACCCTTGATCTCCGCATTGGCAAGCACCTTGTCCATCGTGGCCTTCTCTACATTCAGGATCTTGCCGCGGATCGGGAAAATTGCCTGATAATTCCGGTTTCTCGCCATCTTGGCAGAACCACCGGCCGAATCTCCCTCGACGATAAAGATCTCGCACTTCGATGCGTCCCTGCTCTCACAGTTCGCCAGCTTTCCATTGGCATCAAAGGAGTACTTCTGCTTTGTCAGCATGTTGGTCTTGGCCTTCTCCTCGGTGCGGCGGATCTTCGCCGAGCGCTCCGCGCACTCCAGGATGGTTTTCAGAACCGGAAGGTTGCGGTCGAAATACCGTACCACTTCCTCACCGGTAACCTTGCTGACGGCCTTCGCCGCGTCCGGATTGTCCAGCTTCGTCTTGGTCTGTCCCTCAAATCTCGGGTCCGGATGCTTGATGGACACCACTGCAGTCATCCCGTTCCGGATGTCCGCGCCTGTGAAATTCGCATCCTTGTCCTTCAGGATGCCAAGCTCTCTGGCATAGCTGTTCATGGTCAGGGTGAACTGCGTCTTGAACCCGGTGATGTGGGTCCCGCCCTCCGAATTGAAGATGTTGTTGCAGAAGCCAAGCACATTCTCCTGAAAGGCACGAATATACTGGAAGGCGACCTCCACCTGAATACCGTCCGCCTCTCCCTTGAAGTAGACCGGCTCGTGCAGCGTCTCCTCGCTCTTATTCATCTCCCTGACAAAACCTATGATGCCCTCGGGCTCGGAGAAGGTGATCTTTTCATCCCTGCCGTCCCGCTTATCCTCAAAGAGAATGACAAGCGCCGGGTTCAGATAGGCCGTTTCGTGCAGACGGCTCTTCAGATCATCCGCAGAAAATCTCGTTTTTTCAAAGATCTCACCATCCGGAAGAAAATTGATTCTGGTTCCGGTCTCCTTTGTCTTGCCGAGCTTTGGCAGAAGTCCATTCTTGTCCAGTTCCAGATCAGGCTTCCCCTGTCTGTACCGGTCATGCCATATGTACCCGTCACGGCTGATCTGCACATCCATATAGAGAGAAAGGGCATTGACGACAGAGGATCCTACGCCGTGCAGACCGCCCGAAGTCTTGTAGACCTCATCGTCGAACTTACCGCCCGCATGCAGTGTCGTCAGAACAAGCCGTTCCGCCGGCATTCCCTTCTCATGCATCTCCACCGGAATGCCGCGTCCGTTATCGGTCACAGTACAGGAACCATCCGATTCAAGCACCACACTGATTCTGGAACAGAAGCCCGCAAGATGTTCGTCCACCGAATTATCGACGATCTCATAGATCAGGTGGTTCAATCCCTTCCGTCCGGTACTTCCGATGTACATACCCGGACGCATCCGGACCGCCTCAAGGCCCTCCAGCACATGAATACTCGATGCATTATAACTGTCATTCTTTGCCATCTCAAAACTCCGTTTTCAAAAACTATATTATGGAAGAAGCTCCCGGAATGAAAAAATAAATTTATCCGCAATCCACTTCATCTCTTCATGCTGCCGTTCATTGGCCTGATCGTATACGCCAACGGTGTAGAAACCACCGGCATTCGCACCCTTCAGACCCTCCGCGATATCCTCAAAGACAAGTGTCTTCTCCGGTCTGGTCCCCATCTCTTTGGCCGCCTTCAGATAAATGTCCGGAAAGCCTTTCCCACGCTTCACATCGTTTCCCGTAAAGCAGGCATCGAAAAGCGGCCGCAGCCCGGTCCTCTCAAGACACGGCCCCACCAGCGCGTCATCCGAGGATGTGGCTATGGCCGTATGCATACCAAGGCTTCTGACATACTGCACAAACTGCAATGCATAGGGCTTCAGCTGCAGATGGTGCCAGTACGCATCCTGCGCCATGTCCAGCCATTCCTGCACCAGACCCTCCGGCGTATCCTGATCAAGATGGAACCGCGCGATCGTGTATTTTGCTGCCTCCCAGGCGCCCAGCGGCGTAATGGCCTTCTGGTAGTCATCCGGAAGTGCAATGCCGCGTCTGGCCAGAAAATCTATGTCAATCTGATGCCAGACCCCCATGGAATCCAGCAGAGTACCGTCCAGATCAAAGATCGCACCCTCAAAATCCTGTATTCTCACTATGTTTGCCTTCCTATATCTTCCTGCACCGCGTGTGACGGCATATATTCCACATTCTATATTCTCTTTCATAGGGAATTGTGGAACGTGATTCTCCATTCTATTCCATACTGAATCACAGAACATGATTCCAACTCATTTCCAGGCATCCGGGCAAAATCGCAGAAACGAAAGCATGTTCTGTTCCAATGCCTTACAATTTGCCATGGAACAGAAATTTTGTCAAGGCACATACATGATGTCACAATACATGATTGTTCAGAAGCATGCCCGTAAATCATCACCGCAATGGCACAAAATGCACAGTATATCCACATCTTCACTTTGTTCCACAAAAAAAACAGATATCCGAATGGACATCTGCTCCGCAGTTGATAAGGGAATCGAACCCTTGTTTTCGCCGTGAGAGGGCGACGTCTTAACCGCTTGACCAATCAACCGAGGTCTATTCTATCAGAGACTTGATGAAAAAGCAAGCACTTTTTTGCAACATGCCAGAATTACCTGGTGATGAGATTTTACGCTGTTCAGAAAAAGTTAACTGTCTGAGTTGAAGAATACACCGGTTTTGACCCCAATATCATAATATTCAATGCCAGCTTTTATCTTAACATATCAATTAAAAAGAGCAGATACCCGAATGGATATCTGCTCCGCAGTTGATAAGGGAATCGAACCCTTGTTTTCGCCGTGAGAGGGCGACGTCTTAACCGCTTGACCAATCAACCGAGGTCTATCTTATCAAAGCCCCCGGCGAAAAGCAAGCTTTTTTTATCTCAGATGCAATTTTTTTCTAAACATGAACCTGAACCACTTCAACATTCATCGATTTAAGAGAAATCAGAAGCGCTCGCAGGAACCGTCAGGATGCCTCTGCAGGATATTGGTCACCGTAAAGCCTGCGTCCTTCAGCACCTTTGTCATTGTCTCGACAGAGACCTCACCGGTTGCCTTGATCTCAATCTCGACGCCGCGCTCTGTATGATATACCGCCAGATTCTCAAGATTGGCGTCCTCCTGCGCAAAGAGCTGTGCAACCTTTACCAGCTGTCCAGGACGGTCCTCACAGGACACCACAAAACGGGTTCCCGGTTTACGGTATCCTGTCAGATCTGTGAAAGCACGATAGATATCACGATCTGTGATGATACCCAGCACCTTTCCACCATCGTCAACGACCGGCAGCACCGAGATATCATTGTCTGCCATGATGCCGGAAGCCTCCTCCAGGAACGCGTCCGGTCCGATCGTCCTTACATCGGTGATCATGATATCACCTACTGTTGTCCGGGTAAGCAGATAATTCAGCTCATAGATGGAAAGCGACGTGCGGTCTGCTCCGGATTTTTCCCTGACCAGTCCTCCGGTCACCAGACCGATCAGTCTTCCGTCATCATCTACCACAGGCAGACGGTGAAATCCACCCTTGCCCATGATATCCGTTGCCTTCATAAGAGATACATCCTTCCTGATAACTGCAGGATTCTTTGTCATATGATCTTTTACAAACATACTTAACCTCCCAGGTATGCTTTTCTCACACGCTCATCCTTTGCCAGCTCTTCGCCGGTTCCCTCCAGCGTGATCTTCCCTGTTTCCAATACATACGCCCTGTCAGCAATTGCCAGTGCCATGCGGGCATTCTGCTCCACCAGCAGCACCGTTGTGCCCTGTTTGTTGATGTCCTCGATAATGTGAAAAATTTCCTTTACCAGAAGCGGCGACAGTCCCATCGACGGCTCGTCCATGAGAATGATCTTCGGCTTCGCCATCAGCGCCCGCCCCATGGCAAGCATCTGCTGTTCGCCTCCGGAAAGCGTTCCGGCCATCTGGGTCCGTCTCTCCTTCAGACGAGGGAACAGGTCAAATACCTTATTCTCATCCTCTTCGATCCCTGATCTGTCCTTTCGGGTATATGCTCCCAGAACAAGATTCTCCTCTACCGTCTGCTGGGCAAAGACCCGCCGTCCCTCCGGAACCTGGGCCAGGCCCAGGGATACAATCTTGTGCGGGGGCATCTTCACCAGGTCCTTGCCATCCAGCGTGATCGTTCCGGCAGCCGGTTTTAAAAGGCCGGAGATCGCATGCATGGTCGTTGTCTTCCCGGCACCGTTGGCACCGATCAGGGTGACAATCTCTCCGTCTCTGACCTCAAAGGAAATGCCCTTGATCGCTTCGATCATGCCGTAGCGCACTTTCAGATTTTCTACTTTCAGCATTGTGCATCCCCTCCTTAATCACCGATATAGGCCTTGATAACTTCCGGATTGTTCTGGATCTCCTGCGGCGTACCCTCTGCCAGCAGCATACCGTAGTTCAGCACAGTAATGTGCTCGCAGATCTGCATGACGAGCTGCATGTCGTGCTCGATCAGAAGAATCGCGATCTTAAAATGGTCACGCACCGTCCGGATCATTGCCATCAGCTCCTCAGTCTCCTGGGGATTCATGCCGGCAGCAGGCTCATCCAGCAGCAGAAGCTTCGGTTCTGTCGCCATTGCACGGGCGATCTCCAAACGCCTCTGCTGTCCATAGGGCAGATTTCCTGCCGTCAGGTCCGCATACTCCGAGAGATGGAAAATCTCCAGAAGCTCTCTGGCTTTCTCTTCTGCCTGCTTCTCCCCCCTGCGGAAACGGCCGGTACGGAAAATGGCATCAAAGTTATTGTATGAAATATGGTTGTGCATGCCCGTCTTTACGTTGTCAATAACAGACATATTGTAAAAAAGACGGATGTTCTGGAAGGTACGCGCAATGCCCGCCTGCGAGGCCTGCACCGGGTTGAGTTTCTCCATATCCTGCCCCTCCAGGAAAATTTTTCCCCGCGTGGGCTGATACACCTTTGTCAGCATATTGAACACCGTGGTCTTTCCGGCACCATTCGGACCGATCAGACCATCGATCTGTTCCGGATAGATCTTCATGTTCAGATCATTTACAGCGGTCAGTCCTCCGAAATCGATGCCAAGGTCCTGCACCTCCAGGACCGGTTTTCTCTTCTCATCAGCCATTGCCTGACACCTCCTTTCCTTTTCCTCTGCCTCCGTTCTTCATACGAAGATTCTTCAGACGGAGACGGATTGCCTGATTGTTTGTCACAATCATGATCACAATCAGTACAATCGCATAGATCAGCATACGGTAGATAGAAAGGAACCGCAGCACCTCCGGAAGCACAACCAGCAGCGTCGTTGCAATGATGGTCCCGGTCATATTGCCAAGTCCGCCCAGCACCACATATACAAGGATCAGGATGGAAAGGTTGAAATCAAACTTTGTTGCGGCAAAAGAGGAGTAATTCATGCCATAGAGTGCACCGGCAGCGCCGCCGAGCGCGGCGGAAACCACAAAGGCAAGGGTCTTTTCCGCAACCGCATTGATTCCGACTGTAGATGCGGCAATCCGGTTGTCACGGCACGCCATGATCGCGCGGCCGTTCCGGCTGTTCATCAGATGATAGACGATGATCAGGGAGATCATGACAAGGATGAAGCCTGCAGTAAAGGTAGATACCGTGTTGACACCGGTAGCGCCCATCGGTCCGGAGATCAGCAGATTTCCATCCTCCTGCATCTGAATCGTATTGTTGACGAAGCTGAAGTGCAGTCCGTTCTCGTCAATGCCAAGGTAAATGTTATTGATGATGTTTACAATGATCTGTCCGAACGCCAGGGTTACGATCGCAAGATAATCTCCCTCCAGCTTCAGTACAGGGATGGACATCAGCCATCCGAGAAATCCGGCCACTACTGTTCCGCAGACGATGCAGATCAGCATCACAAGTGCCGGGGCCGTTACACCATGGAAATTCAAGGCCCCCGCCACAATAACAGCGGTGAAGGCGCCGAGCGACATAAAACCCGCCTGGCCCAGATTCAGCTCTCCGGAAATACCGACGTTCATATTCAGTCCGATCGCCGCGACGATGTAGCAGCACACCGGCACCAGAAGTGCCGTATACTTTCTGCCCAGCAGTCCGGCTCCGCTCATGATACTTAGTACGATGAACAGAACAATGACGATAGAGTAGGAAACCGCAGCATTTTTATTTCGTTTCAGTAAATCTTTCATGTCGGGCCTCCTTTCAGACTTTCTCACTGACCTTGCGGCCCAGAAGACCTGCCGGCTTGATCAGAAGTATGACAATCAGCACACCAAATACGATGGCATCAGAGAGCTGCTGTGAGATATATGCTTTGGACAGATTCTCGATCACGCCCAGAAGCAGTCCTCCCACAAAGGCGCCGGGGATGGACCCGATACCTCCAAGTACGGCGGCGGTAAAAGCTTTGATGCCGGGCATAGCTCCCATGGTCGGTGAAATCGACGGATAGGTCGCGCCAAGCAGAACGGCCGCGATGGCTGCCAGACCGGAGCCGATGGCAAAGGTCAGGGAAATGATCATATTCACGTTGATACCCATCAGCGTTGCTGCTCCCTTGTCCTCTGAGCATGCACGCATCGCGCGTCCCGTGTTGGTCCGTCCCACAAACAGCATCAGCAGGATCATAATGATACAGCAGGCTGCAATCGTGATGATCGTGAGCCAGGATATGGTCAGAGACCCAAGAGTGATACCTCCCTGCGGGAAGATATTGGACGGGAAGAACTTGGAGTCAGCGCCCCAGAGAATCAGCGCGCCGTTCTCCAGAAAATAGGATACACCGATTGCTGTAATCAGAACTGCCAGGGATGAGGCTTCACGGAGCGGCTTGTATGCAAGACGTTCAATGACAACTCCGAGCACAGTGCAGACCAGAACCGAAAGAAGAATCGCGACCGCAGGCGGCATCCCGGCTCCGGAAATTGCAAAGAACGCAACATACGCGCCGACCATGATAATATCGCCGTGCGCGAAGTTCAGCATTTTTGCAATTCCGTACACCATGGAGTAACCGAGGGCCATGATCGCATAGACACTGCCCAGACCCAGCCCGCTTATGAGATATGACAGGAATTGCATAGGACTACCTCCTTCAATAAATGAAAAAACAGACAACTGTCCCAGAGTGCAGATGGTACGGCACTCCGGGACAGATCCTGTTACTTATTCGGCTGAAACATAGGAGCCATTCTTGATCACAATTGCACGCGGCTCCTTGGAAACCTCACCGTTCTCGTTCCAGGTGATGTCACCAGGTGCGGTAATTCCCTGGAATTTCATCGTTGTAAACTGCTTGATCAGAGCAGCTGTAATATCATCTGTAGAGCTCTTCGGTGTCACATCCGAATTTCCGAGCGCCTGGGCCAGCGCATAAACCGCATCGTATGCGTCTGCAGCAAACTGGTTCGGTGTCTCACCGTATTTATCCTTATATGCCTTGACGAAGCTCTGGGTCTTCTCGTCAGTTGCATCCGCAGAGAACGGCGTCAGCATATACAGTCCCTCTGCAAGAGATGTATCAAAGTTATCCTGAGTGAGAATACCGTCCATACCGTCACATCCGAAGAAGGTCGGTGTGTATCCGGCATTCTTGGCTGCCTGCAGGATCAGGGAAGCCGGCTGATAATATATTGGAAGGAACACAATATCTGCGCCCGCATCCTTTGCCTGCTTGATCTGAACCGAGAAGTCCGTCGCGCCCTTTGTGAAGGTTCCGGTGCTTACGATATCCAGATTCTTTGCCTTTGCCTCTTCTACAAAGGTGTTGTAGATACCTGTGGAGTAGTTGTCGTCATTACGGTAGATAATGCCGACCTTTGTGCCAAGGTCTGTGTGTTCGGACAGATAATCTGCGGAAGCTTTTCCCTGGTTCGGGTCTGTGAAGCACATCTGGAAGATGTTTCCATAGGGGTTCTTGTTGTTCTCCGCATCCTGATAGATAATGGCTGTGGAGGAACCGGATGGCGTGATTGCGAATATGTTATCCTGCTTGTAAAGCGGGGAAACGGACTGGCCGGATCCAGAGGTTACTGTGAGCAGGGAAACCTGCATGCCCCAGTCTGCCAGCGTATTGTAGGCATTTACCGCAGCCTCTGTATCCGCCTGGTCATCCTGGAAGTTCAGCTCGAACTGAACACCGCCCTTCTTGTTGATCTCATCAATGGCAAGCTCAGCCGCATTCTTTACGGCAATTCCATATACGGATGCGTCTCCGGAAAGTGGTCCGGATGCGCCAAGCTTAAAGGCATCCCCGGATGCAGTTGTGGTTGTACCAGACGTCGCCTCGGCGGCGGTGCTGGAGGATGTCGTTCCCGATGCAGACCCGCAAGCGGCCAGGGAGCCACAAAGTGCGGCGATAAGCCCTAAAGACAAAAATTTCTTTTTCATAAGTTCTCCTTCCCTTAAATAAATCCATTAAAATGATATGAACCCTATAATATACGAAAAAAGATGTATATGCAATGCTATTTTTTTACGAAAGAAGCAAATCTTTCTCACAGAAAACTGCCAATTCCACGAAATACTCTGTTTGTTTTACAAAAAAAGCTCTTTTCATGTTGTAAAAGACGATGCCTGCTCTGTGAGAGAATCTGCTATACTAGAATGTATATTCCCGTTTGCGGCAGATTCAGACGGGAAAGATTCATCATATGGAGGAATTTGCTATGAATAAAAAAGAGGTCCTGGAGATCAGAAAGCTGTTCAAACCGGAGGACTGCCGCGTTGACAGAATCCGCGGCTGTTATGTGGATGGTCACAAAAACAAGGTCTCTGAAATGAAGGAGGCTTTTCTCTCCCTGCCCGAGGAGGAGCTGCATAAATACACGGATCTGTTCAAGAAAACACTCTCCGGGCAGGTGGGGAAAAATCTCCTGAACCTTGCATTTCCCCTGCAGGAGGAGGCTGAGGGAGGACGTCAAAGCACACTTCTTGCCCTGCGGGACAGCAATCTGGAGGACGATGCGCTGGTCTCTGCCTTTTATGATAAAATCATCGAATCCTATCTCTACGCCGAAAACTACCTGATTCTCCTGATCCACGGCACCTATGATGTGCCTGGACACGCTTCAGACCATCAGGAAATGTTCGATGCTTCCGACTATGTATATTCCTTTATTCTGTGCAGCATCTGTCCGGTCTCTCTCTCAAAGCCCGGTCTGGTCTATGACCTTCCCAGCAATGCGTTTATCGACAAGACACAGGACTGGATGGTCCAGATGCCGGATACCGGCTTCCTTTTCCCCGCCTTCAATGACCGGAACACAGACATTCATTCGCTTCTCTACTACGCAAAGAACCCGGAGCTTCTGCATCCTGAGCTGATGGAGGACATTCTTGGCTGCCAGCTTCCGATGACAGCCGGTGATCAGAAGAAGACCTTTGACCAGATCATTGAGGATACCTTCAGCGATCACTGCGACTTTGAGGTGGCAAAAACCGTACACCAGAACCTGAATGCTCTGCTGGAGGGCAAGAAAGACGATCCGGAACCGACACCGCTCGACAAGAACGAAATAAAACGCTTCCTGGAGAGCTGCGGCGCAGAAAAGGAGCAGATCGAGAACTTTGAAGAGACGTATCAGGAGGAGCCTGGAGAGGAAACGCAGATTCTGGCCTCCAACATTGCAAATCCCAGAAAATTCGAGGTGAAATCCGACGACGTAAAAATCGCCATCGACTCCGCGCGGACTGATCTGATTGAGACCAGACAGATCGACGGCATTGAGTATATCCTGATTCCGCTGACAGACAACGTAGAGGTCAACGGGATCCGGATCCGCAGCAGCACCGCTCAAAAAAAATGACACCTGCTCTGCAGGTGTCTCCAGAAGGATGCAGCGAGTTTTGACTTTTTCTGAACGGTTTTAGCAAAATTGAAGAACCGTAGTACTTCTTGCATGTCGAAACCGTGAGAATTTCAAGACAATTTCATAAGCATACACCATTTGACCCTGACATCATTACTATACCTGTTCTTTTACAAGCATCAGACCGGTGTATGTCACGGTATCCTTTCCATAATAATATCCCATCTGATTATCCTTGCACACCTGGCTGACCAGAAGTCCATATGCCTCCATGGAAGACAGTGACCTTCCGGGAAAACGGCAGGGTGCATCCGGATAGGTACACTTCTTACAGATCCTGCAGCCGCCGCTTGATAAAGGAAGAACATCCGCTCCGGCGGAGCGCATCCGTTCCAGGAATTCAGAGAAGCGCTCCTTCTGCGTGGCTTCTCCTTCCATCATGCCCTCATAGTCCATGGAATCCTCCAGTGTCTGCGTCGTCTGCACCAGGACGCCCCAGTCATACTCCATCATGCGCGCCTGACACTCCTCAATCGTCCCGCAGGCCGGCGGACAGGTCCAGCTGTTCCCATAGGCATTACACTTATCTGCCGCGCACATGTCGCGCACTTCCTTCATACACTTCCAGGTACTCTTTTCCGAAAGCCCGACATGTGAAAAACCGGTATCCTTTGCTAATTTCAATGCTTCCTCTCGTGTGCACACGTCTGATTCATCTCCCGAATTTCTATATCCGCTAATACTGACCACACCAAACAAAATATTGAGTTACAACAAAAGAGCGTTCTCTGCGTTCTCACGCTTTAGATTAATCCAAGCCGCTGAAATCCATGCAGCATCCCATCCTGATCAATCGGGTCCGTGACAAGATCTGCTCTTTCCTTCAGCGCAGGCCCTGCATTTCCCATCGCCACGCCAGTCGCGGCATAGTCCAGCATTTCAAAGTCGTTGGGCCCATCTCCAAAAGCGATGGTATCCTCCCATCTTCCGCCGTTTGCCTCGAGAAAGCGTTTCATACCGAATGCTTTGCTGTATCCCTGTATGGTAATCTCCCCAGTGCCATTGTCACCTGCCACGAAGCTGCTTTCCGCAACATGAAAATAATCTCCCAGGTTCTCCTGCATCTGCCGGATGGGCACCTTTGAATAATAGAACACAAGCTTATTGATCTCAGGACAATGCCGGAGATCATCAGTGAAGGTAATACTGCCAAGCATCTTCTCCTTCTCCCGCAGCGCCTCCTCGGACCCGCCAAGCAGCTGAACGGCATCCTCTCTTCTTCTTGCATAGCAGTACAGGCTTCCATCGCCCTGCAGAAAGTAAAGACTTCCGGCCTCATCCAGGTATCTGATCAGCTCGTCCAGCTTATCGGAATCAATAAATTTCCGGAACACGAGGTCTCCCCTATAGCGCACCATGGTACCTGCGCCACTGACAATCCCCTGAAACAGGTCACTGGTACGCATCCAGGGATAAATCTGGCCATACGTCCTGCCCGTGCAGATGACAAGCTCATGTCCATGATCTGCTGCCTGGCGAAGTGCATATGCCGCTGAATCCGGAAGCCTTCCATGAAAATCCGTGAGTGTGCCGTCAATATCCAAAAAAACTGTCTTCATTGTCGTTCGTGCTCCATCATGCCCGCGAATCTGTACCATCCGAAGACGGTCTGACATCTACTGCCTTCTTCTGAACTTCCTCACTGTAACTGCGGTGTTCGTTTGCATACATGATCCACTTCATGATCACATCGTAGCTCTCCGGTCTGTGCGGGAAATTACAATCCGTGCAGTCCTTGATGATTTTCCCATCCGGTTTACGGATAAAAACAGGCTTTCCAGGACATTTTTCCTCCAGATAGAACGGACAGTAACAGAACAGACAGTTAAAATCCGTGAGCCCCTTGTGACAGGGAAAATATTTGCAATCTCTGTTTTCGAAATAGCGATATGAATTCTCCATCCGTTCCTGCGCTTCCTTTCCCTGCTGCTGTTATGGCAGGCCTGCACACTTTCCCGATCCGTGCTGCTCCGGAAAGCTTACACTTTTTCCTTTACGGCACTGCCTGCAGCCTTGAATCTGCTTCTGAGAATCTGGTCCATCGTATCCGGATCCTGGTCCAATGCAATGGAAAATTCACTGCAGAGAATCGATTCTGCCTCCCTGAGATACTTCTCGTCCACGGTCGTAAACTTTCTGCCCTGCTCCAGTCTCTTCTTCCGTCTTTGCAGCAGCATCTTGACCATACTGATACACTCGCAGACATCGTTATTACGGATGATTTCCTTATACTGCTCCTCACGAAACTTCTCGCTGGACACCGAAAGCACATCGATCTCCGGGATCTGGTCCACAACATGCTCCGCCGTCTGGCGATCCATTACCTTCCGCATAGAAACCTTATCATTGTCTACCGGAGAGTAAATCGTACTCTTGTCCGAATTCACAGGCCGCAATACATAATACTTGCGTTTTCCATCGCAACCGGGCATATGAAGCCTGGTTACTTCCGTTACGAGGCAGGGTCCATTTGTTCCATATACTACATAGTCACCTTTCTGATACATATTTTGCCTCTTTTCTATATCTGCTTAACCCACTGCTGCTAAAACCCTTAAAAACCACAATTTCTTCTATATTATAACAAAAAATGGCCGTTTTTGAAAGTCACATATGGTACCAATTGTATGCAATCATTTAAAAATCAGGATTGTTTCACCTTTTATGCCCCAAACACCTGTGTTCATGCGTGGGATCATGGCTGTCCCTATGTCAAAAATAAGTCTCTCTTTACTGGAATTACACCGTTCATGTGATACAATTCATATAATAGAATCAGAAAAAACACACATAAAATTTCTCACTGCAGGGCAGGAAGGTTTTTCCGTTATGGTGAAAAAGGAGATATTAAAGGATTTTCAAACGAATATAGGAAAAGCAATCTCCGGGCAGGAACTGGCAGACCGGTATGCAGTTTCAAGAAATGCTGTTTGGAAGGCAGTGCAGACACTGCGGAAGGAAGGCTATCCCATTCTTTCTGACGGAAAAAAAGGATACTACCTGGATGGTGCTGCGGATCTGATTACAGAAGACGGCATTCGGGCATGGCTCCCGAAAGATCTGTTTGATGAAAACGGGCGCTGCCGCGTACAGATTTTTCTCTACCATGAAATTGATTCCACAAATCTGGAGGCACGCCGCATGCTTGCAAATGGATTCTCTGGTGCTGCTCTGCTGATTGGAGAACGACAGACAGATGGACGCGGGCACAACGGATCCAGCTTTTACTCCCCCGCATCCACCGGCCTGTACATGACCCTGATTCTTCCCGTCAGCCTTACAGCGCAGCAGCTGCCACTGGTCAGCCGTGCGGCAGCTGCCGCTTCTGTCGAGGCTGTGCAGGAGCTTACGGGAAACAGTCTGTCCATCCGGAAGGTCAATGACCTGTATGCCGGTTCACATAAGATCGGCGGAATCCTGTGTGAGGCAATGAGTGACGACCTGGAATCCGAAAGAACACAGACCGTTTGCATCGGAATTGGAATAAATCCTGCCACTTCCCTGCCACCGGAGAGGACCCTGGAACATCACCCGGCCTCTCCCGGGACGGAATACTCCCGCAGCCGGCTCGCGGCCGGCATCACCGCAAAATTAATGCGGACAGATTTTGATCACCCGGATAATTTTCTGAAGGTGTATCAACGCTACCATTCATCAGATATAGAAGAACAGCATTCGTCAGATAAGGAAGAACAATAAGCGTTAAATTTCAACCTTGCTCTCCAGTGTGAAGGAAAACGCAACACCGTTTTCATAATTGGCCGCCCAGCATTTCTGCTGGTGGGCATCCATAATGGCCTTCACAATGGACAGGCCGATGCCGCTTCCGCCATAGGCTCTGGTCCTTGCCTTATCCACCTTATAGAACTTATCCCAGATCTTGTCCAGAGAGGCAGCCGGGATCGGCTTTCCGCTGTTAAAGACGGTCGTCGTGACAATGCCGTCCTTTTCTGTGCAGGTGATCTCAATCCGGTCATCACCCTCCAAATGATTCAGCGCATTGGTCAGATAGTTGGTGACAACCTCTTCAATCTTGAACTCATCTCCCCATACATAAATCGGGGGTTTGGCATTAAATATTATTTTTGCCTTTTTCTGCTCAATCATCAGTTGCTCATGGGCAATGACACCCCGGATCAGCTCTATCAGTTCAAACCGTTCCATACTGATCTGGTCATTTCCATTTTCAAGCTGGTTCAGGGTCAGGAGCTGACGCACCATGTGGTTCATCTTCTTGGATTCATCGATGATGACATCGCAATAGAAATCACGGCTCTCGGGATCATCATTGACATTGTCCTTCAGCCCTTCCGCATATCCCTGGATCAGCGCGATCGGCGTCTTCAGCTCATGGGACACATTCCCTAGAAACTCCTTTCGCATCTCGTCGATCTGAATTTTTTCCGCGATGTCCTTCTCCAGCTTCGCATTCGCGCTTTTCAGGTCACTGACCGCTGTTTCCAGCTTGTCAGACATCACGTTAAAGTTCTTGCCCAGCTCTCCGATCTCATCCTCGCCACCGCTTGTGTAATGCGCATCAAAATCCAGATTTGCCATCCGCTTCGAGAGATTGTTCAGCTCCAGAATGGGCTCCACGATCCGCTTTGTGACAAGCCAGATGCTGATCGCACCGATAATAATCGCCAGAAATCCAAGATACAGGTAAAATCTGACCGAAATCTGTGCCGCCTCCGCAATGCTTTGTGCAGGCGTCAGAACCAGATAATAATCGCCGTTACTCAGCGTACCGTACAGCTCCAGATATTCGATATCCGCGAAGCGGTCCTGAATGCGGATGATGGAATACTGTTCCGTCTTGCGCACCTGAGAATAATGTCCCTCTTCCTTGCCCATGATCACGCCGAAAAGTCGTCCTGACATTTTTTCTGAATTCTGTGAATTGGTGTCCAGAACCTGGGAAATATTGGGGTCCGTAATCCCATAGGTCAGATTATTGATATTGGCAAAGCGCTCAAAGGATTCTGACATGGAATCGCTGTTCGCCGCGTTTGCCATGGTATAACTGTCTATTAGCTTGTCAACCTTTACATGCATGTAATAGCTGTCAACAAAAAAATACTCAAATACACCGATCATCGCGATAAATACGGCCATGATCAGTATAAATGTAAGCGCAATCTTCTTTCTCAGAGACTGTTTCATATCTATTCTCCGCAACACAGGAATCTGCCATGCTTACTGATCCGATTAATCTGTGCTGTGCCAGCAGCTGACTGTCCATCCCGCCGGTCGACGGCTGCGGGCACAGCACAGGTGCACCGATTTACGATGCGCACAGAAGGGATGATTCAGCGCCAGAGATGTTCCTGCAGGCACATATGGCCCTACAAATTATGAGGCATCATCCACTTCAAATTTGTAGCCCATTCCCCATATCGTCTTGATGTAATTTCCCTTGCTTCCCATCTTGCTTCTGAGCTTCTTGACGTGTGTATCGATGGTCCTGGCATCCCCGAAATAATCATAATTCCAGACATTATTCAGAATTTTTTCTCTGGAAAGCGCAATGCCCTGATTCTCCAGAAAATAGGTCAGCAGCTCAAACTCCTTGAAGCTCAGCTCAATGGGCTGACCGTCTACCGACGCCTGATGGGCGGACTTATTGATCTCTATGCCGCCAGCCTCCAGAATATCATCCTGATTCATCTGGTTCGTTCTTCGGAGAATCGCCTCAACCCGCGCAACAAGGATCTTGGGGCTGAAGGGCTTCGAGATGTATTCATCCACACCGAGATCAAATCCAAGCAGCTCATCCCGCTCATCTCCTCTGGCCGTCAGCATGATGATCGGAACCTTTGATTCCTTGCGGATTTCACGACAGACTTGCCATCCGTCCATCTTAGGCATCATGACATCCAGAAGGATCAGCGCAATATCCTTGTCCTCGTAAAATTTATTCAGTGCTTCCTCACCGTCAGCAGCTTCGATTACGTTAAAATTGTCCTTCACCAGGAAGTCTCTGACCAGCTTTCTCATCCTCGCCTCATCATCGACTACCATGACCTTTAATTTATCCATATTCAAACACTCCCTGCCAATGTCTCAAATATCAGATTTTAAAGCTTTTATCATTATATAAATTCTTTGTGTTGGAATTGTGACGAACACAACAACCTTCCCGCAGCGCAGAACAATGCGGTCTTACAGACAAGCCGGACAGATTTATAGCCCGGAACAGGCTGTCCCGGGCTATTTCTGATGAATTCTGAGAATATTTTCGAAGAAGACTGAGCATCAATGAAGATACAGGGCATCAAAAAAATCCCTTGCTGAATTTCGCCTGAAACCCAAACTTCCTTCTGAAAACTCTGATTATTCCGCGGATGCAGTATCGCCGTCATCGGACAGAATCGGCTTTCCCTTGCTGAAATACGTGAACGTACCGGTTGCAAGCTCCGTCTCTTCATCGGGTCCGTACAGCGTGACACGATAGACGCCCAGCGACCTGCCATGTTTGATCATCTTCGCCACGCCGTAGATCCTGTCCATGCCCTTCGCCGGACGAAGGAAATGCAGATCACCCGACACCGTCGGGGTTATATATCCAAATGTCGCAGAAGCATTGCCGCCCACTGTATCCGCCAGTGAATACAGACAGCCGCCGTGCACAGTACCCAGCGGATTCAGGAACTCCGGTCTGACCGGCATAACGGCCTTTGCGTATCCCTCACCGAAATCAAGAATCTCTATACCGAGAAGGCTGCCGAAATTATTATGCTTCTGCCGGTACTCCAGGCATCGCAGCATCTTTTCTCTGCTGATTGTCTGTGACTGCGTATCACTCTTCATCATGATGACCCGAGATCATGGTATGTCCTGTTACAATTGCACCAAAAATACTGATCACCATCAGACAAGCCCAGAAATTATGCCATTTCAGCAAATTTTTCATGTCAGATACCTCCAAAACCTCTTTTTCTCCAGTCCGGCGGTGACAATCCGGTCCTGACACCGTTTCGGCACAGCGCCCATTACGAAGCTGCACAAGCTGTACAGCTCTCTCCATATCGCAGCAGTAAAAAAGAAATCCCCGGATGCTTTCCTGCATGAGGAGTTCCAGGGAATCATCATTGGACTGGACCAGGCGGGAATCGAACCCGCGTCCGAAAACCTATCCATCCGGCTTCTTCCATCACAGTCAGTCTATTGACATTCCCTCTGCCATGCGCCGCCTGACAGGCTCATGGTTTCAGTAGCTTCATAAAGTCTACTGCACCGCAAAGCTTAAGCACAGTAGTTCCCCGTCTTGGATGATGCCGGAACAGAAAGGCACGGGAACCGTCCTGCCCGACAGCTGCTTTAATTAAGCAGCAAGCGCGTAACTATCGTTATCAGCGTTTAATTTTATTTGTCATGTTTTTACGTGGTCACGGCTTCCACGGATGGCTTCCCAGACTTCAAAATCCCCGTCGAAACCAGTACTAGCCCTGATATAAATCGCACGGCATTTCAAAATCCGTAATTTGAAAATAGCACACAATTTACCTTGTGTCAATAAAGCAGGCCCTGTTGTTTTTGAAGGGTCTGAGCCATAAATGATAATGTCCTGTTGTTTTTGGAGGGTCATCAGCTCAGAGATTACGGATCTTGAACTCCCGCTCCGTCTCTCTTCGCATATCCTTCTTTGCGATATCGGCCCTCTTGTCATACAGTTTTTTGCCACGGGCAAGCCCGATCTCGACCTTGATTCTCGAATCCCTGAAATACACCTGCAGAGGAACGATTGTAAATCCCTTCTGGGCAGATTTCTGCTGCAGCTTCAGAATCTCATTCTTGTGCATCAGAAGCTTTTTCACCCGCAGCGGGTCCCTGTTGAAAATATTGCCCTTCTCATAGGGACTGATGTGCATGCCGTAGATAAAGATCTCCCCATCCCTGATTCCGATGTAGGATTCCTTGATGGAGCATTTTCCCATGCGGCAGGACTTTACCTCTGTTCCATGCAGTTCAATCCCGCATTCATATTTTTCATCTATAAAATAATCGTGGTATGCCTTCTTGTTATTGGCTACCAGCTTTATTCCCTTCTCTTTTGCCATCTCTGCTTTCTTCCTCAGCTTCCTCAACAATTTCAAAATCTATCTGCCGGAGCCTTACATCTGCGCGGACCGCTTTTACCCGGAGTGTCTGGCCGATCTCAAAGGTCCTGCCCTTTGACCTGCCGGTCAGCGTCATATTACGCTCATCAAAGACATAATAATCGCCCTTCAGCGTGGATACATGCACCAGTCCCTCGATTGTGTCCGGGCGCTGTACATATATTCCCCATCCGGTGACACCGGTGACCTGGGCCGGCGTAACTTCTCCGAGGTGTCCGCTGATATACCGTGCCATTTCAATTTTGGTGGTCTCCCGTTCCACCTCGACGGAACGGCGCTCCAGCGCAGAGGATTTCCAGGCTACATCCTCCATGATCCGCTCATACCAGGATATTTTTCTTGCGGAGAGATTCCCGTGCAGATCATCCTTGATGATCCTGTGGATCTGCAGGTCCGGATAGCGGCGGATCGGTGAGGTGAAGTGACAGTAATATCCGGAAGCCAGTCCGAAATGGCCTCCGTTCTCCGGCGTATATCTTGCCTGCTGCATAGACCGCAGCAGCATGGAGCTCACCATCGACTCCCTGCCGGTGCCCTCCACATTGCTGATGATCCTCTGCACCTCACGCGGTGTGATATGCTGCCCGGCCTTTTCCGCAGAAATTCCCATCGCGTGTACCACCTTCAGCGTGCTTTCGATTTTTTCATCGTCAGGGCTCTCATGTGTCCTGTACAAAAACGGAACATGCTTGTCAAAATAAGTTTTGGCAACCACTTCGTTTGCCGTGAGCATAAACTGCTCAATCAATTTCGTCGCGGGGGTCGGATAAGACGGGAAAACCCGCACCGGATTTCCCTTCTCATCGAGCGAAATCTTCGTCTCCGGAAAATCAAAATCTATCATGCCGCGGTCATGGCGCTGCTTTTCAAGCTTTCCGGCGAGGTCCCGCATATCGAAGAGCATCGGCAGCACATCGGCGTATTTTTCCCGAAGTGCTGCCAGGTCCTGAGGCTCTTCCGCATGATTATCTTTCGTATCCTGAGACCCGGCAAAAATGCGGTCCACCTCAGAATATGTCATCCGGTGGGAGCTGCAGATCACCGACTCCACAATCCGGCTCTTCCTGATATTTCCCTCCCGGTCCATCTTCACAATACAGGACAGGGTCAGCCTGTCCTCCCCTTCATTCAGGGAACAGAGACCATTTGACAGCTTCTCGGGCAGCATCGGGATAACCCTGTCTGCCAGATACACCGAGGTGCCACGCTTTAATGCCTCCTTGTCCAGGGCGCTGCCAGCTGCCACATAATTTGTGACATCCGCAATGTGTACGCCGAGAATATAGCCTGACCCGTCACGCTCCAGGGAAACTGCGTCATCAAAATCTCTGGAATCGTCCCCGTCAATCGTAATAATCCTTTTGTTTCTGAGGTCCAGTCTGCCGGTATAATCCCCGGACTGCGGCTCAACCGGAAACCGGTCAGCCTGCTCCAGTACCTTCGCGGGAAATTCCATCGGCACACCATATTCCAGAACGACCTCGGTAAGCGCAGATGCCGGGTCCGACGGATCCAACCTGTGTATCGCTGCACGGATGGCTTTGTCCTCGTTCTGCTGTGCATGTCTCCCGGCTCTCTCCCGGGTTCTTCCAGAATCAGAAAATCCGCCTCTGTTTTCAGAACGATGCTGAAAATGCCCTTCCGTTTCCGAATCAGAGCCAGCCATAACCTTCTCAAAACGGTCCTCCCCGTCTTTCCGGATCTTGTGTTCTGCCACAAGCGCATCCAGCACCTCTAGCATATCCTTCATCTTTGCCTTTGGTACGTCCAGCAGAAACGCGATATCTTTCGCACGCATCGGTTTGTAGTTTTTGGAACGGATCAGATCCAGAAGAAGCCTCTGCTCCTTCTTTCTCTTCGCCAGCTTCTGGCTGGTTCTATGATATCCTGTCCGCTGATATCCTGCTTCAGGACCTTTGTCCCGGTCTGCCCTTCGGTTCTCTCTTCTGTTCTGTTTCATGATTCATTGACCCCGTTTCGTTCCTGGCAGGTTTTGATATTCCTTGTACTGGTCCTGCCCTTCAAATGTCATGCTTGTCTTTCACTTGTCGTGTCTGTCCTTCTCTGCATGTGTCACGCAGGCATGCGCAAAACGCGTATACAGCAAAAGGCTGCTGCATTGATCTGCAACAGCCTCACCCTTGTCATATTCATCAAAAGTTCATGTTCAGCACAACTGCAAGCCCGACAAAGATCACCGCCATAATCCGTGTCAGACGGATCAAGTTGCCCTCCTTGGAACGGCCCTTGTTCTTGCTCCAGTATGTATCTGAAGTCGTTGCCATACCGGCAATTGCTCCAAGTCCTCTGTCCTTGCCCTGCTGCATAAGAACTACAACGATCAGCGCAACGGAATCTATTGCAAATAAAACGGTTAATACTGTACGTAAGATAACCAAAATAATATCCTCCTGGGAACCGAAAAAACTCACAAGCATGATAATAGCACAGGGGACACGCAAAATCAACACAATTTTGCCGTATGACCCCGGTTGTATAAGTCCGGTTGTACAATTGCCTGTACAAATTTACAGCACAAGCCTGGCTGACACACTGCGGCAAGTCCTACAGATTTTCCAGAATAATAGTAAACGGCCCATCATTTACGAGAGAAACCTTCATGTCTGCTCCGAATATTCCGGTCTGTACGACAGGCACCTGTTCCTTTGCTCTCCTGATCAGATATTCATACAGCGCATTTGCCTTCTCCGGATTACCAGCCTCAATAAAGCTGGGACGGTTTCCCTTCCGGCAGTTGGCATACAGGGTAAACTGGGATACAAGCAGCAGTTCACCATTCACATCGCGAAGCGAAAGATTTGTCTTTCCCTCTGCGTCCTCAAAGATCCGAAGCCCGATCAGCTTTTTCAGGTACCGGTCCGCGATTTCCTCAGTGTCATACTCACCCACACCGATCAGTACCAGAAAACCCCTGCCGATCTCTCCAACGGTCTTGCCATCTACAACGACCTTTGCCTCTGTTACTCTCTGTACTACGAATTTCATCCTGCCTTCTCCACGCTATTGTAATGTCTTATGATGTCACTGTCCTGTCAAAGTACCTTTGAGAGGAAATCCTGCAGTCTTCCCGTCTTCGGATGGTTGAAAATCTCATCCGGTGTTCCCTGCTCCATGATGATGCCATCTGCAACAAACATTACACGGTCCGCAACCTCTCTGGCAAATCCCATCTCATGCGTCACGACAGCCATGGTCATACCCTCATCGGCCAGCTCCTTCATAACACTCAGAACCTCTCCGACCATCTCCGGATCCAGCGCGGATGTGGGCTCGTCAAAAAGCATGACCTTCGGATGCATGGCAAGGGCACGCACGATTGCAATCCTCTGCTTCTGCCCGCCGGAGAGGCTTGACGGATAGGAATCCGCCTTATCCAGCAGTCCGACCCGGGTAAGAAGCTTTTCTGCCTCCGCATCTGCTTCCGCCTGGTTCATGCGGCCCGTGCGCACCGGCGCCAGCGTGATATTCCTCCGGACGGTTTTATTTGGGAAAAGATTGAAATGCTGAAACACCATACCCATCTGCTGACGCATCTGATTGATGTCCGTCTTTTCCGAAGTAATATCCGTTCCATCAAAGATAATCTTTCCGGAGGTCGGAATCTCCAGAAGATTCAGGCAGCGAAGGAAGGTGGATTTTCCCGATCCGGACGGTCCGATGATAACCACCTTTTCTCCCTCTGATATGTGGTCCGTAATATCATTCAATACAACGTTGGAGCCGAATTTTTTTACGAGGTGCTCAACCTGAATCAGCGCTTTATCGTCTGTCACTTTTACGAAGCCTCCTTTCGAGGATTCCCAGCAGCCATGTCAGAATCATGACAACCCCCAGATACATGATGGCAATACCGATAAACGGCATGAATGCCTGATACGTCTTTGCCTGAATCTGCATGGCGACTTTTGTCAGATCGGTAAGACCGATAACCGTTACAAGAGAAGTATCCTTAAACAGGGTAATCAGCTCATTGCCCAGCGCCGGCAGGATGTTCTTGATGGCCTGGGGAATGATAATGTCCTTCATAACCGTTGTATAACCCATACCCAGTGAACGTCCGGCCTCCATCTGTCCCGGGTCGATCGACATGATACCACTCCGGATAATCTCTGATACGTAGGCGCCCGAGTTGATACCAAGCGCAAGAATCGCAACACCCACCAGATTCCGGCTGGATGCAAAAATGACAAAGCCCATGATCAGAAGCTGTACCATCATAGGTGTTCCGCGGATCACGGTTGTATAAATCTCACAGATCACGTTGAGGACCTTCAGACCCCCACTGACCTTTCCGGTCTTCTGCTGGTCATGCGAGGTGCGCACGACTGCAACCAGAATACCGAGCACAATACCGATCGCCAGCGCGCCCAGCGTAACAATAAAAGAGACACGTAAGCCATCCAGATAGCGTTTCCAGCGGTCTGCTTCTATAAAGCTCTGATAAAACTGGCTGCCCAGATTGGAAAAAAATTCCGACACGATTTTCCCCTCCTGACTGATATTTGATGCGTGAATAAAAAGATCTGCGCATAATTATTCATAGTGTACTAAAAAAAACAGGATGGTGCAAGACCATCCTGTCGTATTCTTTCCTGTTTAACCGGATTTATCCGGCATTCTTCCAATACAGTTCCCAAAACAGCCAGATTTATCTTGTTTACAATGCGTCTGACCAGCGCCTGTTCCGCCAGGTCCGCCTGCTTTGCTCAGCCTGCAGAGCTTGCTGTGCTGGTGCTCGCAGAGGAGGAAGAGGTGCTCACATTCTCTGAGGAGGAATCTGCATTGATGTACTTGTCGATAATGGACTGTACCGTTCCATCCGCGATGAGTTTCTTCAGGATCGTATTGATCGCATCCTTCAGTGCTGTATTGTCCTTGCTGACACCGATTGCATAATCCTCAGTTACATAATCAGTATTCAGGATCTTCAGACCCTTGTTCTCCGCAACGAATGCCTTTGCAGGCTCATTGTCAATGATAACCGCGTCAACCTTGCCGCCGAGCAGTGCCTGAATGGCCATTGCTCCGTTTGTATATGCGACTACATGGTCCTCGCCGAAACCGCCATCAGACGGATCTGCAGATGCATAGATATAACCGGTTGTGCCCTCCTGGCATCCGATCATCTTGTCATTGGAAAGATCGTCTACAGACTTGATATCGGAATCCTCCGGAACAATGACGGACTGAACACCGGTCGCATAGGTATCCGTGAAGTCAACATTCTTCTTTCTCTCATCAGATACGGTAATACCAGCCATTGCGATGTCTTCCTTGCCGCTCTGTACAGAGGTGATGACAGAGGAGAAATCCATGTCATCTACAACCAGCTTCAGGCCAAGCTCCTTGGCGATCTCTGTTGCGATATCGACGTCAATACCGGTGTATCCACCATTGTCGTCTGTCATCTCATAGGGAGGGAATGCTGCGTTGGTAGCCATATGAAGCTCTCCATCCGTTACCGTCTTGATATTGCTGAAGTCGGAGGTGCTGGCAGTTGAAGCAGATTCCGAAGCAGCAGAGGTGGCTGTGGAGGCAGCTTCTGCAGATGAAGCCGATGTAGTGCTGTCTACAGGCTTTGATGTTGATGTCGAACCGCATGCCGCCATGGACAGGGCCATTCCTGCGGTAAGTAAAAGAGCAATTGTTTTTTTCATCTTTCTTCTTCCTTTCCTGCGAAAAATAAGTAGCCTGTTCTGCCTTCCATCATCTTCTGAACGGAGAGTCCCTGACGCGTTTCCATTTTGCACTTTTGCGCAGTGCATTGCTGAACTGGTAACGCGTTACAGAAGGCAAGAGCTATAATGCAAGAAATTATATCCTTAACAGAATTTCTTGTCAATGTGCAATAAATAGTGAGATGCCCGCTTCATTTCTTCTTATTTTCCGTTATTCTTTTCCGTTAATCGTCTCGTTCTGTCAGCCGTTTGCGCGATCATTTCCTGATCAGCAGAGACTTTCCTGTCATCTCCGCTGGCTTCTCCATGCCCATCATCTCGATCATCGTCGGAACGATATCGCAGAGCGCGCCACCCTCACGAAGCGTGTAAGCCGGATCATAATTCACGAGCAGGAAAGGAACCGGATTGGTGGTGTGCGCAGTCCAGGGCTCTCCTGTCTTCGGGTCTACCATCACCTCTGCATTTCCATGGTCCGCGGTGATGAACATCTGACCGTCAACTTCCTTCAGTGCCTCGATTGCCCTGCCCATGCAGGCGTCAACAGCCTCAATTGCCTTGATGGCGGCAGACTCTACACCTGTGTGTCCTACCATGTCCGGATTTGCAAAGTTGATGATGATGACATCATACTTTTTGGAACGGATTGCCTCACAGAGCGTATCGCATACCTTCGGTGCACTCATCTCAGGCTGCAGATCGTAGGTGGCAACCTTCGGGGAAGGAATCAGGAAACGGTCCTCACCCTCATTCGGCTCCTCCACACCGCCGTTGAAGAAGAAGGTAACGTGTGCGTACTTCTCTGTCTCGGCGATTCTCGCCTGCTTCATGCCCTTCTTTGCCAGCCACTCACCAAAGGTATTGGTCAGAACCTCCTTCTTGAAGGCAATGTACTTGTTCGGAATGGTCTCATCGTAATCCTTGAAGCAGACGTAGGTGAGATTTTCGATTTTCTTTCTCGCAAAACCGGTGAACTCCGGATCGCAGAAAGCTCTGGTGATCTCACGGGCACGGTCCGGACGGAAGTTGAAGAAGATTACGCTGTCTCCCTCCTTCACTGTGGCAACCGGTGTACCATCCGCATTCTTCATAACAGTCGGAATCACAAACTCATCCGTGACATCCTTGTCATAGGATGCCTGCAGGGCCTTCAGAGGATCTGTGCCTCCGTCTACACCTTCGCCCTTTGTGAGTGCATCATAGGCCTTCTCCACACGGTCCCAGTTCGTATCACGGTCCATCGCATAGTAACGTCCGGAGATCACACCGATGCGGCCAACGCCGATCTCCTTCATCTTGTCCATCAGCTGACCGACGTACTCAATACCGGATGTCGGCGGTGTATCACGGCCGTCCAGGAAGCAGTGTACATAAACGCGGTCAAAGTTTTCCTGCCTGCACAGGCGCAGAAGCGCATAAAGATGTGTGATATGGCTGTGTACGCCACCATCGGAAAGCAGCCCCCACAGATGAAGATCGCCGTTATTCTTCTTTGCATTGCTGATTGCCAACAGAAGCTCCTCATTCTTAAAGAAGTCCCCGTCATTAATCGCCTTTGTAATTCTTGTCAGATCCTGATATACAATACGGCCTGCACCCATATTCATATGTCCGACCTCAGAGTTTCCCATCTGTCCATCCGGAAGGCCTACATAATGGCCGCTGGCCTGTCCCTGCACATAGGGGCACTGGCTCTTGAGCTGATCCATCACCGGAGTCTTTGCTTCGCAGATCGCATTGTGCTCGCAGACCGGATTCTCGCCGTAACCATCAAGGATCATAAGAACGGTAGGTTTCTTTGCCATAATATTGTTTCTCCTTATTATTGATACCCGGGTAAAGGGGTAATACTACATGTTTAACGCCATTATCTTACTAACCCTGCTGAAAAAATACAAGAAGATATTTGCTTTTTCACAGCGGATATTTGCTTTTTGCGGGAATTGTTATCACAGAAGCGATATGCTATACTGCATTTGCGGTCCAAAACACCAGGAGTGCCTGTGGATATCGGAGTCAAAAGATACGTGTTCATGCGCCTGCATCTGCTGGACCTGACATCATCTGATTTCAAAACTATAGAAAACTATATTCGGGGGTTTTTTCATGATAGAATCCGGAACCACTTTATATAAACTGATCATCCTCTACATGCTGGGAAAGGTGACGTTTCCGCTCACAAATGCCCAGATGTCCGATCTGATTCTCAGCAAGAAGTACACCTCCTATTTTCATCTGCAGGAGGTATTGTCCGAGATGACTGAGACGGGTCTTCTTGAAATCGAGACGACCAATCACACGACCTATTACCGGATGACTGCGCAGGGAAAGCAGACACTGGAATATTTTCAGAATGAAATTCCGCCTGAAATCCGCAGAGAGATCTCCAACTATCTTGTGCTTCACTCCTATGAGATGCGCAACGAATCCTCCACCATGGCGGATTATTTCCGGAACGCCAATCAGGACTATACGGTAAACTGCATTGTAAAAGAGGGAAAGCAGACACTGATTGAGCTGAAGTTTACAGTCCCGACAGAGGAAGCCGCACGCACCCTGTCCGAAAACTGGAAAAAGAAAAGTCAGGAGACCTACGCGGCGATCATGAAAATCCTGATGTGATCTGAAAGCCCTGTCTGTTCGTTACAGGTTCTTCTCCCGCCCTATTTTTGCAAAATATTCGCGGATCTTTTCCTCGTACCCATTCTCCGTGGGGTGATAAAATACCGCATCTCTGATCTCATCCGGCAGATACTGCTGCTCTACATAGTGGTTCGGATAGTCATGCGCATATTTATACCCGATTCCATGTCCCAGCTGTTCGTGCCCGCTGTAATGGGCGTCCTGCAGATGCACCGGAACGGAAGTCTTCTGCGTGCGGACAGACTCCATTGCCGCAAAGATCGCCTCCGTGCAAGCATTGCTCTTGGGTGCCCCTGCGACATAGATTGCGGCCTGGGCAAGGATCAGCTGGGATTCCGGCATGCCGACCCGCTCTACCTCCTGTGCTGCGGAGGACGCAACGACCATGGCCATCGGATCTGCATTTCCGACATCCTCTGAGGCACAGATCATGATTCTTCGGGCAATGAATTTGACATCCTCTCCTGCATAGAGCATTTTTGCCAGATAATACACCGCCGCATCCGGGTCCGATCCGCGCATGCTCTTGATAAAGGCAGAGATGGTATCGTAATGCTGGTCTCCTGTCTTGTCGTAGCGCACAATCCTCTTCTGGATACATTCGGAAGCGGTATTTAAATCGATATGGATCTTCCCGTCCTCCGGTGAGGGCTCTGTCGTCATAATGCCAAGCTCAAGGGCATTGAGCGCTTCCCTGGCATCACCGCCGGCCATATCGGCGAGGAAAGCACAGGCATCGGGCTCCAGAACCGCATGATAGCTGCCCATACCCTTTACCGGGTCCGTCACAGCCCGGCGCAGAAGCTCCATGATATTTTCCTTTGACAGCGGCTTCAGTTCGAAGACAACAGACCGCGAGATCAGCGCGGAATTCACCTCAAAATACGGATTCTCTGTCGTGGCGCCGATCAGAATCACAGTCCCGTCCTCTACAAATGGAAGCAGATAATCCTGCTGTCCCTTGTTGAATCGGTGGATCTCATCGATGAAGAGGATGGTTTTCCTGCCATACATGCCCCGCCGGTCCTGCGCCGCCTTTACAGCTGTCTCCATATCCTTCTTCCCCGAGGTTGTCGCATTCAGCCGGACAAATTCCGCACTCGTCGTATTGGCGATGACATGTGCCAGTGTTGTCTTTCCTGTTCCCGGAGGGCCATAGAAAATCACGGAGCGCAGCTTGTCCGCCTTGATCGCACGATAGAGCAGCTTGCCCTTCCCGATGATATGCTCCTGCCCCACGACCTCCTCAAGCGTAGTGGGCCGCATCCGGGAGGCCAGAGGCGATTCCGTTTCCATATCCTTTTCCTTCATATATTCAAACAAGTCCATTTCAGCCTCCTCTTCAGGTGTACATATATTCCGTATCAATACTGAAACGTAACAATCCGATAACACCCTCAACTGCATCCATACACCGCTCAGACCGGTTATCTCTGCTGCCGGTCTGTCTGCAGAATAAACGTCGTACCGCTGCTGTATACCACATCACCAAGACTCTGCAGCCCCTGTGTGTTCAGATTTTTATATTTGGCGTATTCTTCACTGCCGACAAAAATGTAGTCAATCTGATATTTTTCAATCAGAGCCTGCACCAGAGTCTCGTCCTGGGAGGTATAGATGGTCTCGATATCCGCCGCGCGCTTGTTCAGCTCAGCGGTATCCCCTCTCCAGAGCCACTCGTGCACATACCACCCGAGCACAGTGGGAAGGCCGGTCATTGCCGATACCCTTCCTGCCGTACTGTAGCTGTCCCCGTTTACCTCGAGCACGACCTTCTGCCCCTCTGCATGTTTATTCAGCCACTCTATGGCAGATGCATCGGCAGAATAATCACTTTCCAGAAATGCCGTCGCATCCAGTCCCTGATAGCCACTCCTGTCAAAAATATTGCCCAGATACTGAGAAACAGCTGTCGGGAAATATCCCAGGGTCAAGACCAGAGCTGCCAGCAGTACGATGCCGATGGAGCGCACCATCTTCCTGGCAGACGCGACTGCGCAGGTAATCGCATAGGCCAGCATGATCCCGAATAAAATGAAGGCCTGATAGGTCAGCTTAAACATCGTATTTGCGCGCGGGTATCCGCTGGAAGCGTAGATATCCTTTACATATACAATCTCCGGTATCAGCACGAGTCCCAATGCACACAGTCCCAGGACGAGGACAAAGCCATCCGTACGCAAAGCTGTCCGGACAGAGCCTGAGCAGCTGCTCTTCCTGTGCCGGCGCTGAAAATTCCAGATGGTATGCAGGAGCAGCATCAGAAAAACTGCAACGGGGAATCCCCACAGAATCAGAAGCTGATACAGAGGCGTATGCGTCTGACAGAAGGCAACACCGCTCACGGGAGAGACAAACTGCAGACGGAAAGGCAGGGCAAAAAAAAGTGACACTGCCGTCAGCTCCAGAATCCTGAGCACCGCTGATGCGATTCCCGCCTTCCATTCTGCTCCGAAATGGTAAATTGTGCCATATACCACGCAGAACAGACAGACTGTAAAGTAAATGACGCTGTCCCAGAAGTTTGTCCACTGGAACATCCCGACCAGCGCCGCCACTGCGAGGAACCGCGGATCCAGCAGACAGTACCGCAGAAACGCATGCAAGGCCGGAACCTTTTCCGCTTTCATCCCCTCTGCACTGTATCCTCTTCTCCGAAGGCCCTGCACCTGCGCATACAGCAGGGCAACAGCCAGAAGGACAAACATGATATTGCATACATGGGCGTGGACATCCCCCAGCACAAAAGAATAGGACGGAAATTCGTGGATCGTCCGGTCAGCGGTATTCACCGGATTATATCCGATATATCTGGTGGAATCCGCAAACCAGTAGTATCCCCGGTCATCCGGCATGGAAAGATGCAGTGCTTTTCCAAAAATTCCGTACAGCACATAATGTCCGTTTCCGGCAAGGGAAACCGCCGCGCCCCCGAGCAGACCACCGGCCGCAGCCCAGCGTCCCGGGTGATTACGCTCTTGCAATCTGTCCCGAACCATCTGATATACAATGGAAAACGGAAGAACAAAACCAAAGGCCGACAGCATCGCGCGATAGACGTTATAGGCGTACTGCATCTTTACCTGTGCCATCTTCGCCAGATAGACCCCGAAAAACTGTCCGCCATAGTAGTAGTTGATCGGATCCGTCCCGTGCCAGATGTCCATCGCCGGTAATGAAGTGCTCCGATACATGGCAGCCATAAAGCCGTAATCCATGAATTTTTCCGTTCCGCTCGCCTGCGGACGGAAACCGATACAGTATGCCCATAAGAGGAAAAAGCCGAAAAACAGTATCTCCTCTGCAAGCAGGAGCTGAACATTGCATGCACAATATGGATGGTATTTTCTTTTTCTCCATCTGCGCCACAGCAGAACCTGGCACAGAAGGATGCCCGCCAGCGTGACCACAGCTGACCACCGTCCGGTGAAGGGGAGGATGCCTGCGCATCCGAGCACCCATACCGCATATCCACCAGCCGCAATACCGATTACCTTGGAAAACAGCCAGCCTCCATCCCGGAAGTCCGGCATGAGAAACGATGCCAGCGGATAAAAACCGGCTCCCAGAATAAGAATCAGCAGGTACCAGCGGATAAAAGGGAAAAAACTTTCCCCCAGCAGCAGGCAGGCCGCCGCAAGCAGCAGAAAAAACACTGCAGGCAGCCCAATGCCTGTATGCTGAAAAGTCTGTTTCCCTGTATTTTGCGCAGGCTGATTTTCTTTATTCTGTGCAGAATTCTGCACAGATAATTTTCCTGGTACGATGTGCAATGAAATGCTCCTTTTTTTGCGATAAATAACGAAACCGCCCGGATGCAAAAACATCCGAACGGTTCTATTGTATCCTCAACATCTGCCGATTACAATTTTCTTTTTGTGATACCTCCACCGGACGAACGTCAGTGACGTCGGCCGGGGTTTTCCAGCCTCACATTTACCGGGCCCGGCGGTGCCGGATACTGCAGCGATGATTTAATCCGGTTTACGCGAAAAAATCAGTCAAGCAGCTCCGGCGGGTAGATACCCCGATCCGTCATGCTCTTGAGGGCCGCCTCTACAACCGGCTTGTCCTCCTTGTAGGTGACGCCATACCACTTATCCGGGGTTGTCATGACCTTCACTACAGCCTTGTCCTCTTTCAGCAGCTCTTCCACAACAGAGGGCAGGAAGTATTCGCCCTTCAATGGATTTTCCTTCATTGTCCTGTCAAGAAACGCCGGAAATCTGGACAGAAGCTCCTGCATAATGCTGTAATTAAAGCCCCACATATTCATGGATACAACCGTGTCATCGGAAAGATGCGTCCAGGTTTTTCCATCATCCTCTGTGTATACGATCCCGTCCGGATGCTTTTCGATGTGGGTACGCTCCTGGATCCCGACCAGCTCGTCCTGCCCGTTCACCTCACAGATGCCACGGGACACGTAGCCGTTTTCTGTCACCGTGTTCTTCAGGCGGTAACCCACCATCGCGTAACGGTACTTCTTGTCATCGGCATTCTTGGCCAGGTACTGGTACATCTTCACGAATGCATCTCTTCCATAGTAATCATCCGCATTGATGACGGCAAATGGAGACCCGTTTACCGCAAAAAAGCAGGACAGCACCGCATGTCCAGTGCCCCAGGGCTTTACTCTTCCCTCCGGGACCTGATATCCTGCCGGAAGATCGTTCAGCCTCTGAAACGCATAGGAAACCTTCACATTCTTGCTGATCCGGTCGCCGATCCGCTCCTTGAAAATCTGCTTGTTCTCCTCCTTGATGACAAAAATCACCTCGCGGAATCCGGCCTGTACCGCGTCATAAATGGAATAATCAATAATCAGATGTCCTCTGTCATCCATCGGGTCCATCTGTTTTAATCCGCCATATCTGCTTCCCATGCCCGCTGCCATGATGACAAGGACCGGGTGATTGTTATTTTCCATTTCGCTACCTCTTTATATCAGTTGTCTTCCTCTGTCAGTGTGTAAACCGAACGTTTTCTCGCGTCTGCATCTGCAGCCAGATATTCATCATAGGTGGTAACCTTGTCGATCAGTGTGCCGTCATGCCGGAACTCCATAATCCGGTTCGCAGTGGTCTGCACAAACTGATGGTCATGACAGGTAAACATCAGAACACCCGGGAACTTGATCAGTCCGTTGTTCAGTGCCTGAATGGATTCCATGTCCAGATGGTTGGTCGGCTGGTCCAGCACCAGAACGTTCGCGCCGGAGATCATCATCTTGGAAAGCAGACATCTGACCTTCTCTCCTCCGGAGAGTACTCTCACCTTCTTGACGCCGTCATCTCCCGCAAAGAGCATCCTGCCCAGGAAGCCTCTGACATAGGTTGCATCCTTGATCTCGGAATACTGCGTCAACCACTCCGCGATGGTCAGGTCTGAATCAAACTCCTCCGTGTAATCCTTCGGGAAGAAAGCCTGGGAAGTGGTAACACCCCATTTGTAGTAGCCATCATCAGCCGTCTCAGCGCCTGAAATAATCTTGAAGAGCTCCGTAGCCGCCTGCTCGTTGGAACCCACAAAAGCCACCTTGTCCTCTCTGCGAAGTGTAAAGGAGATATTGTCCAAAACCTTCACACCGTCCACCGTCTTGCTGAGGTTATGGACCTCAAGCACCTCATTACCGATCTCACGGTTCGGGCGGAAATCAATATAGGGATACTTACGGCTGGACGGCTTGATATCATCCAGCTGGATTTTCTCCAAAGCCTTCTTTCTGGAGGTCGCCTGCTTGGACTTTGACGCGTTTGCCGCGAAACGAGAGATAAACTCCTGCAGCTCCTTGATCTTCTCCTCCTTCTTCTTGTTTGCCTCCTTCTTCTGCTGCATCAGAAGATTGCTGGACTCAAACCAGAAGTCGTAGTTGCCTGCATAGAGCTGGATCTTGCCGTAATCAATATCCGCGATATTGGTACATACCTTGTTCAGGAAATACCGGTCATGGGATACAACGATGACCGTATTTTCAAAATTGATCAGGAACTCCTCCAGCCAGTCGATCGCATCCAGGTCCAGATGGTTGGTCGGCTCATCGAGCAGCAGAATATCCGGGTTTCCGAAAAGGGCACGGGCCAGAAGTACCTTGACCTTCTGGGGACCCGGCAGCGTTCCCATCTGCGCATGGTGCAGATCTGTCTCGATGCCCAGGCCGTTCAGCAGCTGCTCTGCGTCCGTCTCGGCGTCCCATCCGTTCATCTCCGCAAACTCTGCCTCCAGCTCACTTGCCTTGATACCATCTTCATCACTGAAATCCGGCTTTGCATAGAGCGCGTCCTTTTCCTTCATGATCTCATAGAGACGTGCGTTTCCCTGAATCACCGTGTCAAGAACCGGCTGGTCATCATATTTGAAATGATCCTGCTCCAGAAAGGACAGTCTCTGTCCCGGTGTAATCGTAACATCGCCATTTGTCGGCTCAAGCTGTCCGGAGAGAATCTTCAGAAAGGTGGACTTTCCGGCACCGTTTGCACCGATCACACCGTAGCAGTTTCCCTCTGTAAACTTGATGTTCACATTTTCAAACAGAGCTTTCTTTCCCACTCTCAATGTCACATTGTTGGCAGCAATCATATACAATTCCTTTCTTACTGATAGAATACAGCGTCAACCGGTACACATGATACCTTATTTCCTCCAGATACTCAACCCATAAATACGTTCTGCATCACCAAAATATGAGCTATAAATATATTCTGTATCACCAGACCTGACAGCAGTATTCACGTTCAATGCCATGCTCAGCCCAGAGAGAAGAACCAGTCCAGACGGTTCCGCTTCTCCGCCAGCTCATTGTACTGCAGGCACTCATACTGCCACTCGTAATTCAGGTCCTCCTCACTTCCGTCTGTCCACGAGTACCAGTTACCGTTTGCATCCTCATATCCCAGATGATTGAGCGCCGGGATCTCTGTCATGAGGTTCTTCAGATAATAGTTATAATCTGTCATCTTCAGTCCGGTCTGCTCCAGCAGAATGGTGCTCAGATAGTTTGTACTGGTCACCACGTTCTGCTCCTCCGGAATGTCATAGTTCGCCCAGATAAAGAACGGAGTCGCATAGTAGTGCTCCTGCTGCTCCAGGTCCAGGGAATCATAATTTGCGCCGGACACATATTCCGTGAAGGATTCCGGCATCGTCGGATAATGATCGCCGAACATGATGATCAATGTGGGCTCATCATAGTTCTTGAAATACTCTATCAGGTACTGCAGCGCGTCATCGCTGTATTTTTCCAGGGAGAGGAAACGGTTGACCACATCATTGTCGTAGCCATCCACCGAGATCACCTGGTCCACGTCATCTGCTGTGTAGCCTCCGTGGTTCTGCATGGTGACATCGAACAGGAAGAAGGAGTTGCCCGCTTCATTTTCCTGATTGACGAGCTTGACGATCTTCTTGTAATTGGACATATCACTGATGTGACTGTGGATATACTGCACATCATCATCCTGCGTGAAATCGTCCTGAGTATAGAAATTGTCAAACCCGAGCAGACGGTAAGCCGTCTCACGATTCCAGTTGCTTCCCTTATAAGGATGCATCGCAGCTGTCTTGTATCCCTGCGATTCCAGTGTGGACACGATCGAATACTGATCATGTGTAAAGTAGCTCACATAGGGGACCATTGCCGGAAATCTCTTGACAGAATTACCGGTCAGGAACTCATACTCTGTCTTTGCGGTTCCGCCACCTGTAATGCAGACCTGGGTGTGTCCCTTGATCGTATTCTCCTTCATGGAATCATAATACGGCATCACCGGCTCATTGGTCTGCAGATTTCCGATATAGCTGAAGTCCGCCCAGGACTCATTCATGATCGCGATGATATTCACCGGCTTGACATTCGTCGTGGTGTTTTCCTTCTGGTCCTTTGTGGAGTCTTCTGCAATCTTTTTTGTCTCGCTGACTGTATAGCCATCTGGCGGACTCAGGCGCATATACTTTGCCACGCACAGAAATCCCACCGTCGTGCCATATTCCGTATAGGTCTTGATCGGGGCAAAAAGATCGGTCAGGATTCCCATATTTCCGTTCCAGTTCGTATTTAAATAGAAGGAGTACAGAAAAATCATGGCTGCCACAGCACCGCCCCGCATCAGGATTTTGCGGACAAGCCCCTTGCGGAACAGTACATAGTTCCGCATATGCAGCAATAGCCCCAGAATGCAGAAATACATCACCAGGTCCAGCACAATTCCTCTGGTCAGTGTGTAGGTGTAGGAGCCTGAAACGGTTGCGGCTGTTGAGATAGAGAAAAAGTCAATCAGCTGCAGCGGCTCTCCGCGAAACAGGTAGACAAAGTAAAAGGCAATGCTGATAAAGGACCACAGAGAGAGAATGAGCATCAGCGCCCGCTTCAGGGAATTGAACAGCAAAAATGCGAGCAGGCTGAAGATCAGAATAAAGACGACGTTCAGAATCCTGTACTTCCACTCCATTGCCACGAATTCCGTATCATTTACATATTCAATGATGAAAAAGCACCAGATGTCAACCGCCAGCATAATCGCAAAATGCCATGGCCAGATCTGCAGCCTTGCCGGTTTGCCCTTCTGGTCAACCTTGTCCAGCGGATGGAGTACAAAGGTGCAGACCGCCGCGGAAGCAACGACCGCCACCAGCATAAGCACAAAAACAACAGTGCCCTTCTGTTTTTCCATTTCTACAGTCCCGATCACAATGCTCCGCTGCGTAAACAGGAAGATGAGCACACAGACCCAGTAAATGGACCAGAAGATCTTATATCCCCTGGACCAGTTACGGCCCCGATTCTGAATTTCCATAACACAAATACCTGCCTTCTGTTTGTTGATTTATGTATCTATAAGGACTGAAGGTCCACCCAGCCCTCTTCTTTATATTTCTCTTCTCTATATATTGAAACTGCAGATCACACTGTCACGCTGCAGATCATGCTTTACCATGTGAATAGCCCGATCTCAAAGGTATGCATACGGCGTTATTTTACCTTTTTCATATGCACAATGCAAACATCTGGCTGTATAATTCACACTTTCGTCATAATCTGTACGCCCCTGTCAGCAGACGTGCATGTGGAAATTCGCAAACACAATACAACAGAATCGGTCACAAACCCATTCCATTTCATGTGGTATGCTTGAACCAGCAGGTCCTGTGTGCTATGATATAGAAAAATTCTTTTGGGAAAATGTTTCCGGAAAGGACAAAATAGCATGGAACAATTCCATATTCTCACGGACATCTATTTTGGTGATAATGCTCTGGACCGGCTCAGTCAGCTTGCGAGCAAAAAGGTCTTCATTGTTACAGACCCCTTTATCGTTAAAAGCGATGCCATTCGCAATATTGTAAAGCCACTGAAAAAAGGCGGCATCAGCTATGAGGTGTTTACCGAGGTTGTGCCAGACCCGCCGATTTCCAAGGTTGTGGCAGGCGTAAAGGCATTTATGGAATCCGGATGCGACACGATCGTTGGTGTCGGCGGCGGCTCCGCAATGGACCTTTCCAAGTCAATCCGCAAGATGGCAGAAAGCATGCATCAGGGAGAGCACATCCGCCTGATCTGCATTCCGACGACAAGCGGTACCGGCAGCGAGGTCACATCCTTTGCGGTCATCAGTGATCCTGAACACAAGCGGAAGATCCCGCTTGTCTCCGATGAGATGTCTCCGGATGAAGCGATTCTGGATGCCGTTCTGGTCCGGAGTGTTCCTGCCTCCGTCACAGCAGATACCGGTATGGATGTGCTGACTCATGCCATTGAAGCCTATGTGAGCACAAAGCACAATGACTTTTCCGGAGCTCTTGCTGAAAAAGCAGTTGAGATCGTGGGGCAATATCTCTTCCGCTCCTACTCAGACAACAACGATACCCACGCCAGAGCGAAAATGCATACGGCCGCAACTCTTGCGGGGCTTGCCTTCAATTCCTCTTCGCTCGGACTCAACCACGGTATGGCACACCAGCTGGGCGCACATTTTCATATTCCCCATGGCCGTGCGAACGCCATGCTTCTGCCGATCGTCACGGAATATAACGCAGGCGTATCCAACCTGACAAAGAACAGGGACCTGTCAAACGACCCTGTTGTTGAGAGATACTGCAACATTGCCACGATGCTCGGTCTGTCCAGCTTCAATCCGGTCATGACCATCCATTCGCTCTGCAACTATATGCGCTATATGTCGGAAAGCATGGGCATTCCCCAGCATCTCTCCGAAATGCTGAAGATCACAAAGGACGAATACGAATCACACCTGGACGATATGGCAGAGGCTGCTCTGAACGATTCCTGCACGGAGACAAACCCAAGACAGCCGCTGAAGCCAGAGGTAATTGAGCTCTACCGCAAGCTCTGGTAAACACGCCGGACTGGTAAAGAACCGGGGACCGGACAATGTGCGAATGCGCACTGTCCGGTCCCCGGTTTGCATCTCTATCATTGTATCTGCTGTATTTCTATATGTGCATTTCTATATGCTGTTGCTTCTCCATCTGCAGCTTTTCTACGGCTTTCTTTTTTCCAGCGTCCTTTTTCACCTTTCTATCTTATGAATAAAAAGTCCGCTTCTGAGCTTCGGCTCAAACCAGGTGGATTTTGGCGGCATCAGAAGGCCCGCGTCTGCCACGGCAAAAAGCTCCTGAATCGAGGTCGGATACATCGCAAAGGCGGCCTCACAATCCTCATGGCACCGCCGCTCCAGTTCTGAGAGGCCCCGGATTCCGCCGACAAAATCTATTCTGCTGTCTGTTCTGGGGTCCTGAATATTCCAGATCGGTCCCAGCGCCTCCCTCTGCAGATAATCCACATCCAGGCAGCCGATCGGGTCTGTTTTCTGCAGATGCTTCCGGGTCTGCAGACGATACCACTTTCCCTCCAGATACAGGCCCATTTCTCCCTTCTTTGCGGGATGATAGGGCTGTTCCGGCGCCTCTGCAAGACGAAAGACCTGGTCCAGCTTCTCCAGAATCTCATCCGGCTCATATCCGTTCAGATCCTTCAAGACCCGGTTGTAATCCATGATCTTCAGCTCATCATCCGGGAAAAGCACGGAGAGAAAGTAATTGAACTCCTCGTCTCCGGAATAATCCGGGTGCTCCTGTCTGCGCTTCAGGGAAACAGAGACAGCTGAGGCAGCACGGTGATGTCCATCCGCAATATACGTGTGATCAATTCCAGCGAAAGCGCGGGTGAGCGCATCAATTGATTTTCTTCCAGTGATTCTCCACACTCTGTGCTCCACACCGTCATCCGCTGTAAACGAAAGCACCGGCTCTCCTGCACTCTCCTCGCGGATCAGCCTGCTGACCTCAGGATGGGCGCGATAAGCCAGAAAAATCGGCCCGGTCTGCGCACTGCACGTGTCAATATGGTCAAACCGATCCTTTTCCTTGTCCTTTCTGGTCGTTTCATGCTTCCGGATCACACCGTCAAGATAGTCATCCACGGATGAACAAGCCACCAGTCCCTTCTGGCTCCTTCCATTCATGACCAGTTCCCAGATGTAATAGCAGGGTGTGCGGTCCTCCTCCAGTATTCCGCTATCCTGCCAGTTCTGCAGCATGGATGCGGCTTTTTCATAGACACAGGGTGCATACATATCCTGGCCCTCCGGAAACTGTGTTTCCGCGCGGTCAATGGCAAGAAAGGACAGGGGATTCTGCTTCACAACCTTTCTGGCTTCCTCGCTGTTATAGACATCATAAGGAAGGGCAGCCACCTGCTTTGCCTTGTCTGCTGCGGGCGTCAGTGCGCGGAACGGTCTGATAATCGCCATAATTATTATCCGCCTTTCTGGCGAAAGGCACCGATGGGGTTATGAAAACCGAGGTACTTTTCGCTCTTTTTACTATTCCCAATTCCTGATATTCTTTTCTTGCAAGACCGACACACTACAGAG